>Ga0256406_1003421_pt1 | contig 19809 bp, 17 predicted proteins | sample RumenRJG_03DNA_FD_185986 | JGI IMG/M metagenome (GOLD analysis project Ga0256406, IMG submission 185986) | Bovine rumen microbial communities from Lethbridge, Alberta, Canada - RJG_03 | ecosystem: Host-associated > Mammals > Digestive system > Stomach > Rumen | place: Canada: Alberta | collected...
CCGCAAGGGAAGCCGCTCCAAACGCGGTGGACTCCACGCATTCCGGCCGGATGACCGGCGCTCCGGTCAGATCCGCCTGAAACTGCATCAGAAGATTATTCCGGCTCGCCCCGCCGTCCGCCTTCAAAGCGGTCAGCGGATGGCCCGCGTCCTTTTCCATCGCGCGAATGACGTCGGACGCCTGGTACGCGATCGATTCCAGCGTCGCCCGGACGATTTCCGCGCGGCCGCAGCCCCGCGTAAGACCGACAATCGTTCCTCTTGCGTACTGATCCCAGTACGGGGCGCCCAGTCCCGTGAATGCAGGTACGACATAGCACCCTTTCGTATCCTCTGCCTGATTTGCGATCTCCTCGGATTCCGCCGCCGTATCGATCAGATGCATCTCGTCCCGCAGCCACTGAATCGCCGCGCCGGCCACATATACAGAACCCTCCAGAGCGTAGCTGACCCGTCCTCCGCAGGAACACGCGATCGTCGTCAGCAGTCCGTTCTCGGAACGGACCGCTTTCTCCCCCGTATTCATGAGCAGAAAGCATCCGGTTCCGTACGTATTTTTCACATCACCCTCATGGAAGCACGCCTGTCCGAAAAGCGCGGCCTGCTGATCACCCGCCGCCCCGGCGACCGGAATCGGCCTTCCGAACAGAGCCGGATCCGAGGCGCCGTAAATGCAGCTCGACGGTTTGACCTCCGGCAGCATCACCCGCGGAATATCAAGGAGATCCAGTATCTCCTGATCCCATGTAAGATCGTGAATATTGAACAGCATCGTCCGGGACGCGTTCGTATAATCTGTGACATGCACACGGCCGCCGGTCAGCTTCCAGATCAGCCACGTGTCAATCGTCCCGAACAGAAGCTCTCCGCGGCGCGCCCTCTCCCTTGCGCCCGGCGTATGGTCCAGAATCCATTTCAGTTTCGTGGCGGAAAAATAAGCATCCACGATGAGCCCGGTTTTATCCCTGATCATTCCGGCATAATCCATCCGGCGCAGCTCATCCGCCTCCTGCGCGGTCCTTCTGCACTGCCAGACGATCGCGCGGCACACCGGAACGCCGGTTTTCCGGTCCCAAACAACCGCCGTCTCTCTCTGATTTGTGATGCCGATCGCCGCGATCTCCTCCGCGGAGGCTCCTGCCTTTCTCATCGCTTCTTTCGCGACGAAATACTGTGTATCCCAGATCTCGCCCGCATCATGCTCAACCCACCCCGGGTGCGGATAATACTGCGTAAATTCCTGCTGAGCCACGCTTCTGATCTTCCCGGCGCGGTCGAACAGGATGCACCGGCTGCTCGTCGTTCCGGCGTCAAATGCCATAAGATATCTACTCATCTGCGGATCCCCCGAGTTTATCAAGAAGTGCCTGCGTTTGTTTCAGATATTCAGAAACATTGTCCAATTCCACGATCTCATACGATGAATAGACGTTCTGCGGAAGTTTCTCTCCTCCGGCTGCACTGACCGCGCTGTCGACCGCCAGCTTTCCCATCTCACCGGGATTCTGTGCCGTCGTCCCGATCAAAAACGAATCGGCCGAAATCCGTTTCGCGACATCCGTCCGCCCGTCAAATCCGTACAGCTTCACATCCGTCCGCCCGCTGTCCGCAATTGCATCGTACGCGCCCTTTGTCAGTTCATCACTCGTGGTGATAATCAGTCCGAGATTCGGGAACTCCGCAAGAACCGCCTTCACATCACTGGCCGCGGTGGCTTCCCGCGACTCGATACTTTTCTCCACCCGGACTCCGTTTTCAGCCAGTCCGTCCGCGATGCCCGATTCACGCGCATCGTGCGTCGTATCCCCGAGATATCCCCGGAGAATGACCGCGTTCGCACCGTCCTTCCCGGCCAGAGTCTGAGCCGCGCGTACCGCCCCCGCTTTCGCCGCCGCGTAATTGTCGGTTCCGACATACGTTTCTTTTTCCGCAAGAGACGTATCCGTATCCACCGCGATCACGCGGATCCCCGCGTCCGCCGCATCCTTGAGCGCGGGAAGAAGCATCTCATCGCTGATCGGAGAGACGCAGATGACATCTACTTTTTCGTCGATCAGCTTTTGAATTTCTTTGATCTGTGTCCGGGCGTCATTGTCGCTTTCCGGAGCAAGAAAGGTGATATCCGCATTCTTCTTGGCGCCTTCTTCCCCGGCACCCGCCTCCAGCAGCCGCCAGAAATCTCCCGTCTTGCTCTTGGCGACAAAGCCGATCTGCAGATCAGCCTCATGGTCTGATGAAGATCCGGCCGCGCGCGGAGTTCCTCCCGCACAGCCTGCCATTCCCATTGAAAAGAGCAGCAGCAACGCCGCCGCCCGTTTTCCGCATTGTTTCATTTTCCAAAACCGCTTATCCATCGATGAATCCTCAACTTCGTTCCGATCGATCGGATCCCGCAGAATCTGCTACGACAAATGTATTGACGGTACCGCGTCCGACCGTCACCTCCGTCCAGCTGCCTTCCACCGTCATATCCCCCGTCATCGGATAATCGCCGCGCGCTGCCATCCCGGCGAGCGTTCCCGCTGCCCTCGCCAGATTTCTTCTCGGTTCATTCTCATCCTCCGGATCCGCCTTCGCACAGACATAGTAATCCACGGCTTCATCCTGGATCATCTGTTCGTAAGCGATCACCGGAACCCCGACATCGTGCGCAGAACTCACGATCCCGGACGCCTGTTCCGGATCGACCGGCTGCAGAATCATGGCATCCACATTTCCGGAATTTAAAAGTTCCGAACATTTTTCCGCCTGCTTCGCGGCATCCTCCTCCGCATCGACGACCAGAAGCCGGAAGTTCTGATCTTTCGCGCACTCCTCAAACACAGCAAGCTCATCGTCCCAGCGTTCCGACGGTTTCTCATCGGCGACCGCCAGCGCAACCACACGGCTCTCCTCCTCCATCAACGACGAAGACGAAACCGCACTTTCGTCGGATACGGCTTCGCTATGATCTGCTGAAGAAGCCCCCTCCGTCTCCGGATTCTCTTCACTTTTTACAGATCCGCCGCATCCGGCAAACAGCACAGCTGCCGCTGCCAGAGCAGCCGCAGCAAACCGGTAATGTGATCTGTTCTGTCTTTTATTCATACAAAAAGTATAGCACCACCGGGCTCAAATATCCAGAAATGAACGCAGCAGGGACAGAAAACTGCCGTATTGACGGAATGCATAACGATTCGTCAATACGGCAGTTTTCAGAAATCAACCGGTTTAACCGGGACCGGCCGCTCAGTCAAAATCGACCCATTTCGCGCCGTCGTCCGCGGATTCAACACATTTCTCGATCCATTTGACTCCGTTTGCTCCGGCTTTGACGTCCGGATACCAGAAGTCGATGTACTCACTGTGATCCGCGTGATCCATCGCGATCGCGAACCGCCGGTACAAATTCGCCCACGCCTCAAAAAGTCCCTCCGCGTGGCCTCCGCCGATGCGGTCCTCGAGCCTCGCCGCCGGGTAGAGATATCCATACCCTCTCTCGAGGATCTGCCGGGGCTGTCCCTCAATCTCGTAGAGCAGCTGGTTCGGTCTCTCATCGTCCCACTCGATCGATGCCTTCGATCCGACGATGCGGACGACGTGATCGTGGCGTGCGCCGCAGTTGATGGAGCTGGCCCAGCAGTACACCTGCGCATTATCCTGTACGTGCTCCGATCCCTTCAGGTTCATGATGACGAAGGCGTTATCCTCGAGCTCCCGTCCCTCGACGAAGGAACGCTTCGTGCACATCAGATTGCGGATCTGAAGATCCGGGATCATCGCTTCGATCAGGAACAGCGGATGGGTTCCCACATCGCCGAGGGCGAACGACGGGCCGGCCTTCTTCGGATCGAAGCGCCATTTCGCGGCCGGATTCGTCTCCTCGATCTTGTAATTGTATCCACCGAAAGCGAAGCTCATGTTAATGACACGGATCTCGCCGAGATCTCCGTTTTTGATCATCTGACGCGCCTGCTGGATCATCTGATGCCCCGAATATCCATAAGTGACGCCGACGACTCTGCGCTTCTCCTCCGCCAGCTTTACCAGCTCTTCCGCCTGTTCGCTCGTAAAGCAGAGAGGCTTCTCGCAGACGACATGAAGTCCGGCCTCAAGAGCGGCTCTGCAGACCTCGTAATGAAGGCTGTTCGGCGTCGCGATTGAAACCGCTTCGATGCCGTCCGGGCGCTTTGCCTCCTCCGCAAACATCGTCTTGTAATCCGGATAAGCCCGGTCCGGAGCCACGCCAAGCTCCTTTGCGAATTCGATGCCCCTCTCCGGGTTTACGTCGAACGCTCCTGCGACGAGCTGAAAATTGTTGTCGCGAAGGGCTGCGGACCGGTGAATGTATCCGATCTGGCTGCCCTTTCCGCCGCCTACCATTGCCCAGCGAATCGAATGATCAAGAACCTTGGAACCGTTAATCATGGTTTGCTCTCCTTTTTCAATGGATCGTAATATCTGCACTTCTGCATTTCTCGTTATACTGCTGCTCAAATCTCATATCCGACCGATTTGAGATACTCGACACTTGCCTTCACATCGCGCAGCGACGTCTCCTGATTCCTCGGATCCCGCTCCTGCTCGATCGTGATGTACCCGCTGTAGCCGATCTCCTCAAGCGTCTTCCGGATTTCCGGATAATCAAGCGCCCCGGTTCCGATCGGGCACATCGACCCTTTTCCGCAGCCCTCGAAGAACCGGATATGCTCGTCCAGAACCTCCTCATAGACCTTCCGGTTGACGTCCTTAAAATGAATATAATCGATTCGGTCCGCATACTTCTTCAGATATTCCGCCGGATCCATCCCGGAATAGTAAAGATGGCCGGTATCGAGGCAGAGTCCCGCGATCTCATACGGGATATCGCGCACCAGCTTTTCGATCTCATCGGAAAATTCCAGATATCCGCCCGCGTGCGGATGGATAACCGGCCGGACACCCCACGTATTTGCACGCTCACACACCGCGCGGATATTGGCGATAAAGGCCGCCCACTCCACATCATTCATGCGCGGCGCGCGGTCCGGATGGCCCGCGTTGTAGTCGCGTTCGTCATGGCCCCAGTCCATCACCGTCATATATGGGGTCGGAAACTTCTGGCCCTCGTGAACCGGGAGCTTCGGCATCTTCGGATCGGTGATCAGGCGGCAGATATCATCGACCGCCGCCAGGACGCTTTCCTGATTCGCCGGATCCACCAGATCATGAAAAATCGTTCCGGCGACGATCGCCAGTCCGTTCTTTTCCAGCTCCTCCGACACAATATCCACATCAATCGGAAGGTATCCGTACGGCCCGAGCTCAATCGCCCGGTAGCCTGCCTCGCTCGCCTCGGAAAGGACCTTCCTCCAGGGAGGAAGATACGGATTTTTCGGATCATCGACGCCCCAGCTGGCCGGCGCCCCGCAAATACTCATACTCATCAGTTCATCCATCTCCTTTTATATGTTTCGTTTCATTGATTCATTTCGTTTCATCGATTTATTATGTTTCATATCATCGATTCGTTTCTTTCATCCTTCCGGTTTTCTACGGTTTATTGTCCTCATCTGATATTCTTATTATACAAAAGCACCTCGTTTCTTCCTCAACTATCCTGTCTGAAAACCCTCAAAATCCGCCTCCCACGGCTGAAAAAGTTTGCTATTTGGTTGTCCTGCGCTGCTTCGCGGCGCCTACGCTCATCGGGAAAATGTCGAAAAAGGAGTTAGAATTGTACCCTTGAATCCAAAAAAGTGCATTTTGGATGGTACGTCAAGACAAGAGTTTGCCATCAGACGAAGACAAACATATTCAAGAAGGTAACTTACGAATACTTCCCATACCGTTTATCGGCCGACCCTTCATTCTCACACAGGGTCATGCCGGAAGCAGCGGCACCCGCACCCGCTTTTGCGGCATGGATTTCTCTGTTTCCGGCACTGCTTCCGCCACTGTTATCCGTCACGGTTATCATATGTTGTATTTTGTGCGGATGCTGATGTCTGTGTATTCGTATTCGCTGTGCGGGGCGATATCGTTTTGCAGCATATTTGCGAGAAGCCAGATCGAGTGGTATCCCTGGTAATATCCGTCCTGGTCGATCAAAAAATCGATTTTGTCCTCTGCAAGTGCCTTCCGGCTCCAGGGTGTCAGGTCGTATGTCACGACGTAGGGTCTTCGGTCCATCTGAAGCTGTGAAAACGCCCGATCCAATCCGCTCTGTCCGGCTGAGACAATCAGAATTCCATTGATGACCTGCGCGCCGAGCATCGCATTTACAACGATCCGTTCCACTTCATCGGCGTCGTCGAAGCAGCTCTGTACCGCTGCGATTTCCATCTCCGGATAGGATTTCTTGAGCTCGTTCACAAAGCCGTCGACGCGCATGCTGTTGACGCGGTTCCCGAAAAATCCCGTGATCACAAGAATTTTTCCGCTGCCGCGCGTGAGCACCCCCATCAGACCTGCTGCCGCCCGACCGCTCTTCTCATTGTCCATACCCACAAATGTCCGCCTGTGGGTTCCGCCGATATCCGTGTTAAACGTGACGATCGGAATCTGCTTTACGACCGAGATGCGGTTCAACTTCTCGCGGATCTTTTCATCATCGACCGGCATGATCGCCAGCCCGTCGATCCCTTCTGCGAGCAGCCGGCTGATCGCACGGAGCTGCTCATCCGTGTCGACGGAAAGTCCCGCTTCTACAAGCACCTCGATCTTCTGATTCCTTAATTCCTTCTGTGCATCCTCGATTCCGCGGCTGATTTCACTCATAAACGGCGACTTCGAGAGCTGGGTGATAACACCAATCCGATACTGTCTTCGCACCGCGTTTCTCCGGTGCTTCGGAACATATCCCATCTCGTCCGCAATCTTCAAAATCCGATTCGCGACGTCCGGATCGATCCTCCCCCGGCCGTTCAGAGCCCGGTCAACTGTTCCGCGGGAAACGCCCGCTTTCTCTGCGATCTGCTGAATCGTAACTGCCATAATCCACCCCGCGTAATTTTTTCCGATTCATCCCCGGGCTCTGCGTGCATAATTGCAAAAAGCACGCATCCGGGTAAAAATTGAGCCGCCGCCCGAAGCTGCAATGCTGTCAGCCAAATTCCGTCTGCCCGGGCGACGGCCCAATCTGTTTTTACCAAATCTGTTCTGCGTTCAAATACGGGATGTACCGCTCATCTGCAACCGCCGGTCAGTCGATCGCCATGATCGCTTTCACCGCCTCTGCCGTCGAATGAAGCGGAAACAGCTCATAACCGATCCGGCCTGTGTAACCGTTCTCCTCCAGAGCCTTGAACACGTACGCATAATTGATCTCACCTGTCCCCGGCTCGTGACGTCCCGGCGCATCCGCTACATGGATGTGTCCCATCTGATCACAGTACTTTTTGATTGTATCACCGATGCATCCCTCGTTCAACTGCATATGATAAACATCATAGAGAATTTTCAGCATCGGGGATCCGATCATTCCGGTCAGCTCAGCCGCCATCTGGGTTGTAGCGAGAAAATTTCCGACATGATCCGTCGTGATGTTCAGTGCCTCGAGGTTCATCATGATGCCGGAATCCTCCGCGATCTTCGCGCACTCCTTCAACATGTCAAACATGGAGCAGATCTTGATGGTGTCAGAAACGCCGTCATAATGATTGACGACCACTCCGCCGTCGCCGAGGGCGTTCGAATGGATCGTGACGCTCTTCGCTCCGACCTTCCGGGCCGCTTCCACTGACTTGCGCAGAAAATCGAGGTAATCCTTCTTCTGAGACGGATCGATCAGCGAATAATCCGCATCCCCGTTGAATCCGGAAATACCGACGCCCGCTTTCTCCGCGGCTTCCTTCACTTTGTCGAGGTCCTTGTCTGTCCAGCTCCAGAACTCGACGAATTCAAACCCGTCGTCCGCCGCCGCCTGAAAGCGGTCATAAAACGGAATTTCGGAATACATCGGCTCGATACATGCTGATCTTTTAAATTTCATTTTAAAAATCCTCCCTTACCTGTCCATACACTTGAACATCATCTGTCCTCAGGTCACTGATCGTGTGCATTTTAGCACATTCAATTGAACCCACATTTACGTCTTGCATTACAACTTCACTCTAGCACGCAGATTCGCTGTTTTCAAGGATTTTCCCGGAAATTTATCATTTCGTCACATCACACAAAAATGCACATCCGGTTTCATATACTGTGCGTAATATCAATTATATGCACATTGTGCTTTTACGTTTTTATGCACATTGTGATATTACACTTTTCACTCGAACATCCGGCGGTTTCGTGTTACCATGTGGTCATCAGCCGGTGTCCTTCGTTCACACGGAAAAACACTGCAATGTCCGCCGGCCATCTATGCCTGCTGTCCGCGAACTGCCGGAATCCGGCAGGAAAGAGTTTTGGGAACAAGAAGGAGTTTTGGGAAAATGATAATCCGATCGAAATCCGGACTTGAATTGGCAGAAGATCATATGGAAGTAGTCTCGAACCGGGACGATACCTTCCCGTGTACCTGCACATTCGACGAGGGCAGGAACTTTGTCGGCTCCGGCGTCCCGTGGCACTGGAACGATCAAATCGAAATTGATTACGTCAGCCGCGGCACGCTGGAGACAACGACAAGTGAACGCACTTACACCCAGAAACCCGGTGAAATCCTGTTTCTGAATACCGGTACGCTGCATACCGTCCATTTTCCGAAAGAAACCGAATGGTACGTTCTGCAGTTTGATGTCCGGTTTCTGACCGGCGGATACGGAAGTGCCATCGAGCGGAAGTATTTCACGCCGCTTCTGCGGTGCGCCGGCGCATCCTCGATGCTGTTCCGGCCGGATTCGGCAAACCGCGTAAGAATGGCGGATTATCTGATCCGGGCGATGGAATCGATGCGTGACGAGCCTGCCGGCTTCGAGATCATCACACGCGAAAATCTGTCCCGCTTCTGGCTCTGCCTTTTTGATGAAACCGAAGTGCTCCGGAAAACAGACGCTCCATCATGCAATCAGGATGCGGAGCGCATGAAGGCGATGCTGCTGTTTCTGTACGCACATTACGGCAGTCCGATCACCCTTTCCGACATCGCGGACGCCGCAGGCATCAGTCCGAGAGAATGCACGCGCTGCTTCCGACGCTCGGTCGGAAGCTCTCCGATCCGTTTTCTCGTCAGCTACCGTGTGCAGCAGGCGGCCCAAAAACTGGCTGCCTCCGGCAGCCCCGTCTCGCTTATCGCGGAAGAATGCGGCTTCACCTCCGAAAGCTACTTCGGAAAGAGCTTCCGCGAAACGTTCGGCTGTACGCCGCGGGAATACCGGAAGCGGGCACAGTCCTCTGCGCACGGGACACGGGAAACATCCCGAACTCAGTCCCGATAATATTTCCGATACTCACGGGGCGACATCCCGACGTATTTTTTAAAGGTCGCGGAAAAATGAACGCCACTGGAAAAACCCAGCTCCGTCTCAATCTCTCCGATGGATTTATCCGTACTCTCAAGAAGACTCTGCGCCTCGCCGATCCTGCGGAGCACGATGTACTGCTTCGGCGACAGTCCGGTCTCCTTCCGGAATTCATGGGAAAGAAACGATTCACTGACGTGAAAACGGTCGATAAGATCCCTCATGCGCAGACTTTCTTTTCTGTAATTGTGATCGAGATATTCCGTAATATCCCTCATCAGCGTCTCATTTTTCTGAAGAATCGGTACACGCTCCATCGTTTTCTCCTGCTCGATCAACTCATAATACGTCATGGCGAGAACGGTTTTCGCCATGGCCGGCGCGAGCCAGGAATCCGGAAGATTCTTCCCGCACAATTCATAGATCCGCACCATCATCCAGCTGATCGGATCCCGGTATTTTTTCAGTGAAACCACCGGGCGCCTTTTATGGGAAATCAGCACATTCTCAGGCAGATCCGGAATGCGGATGCCGGAGAAGGCCAGACAATACGTCTGGATGTCATTCGGAAGCGTCAGGTGCTCGCCGTGCAGCGTCCCCGCATTGCAGGCCACCATATCTCCCTCCTTCACCGCATATTCGCGACTTCCCACCTGATACCGTCCAGCTCCGCTTCCTATATAAAGCAGCTCCAGCCGGTCCATATGTGTATGAAGCACATGGCGGTGCTCGATCGAAAACTGCCGGTCCACATAGATGGCATCGAGCAGCTGTACTTTTTCCATATCAAATGACGGCTCCATTCCCCGCTCTCCTTTTCTGCATAATATTGCCGATTTCATTATGATGAAACGATCTTACGTCCGCATTCTCTCTAATATCATGCCTGATATTCCTTGAATGTCAAGCATTCCGAAATATTGCACAATAATATGCGCCTGGCTTTGTGCATTTTTTTATTCAAATTAATCAAGCCGATTTTTATAAATTTTTTTTAGATTTACGCATACAACCGGCCGTTTTCCGACCGATTTCAATTAACAGATCAGCCGAAAAGCTGTTATACTGAAATCGCAAAATAAAAAAAGCAGAAAGACGAACCACCGGTTTCGCCCACTGGTTCAGATATCTGGAAGGAGTAAACATTTATGAGATTATGTCTTGTCACCGACTGTCTCGGCGCGATGTCTTTTGATGAGATGCTCGCCACCGCGGAACAGCTCGGATATCAGTCACTGGAAATTGCCTGCGGAGGATGGTCCGCCGCCCCCCACATCGACCTTGACCGGATGCTGGAGAGCAGCGACGCGCGCGATGAGTTCATGGGCAAGATCAAAGAGCATCATCTTCAGCTCGAGGTTCTGAACTGCTCCGGCAACCATCTCGCACCGAACGACGAGGGAAAAGAGCACGCGCAGGTCGTGGAAAAGACATTTCGTCTCGCATCCCTTCTCGGAATTCACAAGATCGTCATGATGTCCGGCTGCCCGGGGGGAAGCCCGACCGATTCGACGCCGAACTGGATCTGCACCAGCTGGCCGCCGATCACGACAAAAATTCTGAACTGGCAGTGGAACGAGGTGCTCATCCCCTACTGGAAGAACCAGATGGTTCCGCTGGCGGAAGAGAACGGAATTGAGCGGATCGCCCTCGAGAACCACGGATGTCAGATGGTATACAACGCGGAGACGCTGATCCGCCTCCGCGACGCGGTCGGCCCGCTCGTCGGCATGAATCTGGATCCGAGCCACCTTCTCTGGATGGGCGGCGATCCGATCGCCGCGGTCCACAAGCTCGGAGCGGACCGGATCTACCACGTACACGCCAAGGATGTCCGGGTGGAGCGTAATTACATGGGCGCGGACGGCTGCCTCGACACGAAAACCATCGACCAGTTCGCGAAACGCACCTGGAACTACGTGGCATTCGGACACGGACACAACGTCGGCTGGTGGAAGGAGTTCTTCTCCTGCCTGAGCATGGAGGGCTACGACGGCCCGGTCAGTCAGGAGATGGAGGATCTGACGATGCCGCCGCTGACCGGCCTGAAGAAATCGACCGTCGTCCTGAAAGAAGCATTACCAATGGACTTTGACTGATTCTATTATCCACAAGGAGGATACCAATGGGAGACACATTAAAAATCGGAGTTGTCGGCGTCGGCGCAATCGGCCGCACGCACATTGACCGGATCAACAATAAACTGACCGGCGGCAAAGTGATCGGATGCGCGGATTATTCCGCGGAGTTCGCAAAAAAAATCGCGGATCAGTTCGGAATCAAAGCGTTCGACAGCGGTGAGGCGCTGATCAGCGATCCGGAGATCGACGCGGTCGTCGTCACAACATCCGACCCGTTCCACGAGCAGTACGTAACCGAAGCGATCAAGGCCGGCAAGCATGTATTCTGTGAAAAGCCGCTCTCCCCGACACCGGAGGCGTGCAAACGCATCGTTGACGCGGAGATGGCGGTCGGAAAACATCTGGTTCAGGTCGGATTCATGCGCCGCTACGATCCGGGCTACGCGCAGCTCAAAAAGATGATCGACAGCAAAAAATACGGCGCTCCGCTCGTTCTCCACTGCTTACACCGCAACTACGACGACGGCGGCGTGGGCTGGAAGACATCGATGTCCGTCGAAAATTCCATGATTCACGAGATTGATGTGCTCCGCTGGCTGGTCGGCGAAAATTATGTAAAGACCGACGTTGTCTTTCCGCGAAGCTCGAAGCACGCGGGAGCGGCAAAGGATCCGCAGATCATGCACCTGACCACGGAATCCGGAATCTACATCGAGGTCGAGTCCTTCATCTTCTCTCACTACGGATACGACGTCCGCTGCGAGGTCGTCTGCGAGGAGGGAACCCTGAACCTTCCGGAGCCCCCGTACGCGATGGTCCGCTGCAACGATGCGCGCGTCACTCCGATCTGCCATGACTGGTCCGAGCGCTTCCCGGAAGCGTACAACATCGAATTCCAGAACTGGATCAACGCGTCGAAGGAAGACCGCGTCGACGGCCCGACCGCCTGGGACGGATACGTCGCTCAGATCACGGCCGGATGCGCTTCAAAGGCACGCGACACTCAGACCTCCGTCGAGATTCACATCCCGGAGATGCCGGAGTTCTACAAGAAATAAGCCTGTGACCGGTTGAGCGATCAGGAAAATGCGACACGAGGCGGCAGAAACCGTCCGACGGTGCTGCCGCTTCCTAATTGCGCCTTTTTGCAGGTTACATAATATAAATTCAGTCACTGCAGCCATCTATTTTTCACAGGATTAAGGAGAATACCATATGAGAAACAAAAAAGCAGCAGCAATCGTTCTGACCACGGCAATGGCGCTCTCACTGGCAGCCTGCGGCTCTTCGGGCTCCACTTCCTCACAGAGTTCAGGAAGCAGTTCCTCCGCATCTTCCGCCTCCGCTTCATCGGAGTCCGCATCAACCTCCTCCGCATCCGAAGCGGTATCCTCCGGATCCGGATCTTCATCTTCCTCCGGATTCGCAGCCATCACGGATTCCTACGAGCCGAAGGGAACGTACAAGATCAGCATGATCGCCAAGGTTACGGATGAGCATTTCGCGAAGGTTGAGGCGGGCGCGCAGGCTTACTGTGACGAGCACCCGAACATCACCATCGACATCAGCTCCCCGACATCCGCAACGGCCTACGATGAGCAGAACAATGCGATCGAGACCGCGTTCAGCAACGATACCTACGACGGCTACGTCGTGGCACCGCTCTCTTCCGACAGCATGGCGACACTCTCCGCAAATCTGAAAAAGCCGCTGATCGCAGTTGACACAGACTTTAACGCAGACGCGAAGCTCGCATTCGTCGGAACCGGAAACGAGGCGGCCGCAAAGAGCGGCGGCGAGGCGGCGATCAAGGCGGCAAAAGAAGCCGGCATCGATCCGACCTTCGTAATTCTGACCGGAGTACAGGGAGACCCGACCCACGACGCCCGCATGAACGGCTTTAAGGAGGGCGCAGAAGGCGCCGGCGGCCAGTTCCTCGAGACACAGTACTGCGACGCGATCGCGGACCGCGCGTCAACGGCGATGGAAGCGATCATCCAGAAGTACCCGGACGGCGTCGGCTGCGTTCTGTGCACCAACGATGATATGTGCGCCGCTGCCGCGCGGATCGCGAGAGAATCCGGAAACGACGCCTACACAAAAACCATCTTCTGCGGATTTGACGGCAATCAGGCGACCGTAGAAGGAATCCAGAGCGGCCAGATCAGCATGGATGTCGCACAGATGGGCTACAATATGGGATACATGGCGGTCGAAGCATGCGTCAAGGCTCTTGACGGCCAGCAGATCGACAAAACCATTGATTCCGGATCCGAGATCATCGATACCTCGAACGCAGCCGATTACATCCAGTATCTCAAAGACATCGGATGCTACAACGTGAGCAAGTAAACGTTTTGATTCTCTTTCATTCTTTCCTTTTTGTAAATCAGAAAGGGGGAGGTTGCAGCCTCCCCTTTTCTACATCATTTATGCGGACTTGAAAACGCATCCAGAATGTATATTTTCGTCATGCCCTGTCTCGTTTGAACTTTTTATCCTCGGAAATGGCACAATACGGACCGCCTGAGTCGGAACACGAAAACCTGTTCCGTTCAGTCCCGCTGTGTAGATCACCGCCGCGACCGCACACAGGAATGCGTTTTGAATAAAGGCTGATGGACACCCGGATTATTCGAGATCCACCCACACATTTCCTCTAAAATTGCTCTCGATACAGGCGTCTACAAATTTCAGTCCCCGGATTCCGTCGGAAATCGTCGGATACGGGAATGCGCCGACATCAACACCATATTTTTTTCGTAAAAGGTCGGCACAGTATCCCCGGTAAATGTTTCCAAACGCTTCAAAAAAGCCTTCCGGATGGCCGGAAGGAATCCGGGACAGACTGCGCGCAGCAGCCGTGTCGTAATCTCTCGTCGGTGTGTAAATACGCGGCGGTTCGTTTATTTTCGTAACCTTGAGAACCGCCGGCTCTCTATGCTGCCATTCAATGGCTCCCTTATCCCCGAATACACGGATCATCAGATCCGTTTCATGCCCAATCGCCACCTGCGAGGTCCAGATCATCCCGGAGACGCCTCCGTCTAATTTTGCCAATATTTGCACGTTGTTTTCGAGCGGAAGATTTTCTTCCTTCGGAAGCCGCTCAAAACGGGCAAGGACGCTTCTGATATTCAATCCGGTCATTTTCGAGATCAGGCACTCCACATGAGTTCCGATATCCGCGCAGCACCCTGACGGTCCGCTTCGCGCCGGGTCCATACGCCAGGTTGCCTGATCCGACCGGTCACTGACCGTCTGAACCAGCAGCCATTCCTGAGGAAACTCAGCGACAACCGTGAGGATATTACCGATCTCCCCCGCGTCGATCATATCCCGCGCCTGTTTGATCATGGCATATCCCGTAAATGTATAGGTCACTCCGAATTGCAGCCCCGAATCCTTCGCAAGCCTTTCAAGCTCAAGCCCTTCTTCCGTTTTCAGCGCGAGGGGCTTGTCACACATAACATGAATTCCGTGCTCCAGAAAGCATTTTGCGATCGGATAGTGGGAATCATTTGGTGTCGTGATCGATACAAAATCGATTCCATCATCCCGGGCCGCTTCTTTTTCCGCCATTTCCCGGTAGTTCTGGTAGACCCGATCCCGATCGGTGACACCCCAGTTCTCTGCGCACTTACTGTTTTTTTCACGATTTCTGGAGAAACAGCCTGCCGTCAACACGGCAAGATCATCCATGACCGCTCCATGCCTGTGAACATTGCCGATAAAACCTCCGGCACCCCCGATCAAACCGAATTTAAGTTTCATTGTAAACCTCCTGAAGATATGCATACGCATACGATTCTTACCGTTCTGTATTTCAAAAACGGGGCTGTCGCACTGCGACAGTCCCGTTTTGATGGTGATTAATTAAAATCGGTCAGCCTTTATTGCCCTGCGATTTTGTATCAAACAGAACCGCCAGCACGAGGATCACACCCTTTACGATAAACTGCCAGTATGCATCGAGGTTCATAAGCGACATTCCGTTATCAATCGTCATCATGATAACCGCACCGAGGATCGCGCCGGCAACTTTTCCGACGCCTCCGGTCATCGATGTACCTCCGATCACCGCCGAGGCAATTGCATCCAGCTCGTAGTTTCCGTTTGCCACCTGCGCAGTTCCTCCATTCAGCCTTGCTGTGTAAATCACAGCGGCGATCGCGCAGAGGAAAGAATTCAGCGTGTAGACAATAACCAGACTCTTCTTCACGTTGATCCCGGCATACTTGGCAGCTGCCGTATTTCCGCCGATCGCATATACGCTTCGTCCAAACGTCGTGTGGCTTGCGATAAACGAGAAAATAATAACGATCACGAACATGACAAGAACGGGAACCGGGATTCCCCGGAAATCATTCATGACCCAGATCGCAAGTGCAATGATCGCGGAAAAGACAATCCACTTCATGATCATGCGGTTGAATGGTTCTACCTGCAGACCATACTTAATCTTTGATTTACGATTTCTGAGTTCCTGCACAAGGAGGGCAATGATCGCGACTGCACAGATAATCCAGTTGATCACCTTCGGAACATAAGCCGTGCCCCAGAATTTATAGCTTTCATGGAACGGGGAAATTGTCTGGCCTCCTGTGATCCAGAGCATTGCGCCGCGGAAAACCAGCTGTGCACCGAGTGTGACGATAAACGGAGCCATACCGGTAAAGGCAATGATCGATCCGATCGCGAGTCCGATCAGAATTCCAAGCACCATTCCGATCAAAATAACCATCGGTGTGTTTACATTAAACCAGACCTGCAGCGCCGCCATCACACAGCCGACAAATCCCATCGTCATACCTGCGGAAAGATCAATGCCGCCCGTGATGATGACGAAGGTCATTCCAACTGCCATGATGCCTGTAAATGCCGCCTGCCTCAGCAGATTGGAAAGATTTCGCGTTGTGATGAAGCTTCCCTGTGTGATCGCCGAAAACACAACCCACAGGAGGATCATCACGATGACCATCGCAAACATTCTTGAATTCTGGTTTCCGAATAATTTCTTTTTGGTTTCTGTATGTTCAGCCATCGCTTTTACCTCCCGATTGCAGCCTTCATGACTCGTTCCTGTGTCGCCTCATTTACATCGAGCTCGCCCGTGATCTCACCGTTTGCGAGGACAATGATCCGGTCGCTCATACCGAATATCTCCTCCATCTCCGAGGAAATCATGATGATTACCACGCCCCGGTCTACCAGCTCATTCATGATTTTATAGATCTCATACTTGGCGCCGACATCGATTCCTCTCGTAGGCTCATCAAGAATCATAACCTTCGGCTCACTCATCAGTGCTTTTGCAAGTACCACTTTCTGCTGATTTCCGCCCGAAAGCGTGCTTGCCGCGACTTCAATGTTCGGCATCTTCGTGTGCATATCATCGAGATATTTTTTTGAACAGCGAACCTCCGCGTCCATATCAAGCACACCGTTTTTCGATACTTTCGCAAGGGACGGCATCGTGACATTTTCGCGCAGACTCATCATCAGATTCAGACCCAGCTTCTTCCGGTCCTCTGTGACAAGGAAGAACCCCTGCTGCAGCATCTTTTTGGGATCTCCGAAATCAATCTCTTTTCCGTCGATAAAGACCTCTCCGGTTCCTTTTGTCCGGAACGCTCCGTAGATTGCAGTGAACAGTTCTGTTCTCCCTGCTCCCATCAGCCCCGCGACACCGAGGATTTCGCCCTTGTACGCTTTGAAATTGATATCCCGGATCAGCATCCTTCCCGGAATATCCGGATTCGGAACATTGAAATCTCGCACTTCAAATCCGACTTCGCCCCGCGTGTGCTTCACCCGCGGATACATATTACTCATTTCTCTTCCGACCATCAGCGTGATCATCTGCTCTTTCGTCATCTCGCTTCGCGGTCTTGTTTCAATTGTCTGTCCGTCCCGAAGAATCGTGATATCATCACAGAGTTCCATGATTTCATCGAGCCGGTGCGAGATATAAATACAGGTGACACCGTTCGCCTGAAGTTTCCGGACCACCCGGAACAGCGCCTCTACCTCCGTGTCAGTCAGCGCCGCGGTCGGCTCATCCAGCAGGAGAAGTTTCACATCTCTGGAAATCGCCTTTGCGATCTCGACCATCTGCTGCTGCCCGACTCCAAGATTTCGGAGCGGTTCCTCCGGATTGACATTCAGACCGATTTCTTTCAGAAGTTCCGTGCATCTCGCATGCTGAACATCAAAATTGATAATGCCGCCCCTGGCAGGGTTATTGTTCAGGAAAATATTTTCAGAGACTGTCATGTCCGGCACAAGGTTCATCTCCTGATGAATACAGACAATCCCGTTCTTTTCAACGTTTTTAATGGTTTTAAATTTACAGATTTCTCCGTTGTAAATGACATCTCCGCCATATGTACCATATGGATACACTCCGCTGATAATTTTGATCAGTGTCGATTTTCCGGCTCCGTTTTCGCCAACCAGTGCATGAACATGACCGCGCTCGACGGAAAATGAAACATCTGACAATGCTTTCACACCCGGAAACTCTTTTGTTATCCCCTGCAATTTCAGAATACAATCTGACATTAAAACACCTCCCGCCTGCATTCAGGTCTATGGGACAATGGGCACGGATTTATTCCGCGCCCATTATCCCGGATTCGTCCGGTCCGAACGCCAGGCATCATTTCTGAGCCGGCCACTGATCCTTCGGAACATTCTTGTAAACTTCTTCCAGTGTATGGAATCCATCTCTCTTGATGATAATGTCGTACATATTGTTCTTATCGATCGCTTCGACCGGTACCGTGAAGGAATCCACGTCCTTCTGCCCGTTGTTCAGCGTCTGCCATTCACCGAGTGAACTCTCAACACCGGATTTCGGATCTTCACCCTTAGCAACTGCCACTGCCAGTTCACATGCGGCTGTATTCAGAGGCTGAAGGGGTTTGTAGCAGGTACCTGTCTGTGTACCTTCGACGATTCTCTGGCACGCCGCGAGGTCCGCGTCCTGTCCGCAGATCGGGACCTTTCCTGCAAGCCCCTGTGCCGCGAGTGCCTGAACTGCTCCACCTGCCGTTCCGTCATTTGATGCGATGACCGCCTGCACATCGTTACCGGCTTTCGAAAGAGCGTTCTCTGTGTGCTTCAGCGCCTCGTTCGGATCCCAGCCTTTGCACCACTGCTCACTCACGATCGTAATCGCTCCGGAATCAATATACGGCTGAAGGATATTTTTCTGTCCTTCTGCGACAAGAAGCGCGTTGTTATCCTCCTGTGCTCCTTTGAGCCAGATGTAATTTCCCTTTGGCGCGGCATCGACGACGAAAGTCGCTTCCGTCTCACCGACCTTGACCGAATCGAAGGTGACATAGTAGTCAAGATCTGAATTCATAATGAAACGGTCGTAAGCAATCACCTTCACTCCTGCTTCATGTGCCGATTCCACAATCGGAGCGGCGCCTTCCGCATCGAGTGACTGGCAGATAAGAACATCAATGCCTTCATTCAGAAGGTTCTCGCACTGAGAAATCTGTTTGCTTGCATCGTTATTCGCAACCTGCTCCTTCAATGTGATATTATTGTCCGAACAATACTGCTCGAACATCTTAATCTCCCGATTCCAACGCTCCTCGGTTGTGTTACCGATCGAAAGCCCAATCGTTATTCCGCTGCTGCCTTTCACCTCTCCGCCGGCTGCACTTCCCGAGCTTCCGGATACACTGGATCCGCTTCCCTTCTGTCCACACGCTGCAAGCGATCCTGCCGCAAGTGCAAAAATCATAGATACCGCAACAATTCTTCTTCTCTTTCTGCTCATTTTTCACTTCCTCCTGCAAAACACTACCGTTCTTCCACGTATTATGCACAATATTTCGGGTTATTTCATTGTGCAATTGTGCATATGTGGTATTTATGGGAAGATTTTACCTGACCGGTTGGAAATTAGCTATCAGATTCTTGTTTTAACTCAAGATCAGGATTTCTGTTCATTATCCGTCAATCCGTTAACAAGCATTCCTTGTTCCGTTTTTCTGCTTTGTGCTGTCTTCTGAGCGGCACAATTTTTATTAAAATCTCTTTTAGTTTCAGTAATATGCTTACTATTAATTTTTTGTCATTTTATTTTTTGATTTTTCTTCACTATTATCCCATTTGCATTTCTATATTTTTTTCAAGATCTTGTTATCTCCGGGCGTATTCATCACAGAAATGCGTTTTGGATCTCAAATTTTCAGATTCCTCAGTTCTCTTCCAAAAGAAAAAAGTCTACTAATAAAAAGTCAAGTATAAGTTTGAGGAGTTGGTAGTCAGAAATGGAGGCATCACAAAAAGGCCACCGCAGGCGCTGACCGGGGAAAAGAATTGCCACACGTTATTCGACA
>Ga0256406_1003422_pt1 | contig 19802 bp, 15 predicted proteins | sample RumenRJG_03DNA_FD_185986 | JGI IMG/M metagenome (GOLD analysis project Ga0256406, IMG submission 185986) | Bovine rumen microbial communities from Lethbridge, Alberta, Canada - RJG_03 | ecosystem: Host-associated > Mammals > Digestive system > Stomach > Rumen | place: Canada: Alberta | collected...
TAAGACAATATGTAATGGCCCCCGAGATTTGTAGCAGTCGAGGATTAGCCGTATACTCTATGACGCAACAAAGAATTACGACGTACCATCATACAAAATCGGAGGCCATTGTTATGGAGTATAGCACAGTCTATGTCGGAATGGATGTTCATAAAGACACTTTCTCGGTTTGCTGCTACACATATGAGGATGACAAATGCAAATTCAAGCGCTCCTTTAGTTCTGATTACAAAAATATTCTTCAGTACATCGCCAGCATGCACAAACAGTATGGCGAAAAAGTGGATTTCGTTACCGGATATGAAGCTGGCTGCCTTGGATATTCACTGTACAATCAGCTTACTGCTCATAACGTAAAGTGCATTATCATGGCTCCTACAACCATGGCTAAAACTGCAAATGCTGGAAAGCACAAAACAGATCGTCTTGATTCTGAAATGATCGCCAAGTGTCTTGCCGACAGAAACTACCACGCAGTTCATATCCCTACCGAGGAGGATGACCAGGTCAAAGAATACATTCGCATGCGCGATGATCATAAGCTGGCTTTGAAGAAGATGAAGCAGCAGATCCTTGCATTCTGCCTTCGCAGGGGATTGCAGTATTCAAATCCAGATTCGAAGAAGTCCAAACCTCGATACTGGACGCAAAAACATATCCAGTGGCTCCGAGATCAGGCGTCTGCTCTGAATGGTGAATACAAAGATGTACTTGAGGAATATCTTGGCACCTTCGATTATCTGACCGACAAGATCACACGCCTTGATCAGAAGATTGAGGAGATCTCTCAGAGAGACACCTATCGTGAGAATGTCAAACGTCTCTCCTGCTTCATTGGAGTCAAAACGATTACCTCAATGGGAGTCCTTTCCGAGGTCGGAGACTTTAGCCGGTTTGAATCTGCCGAGAAGTTCGCTTCCTATCTTGGCCTTGTACCAGGAGAGAGTTCGAGTGGTGGATCCAAAAATATGCTGTCCCTGACAAAGGCAGGAAACAGTCATGTCCGCACTTTACTGATTGAATCCGCCCAAAGCTATACAAGAGGCAGGATCGGAGCTAAATCCGTAGATCTCCTGAAACGGCAGGAAGGTGCAGAGCCCAAGTACATAGCGTATGCGGACAAGGCAAATGAGCGACTGCGCAGGAAGTATTACCGACTACTTCAAAACGGAAAAGAGAGAAACGTGGCTGTTGCGGCTGTCGCACACGAGCTTTCCTGTTTCATCTGGGGGATGATGACCGATCATGTGGCGTAATAAAACAGGCGGGGTACATCTGCTGGAACTCCGATGTCAAGACTGCTTCGCACCGCCGTAGGCGGCAAGGTCTTGACATCATCGTTCAGCAGATGTCAGAGATCATTAAGCAGGAAGCGGGATAGACCGCTTCCTGCGGCTGAACAAAATCGAAGGCATCTTGAGGTGGTATTGAAGACCTTCAAGGTTTGGGCTATCTGCGATATCACTTTGTCGACACAGAAAATAGCAACATCATTTCCTGTGATTCACGTTTTAAGAGAGCAGGGCCCGTGGCGGACCATTGGCCTGTTGGTAAGGGGTAACCCGAATCCACGTATATCAGAGTGGTCAAATGCCGGTGAACTGAGATTCAATGCTGCCTCAAGATGCCTTCGGTCAGGGAGTATATGGTCAGCCTGGGCTAAAAGTTTGCGGGTGCCACCCGAAAGGTCTTGACAAGGGCCATTACATATCAGTGATTTACTTTCCTCACCGTATCACGTATGATAGGGACAATTACGAGAACTTCAGACCTACATACAGGAAATGAGGTGTAGACATATGGAACTTCGTCAGCTGTCGTATTTTAAAATCATCGCTGAAACCGAAAACTTTTCAGAAGCATCCCGTAAACTGAATATTTCACAGCCGTATCTCAGTCATACGGTCCGGACACTGGAGGAGGAATTCGGAATTTCTCTGTTTGACCGGATCGGCAGAAAAATCCGGCTGAACGCAAACGGAAGAATCTTGTACCGATATGCAGTCCGGATGCTTCAACTCGAGCATGACGCGACAGAAGAGCTTCAAAACGCAAAGAAGAGTCCCTGTCGGACTCTGAAACTGGCCATGCTCAACACAACGAAACTGTTTCCGGAATTGATCGCAAAGTTCTGTGAAGAGTATCCGCAGATCAAGTTTTCTATCACCCGTTTTACTTCGATGGAAGAAATCCCCGACGAATGCGATCTGATTATCCATACTTCGGACTCACTGGCCTCTTCTTCAAATTCTTTCCAGCTGTTTGAAGAAGAGTGTCTCCTCGGAATGAGTCCGAATCATTTTCTTGCAAAGGCACAATCGATCACAAGAGATATGCTCGTAAACGCTACCTTTCTCATACTTCCGCCCGAAAACACCCTCGGGGAACTGACCCGCCAGTTTTTTAAGCAGCTGAAGCTGACCCCTCCGGTCTCTATGCAATGTGACAATCAGCAGACCCTCGCCGCCTTTGTCGAGGCCGGAATGGGGATCGCCTTTTTCCCGAGTCTCACGTGGAAGATTCCGGATCAGGGAATCGTTCTGCGAAACATCCAGAACCACACCCTGAAACGGAATATCTATCTGACGGTTGCCGACTCGACGCCGTCTGATTCGATCCTTGCTTTTCAGAAATATATAACAGCGAATACACAACGATCGTAAGAAATCGGATTACACCATAAGGCAAAAAAGCCTCCGGTCAGAATCGTTCTGACCGAAGGCTCTGTTATCAAAGAAAATGCTCTGTATTGATCACTTATTCGCTTTCGCCTCGTTGATCATCTGCGTGAGTTTTGGAACGACTTTATTCAGATCGCCCACAATACCGTAATCCGCCACGTCAAAGATCGGAGCATCCTCATCTTTATTGATCGCGATGATGTAATCGGATTCTTCCATACCGGCGACATGCTGGATCGCGCCGGAGATGCCGATTGCGAAGTAGACCTGCGGACGGACGGTCTTTCCGGTCTGTCCGACCTGCATATCCTTCGGCATCCATCCGGAATCGACGACCGCACGGCTGCAGGAAACCTCGCCGCCGACTGCCTTCGCCAGATCACGCAGGATCTGGAAATTCTCCGGGCTTCCGACGCCGCGGCCGCCGGATACCAGGATCTTCGCGTTCTGAATATCAACGACATCGCTGACTTTCCTGACGACCTCTTCCACCTCAACGTAACGGTTATTCGGAGTGAATCCCGGGTTGAACTCGATCACCTCCGCCTTCGCACCGCTGATCGGATCGATCTTCTGCATAACGCCCGGACGGACCGTCGCCATCTGCGGCCGGTTATTCGGGCACGCGATCGTAGCGATCGTATTTCCTCCAAATGCCGGACGGGTCATCAGCAGCTGATTATGTTTTGTCTCAACGCCTTCCTTCGGCTGAAGCGGAAAATCACCGATATCCAGCTTCGTGCAGTCCGCGGTAAGACCGGTCGCGACACGTGCGGAAACGGTCGGGCCCAGGTCGCGGCCGATAGCGGTCGCTCCCACGAGCATGATCTCCGGCTTATACTCATTGATCACAGCAGCCAGCGCGTGCGCGTACGGCTCCGTTCTGTATACCTCAAGTTCCGGATCGTCCACGACGATGACACGGTCTGCGCCGTACTCCGCCAGCTGATCCGCAAGATTCTTTACCTTGTATCCGACGAGGACCGCCGTAACCTGTGTGTTCAGGGGCTGTGCCAGCTCCCTGGCTTTGCCGAGCAGCTCGAAGGCAATGTTGCCAAGTTCGTTGTCGACCTGCTGCGCAAAGACGAATACGCCCTTATATTCTTCAAGATTCATTCTTCTTCACCGCCTTCTCAAATAATATGCTTCTCGAGCAGTTTGTCCGTGATCGCTTTTGCAGCGCCGTCCGCATCAAGATCTTTGACGATCTCGCCGGCACCCTTTCTTACCTTATCCGATGCCTTGGCAATTTTCGTCGGAGATCCTGCGAGTCCGAGGTTGCAGTCGTCGACATCCTTGAGGTCCTTTCTTCCCCAGACCGTGATGTCCGCGTCAACCGCGTCCCAGATCCCCTTCGGGGTCATATATCTCGGCTCATTCAGCTCGGAAAGAGCGGTCAGAAGGCACGGCATCTTCACCTTCAGGACATGATAACGGTCCTCGAACTGACGCTGTACGTGGAGATAGTCGCCGTCCACCTTGATATCCTGCGTGTACGAGATAACCGGCAGTCCCAGGTGCTCCGCGATCTGCGGTCCGACCTGAGCGGTATCCCCGTCGATCGCCTGACGTCCGGTGATGATCAGATCGTAGTCGAGATTGCGGATCGCGCCCGCGATCGTCGTGCTGGTCGCCCATGTGTCAGCGCCGCCGAGCACGCGGTCTGTCACAAGGATCGCCTTGTCCGCACCCATCGCGAGTGCTTCCTGAAGAACATCGGTCGCCTTCGGAAGGCCCATCGTCAGAACCGTGACCTCCGCCCCGTACTGATCCTTCAGTCTCAGAGCGGCCTCCAGTCCTGCCTTGTCGTCCGGGTTCATAATCGCGAGCATCGCTGCCCGGTTCAGAGTTCCGTCCGGATTGAAGGCGACACCGCCCTTTGTATCCGGTACCTGCTTAATGCATACAACTATTTTCACAGTCCCATTCCTCCTGTTATTTTAATAAAGATCCGGAAATAACCATGCGCATAACTTCGGAAGTTCCCTCGTAGATCTCAGTGATCTTCGCGTCACGCATCATGCGTTCTACATCGTAATCTCTGATATAGCCGTAGCCGCCGTGCAGCTGTACGCACTTACTCGTCACCGCGCTCGCCGCCTCCGCCGCGAACAGTTTCGCCTCGGCCGCCTCCACGCTGTAGCGCTTCTGCGTCTCCTTCGCTTTCGCCGCCCGGTAAACCAGCATCTGTGCAGCGTCACATCTCGTCTTCAGATCTGCGATCTGGAACTGTGTATTCTGGAACTGCGCGATCGAACGTCCGAACTGCTTTCTCTCCTTGACGTAATCAATCGTCAGGTCAAGCGCGCCCTCAGCGAGGCCGAGCGCCTGGGAAGCGATACCGATACGTCCGCCGTCCAGCGTGTGCATCGCGATGTTGAACCCCTTGCCGCGCTGCCCGAGCAGATTCTCCTTCGGGATGCGGCAGTCTGTGAAGATCAGCTCATACGTAGCGGATCCGCGGATACCCATCTTCTTCTCCTTCGTTCCGAAGGTGAAGCCCGGCGTACCTTTTTCGACGATGAAAGCAGAGATCTCTTTCATCTTTCTTCCGTGTTTCTCAACGGTGCCGGTAACCGCAATGATGATATACACATCCGCATACTTACCGTTGGTGATGAAGCACTTGGAGCCGTTCAGAACCCACTCGTCCCCGTCAAGGACCGCCTTCGTCTGCTGTCCCTGCGCGTCCGTTCCGGCGCCGGGCTCAGTCAGTCCGAACGCACCGAGTTTCTTTCCGGAAGCAAGGTCCGGAAGATACTTCTGCTTCTGCTCTTCCGTTCCGAACGTAAGAATCGGGTCCATGCAAAGGGAGGTATGTGAGGAAACGATAACCGCAGTCGTTCCGCAGACCTTCGCCAGTTCTTCCACACACATCACATATGTGAGCGGATCGCATCCCTGCCCGCCGTACTCTCTGGGGATCGGGATTCCCATAAATCCGTACTTTGCCATCTTCTGTACGGTCTCGATCGGGAATCTCTCCTCCTCGTCGACTTCCTGAGCAAGCGGTTTCACCTCATTCTGCGCGAAATCTCTGAACAGAGATCTCGCCATCTCGTGCTTCTTGTCCAACGTGAAATCCATGTCTGACCTCCTACTGAAAATAATTATTTAATCTGATCGGTCGGTACTTTTCCGCCGTTCGAGTAATCATAGAATCCGATGCCCGTCTTTCTTCCGAGCTTGCCGCCGCGGACCATCTTGCGCATCAGCGGCGCCGGACGATACTTCGGATCTCCCGTCTCGTGGTAAAGCGTCTCCATAATCGCGAGGCAGATGTCCAGACCGACAAGATCTCCGAGCTCAAGCGGTCCCATCGGATGGTTCGCGCCGAGTCTCATAGCGGTGTCGATCCCCTCGATATCAGAGGTTCCCTCGGACAGGACGACGACACCCTCGTTGATATACGGGATCAGGATCCGGTTGACGACGAATCCCGGAGCCTCTTTGACCTCGACCGGCGTTTTTCCGAGCTTTACCGCGATCTCTTTGATCCGGTCAACGACCTCTCTGGGGGTGTTGATGCCGACTGTAACCTCAACCAGCTTCATAACCGGAGCCGGGTTGAAAAAGTGCATTCCGATAACCGGTTTCGAAAGTCCCTTATCGATCTCCGAGATCGAGAGCGAAGAGGTATTCGTCGCGAAAATGCAGTTCGGATTTTTCACGATATGATCCTGCAGATCCGCGAAGCAGTCTTTTTTGATCTTGACATTCTCAAGCGCCGCCTCCACGATCAGATCCGCATCTGTGCACTGATCGTTCAGACCGGGATGCAGTTTTGCGATGACCGCGTCCGCCGCAGCCTGATCCATCTTTCCCTTTGCGACCCGTTTCTCCAGACCGGATTTGATCCGCTCGTAGCCTCTGTCCGCAAACTCCTGCTTGATGTCGCACATATAGACCGCGTCTACCCCGTCACACTGGGCAAAGGTCTGGGCAATTCCAGATCCCATCGTTCCGGCACCGATAATTCCAACTTTCATGATCAACCCTCCGTATATGATAAAAGCCTGTCCAACTTATTTCTTCTAATATCTTGCTATTCTTTTCACAAGGAATGATTATTTTTTATCATTCCCGGATCGCTCACTCCCGTTCCACAACGGTCGCGCAGCCCATACCTCCGCCGATGCAGAGCGTTGCAAGACCTTTCTTCGAATCTCTCTTCTGCATCTCATAGAGCAGTGTGGTGAGAATACGCGCGCCGGAAGCTCCGACCGGATGACCGAGCGCAATCGCGCCGCCGTTGACATTGACCTTGTCCATGTCGAAATTCAGTTCCTTCGCAACTGCGCAGGACTGTGCGGCAAATGCCTCGTTCGCCTCGATCAGATCCATATCATCGACGGTGAGTCCGAGTTTATCCATCACTTTTCTTGTCGCGTATACCGGTCCGATGCCCATGATCGACGGATCAACGCCTGCGAGTGCTCCGCCGAGCCAGGTAGCCATCGGCTTCACGCCGAGCTCTTTCGCCTTCTCCTCGCTCATGACGACGATCGCTGCCGCGCCGTCGTTGATACCGGAAGCGTTTCCTGCAGTCACCATGCCGTCCGGTTTAAATGCCGGGCGAAGCTTCGCGAGCGCTTCCATCGTCGTTCCCGGGCGCGGCCCCTCATCGGTGTCGACGACGACCGTTTTCTTTTTCAACTTCACCTCGACCGGAACGATTTCATCCTTGAAGCGTCCGGACTCTCTCGCCGCGCAGGCTCTCTCCTGGCTCCGGACGGAAAATGCATCCAGCTCCTCACGGGTCAGATGCCATTTTTCCGCGACGTTCTCCGCCGTGATGCCCATGTGGTAATCATTGAAGGCATCCCACAGCGCGTCATGAACCATCGTATCGACGAACGTGCCGTTGTTCATGCGGTAGCCGAAACGCGCGTTCATCGCCGCGTACGGTGCTCTGGACATGCTCTCCATGCCGCCCGCCACGACGATATCCGCATCTCCGGAACGGATCATCTGAGCCGCCATATTCACACTGTTCAGACCGGAACCGCAGACCACGTTGACCGTCACCGCCGGAACTTCGATCGGAAGTCCCGCCTTAATCGAAGCCTGACGCGCGACGTTCTGACCGAGACCTGCCTGGATGACGCAGCCCATCATGACCTCATCCACCTGACCCGGCTCTACTCCTGCACGGCTGAGCGCTTCTTTGATCACGACCGCACCAAGATCGACCGCGGGTACTGTGCTGAGTTCGCCCCCCATCTTGCCTACAGCTGTACGGCACGCGCCTGCTAATACCACTTTTCTCGCCATTGAAATTGACCTCCTGAATGATAAATAAATTATTGAACCCCATTTTAAGCATAACCGAAGAAGCCTGTTTTCTGCTTCTACGGACTATCTTACACGACGCACTTTACTATGTCAAACATTATTGTTCATTTTTTAACGTTCTATTTTTAACGATGATTGCTCCGTCTCCAGATATGCATCTGTTCCGCCTCTTTGATCAGTTCGTCACGGAAATCCGGATGAGCGATGCCGATGAGTGCCTCGGCCCTCTCCCAGGTCGTCAGTCCCTTGAGATTCACCATGCCGTACTCCGTCACGACAAACATCGTATTCGTGCGCGCATCCGTGACAATGCTTCCATTCGCAAGCGTCGGGCGGATGCGGCTCTCAATTTTTCCTGTCTTTTTATCCGTATGGGTCGAGGAGAGGCAGATAAAGGATTTGCCGCCATGGGAGGCGTATGCGCCCAGGACGAAATCAAGCTGTCCTCCCGCGCCGGAAATATTTCTTGTTCCGACGCTCTCCGCGTTGATCTGTCCAAAAAGATCGATGTCGATCGCATTATTGATGGAGATAAAATTGTCCAGTGCCGCGACCGAACGCGTCCGGTTGACGTAATCGACCGATGCGATCATCATCTCCGGGTTGCGATCGATATAGTCGTACATCTTCTGCGTACCCGCGCCGAAGGCAAATGTCTGGCGTCCGACATCGATGTTCTTGCGCTTTCCGGTGATTTTGCCCGCCAGAGCCATGTCAACCATGGAATCGACATACATCTCCGTATGAATTCCGAGATCTTTCAGATCGCTCTCGGCGATCATCGCGCCAATCGCGTTTGGCATTCCTCCGATACCGAGCTGGAGGCAGGCGCCGTCCGGAATCTCCTTCACGACGAGTTCCGCGACCTTTTTGTCGATCTCAGTCGCCGGCGCCGGAGCAGGAAGTGTATCGCAGGGCGGATTGTCCCCCTCCACGATCATATCGACATCACTGACGTGGACATACGCTCCGGTTCCCCCGAAACAGACCGGAATATTTTCATTCACCTCGAGGATGACTTTCTGCGCCTTCTCACAGACCGCGGCGAGATGACTCGCAGCCGGCCCGAAGTTAAAATACCCGTGATCGTCCATCGGCGCCACCTGAAGCACCGCGACATTCAGTTCATCCGGACTCTCACGGTAATATCTCGGAAGCTCAGAGTACCGGATCGGAGCGTAGAAGCTGAAACCCTTCGAGATCGCGCGGCGCTCGATCGGGTTCATGTGCCAGCTGTTCCAGGTCATATGAGCGGCAGGATCCTCGATCTTGAAAATCTCCGGCTCGCGCATCACGATACCGCCCCGGAAATTCACATCATGAAGCTCCGGAAGTCTCTTCGCGATCGCCGCGTCAACCGCATACGGAATCGACGTCGACCATCCGTAATCAACCCAGTCGCCGCTTTTGATAACCGCCGCCGCCTGCTCAGCCGTAACCAGCTTGCTGCGATACTCATCCTGATAATTCATTTCCTGTTCCTCCTTTGATGGTTCCTTTGGTATATTGTACAAAATTTCCGGCTGCAATACCACCTTTTTCATATCTTTCTCATGATTTTGTACAATTTATGCTTCATAAAACGATGCTTTCCGATTTTCAAAAGAAAAAGGCCGCCGCAGAATACGCCGGAAGTACCGGCCGGAAGTACCGGCCGGCAATTTACGAGGTATCCATACAGCAGCCCTTCCGGCTGTCAGTTCGTTGTTTTCGTATCGATCCACAGAGAACAGTCGCCGAAGGAAAAGAAGCGGTACCGCTCTTCGACCGCATGATGATAGGCGGCCAGAACGTGATCTTTCCCGGCGAACGCGGAGACCAGCATGATCAACGTGGACTCCGGCAGATGAAAATTCGTCAGGAGTCCGTCCATCACCTTAAACCGGTAGCCGGGATAGATGAAAATATCCGTCCAGCCGCTCTTCGGCCCGATCCTGCCGTCCTCCGCGGCAGCCGATTCAAGGGTTCTGCAGCTCGTCGTCCCGACGCAGATCACCCGGCCTCCGTTCGCCCGGGTCCCGTTGATGATGTCGGCCGCTTCCTGTTCGATCCGGTAATACTCCGAATGCATATGGTGTTCGGTGACTTCTTCGACCTTGACCGGCCGAAATGTGCCGAGTCCCACATGCAGCGTCACATGGGCGATTTTCACCCCCATGTCCTTCACCTGATCGAGCATCTCCGGCGTAAAATGCAGTCCGGCCGTCGGCGCCGCGGCGGATCCCTCATGCTTCGCGTAAACTGTCTGGTACCGATTTTTATCCTGAAGCTTATGCCGGATGTACGGAGGCAGCGGCATCTCGCCAAGCCGGTCGAGGATTTCCTCGAAAATTCCCTCATACGTAAACTGAATCAGGCGGTTTCCGTCATCCACGATCTCGAGCACTTTTCCCTTCAGGATGCCGTCGCCGAAAACAAGTTCATCGCCGGGGCGGCATTTCTTTCCCGGACGGACGAGCGTTTCCCAGATATCATCCGGATTGCGTTTCAGAAGCAGCACTTCGATGGCCGCCCCCGTATTCGCCCTCGTCCCGAACAGCCGCGCCGGTATAACCTTCGTGTCATTGATAACCAGGCAGTCCCGATCCGTGAGGTAATCGGTCAGATGGCGGAAGCCGGTGTCCGTCACTTCCCCCGTGTATCGGTCGACGACCATCATACGGGAGGCGCTCCGGTCCGGTAGCGGATCCTGCGCGATCAGTTCTTCCGGAAGATCATAATAAAAATCACTCGTCTTCATTCTGCATTCTTCTCGGCGGCATAGATTGCCTGCCAGGCGTCCTCCTCCGCCTTATAAAACACCCGATCCGAAACCGTCAGTTCCGGTTTTCCGTCCTTCACATCGATCTCGCTGACCGCACAATTCTTCGGAACGCCGCCCTGCCAGAAATTTCCCGGATCGGAATAAAAGGGATTCAGCAGCGCGCGCATCGCGCACCCGTGGGTCGAGATCAGGAGATTCATCGACTGATAGTCCGGGTTCGCGAGCACCTCCTTCAGGAACTCTCCGGTTCTGCGGACAACATCCGTGATCGATTCACCGCCCCTGGGCGGAACGAAGTGAAAGGGGTCCTGAAAAAACACGCTCCACTGGTCCGCCGGTATCTCCAGTTCCGGCATCATGCAGTGTTTTCCCTCCCACTCTCCGAATGCGATCTCTTCGATTCGCCGATCCTCGATCATCGGGATGTCCCGTCCCCGCGTCATGATCTCCGCAGTGTGGCGTGCACGGAGCAGCGGACTTGTGATGCACAGATCGAGCGGAACCTCCTTCATCGCTTCGGCAGTGACCTCCGCGAGATGAATTCCCTTCTCATCCAGATCCGTGCCCATCTGTCCCTGAAGACGGCGCTCTTTATTCCAAAACGTCTCACCGTGTCGGATAATAAATAATTTCATATTAAATCAGGCTTCCTTTATCAGCTACGAAGCTCGATGCCCATCTGCGACAGTCCGTTCAGAATCTTCTTCATCGCGGCTGTGATATCCGGTTCCTCGAGCGTTCTTTCTTTTGACCGAAACGTGAGCGAATATGCCATGGATTTGTATCCTTCCTTCACCTGATCGCCCTCATAGATGTCAAAAAGCGTCAGGCTCTCGAGAATCTTACCGCCTCTCTGACGGATCGTATCCTCGATCTTCTCCGCCTCGATCTCCTTCGGGACGACCATGGACAGGTCGCGCGAAACCGCCGGGAATTTCGCGATTCCCTCGAACTTGCGGTCGAACGTTGCCATCGGCACGATCTCCGGCATATCAAGGACCGCAAGCTGTACGCGGGCGCCGATCGCGTAAGATTTCGCCACCGCCGGATGAAGCTCACCCATGTATCCGATGACCCGGTCCTCATATTTGATCAGCGCCTGACGGCCGGGATGAAGGAAGGTTCTGCCGGCGTTCTTATCATAGCGGACACGCTGATGCATTCCGATCTGCCCCAGGAATTCCTCGACGACGCCTTTCATATCGTAGAAATCTCCCTCGCCGTACCAGCCCAGCGTAAACTGCATCCGCTCATCCGGCAGTTCAGTCAGCGGCAGGCTCTTCGGGATATAGATATTGCCCAGCTCATAGAGACGGACGTCCTTGTTCCGGCGGTTATAATTCGTCGACAGGGAGGTCAGAATTCCGTTTACCGACGTCGTGCGCATGATTGAGAAATCATCGCCCAGCGGGTTCGCGATTTTGATGGCGCTGCGCATCGGATCATCCGCGGCGAGCCGCAGCTTGTCGAACACCTTCGGGCTCTCGAAGGAGTAGCACATTCCCTGCGAAAATCCGCAGTATTCCGCCACGTCACGGGCCTTCTCCTCGACGCGCATCTTGAAGGTGATCTTTCCGGCTGTTGCCTCACCGGAGGGCAGCGTCGTCGGAATATTGTCATATCCGAAGAAGCGTGCCACCTCCTCGGCGATGTCGCAGCATCTGTGAATATCCTGCCGGAATGTCGGCGCGACGATCTCTCCCGTCTTCTCATCCAGCTCCAGCCCGACGAGATCAAGATACTCCAGCATCTGTTCAGCGGAAATCTCCGTTCCAAGCAGCGCGTTGATACGGTCCGGCTCAAATTTCACACGGGATTCCTCACGCTTCACCGGATAATAGTCGACCATTCCGCCGACGACCTCGCCTGCCCCGAATTCCTCGATCAGCTGACACGCGCGGTTGATCGCCTCCTCCGCGTTGTTCGGATCCAGGCCCTTCTCGAAAATGCCGGAAGCATCCGTGCGCAGTCCGATGCGTTTTGCGGACAGACGGTTGTTCGTCCCGTCGAAGCAGGCCGCCTCAAACAGCACATTCTTCACATCGTCCGTGATCATCGAATCCTGACCGCCCATGATGCCGGCGATACCGACCGGGCGTTTCCCGTCGCGGATCATCAGCACATCGTGATCCATCGTGCGCTCCTGCCCGTCCAGCGTGACGAATTTTTCCCCGTCCGAAGCGCGGTCGACCACGATCTTCCGATCCTCGATCCGGTCCAGATCGTATGCGTGCATCGGCTGGCCGTACTCTCCCATCACATAGTTCGTGATGTCGACGAGATTATTGATCGGCCGGATCCCGTTCGACGCGAGCGCTCTCTGCATCCACTTCGGCGACGGCGCGAGGTGGACATTTTTCACGACGCGCGCGCAGTAGCGGGAGCAGAGATCCTTCGCCTTCACCTCGACGGAAATATAATCCGCCGCGTTCTCATCATTACCCGTCTTCGTCACCACCGGGGGATGAAACGGCTTGCGGAACGTCGCGGCCGCTTCTCTCGCGATGCCGATGACGCTGTAGCAGTCGACCCGGTTTGATGTGATCTCATACTCGATGTTCGCGTCGTGCAGTCCCAGGGCAGCGATCGCGTCGTCGCCCGGTTTTACGCCTGATTCCGGCTCGAACTCATAAAGTCCGTACTCCGGCGCCTCCGGATAAAATTCCCGGGAGGATCCGAGCTCTTCGATCGAGCACATCATGCCGTAGGAATCGACGCCCCGGAGCCTGCCCGCTTTGATTGCGATGCCTCCCTCCGTCTTCGATCCGTCATGGCCGCCCGCGACGCTTCCGCCCGGAAGCACAACCGGCGTGAGCATCCCCTCGTGGACGTTCGGCGCGCCGGTGACGATCTGAATCGTCTCATTTCCGACATTCACCTGGCAGATCACGAGATGATCCGCGTCCGGATGCTTCTCCGTCTTCATTACCTGTCCGACGACGATGTCCTTCAGGTTCTCATCGAGCTTCTTGTATCCTTCAACCTTCGTCCCGGAGAGCGTCATGGCGTCCGCGTACTCCTGCGGCGTGACGTCCAGATCCGGAACGTACTTCTTAATCCAGGAAAGTGATGTATTCATAAACGGAATCTCCTATATCTATTGATCGCTTCATCAGAACTGTTTCAGGAACCGGTAGTCATTTTCATACAGCAGACGCATGTCATCGATCTCGTACTTCAGAAGCGCGATACGCTCAAGGCCGACACCAAACGCGAACCCGGTATACTCATCCGGATCGATCCCGCACATCTCCAGCACATGCGGATGAACCATTCCGCAGCCGAGGATCTCGATCCATCCTTCGCCCTTGCAGAAACGGCATCCCTTGCCGCCGCACTTAAAGCAGCTGACGTCCATCTCCGCGCTCGGCTCGGTGAACGGGAAATGATGGGGACGGAATTTTGTCTTTGTGTCCGGTCCGAACAGCTCCCGGGCGAACTGTTGGAGCGTCCCTTTCAGGTCCGCAAACGTGACATTCTTATCGACGACCAGTCCCTCGACCTGATGGAAGGAAGGAGAATGGGTCGCGTCCACCTCGTCCGCGCGGAACACGCGTCCCGGGGAAATCATGCGGATCGGCAGCTTTCCCTGCTCCATGATTCTGGCCTGAACCGGAGAGGTCTGCGTACGCAGGAGAATATCCTTCGTGATATAGAAGGTATCCTGCTCATCTTTCGCCGGATGATTCGCCGGAATATTCAGTTTCTCGAAATTGTACTCGTCGTACTCGATCTCCGGTCCCTCCTGGACCTCATATCCCATGCCGACGAAAATCCGCTCAAGCTCCTCCATGGCGATCGTATTCGGATGGCGATGACCGATCCTTACCCCGCGGGCCGGAAGCGTGACGTCGATCACTTCACGTTCAAGCTTCTTGTTCATCGCCTCCTGCATCAGACGATCCTTCACCGTCTCGAGCACTTCCTCGATGTGCCCGCGCGCCGTGTTCACCATCTGTCCGAAGGCAGGACGCTCCTCCGGTGTAAGATCCTTCATCCCCTTCATCAGGGTTTTCAGCTCACCCTTTTTGCCGAGCACGCCGACGCGGATCTCATTGAGTTCGTCGAGCGAGCCTGCTTCTTTCAGACGGCTGACTGTTTTGTCGACAACCTCCGAAAGTCTGTTCTTCATGCGATCGTCCATTCAATTATCCTCTCTTTCCGGATGGGTTCCATTTGCTTTCCGCTAAAAAAGCCCCTGACATGCTGCCATGCCAGGGGCGAATCGATTCCGTGGTACCACCCTGATTCCCGGAAGGTTCCGGGCACTCATTCGTGACTTAACGCGTCCTACGTCTTTTCCTACGCAGCCGCCGGAAAAACCCGGACCTTCGGAAAAGAGACTCCGGCGTGAAATTCCGGCCCTTCGCCCTCTCCGGGAAATCTTCCAGCCAGTGAATTTCCCTCTCTGATGGCGGTGCGATGCCTTACTATGCGCCTTCGCAGTCTTTAACGTTCCTAATTCTAGCAGATATTTGATACTTGTCAAGCCGGCCTTTTGCAAAAAAGAGCCCGCCTGCGCGGACTCTTTTCTCTCACATAGATCGGTATGTGCCCCGGGATGCCGTTCCTGCTAATTGACTCCTAGCCGAAACCAGGTGGGTAACCGCAGATGAAATCTCTGCCTTCCCCTGACAATGGAGGCCTGACATCAAAGCATCGATATAGGAAACCCTTTTTAAAGTAATTGTAGGTTCAAAAACGCAGGTGGTCGAACATCTCAGGTAAACAAATTATACAATGAATCCATCGGATTTGCAAGACGGGGCAGCGCCATCTTCTGGCAATTCATCCCGACACCTTCATGTCCGCACCTGCGCGTCCGCAGGAGCGGCGGGGATTTCCTGCCCAATGTGTGTCAGGCGCTCGATTTCTTCTTCGGACAAAAGCTGAAGCCGTCCCTGCGACAGCCGATAAACCCGGTCGAAAAGATCCAGATAGGAATAATTGTGGGTGATGTACAGAATCATTTTATCCGGAAACGCATCCGCGAGAAGATGACTGAGCTGCCGTTCTGCTTCAAAATCATAGTCCGCAGCAGCCTCATCCATGATCAGGATGGGGGTATTCTTCAAAATAGCACGCGCCACTGCCAGTTTTTTCCGCTCCCCGCCCGAAAAATCGCCCGCGTCAAACCGGACGGTCTGATCGAAATCTCCATGAAGACGTTCCTCAAGGAACTGCTGCATCCCGCATTTCACAAATACATCCCGGATTTCGTCGTCACTGCACCGTCCCCCGGGATCCAGATTGTTTCGCACGCTGTCCTGAAAAAAGCGGGGTTCCTGATCCACAACGGCAAACCGATCATAATAGCTTTCTTTCGAACAGGAAAGGACATTGCGGCCGTTCATCCGGATTTCTCCTGAAACAGGCTGCTCAAACTGTAAGATCAAATCCATCAGCGTCGATTTCCCGCTGCCGTTATTTCCGATAATCGCTACCTTTTCTCCCGCATGGACGGTCAAATTTACATCGGTCAATAACGCGTCTGCAGTATGAGAAAATTTTATATGCTGCAGCGTCAACGTTGATACCTGCCCGTTTTCCGGCCAATCATTCTGAATGCCGCTGCGTTCCGATTCTTCAGGGAGCCGGAAGAATTCATTTAACCGGTTCAAAGAAGGCTGGATACCGGAAAACATATACCGGATGGATAACAGGGAAGCGATCGGCGTGATCACGTACCCGCAGTATGCAATAAACGCGGTAACACCGCCGAGCGTCAACTCTCCCCGGAGATAGAGAACTCCGCCGCAGATGTACAGCGCGCACTGCACCATGGCACCGAGCAGCAGCATAGACATTTGATTGTATGCGGAATATAAAGTGGATCGTTTTTCCGCCTTCAAAATATCATCCTGCCGGTCAGACAGGCACTTTGCTTTTTCCTGCTGCAGGTTCCAGAGCCTGATTTCTTTTATTCCATTGATCGTATCGCCGAACCAGGCCGAAAAGGAACGCATAAGATTGATTTTTTCGGATACAGCCTTCTCGTTTAACCGGGACATTTTAAGTGAAAGCAGTACCTTAAAAGGAACGATCGCGATCACCAGAAGAGCCAGTTTCCAATTCAGAAAAAACAATCCGAACATGCCGGCGATGATCGACAGAATATAACTGACCGCAAACAGTACGGTTCGATCCGCGATCAGGCTCACGGTCAATATGTCCGTGGTAATCCGGTTGATCAACTCGGCGCTGTTGTGCTCGGTGAAATAGCTTTGCTTCAAATGCAGGATTTTATCAAAGGATTTCATGTATAGATCATGGATCATATGATTCTGGATGTCCGCAAAAATCCTGCACTGCATGATCTCCGAAAACTGATCCACGCAGGTTGAAAAAAGCAGAAAAACAGCAAATATACTGATCATATGAAGGTCTGATTTCAGAAAGCCTTTGTCGGTGATCCCCTTGATAATCAAGGGACGCAGGAATGTCAGCACACTCGTTATGGCAAGAAAAATCACAACCGGGACCAGCTTTTTTCCGATTACATAGGTTTTTAAAAGTTCCGTAACTTTTTTCATTGAAGCCTGTCTCCATGTCACAGGGTAATGATGCCGGGGACAAAAGATCGTCTGCCCCCGGCGCGATACCGCAGATCGCTCCGCTGTCAATCCCCATCCGATATCTCCGTCCCGTTTCCGTCGTCAACTTCTATTTTTCTATGAGAAAGACGAAGAATGACATCGGATGCCTCTGCGACCTTTGGAGAATGACTGACGATAATCACGCATTTGTTCCGGTCCCTTGCTTTCTCAACGAGCAAAGCAGTGATCTCCTCCGCCGTGTCTTCATCCAGGTTTCCCGTGGGCTCATCGGCCAGAATCACGGGCGCCGAGGAAGCCAGTGCACGGGCGATGGCGACGCGCTGCTGCTGTCCGCCGGAAAGCTTGAGCACATTTCGTCCTATTTCATCCGGAGTGAGGCCGACCTGCCGCAGCGTCTCATCGGATGCATGGGGGTCAACCAGCTGAACATTTTCGCGCGGCGTCATATACTCAATCAGATTGTAGTTCTGAAAAATAAAGGAAACACAGCTCTGCCGGTATTTTCTCAGACCGATCTCTTCAATATTTTTTCCTTCAAATTCGATCTGACCCCCTTTCGGCGTATCCAGACCTCCCAGCAGCGAGAGCAGCGTCGTCTTTCCGCTGCCCGACGCTCCGAGTATGGTATAGATTTTTCCACGCTCAAAATCCAGATTCAGGTTTTCAAAAATCACGCTGTCTCTAAAATAGTAAAAAGTAAGATCTTTCGTTGTCAGGACTGCCATTGTATTTTCTCCCATTCCTCAAATCAAATCAATTAGGATTTCTCTTGGTTTCTTGCGCAGGATCGCTGCCGATGCAATCAGGACCGCAAGAAAAATCACTCCCGCGGAGCAGGCCAGAATCAGGATAGCATGGACTGCATCCAGGTGCACCTGAACCGACGCGCCGGATACGGCAGAAACGAGCTGTCCTGCCAGGATCGCGCTGATCAGGACAGAAACAATATAAGCCGGTACGGCGACGATGTAATTTTCAAGCAGCAGCTGCCTGTAGATATCTCCAGCCGGCCGTCCCAGAGATATCAGGATGCCGATTTCATGCACCCTTTCACGCGTCCACATCAGAAGGATCAGTGCCAGAATGACAATGCTTATGACCAGAATTGTCAGCAGCATGAACCGGCTTATCGTCGCCGCCTTTAAAATCGGCCCGGCGGCCTTTTGATAGGCTGTATCATTCGGTGTAACAACCAGACCGTCCCAGTCCGCGCAGGGCTGCTGTTTGAGCAGCGATACGGTTTCATCCATACGGGAAGGGTCTTTCAAAAACAGCATGATGCCGGAGCTGTAGGTATAATCCCCGATCGTCCGATTCGGGAAGCGGATCACGAATAATTCTTTCGCTGTCGTGCTGTCGGTAAAAAAGATATTCTCCTGCAGTTCACTTTCCGGTGTCGACGGAGAGGCCGGCTCATTATGCGTGGTGGCATAAATTCCCACGATTTTCAGATTCACCTGCGTGCCATAGGCATTTTCAAGCCAGTCACGCACCCCTTCCACGACACTGAGCGTGACCGTATCTCCGACGGAAAGTCCGTTCTTCTCTGCCACATCCTTTGACAGAATAACCGTGTGAACATCGTCCGGTGTGATATGCCGTCCCTCCGCCATCTGAAAGGAAGACGTAATAAACCGCTCATGAAGGGATGTATCCAGGCAGCCAATGCACTTCGGCATGCATTCTCCTGCCTCCCCGGTTCCCGAATAGGATCCGGGAACCAGCTTCACGCCTTCCGCGTACATATAATAGGTATCCACGCCGTTCCAATCTTTGACATTATCCAGTTGTTTCAACTGATTCAGCAGGATATCTCCCGTCCGTTCCTTTCCGTCCTGGCCGGTCTGGATCATAATATAACCGCCGATCCGTTCCCGCAGTTCACTGACCGATGCACGGCTGGCTGTATACAGGGCGACGGCCAGCAGGGAAATCGTCATCAGGATGCCGAACAGAAGAAAGAGAAGAATGGTTCGTTTTGTGTTCCGCCTGACATAAAGCCATGCGCGTTGTGTTGCAGACATTGAATCACCTCATTTCTTTCAGAAAAAACTTGTCATAATCTCCCGCGGCTGCAGTTTAAAAATAAATCGTCCCGCTGTACAGACTGCGCCTGCGATGAGCAGCAGCTCCAGCAGGAGAACGACCGCAAAATCTGATCCACCGATACGAAAGTCAATCTGATCCGGTCCGGCATACCCGCCGCTTTGATACGCGAACAGTTGTTCCAGCGTGCCGGACGTCGCCGCCTGATGGATTTCCTCCCTGGTCGGCTCTTTTACTTCCGGCTGCGCTTCTTCTATTGCGGATGCGAGCATCCGGTTGCCGATGGCGTCGGGCACGCTCCGGCATGTGGCGAACGCAAGCGTTCCGGCCAAAACCGCGATCACACCGGCCTCCAGAATGAACTGTCCGAGGATCGCCGCTTTGCTGATTCCCATCGACAGGTAGACGGCGATCTCCTGGCGGCGGCTCCGCACCCACATGGTAAAGACGATAAGCAAT
>Ga0256406_1003423_pt1 | contig 19795 bp, 11 predicted proteins | sample RumenRJG_03DNA_FD_185986 | JGI IMG/M metagenome (GOLD analysis project Ga0256406, IMG submission 185986) | Bovine rumen microbial communities from Lethbridge, Alberta, Canada - RJG_03 | ecosystem: Host-associated > Mammals > Digestive system > Stomach > Rumen | place: Canada: Alberta | collected...
AAACAGCACCGGATATTAGAGTTTTTTATAGTTTTGAGGGCATTTGTGAGATCAAAACACCCTTTTTAACGAGATAGATAACCATTTTTAACTAATCAATGCCATCATCCGCTGCAATGTGGGTTAACAGCCCGACAGACAGTCAATGTCTTTGTCCTGACTCATATTGCCTTGCCAGCTCCAGAAGATACGAAAACAGAAAATCATGTACAGGCTTACGCTCCATGAGGAGCTCTGAGTCTGAACCATCGGGATAGCCTTACGAGCAAGCTCGACGTCTATCCCGCTGGTTGAGACTCACCCCTTTCGGGGTCAAAGCCTGTACATGAAGAAAATTGCCAAGGCATAAAATTGCGCATAGCGCATAAAATAATATTATTACCACGACGATATCATCAAGGCTGTCTAAAATAATTGTGAGCAGATTTAGGATGTGCTGAATATTTTATGCGCTCTGCGCAATTTTACGCGATAGCGATTTTCGTCACGTGCAGGCTTTGTCCCCCGTAGGGGGTGGTGCTGAGGTAATGGGGGCAGCCGTCGAGCTTGCTCGTAAGTCTGTCCCCATCACCTCTGCACCATAGCTCCATAGGGAGCTAAAGTCTGCACGTGACTATTTTCCAAAAACTTATTCTCGATTCAGGGTGACGCATTGACGAAGTCAGGAAGATGTAAGGGAGTGTGAGCCCTCTTCCCATTCACCCCATAAACAAAATGCAGGATGCGGTAACTTACTCCGCACCCTGCATTTTTTATAATATCACACAGTGATGTATTAGTTCTTCTTTATCCTTATGATGTTCAGCGAATTGGCTGGCACGTAAACGCTCACCTTATTGCCCTCGGGGCTCAGTGTGGCTGTTTGCGGCACCACGTGGGTGGCATTGTCGATGGTGTTCTCGTCGCTGCCATTGCCATAGAGGCGGGTCACTGTGGCATTGCCCGCCTGTGCGCCATCGAGCGTAACCAGTGCGGTGGTGGCCTGTTTGCCCGTGTTAACCACCTTCACTATAACCGTACCGGTGGTCTCATCGAGTGTGGCATTGCTGTAAACGCCAAACGAGGTGTCGTGCTTGAGGCGGGTGGCAAGCACCAGCTTGTTGTCGAGGTAAGCCTCAATGCTGTCGCCCATCTGGTGAACGGTAACATCGTACCAGCGGCCTTTCTCAATCTTGCCGGGCTTGGTGATGGTTACCTGCTTGCTGCCGTCAACCACCTGCTCGATGGCATTCTGGGTGTTGCCCCATCCACCGAAGTTAACCCAGCAGTAGTTGTTCGGGTCGGTGTAATTGAACACCACCATAAAGCCCTCGTTGCCATCATCCTTGCGTGCACGCACCTTATAGGTTACGTCGCTGGTGGCATGCTTAACACCTGAAACGGCGAGTGTACCCTCGGCATAGTCGGTCTTTGCTGCCTGGTTGCCGGTAACATCCCACTTGCCGCTTACGGCCTTGAGCGTTTCAGGCGTCTGGAACGACACCTTGGTGCCCCAGCCCGACACACCAAAGCTGGCCTCGGCAGGCGATACCTGCTCCTGCTGCAACTTCTGGGTGTACGGATCGTTCTGTGCCACACTAAGCACACGGGTGCCAACATTGTTGGCCATGAGCTTCTGCACATAGTAAGATGGAGTGCCCAGGGCACGATCGCTCTCGAACTGAATCATGTCGGGGCGCCATGCCACGTTGTTCAAATTGCAGAAGATAGGCGCATAACTGCACATGCCCACTACATCGCTGTTGCGCTCCATGCCCATCATATACACAGCCTCGCCGAGTGCGGCATTCAGGTTGCCCACCGTGCCGAAGCCCTGGGTAACGGCATACTCGCCTACATACACCTTGTGCCCGGTGCGTGGATAACTGTCGTATTTATGGAAGGCATCGGCAAACCATGCCGGCGTGCGGTAGTAGTGCTCGTCTACAAAGTCGACGGGCAGTGAGCTTTCCCACTTGGGGTTATCGTCGCCCCATGCCACCACGTCGCCAATGATGTGCATCTTGGGGTACTTGGCGAGCACGGCATCGCGGAACTTCTTGTAGCGGTCGTAGTAATGGTCGCTCTGCTCGCGGGCCACATGCTGGTTGTTCTCATTGCCGATTTCGAGATATTCTATATTGAAAGGCGCGGGATGACCGTTCCTGGCACGCATGGCGCCATACTTGGATGTAACCGGACCGTTGGCATACTCCAGTGCGTTGAGGCACTCGTCTATCCATGGCTGAATGCTGTCTACAGGTGTGAAACCGCCATGCCAGATGCCTACATTCACCACATACAGAGGTTTGGCATGCAAATCCTCGGCCAGCTGCAGATACTCGTGGAAGCCCATGCCGTCGGTGGTGCGGTAGCCCCAGTTCACGTTGGCGTGGCCCGGACGCGTCTCAATCGGACCTACGCTGCGCTCCCAGTGGAAGGCATTCTCCGGACTCTGCTGACCTTCAACAAAACAACCGCCGGGGAAGCGCACGAACTTGGGGTGCAATGCCTCGAGCATCGATGCCAAATCGGGTCGCAAACCGTTGGGACGGTTGTTGAACGTAGGCGGGAAGAGGCTCACCACATCGAATGTTACCGTGCCTTTGCCGGCCGATACGAGGCGGAAGGCAGCACGCGGATCGTTGGCTGTAGCCGTGAATTCGGCCGTGAGTTTGCTCCACTTGCCGCTGAGCTGTCCGTTAACCGGTGCCTCGGCATACACCTTGCTTCCGTCGGCACTCACCAGCTGAGCCTTCAATCCACCCTTAAGTTTGCCTTTAGCCCAGAGCGAGAGCTTGTAGGTGCGGCCAGTAACGCTGTTGATGCCCCAGTAGCCGGTATTGGTAAGTGCGCCCTGACCCTTGAAAGTTACCTGCAAAGCGCGGTGCTGGGCTGTGTTGAGCAGCTGCTTGCCAACCAGTTGCATGCTTGCATCGCCACTAACGCTCCAAGAGTCGGGCTGCTTAACGTTGTCTTCGAACGAGCGGTTACGTATAAGTTCGGCATAAAGTCCGCCATCGGCGGCATGATTGATGTCTTCAAAGAAGATGCCATATAAGTTAGGTGAAACCTTGATGCCGGGATGATTCACATCGACATTGAGTGTAACCTGGCCCTGGGCTGCTATTGCCGAAGCCAGAAAAAGCGAAAAAAGTGTAGCCTTTGATTTATTCATGTTCGGGTTTATTTAGGTATTTGTTGGCAAATTTACACCATTATAGCGAAATATGCAAGAACCGGGCACGTTTTAACAAATGTTGTGAATTAACAAAACGTCAACACTGGGTGCAATCTTTCATTCTGCACCAGCCTCATAAGCCTCATTCACCTCGCTATCCTCATTCACCAAATTCTTCACAATGCTCTCATCATCTCCATAAAAACAACTTTTCAAAGCATGCCCTTAAATTAAAATATATCTAAATAACAGCGTTCATTGTTTCACATTTGTAATATCGTTACAAGATATTTGGTTATTAGGTGGTTGCAGTATTTTACAAAAATGTTTCACAATAGATTGGCAATGGCAGGTGAATTCGAGTTAACTATCTATATATCAAGCACTTCGAAATATGCAACCCACAAGTACGGCCAATTACTGCAAAAACATGGCTAAATAGCTATGAATAAGTGGTTTATGAAGAATTGCGTAGTAAAAGCTTATTTATGGAAGATTTGATTATTTCATTTTTTTTTGCGATATTTGCATCTTGAAAGCGGCCTGCCCCTAATGAAAAGGCTACAAAACCAGGTTTTTACAAAGACAATTCAATGAAAGCAAATCCTGACCATCGTTGGGAAGAGGCGCTGACGCTCATTCGCAGTAACGTTAGCCCTCAGCAATACAATACGTGGTTCGCGCCAATAGTGTACGAGAACTACAATGAAGCAACACGAACTCTTTTAGTCCGGGTACAGAGTAGCTTTGCCTATGAGTATCTGGAAGGCAACTATGCTGACTTAATGCAAAAGGTGCTTACTCATTGCTACGGTCAGGGCATAACATTGAATTATCGGGTGCTCACCGATAAGGAGCACAATCTTACCCAGGTGATACAGGCCGACCCCGCCGACATTGGCTTGCGGCAGCGCCAGCCCGTTACAAGGGCCAACAAGGCTCCCACCCTGCTCGATGCCGCTATGCCGCAGGAGTTGAACTCACAGCTGAACCCGCGCCTCTCGTTCCGCAACTACATCGAGGGCGACAGCAACAAACTGCCCCGCACACTGGGCATCACCATTGCCGAGCATCCCAACAACCACCAGTTCAACCCCATGTTCATCTACGGTCCGTCGGGTTGTGGCAAAACGCACCTCATCAATGCCATTGGCCTGCACACCAAGGAGATGTTTCCGCAGGAGCGCGTGCTCTACATCAGCGCCCGGCTCTTCCAGGTGCAGTTTACCGACTCGGTGAGGCAGAACCGCAGCAACGACTTCATTCGCTTCTACCAGACCATCGACATGCTTATAGTAGATGACATCCAGGAGTGGATGAGCTCACCCAAAACGCAGGAAACTTTCTTCCACATCTTCAACCATCTGTTCCGCAACGGCAAACGCATTATTCTTGCCAGCGACCGGCCTCCGGTTGACTTGCAGGGCATGCCCGACCGACTGCTCACACGCTTTGCCTGCGGACTGATTACCGAGATGGAGAAGCCCAACACGCAGTTGTGCATCGACATTCTGAACAACAAGATTAAGCGCGACGGACTGCGGATACCCGAAGATGTGGTGCGGTATATTGCCGAGACAGCCAACGGCAGCGTGCGCGACCTGCAGGGTGTAATCAATTCGCTGATGGCCTACAGCATTGTGTACAACTGTGACATCAACATGAAACTGGCCGAGCGGGTAATTAAGCGTGCCGTGAAGATCGACGACAAGCCGCTCACCGTTGACGACATAATCGATACGGTTTGCAAGCACTATAATGTTACCGCAACCGCCATTGGCAGCCGCAGCCGCAAGCGTGAGCTGGTAACTGCGCGCCAGGTATCAATGTATCTGGCACAGAAGTACACCAAGATGCCCGCGAGCCGCATTGGCAAACTGGTGGGCAACCGCGACCACTCTACCGTGATACACAGTTGCACGCAGGTGGAGGCACGACTGAAGACCGACAAGATGTTCGTGAGCGACTTGCAAAGCATCGAGAATTCTTTTAAACTGAAGAAGTAGATTTTTTATATCGCAAAACCGCATGCCGGGAATTGTCCGTCATGCGGTTTTTTGTTTTATTGTGGTTCCATTCGCTTAATTCAGCATGAGCGTCATCACAGGATGCAGTCCGGCCATGATGAAGGCGCCCAGTTCGCCAATGGTAAGCGCGCGGGCATTGGGCAATGGCCGGTCGGTGCGCATAACCTTACCATGCTCCAGGGCGAAGTAGATATTGTTCTCAGCCACATCCTTATCGTTATATACCCGGATATTGGCTGTAAAGTCGGGATTCAGCGTGGCATAGAGTCTGAGTGCCGCACAGGCATTAATCACCCTGAGCATGCCGGGCACGGCAGGGTAAGTTTCGCCGGGACAGGCTTTCAGGTCGGTTTGCGCCACGTCGAAGCTCTCTGGGCTCTGCAGCAGCATGCAGTTCTGGGCACGCTGCCAGGCATCAAACTCACGGTAGCTCATGTTGCGCACGTTGTCGGGCGGCGCCACCGAGCGAATGGCCTGCGTGTAACCCAGTGAGGCGTACCAGTCGAAAAGCCACGGTTCAGCAGGAATGAGTACGCTGAACACCGTGCCGCGATAGTAAAGCCGGTGGTGTGTCTGCTTCATCAAATTGCTGCCCACGTTCTGCCGCCGCATGGACTGCTGCACACAAACACCGTAAATATAGTCGGCCTTCACCTCATGCCCGTTGCACTGCAACTGGTAAGGCAGGGTCTGCAAGGCTGCGCACACATGGTTGTCTATCTGGCATGCCACGTTGCGCTCGGACCTGTACATCCGGCTGAAGTACAGCTCTGTAAACTCCTCACTGTCGTGGAAAGTGTCGATGTACAACTGTCGGGTCTCTGACTTGATGCGGGCCTCATCCTCGAACTGCCGCAACGGTTCTTTCTCAGTGATAGAGTATTTCTCAAGCAGAATGGCGGGCTTATAGCTCAGTTTGGCTCGGCGCAGGCCCTCCTCACCCAGGTCTTCCTCACGGTTCATGTACACATACTGTTCGGGCAGATGCCGTGCAAATTCCTGGTTAATCATCGAGAAGGCACCCTCGTAACTCACGTCGGCCTTCTCAACGCAAACATCGAAGGTGTCAGCCGTGATGGGACAGCCATAGGTAAACGCCACCATCTGCGAGTTCACATACAGCGCTCCGCCCAGGCAGCCAATGTAATCCCAGTTGATGAAGGCACGCGTCATGGAGCGCAACTCTTCGCTCAGCTCTGAGTCTTCGGCAGCTTCGACATCCTGCTTGGTGCTCTGCCGCCACTCCTGCTCCAGTTGCAGGCACTCGGGAATCATGTCTTTGGTAAGCTCCCGGTATTCGTAGTCGGGATACAGCTTGCGGAACTTGTTGCAGTGGTTGCGCTTGCCTTGCAGGTGCTTGCCGGCAAGTGTGGCAAGCTGCTCGCGGGTGTAGATGTAATCAAAGTAGTTGCGTTCGGGCCTATAGTTAAATTTTCCGGGCATAGCCTGTTCAAGCATCCGGGTTATCTCGTTGCTCACGCCAATAAGCAAGAAGGGGTAGCCCATGGCAATGGCATCGTCGCGCAACTGCATGATGAGCTGCACGGGGCACTCGCTCTGCGATGGTACGGTGTAGGTGCCGTCGGGTTGTATCTCGGGTTTGGGTATGGGTGTCATGTAGGCCATGTGCCGGCCGGTGTAGAAACGGAACACCAGGTAGCCGTCTACTATGGCATACTGGGTGTCGTACAAAAAACGCCAGCTTATCAGGTTGGCAAACGAAAGGTCACAGTTGCGGCCTGTACCGTGTAGGGTGTAGCGCTGGATGAGCTCGCGGTCGCGTGCGCTTATGTCGGTAAACTTAATCATCTTGTATTGTGTTTTTGCCGGCAAATTTACTATAATAATTCCAATATGCCTAACTTTTCAGCCTGCAATTTATCATGAAATACCACAGTGAGAATTTAAATAATAAAATGATGTGCGTTGTTTTGGCTTACGTTAAGATTATTTTTTGTAACTTTGCCTTACATTATTAATGATGCAAACCCAAAATCAACAACTAAAAGCAAAACATGAAATGAGCAAATTTTCTACCTGTCTGTTTAAGAAACCCTTACTTTCGGCACTTCTACTGCTTCTGCCCTGCACCGCTGCATGGGCTGCCGGCGACAGCATTGCCACCTTCCGCACCTGGGCACTCACTCCGCCTATGGGCTGGAACTCGTGGGACTGCTACTACTCGTCGGTTACCGAGAAACAAGTGCTGCAAAACGCGCACTATCTGGTCGACCACGACCTGGTGAAATATGGCTGGCAGTATGTTGTAATAGATATACGCTGGTACTGCAATCACCCTTCACTCGGCGGCGGCAACTACAACCAGAACGGCACTCAGAGCTATGTGCTGGATGAATACGGCCGCTATCTGCCTTCTACAACGCGCTTCCCCTCGGCACTGGTTAACGGCAAGAACGAAGGTTTCAAGGCTCTGGCCGACTCACTGCACCACATGGGACTGAAGTTCGGCATACACATTATGCGTGGCGTTCCCAAATCGGTTGCCACCGGCGGCTACAAACTCATGGGCAGCGAATCGACCCCGTGGAACAAGGTATATGCCAACACCACACCGGCATGCACCTGGCTGAAGGACAACCTCACGGTGCAGAACAACGAGTACGGACAGCTTTACTATAACAGCATCATGGACTTGTATGCCCAGTGGGGCGTCGACTTCATCAAGATTGATGACCTGTCGCGTCCGTTCTACACCAACGAACTCCGTATGATACGAAAAGCCATCGACCAGACCGGCCGGCCCATGGTGCTCTCAATCAGTCCGGGCAAGACGCAGTACAGCTATGCGCAGGAGTGCCTCGACAATGCCAACCAATGGCGAATGATGGACGACCTGTGGGACAACTGGAGCAGCGTGGATGCCGTGTTCCATGAAGCCGACGTATGGAGCAAATACACCCGGCCGGGCAACTACGCCGACTGTGACATGCTGCCCCTGGGACAAATTGCCATGACCATTGCCGACCCGGGCTACACCAGCGCCCAAAGCGGACGGTGGACAAACCTGACACAAAACGAGCAGCTTTCGATGATGACCTTGTGGGGCATCTGCCATTCACCGCTGTTCTTTGGCGGCGAAATGACAAAGAACGACGACTTCACCCTATCGCTGCTCAACAACGCCGAATACCACCAGATGCACGCCTGTGGACAGGATGCGCACCAGGTGCTCAACGATGAGGACAACGGGCACACCGTGTGGACTTCTACCGACCCTGCCACCGGCAACAAATACCTGGCTCTGTTCCAGCGCGACAACAACCGCTGGGTGGTGGGCAGCAAGGCTCTGTATAAATCGGACATTATTACTTACACCACCGACGGACATGCCGACTCGGTAGACATTGCATGGCCCAAAGGCAGCAAGACGCTCGTGCTCGTGGTTGACGACGGCGGCGACAACTACAACTACGACCACGGCGACTGGCTCAATCCCACACTGGTGCTGAGCAACGGCAGCGAGGTGGCACTTACCGGCAAATACGTAACCCGCGAATACACCAACTCTTATTATAACAGGGTGTACGAGAACAAGAACGTTGAATCAGGCGGCAAGATGAAGGTGATGGGGGTTAGCTACGACCGTGGCTTCTCTACCGATGCCAACGCAGCTATCTTCTTTACCATTCCCGACACGCTCGACGTTGTGCGCTTCCGTGCCAAGGCGGCTGCCGACGACTCGGGCATTGGCCAGACGGGCTCTACCACCAGCATTCGGTTTATGGTGTTCGATACCAACCCGCTCACCGACGAGCAGGACGATGCCAGCGCCCGCTCGGGCCTCATCAGCCGCACGGGCACTAAGAGCAAGGAAATGCAATGCGACGTAACGGGTGCCAGTCAACTGAAGATCGTGGTGAGCAACTATGGTGACGGTTTCTCGTACGACCGCGCCGACCTTATCAACCCGGTACTCGTAGACAGCGCCGGTAAGGAAACCAAACTCACTTCGCTCAACTACACATCGTACTCGTCGGAATGGGGCTCACTGCACAAGAACACCAACGTGGAGGGCGGCACCCTGAAGGTTGACGGCAAGAGCTACACCAACGGTCTGGGCATGAACGCCAAGTGCACCCTGGTGTACGATCTGCCCAAAGGTCACCACTACATCACATTCAAGGCGCTGTGTGGCTACGACAGCAGTTGCGACAACGACAACCACTCAACTACCGGCACCACCATGGAGTTCTTCTTCTATGCCGTGAAGCCGCAAACCTACACCTTCGACCTTACCACTCTGGGTTATGGCAAGGATGAGCAGGTGCCTCTGTACGACATCTGGGGCCAGCAGTCGGCCGGAACAGCCACCGGCACACTTACCACAACGGTGCCAAGCCATGGCGTTAAACTCTACCGGTTGGGTGACAACAAGCCAACCGGCATCAACACCATCCCGGCCTCTGGCGCCGGCACGCGCCCCACAGCCTCAACAGGCTGCTACTACACATTGAGCGGTGTGGCCACCCACTCGCCTAAAAGCGGCATCTACATCAAAGACGGCAAAAAGATAGTGGTGCCATAAGCGTGACGCTCTCATCAAGCTGCTGCGGCAGCCCGACGGGAAAAACAAATACGATAACCAGTCCACAGCAGGGCCGCCGCCCTGCTGTGGACGTTTGTATGTCCTACCACAAAATTTATTTTCCTGCTATCTTACCTTATATTGAATACACCTCAGCTCTCACCTTTTATCTGTTAGAATGTTAAATTCTGGCATTTAGTAATGCGTCATTGTTAATTTTTATTTAAATTATTCGCTTTGTTACATAATTATTTGGTTGTTTCAAAATTAAAATCATAACTTTGCAGTGTACTAATTAAGTAGTACACTAATATGCACAATGAAGAAATAACCAAAACAAACCACTATGATAACAGTAAGCCATCTTAACTTTCACTATCAGGGCAGCCGACACCAGGTGTTCAGCGACTTTAACCTTCAACTGGCACCGGGGCGCATCTACGGACTGCTTGGTAAGAACGGCATGGGCAAAAGCACGCTGCTGTACTTGATTAGCGGACTCCTGAGGCCCAACCAGGGCAAGGTTACTGTGTGCGGATATGAGAGCCGCAAGCGCGACCCTGAACTGCTGAAGCAGATTTTCATCGTGCCCGAGGAGTACGCCATGCCCGACATGAGCTTCCACACCTTCGAGAAGTTCATGAAGTCGTTTTACCCCAACTTCAGCGATGTGGTGCTGAAGCAGTGCCTTCACGACTTCGACATGCCCGAAGAACCCAACCTGAGCGAGCTGTCGATGGGACAGAAGAAAAAGGTTTATATGAGTTTTGCCATCGCCACGGGCACGCGCCTGCTCTTGATGGACGAACCCACCAACGGTCTGGACATTCCGTCGAAGACGCTGTTCCGCAAGGTGGTGTCGAACTACATCACCGACGACCGCACGCTTATCATCTCTACCCACCAGGTGCACGACGTGGAGAGTCTGCTCGACCACGTGCTGATAGTCGACCACAGCAAGGTGCTGCTCAACAGTGAGATAGCCGACCTCGCCGCGCGTTACAGCTTTACCTGCGTGCAACCGCAACAGATGACGCCCGACGTGATTTATGCCGAACCTTCGCTGCAAGGCAACGCCGTGATTATGCCACGTCGCGATGGCGAAGAAACGCAGGTTAACTTAGAGTTGCTGTTCAATGCCGCCATTCTCGGCAAACTGCAACCCGCTGACGAGAACAACAAATAAACGGTACACCCTGAAAAAAAAATTACGAAGATGAACAAAGACAGATTTCTGAAAGTGCTCTGCTGGGAGCTGACGCAAAACAAGCGCGGCTACATCACCATGGCCCTTGTGTTCCTGGCCATCATACTTATACCCCAGCTGCTGGCTCTGATTGTAACGCGCGGTTCGACCAACACCATCGAGTTTACATCTACACTGGCCGACTTAATTTTCTGGGCCTACATGACTGTGGTGGGTGCCACCATCTTTACGCACATCAAAACGCGACAGCAGCGCATCAACGACTTTATGCTGCCTGCCGCCAACCTCGAAAAGTTCATTGCGCGCTACCTTGTTATCGTGGTGGCCATGCCACTGGCAGCCATTGCCGGACTGCTTGTGGGCGATGTGCTGCAGTATGTGCTCACCTTAATAACAGGCGGTACTCATGCTGAGTGGGTAAACGGCTACTTCTTTACGTTCACGCAGAGTACCAGTTTCGTGGTGATGAAGAGTTCGATGCCCCACCCCGGCCTCTTCCTTGCAGCAGGCATGCTGTCGCAGCACGCCGCGTTCCTGCTGTTCGGCAGCATCTATCACAAGCATCCGGTGGTTATGTCAATGGTTACGTGGATAGCCTGCGCCATCGCTATGTTCATAGCATTTATTGTTGTGGGCGAGGGTGTATCCAACTTCCTCGATCATGGCTACATCATCGAGATCAGCAACCTGTGGATAACGGTGGTCTACACACTCGTGAACATTGTCTTCACCGTGTTCTGCTTCTGGTTTGCCTACCGGCGCTACACCCGGCTGCAGGTAATCAACAATCAATGGATAAACAAATAACCCCCTAAAACATTTACGATATGAAAAAATTTAGTTTGCTTTTACTGGGCATCATTGCCCTTGTTTCTATGGCGGCATGCAAGATAGAGAAGGTGCCGCAGCAACCCACACAAACATTAAAGCTCAACCTGAGCAATTTCACCGGCGTTGTAAATTGCAGTAACTGTGAACTGCAGTTCACCCAGGCACCTGAGTTCAAAGTTACGGTAAAAGCTCCCAAAGACTGGATAGACAACCACAACATCTTAGTTAAGAACGGCATGCTCACCATTGAGTCCAAGCCGGGAGCCGGAAAAAGCTATAACCGCAGCGGTTATACCATTCTGAGCCACGACACCGATGCTGAATTAGCAGAAGTGCACGTGTCGGCACCCAGCTTGAAAGAGGTGCACGTACTGGGCAACGGCACATTTACAGCCCTGACCGACATTAAGGGCAAAAGCATGGAAGTGTCGCTTATGGGCAATGGCGACGTAGAGTTCAAGAATGTAAAACTTAGCAAGGACTTCTCGGGCACGCTTACCGGTAATGGCGACGTGAGCGCAGCCGGCTTAACGGCCGACAAGGTTACCTTTACGCTTACCGGCAACGGCGACGGCGACTTCACTCTGAACCAGGTGCCCTACTCAAGAATGCAGGTAACTGGCAACGGCAGTATAAGCACCACTTACAACCAGTGCGACGAAGGTTATGTAACGGTTTCCGGCAACGGCGACGCCACGCTGAAAGGCCAGCTCAATAAGCTTTCTAAAAACCTTACAGGCAATGGCGACATCGACGTGGACGATCTGACCGTAAATGGGAAATAAAGACAAAAATATTAACTGCTTATGCTGTTTAACAACGATAAAGCCATCTATCTGCAAATAGCCGACAGGCTGAGCGACGAGATTCTCTCGGGCGTCTACAAGGCCTTCGACCGCGTGCCAAGTGTGCGCGAATATGCGGGTCAGCTCGGCGTTAATGCCAACACGGCTGTGAAGGCTTACGACCAGCTGGCACAGGAGGGCGTGATCTTTAACAAGCGCGGACTGGGTTACTTTGTGGCCGAGGATGCACAACGGCATATCAAGTCGACGCGCCGTGAGGCATTCCTCAACAACGTGCTGCCCGAGGTGGTGCGGCAAATGCGAATGCTCGACATAAGTATGGATGAATTTGAGAGAGTGTATAACCGGCAGGATTTATGACTTTCGGCCTGCCCGTAAAAACAAATATATTTTAGCATCGATAAAATGAATAACAAAAAACGAATGCTGCCGGCCATAGCCCTGGCGCTGCTCAGCGACGCCGCCATGCCGGCCATGGCTCAAACCAAGCCCGACAGCTTAGGCATAGCCGACAGCTTGAACCTGAAGAGTGTAGAAGTAGTGGCACAAAAGCCAGTAGTAAGAATGTCGTCCGACAAGGCCACATACGATGTGCAGCAGGACGCCGACGCCAAGACCATGTCGCTGCTCGACATGCTGCGCAAGGTGCCTATGGTTACTGTAGACGGCCAGGATAACATCAGCATCAAGGGCTCCGGCAACTTCAAAGTGTATGTGGATGGCAAGCCCAACCAGATGTTCCAGGCTAACCTCTCGATGATTGCCAAGTCGATACCGGCAAGCATGGTGCAGAAGGTAGAGGTTATCACCTCGCCCGGTGCCAAATATGATGCCGAGGGCACTATGGGCGTGCTCAACATCATTATGCTGCGCAACACGGCCAACGCACAAAACTCCGACTGCAAGAACTGCTACAACGGCAACATCGCAGTTAAGGGCAGCAACCGCGGCTACGAGCTGAGTGCCTACCTGGGCGGACAAGCCGGCAAACTAACCTACAGCGTGGATGGGTTTACGGGCAAGCAGATACTGCGCCACCTGAAGGTAGAGAACACCCGCCGGCAACAAACTCCGGCAGGCGAAACCACTCAGTTATCATCTTTAGATTTCACCCAAAAGCGGCCGTTCAATATGGGCAACCTGCAACTGGGCTACAACATCGACACGCTGCGAAGCGTTAATGTAAACATGGGCCTGTACAGCGGCACCGAGAACAACCACAACTATCCGGTTAACTCGTTCAGTGGCGGCGCTTACGGCACGGGCTTCAGCTATCAGTACGACCACAATCAGAGAGGCAGCTACATGGGTGTGAATGCCAGCGCCGACTACCAGCGCTGGCTCAACGCCACCCACACCTCGTCGTTCACGCTGAGTTATCTGTTCGATTATAATCCCAACCGCACACGGGTGCGCACTCTGTACAACCACACGGGCAACTTCATGGGGCTCACGCTCACCGACCTTTACTCCGACTCGCGCCAGTGGGCCACCAGCCACACCGCACAGGCCGACCTTACATTCAACCTGGGCCATGGGCAGACGCTTGAAACGGGTGCCAAGTTTATAAGCCGGCGCAACAAGAGCGACAGCCGCCTTTACGATGTAGTGGATGGCAACGACGTGCTCAACACCGACAACAGCGTGCTCTACCGCAACCTGCAAAGCATCCTGGCCGGTTATGCGCAGTACAGGGTAGCTACCGAAAAGTTCAACGTAACCGCAGGCCTGCGCTACGAGCACACCTTCGAGAGCATTAAGTATGCCCGCGACGCCAAACGCAACTTCCACAAAGATTACGGCAACCTGGTGCCCTCGGCCACGTTGGGCTACAACTTCTCGCCCACCAGCAACCTGGCACTCACTTACACCATGCGCATTGCCCGACCGGAAATTGATGAGCTGAACCCTTACGTCGACCGCACCGACCCTACTGCCCTGAGTTACGGTAACCCCGAGCTCCAGGTGGTAAAGTCGCACAACGTGAGCTTAACCTACAACTACTTCAAGCCCAGGCTGATGTTCAACGTAAGCTTGAGTGAGAGCTACACGGGCAACGAAATTGAGAGTTACTCGTTCGTAGATACCGACAATAAATACAACACCACAAGTGCCAACAACGGCAAGAGCTACAGCACCTCGCTGTCGACCTTCGCCCGCGCCGTGATCACGAAAACCACATCGGCCGTACTCAACGCAAGCGTGCTGTATGCCGACTACAAAGCCAGCTCGCTGCAACTGCACAACTACGGCTGGTCGGCCAACGCTTACCTTGGAATTGAGCAGAAGCTGCCCTGGAAGATTAAGGGGTCATTGGGAATGTTCGGACACACGCGCGACTATAACCTGATGGGTTACGGCTCCGCCATGCAGTTCTTAAATGCCACACTTACCCGCACGTTCCTGAAAGAAAGGCTCGAGGTGTCGGCCATGTACATGTGCCCGTTCGGAGCCCGACTGAAGATGAACAACTACTCGGCAGGTCACGACTTCAGCAACCTGCAGCACATCTCTGTGCCTGTGCAGGCCGGTGTGCTCACCCTGAAGTGGAACTTCGGCAACACCAGGAAGCAGTTCAGCAAGCACGAAAGCAAGATTCAGAACGACTTCAACGACTCGCACAAGAACAATTCGCCAACAAGTGGCATGCAGATGTAAGCTGAAATAATAATTTCCTGACTTCGTCAATGCGTCACCCTGAATCGAGAATAAGTTTTTGGAAAATAGTCACGTACAGACTTTAGCTCCTCATGGAGCTATGGTGCTGAGGTCAGGTGAAACAAGGCACATTGAGGTTCGCCCTCTCCGAGGACGTATTTAATCGGGGAATTCCATACCCCCATGTCTGCGCTGCGCTCCGACATGGGGCTAACCATGTTCGCCCTCTTCGAGGACGTCGCTAATCAATTGCGGGGACATGTCCACTGTAGGGGCGGCTCTTGTGGCCGCCCTAAGGGACCGGTGTGTCGGGCAATATGTTGATTGTGTTGGAATTACGTACCACTTAGGGCGGCCATAAAGGCCGCACCCTACGGTGGACATTTGCCCCACATTTGTTTGGTTAAATTTGTCGAAGACGCGTCCACCGTAGGGTGCGGCCTTTATGGCCGCCCTAAGGACCCGGTTTATCCTGCAATATATTGGTAGTGTTGGAATTGCGTGCCACTTAGGGCGGCCATAAAGGCCGCACCCTACGGTGGACATTTGCCGGGCACGTCCCCGAAGGGGGCGAACATGGTTAACCCCACGTGGCAACGTGGGGCTCAGGGGAATACAGGTTCGCCCTCTTCGAGGACGCATTCACGCGGTGGGATACTGTACCCCATGCCTGCGCTTCGCTCCGGCATGGGGCTAACCATGTTCGCCCCCTTCGGGGACGTCGCTCATCAATTGCGGGGACATGTCCACGGTAGGGTGCGGCCTTTATGGCCGCCCTAAGGGCCCGGTTTATCCAGCAATATATTGGTAGTGTTGGAATTGCGTGGCACTTAGGGCGGCCATAAAGGCCGCACCCTACGGTGGACATTTGCCCAGGCCGTCCCCGAAGGGGGGCGAACACGGTTAGCCCCAGGTCGAGGCGAAGCCGAAACCTGGGGTATTCGCAACAACACACAGCCTACGTCCCCGAAGGGGGCGAACATGGTTAACCCCACGTGGCAACGTGGGGCTCAGGGAGATACAGGTTCGCCCTCTTCGAGGACGCATTGGCCGAGAGGATTCCATACCCCATGCCTTCGCTTCGCTCCGGCATGGGGCTAACCATGTTCGCCCTCTTCGGGGACGTCGCTAATCAATTTCGGGGACGTGTCCACTGTAGGGGCGGCTCTTGTGGCCGCCCTAAGGGACCGGTTTATCCTGCAATATGTTGATTGTGTTGGAATTACGTGCCACTTAGGGCGGCCATAAAGGCCGCCCCTACGGTGGGCATTTGCCCAGGCCGCCCCCTTCGGGGACGCTTCCCAGTAATTATTGGTCACCCCCCACGTCCTGACTTCGTCAATGCGTCACCCTGAATCGAGAATAAGTTTTTAGAAAGCCTTGATGATATCGTCGTGGTAATAATATTATTGATAGACGTCGAGCTTGCTCGTAAGGCTTTCCCGATGGTTCAGACTCAGAGCTCCTCATGGAGCGTAAGCCTGTACATGATTTTCTTTTTCGTATCTTCTGGAGATGGCAAGGCAATATGAGTCAGGACAAAGACATTGACTGCATGGCAAAACTATCCTGCCAAGTAGCATTTATTTAAAATAAAAGTGCTATCTTTGTAACTGGAACCAAAAATTTAACGATGCCATATTTCAAGTTCTTCATACTATTGCTTCTGGCTGCATGGCTACCATTCCTCGCAGTGGCGGCCGACAAATACCAGAACGCGGCAGTGCAAGCCGCACAGTAACCTGAATGAACAACCTGAACACCTGCTGACATGGAAAAGATTTACGATGAAGAGCAAACGGCGGCTATCAATGCGCACAGCGGCTATTATCTGGTGCTGGCACCCCCGGGATGCGGCAAAACCGACATTCTCTCTGAGCGTGTGGTGCAGGCGCGCAAGCAGGGCGTAAACTATGCCGACATGCTCTGCCTTACCTTTACCAACCGCGCCTCGCGCGGAATGAAGAACCGCATTATGCAGAAAGTGGGCGGCGATGCCTCGCAGGTGTTTGTGGGCAACGTGCACCGGTTCTGCTCTAACTTCTTGTTTGCCAACGGCATTCTGCCGCAGAGCACCTGCATCATCGACGACGATGACTTGCAGGACATTCTGCTTTCTTTCAGTCCACAGTATTTCCTCACCTGGAACCAGGCACAGGTCGACCGACGTAAGATTCAGTTCACCAGTGAGCTGGCTGCCTACCTGCTGCAGCGCAAGCTGAACCAGCCAGAGGCCGCATGGTTCGAGCAACCCAATTGTGCGCAATACTATCCACTGGCCGAGAAGTGCCACTTCGACCCTGCCAACCTGCAACCGGGCAACGACGCGCTGCGCTATGCCCTGCTCTACATTATTTATAAGCGCGAGCGCAACTACATCGACTTCAACGACATTCTTATCTTGTCCTATCAGGCGCTGCTCAACGACAAGGAGGGCATCTACAAGCGCTACCCCTGGGTGCAGGTGGATGAGGTGCAGGACCTGAATGCGCTGCAAACGGCCATCATTGATGAGCTAACGTGCACCACAGACAGCTACACCGTGATGTACCTGGGCGACGAGCAGCAGGCCATTTTCTCGTTCATGGGCGCTAAACTCAGTCAGCTGGAGTTCTTGAAAACTCGATGCAAGGACCATGTGCTCACGCTGGGCCGCAACTACCGGTCGCCTAAATATCTGCTCGATGTGTTTAACACCTATGCCCGCGACGAGCTGCACGTAAACGAGAACCTGCTGCCACAACCCACACACGAGGCCACACACGACCGCTGGGACCTGATATTAGCCGAGTCGGCAACTGCCGAGGATGAGAATCAGCGTATCTCCAGGATGGTGAGCTTCTACTTGTCACATCCCGATGAGCGGCTCGCCATACTGGTGCCCACCAACGCTGCCGCCGACCGCATCAGCCAACAGCTCACCCGGGAGGGTATAACCAATTTCAAGATTTCGGGAGCCGACATGTTCAAAAGCCGGTCGTATAAAACGCTGTCGGCTTTCTTCAACGTGGTGGTTAACGAGTTTAACGTAATGGGGTGGGTCAGACTGCTTTACGGCATCGGCGCCTTTAAGTTCCAAAGTGAGGCTCGGCTCTTTCTGAAACGATTGAAGGAGCTCATGATGACGCCCTTCGACTTGCTTTCCACAAAGAGTTATATCGCACAGTTCAACGAGGTGTATCTGAACCACGAGATGGTTTTCTTCGATACCGAGACCACCGGACTCGATGTAGAAAACGATGACATTGTTCAGATTGCAGCTTTCAAAGTAAACCACGGCACGAAGGTGCCGGGGTCCGACTTCATCATCTTTCTGCACACCGACCGGCCCATTCCCTTGAAGCTCGGCATAATCGACAATCCGCTGATAAAGGCCTATGCCGAAAACAAGCATTACGCCCGGCAGGAGGGGTTGCAGCTGTTTCTCGATTATATTGGTACCGACGCCGTGCTTGGCCACAACGTGAACTACGATTATCACATTCTGCAGCACAACGTGCGGCGCACACTGCACAAGGAGGTTGAGCTCACTGTTTACGACTCGCTGCATTTGGCTAAGTGCGTGGAGCCCGACCTGCCGCAATATAAGCTTGATTACCTTATACACCGGCTTAAACTCGAGGGAAAAAACTCACACCTCGCCAACGAGGACGTGGAGGCAACGCTGAGGCTGGTGGAGTACTGTGTTGACAAATCAAAGGGTGTTGCCCTGCCGCAACAGGAGTTCATGGAGCAGACAAAAGTTAAGAACATAATACGGAAGCTTGCCGCACTCGAACCGATCTTCGAAAGCACGCGGCAGAACATAGCCCACAAGCCGTCGGAGCTGTACAGCTTGTCATTTGAGTTTGCCTCGGTTTACGATAAGCTCAGGAAGATGAAACTCATCGACGACCTTGGTCCCAAGTTCCCTGTATTCCTGCGCTACATTCAATCCGAGTGGAGCTCATCCAACGATGTAATTGCCGACCAGCTGTACCAGCACGTCAACGAGATGACAGTGTCGGTGAGCGAGGGCGACCTGGTGAATTCTACTGACGCCAGGCAGTGCCGCGTGTACATCATGACGGTGTACAAGGGCAAGGGACTGGAATTTGAGAACGTAATCATTTTAGGCGCCAACGATGGCACCTATCCTTACTATACTGTGTACAAGAAGATGAACAGCAGCTATGCCAGCGACGACGACATACGGGCGGCGCACCAGGAAATGATGGAAGATGCCCGCAAGTTCTACGTAGGTCTTACGCGGGCCCGCAAACGCATCTGCGTGAGCTACTCGTTGCGCAACTCTTATGGCATTGCAACCCATCTCACCCCGTTTATGGAATGCATACGCCCTTACTTCTTTACGGGCAAGCGCGAATAGCGCCCATCAAGCCCATCATGCCCACATTGCCCACAATGCCCATTAAGCCCATCTCCCCCTAACCAAAAAAAAAGTCCCGCAAGGCATATTGTCTTGCAGGACCTTTGAATTTAATTGAAAGAAGGCGGCTACCTACTCTCCCGCATTGCATTGCAGTACCATCGGCGCAAGTGGGCTTAACTTCTCTGTTC
>Ga0256406_1003425_pt1 | contig 19787 bp, 16 predicted proteins | sample RumenRJG_03DNA_FD_185986 | JGI IMG/M metagenome (GOLD analysis project Ga0256406, IMG submission 185986) | Bovine rumen microbial communities from Lethbridge, Alberta, Canada - RJG_03 | ecosystem: Host-associated > Mammals > Digestive system > Stomach > Rumen | place: Canada: Alberta | collected...
GAAGCACCTTATGCGGGTGCCAACCCCAACTCGCTCCATACGCTCGGACGCGAGGCGGCCATGGCTCTCGAAGGGGCCAGGCGCGAGATTGCAAAGGCGCTTGGCGGCGGCTTCCGCCCCGGCGAGATCGTCTTCACATCGGGCGGCACGGAATCGAACAACCTTGCCCTCTACGGTATCGCCGAGGGTGCCCGTGCACGCGACCGGAAGCGTACGCGTGTCGTCGTCTCTGCCATAGAGCATGACTCGGAGCTTGATGTCGTGCCTGCACTCAAGGACCGTGGATTTCAGGTCACGCTCGTGCGCCCGGGACGCGATGGCAGGATAGCGCCCGAAGCGCTTGCAGAGGCTGTCGGGCCTGACTGCGCCCTCGTCTCCGTCATGTCGGCAAACAATGAGACCGGTGTCATCCAGCCTGTTGCCGAGCTTGCAGAGATCGCCCACAAGGCCGGTGCCCTCATGCATACGGACGCTGTGCAGGCGTTCGGACGCATACCGCTCGCTATCGACACGTGCGATGCGGTGAGCATCGCTGCCCACAAGATCGGCGGCCCTGTCGGTATCGGCGCTCTGGCCCTGCGCATGAGATGCCCGTTCCGTCCCCAGAACTTCGGTGGCGGCCAGGAGGCGGGAAAGCGGCCTGGCACGCAGGATGTAAGGGGAGCGCTCGCCTTTGCAGCAGCTGCAAAGGCTCAGACCGACCATCTGGCGGAGCGCAGGAGCGCCTGCGCTGCCAAGGCGAACAGGCTCTTCCAGAAGATCTGCGCTCCCGGAACTGGCATCCAGCCGACGACCACGGCTCAGATCGACGATACGAGGCTTCCGGGCATGGTGAGCATCTACGTGCCAGGGCTCGACTCCGAGACCCTGATCTTGAAGCTCGACCAGAAAGGCTTCGAGGTATCGGCAGGATCTGCCTGCTCCTCGGGATCTCTCGATCCTTCCCATGTGCTCTCTGCCATGGGCATAGCAAGAAACGATGCATTGGGTGCGCTCAGGATCTCATTCGACGAGCGCATATCCGATGAAGACCTTGACCGCTTTGCCGATGCCCTCATCGGCATTGTGGCTGCAAACAACTAGTGGATGAAGGAAAGGCGAGAATCCATGAATGAGGCACAAGCGCTGGTACGTCTGCAGGAGATCGATCTTTCGCTCATCAGGTACGACGGGGAGATCAGGAAGCTTCCGCAGCTCAAGAAGCTCGCAGCCATCAAGCAGGCCCAGAAGAAGCTTGCGCAGGACATGACAAAGATCGTGGGCCAGCGCAAGGATGCCGAGCTCGAGCTCAAAGACAACGAGGACATGACGGAGCGCCTGAAGCAGCATGAGGAGGAGGTCAAGGCCGAAGTGAACGAGGACGGCCACACGCCGCGCGAGCTCCAGGATTTCGAGAACCAGCTCACGATGCTTGCGAAGCGCCGCGAGAAGTATGAGTTCACGCATGAAGGCCTGAAGCAGAATCTGCAGAAGATGCTCGATGCCGAGGCGCATGCCGGCGAGCTCAAGATTCGCCTCGACGAGGAGACCGAGAACCAGACCCGTGCCTATCAGGATGTGACGGCAGGCATCAGGGAGTCCGTGAAGGAGCTCACAGAGGAGCGCAGGCGCGTCCTTTCCCATATCTCGCCCGAGATGCAGAAGAAGTACAGCGAGACTTCGACGCGCTTTGGCGGCCTGGCCGTGGAGACGCTCCATGGGAACAAGCCTTCGATCTGCCGCGTCGCGCTCCAGCCGTCCGATTTCGGCGACATCGCCCGCAAGGGCCAGATCTGCGAGTGCCCGTACTGCCACCGCATCCTGGTGACCGGTACCGAGGAGGAATAGATGGCAGAGGAGAAGGTGCCGCATGTCCTGCTGCATGTCACGGGCTGCATCGCGGCCTACAAGGCAGCAGAGGTCCTGAGGCTTCTCCAGAAGGCCGGCTGCGAAGTCCATGTGGCCATGACAGAAGGCGCTTCCCGCTTCGTCGGCAAGGCGACATTCGAAGGTCTCACGCGCTATCCCGTGCTCGAGGACCTCTTCGACTTTGCGCCTACGGCAATCCCTCACATCGACAGCGCCGAGTGGGCGGATCTCCAGCTTGTCTGCCCCTGCACCGCGAATGTGCTGGCAAAGATTGCCCATGGGATGGCAGACGATGCGGTGACCTCGAGCATCCTTGCTGCGACATCTCCTGTGCTCGTGGCACCGGCCATGAACGTGCATATGTGGCGCAATCCCGCGACGCAGGAGAATGTGGCGCTGGCACGGAAGCACGGCATCAAGGTCATGGCCCCCTCGTCGGGCCGTCTTGCCTGTGGCGACATCGGCGAAGGCAAGCTTCCTCCTGTCGAGGAGATCGCCGAGGCGGCGCTCATGGTCCTGAAGAGGACTGACGGGCTTTCCGGCAAGCGCATCCTCATCACGGCAGGGCCGACGCATGAGGCGATAGACCCGGTCCGCTATATCGCGAACGCCTCTTCGGGCAAGATGGGCTATGCGCTTGCTGCCGAGGCAGCCCGCCGCGGAGCCGAGGTCACGCTCGTTTCGGGACCGGTGAGCCTTCCTTGTCCTTACGGCGTGGAGCGTGTGAGCGTCACGAGCGCCGAGGAGATGCACGACGCAGCTCTTGCTGCGTGGAAGGATGCCGATATCGCTATCTGTGCCGCTGCCGTCTCCGACTATACGCCTGCAGCGCCGAGCAGCCACAAGCTCAAGAAGGGGCAGGAGCAGCTCGATTCGATTGCCCTTGTGGAGACGAAGGATATCCTCAGGGATCTGGGTGCCACGAAGGGAGATCGGATTGTCTGCGGCTTTGCAGCGGAGACCGGCGATGCAGAGCGCTACGGGCGCGAGAAGCTCGAACGAAAGCGCGCCAGCATGATCGTTGCAAACGATGTCTCGCGTGCGGATTCTGCCTTCGGGTCGGATACGGACAAGGTCTCCTTCATCCTGCCGGGCAGGACGATCGAGCTTCCGGTGCTTCCGAAGACGGAGGTTGCCGCGAAGATCCTGGATCAGCTGCAGGAGCTTCTCTAGGAAAGAACGAGAGAGGGCCTCGCCAGAGGCCCTTTTCATGAAGAGGGATGGAACGTTTTGGCAATACTCATCGGATGCGAGCACCTGTCCCAGGAATGGCCGGGCAAGCAGGTGCTCAAGGATGTGACAATCGGCATCAATGCCGGCGAGCGCATCGGCATTGTCGGCAGGAACGGCGACGGCAAGTCGACGCTCCTGGATCTCATCGCGGGCAGGATCGAGCCAGACGACGGCACGATCGTGCGCCGCGGCAACATCACGGTCGGCTATCTCGGACAGTCAGACGAGCTCGACGACGAAGATACGGTCGCTCACAGCGTCGTCGGCGATATGCCGGAATATGAGTGGGCATCGGATCCGAAGATCCGCTCCATCATCGATGAGCTTCTCGTCGGCGTCGACTGGAATGCAAGGATCGGCGACCTTTCCGGAGGACAGCGCAGGAGGTGCGACCTTGCCCGCCTTCTTGTCGGCGACTGGGATGTCATGCTCATGGACGAGCCGACGAACCATCTCGATATGCATGCCATCACCTGGCTGGCCGAGCATCTGAAGAGAAGGTGGCCCGAAGGCACGGGAGCCCTCCTCGTCGTGACGCACGACAGGTGGTTCCTCGATGAGGTGTGCGAGCACATGTGGGAAGTCCATGACGGCACGATCGATCCTTTCGAGGGCGGCTATTCTGCCTACATCCAGCAGCGTGTCGAGCGCGAGCGCATGGCGCAGGCATCGGAAGACAGAAGGCAGAACATTCTGCGCAAGGAGCTCAACTGGCTTGCCCATGGAGCCAAGGCACGCTCGTCGAAGCCGAAGTTCCGCATCAAGGAGGCAGAGGCCCTGATCGCAAACGACCCCCCTCTGAGGAACACGGTCGAGCTCAAGAGGCTTGCTGTCTCGCGTCTTGGCAAGCTCGTCATCGAGATGAAGAATGTCACCGCCGGCTACGGCGACACGCCGGTGATCAAGGATCTCACCTGGCTCATCGGACCCGGCGACCGCTACGGCATCCTCGGCGAGAACGGCGCCGGCAAGTCGACGCTTCTCAAGGTCATGTGCGGGCGCATGAAGCCGAGCCGTGGCTATGTGAAGATCGGTAAGTCGGTCCGTTTCGGCATCCTCTCCCAGAACCTCGACGAGCTCCACAAGAAGGATGACTGGCGTGTCGAGGAGCTTCTTGCCACCTACAAGAAGTACTATGTCGTCGACGGCAAGCCGCAGAGTCCCGAGCAGCTGCTCGAACGCCTTGGCTTTGCACGCCGCGAGTTCCCGACCTTCATCAAGGACCTCTCGGGCGGCCAGCTCCGCCGTCTCGCTATCATGTGCGTGCTGCTCGACGAGCCGAACGTGCTCGTGCTCGACGAGCCTGGCAACGACCTCGATACGGACATGCTTGCTGTCCTCGAAGACCTGCTTGATACGTGGCCAGGAACGCTCCTGCTTGTCTCCCATGACCGCTACCTCATGGAGCGTGTGACAGATGACCAGTTCGCCCTCATCGACGGCCATCTCCGCCATGTCCCGGGCGGTACCGATGAATACCTTCGTCTTCTGAATGCAGCCACACAAAACAGGAATGCCCAGGCACCCTCTTCTGAAACTACAATGTCAGATGGCAGCCAGGCACAGGAGAGCCCGTCTGAGCCTGCACTCTCGAATGCAGAGCGCCGCGAGCTCAGGAAGCGCTTCGACGCTGTGGCACGAAAGCTCGACAAGAGGCAGGCAGAGCCTGACCGCATCCGCAAGGAGATGGCCGAGGCAGATCCTACGGACTATGAGCACCTCATGGAGCTCCAGAACGAGCTTGCCGCTGCCGAGAAGGAAATATCGGATCTCGAAGACGAGTGGCTGGAGCTCTCCGACACGCTCGGCATCGAGTAGCTTACGGGAGTGTAGATGGAGCAGGAGCTCTGGAGGAAATACCGTCTGAGGACCATCGTCGGCATGCTCTTCAAGACGGTCGAGGTCGTCTTCGATGTCATGACGCCACTTATCGTGGCCGATATGATCGATGTGGGTGTCGCGACGCATGACGCAGGGTATGTCGTGCGGCGCGGCATCCTTCTTGTATGCATGGCATGCGCAGGATACTCATCGACGCTCGTGACGCAGCATGTCGCCTCGAAGGTCTCGCAGGGCGTCGGCACGGACATGAGGAATGCGCTCTTCAGGAAGATCAACAGCTTCGGCGCTGCCGAGATCGACCGCATCGGCACCCCGTCTCTCGTGACGAGGATCACGAACGATGTGAACCAGATACAGCTGGCGGCCGCCATGGCAATACGGCAGCTCATCCGTTGGCCGATCCTGGCTGTCGGCTCCCTTGTCGCTGCCATCATGATCGACCGGACGCTCGGCCTCATCTTCCTCGCCGTGACGCCGCTCGTCGCCCTGGTCTTCTATCTTGTGATGAAGCGCTCGATTCCGTATTACTCCCTCATGCAGAAGAAGCTCGACCATATCTCGCTCGTGACACGCGAGGCGCTCTCGGGCGTCCGTGTCATCCGCGCCTTCAGGCATGAGAAGGAAGAGGAGAAGCGCTTCTGCGCGGCTGCCGTCTCGCAGGCCGATACTGCCATCACCGTCGGAAGGCTCGCAGCGCTCCTGAACCCTGGTGCCTATCTTCTCATGAACCTCGGCGTCGTCTGCGTGCTCTGGGCAGGCAGCTTCAAGGTGGAGGCAGGCGTCCTCCAGCAGGGCCAGATCGTCGCCTTCGTGAACTACATGATGCAGGTCCTGATCGCCATTGCCTATGTCGCGAATCTCGCAATCATCTTCAACCGAGCGGCTGCCTCGAGGAAAAGGATCGACGAGGTGCTTGCGACCGAGCCATCTGTCTGCGATGCGCAGGATGCGGAGGCTCCTGCAGCTGCCGCTGATGCTCCGGCGCTTGCACTCGACCATGTCGGCTTCTCCTATGGCACCGGCAAGCCTGCACTCGCCGATGTGACGCTCACGCTTGGACAGGGCGAGACTTTGGGCATCATCGGCGGCACAGGTTCCGGCAAATCGACGCTTGCGAGCCTCATCCCGAGGCTCTATGACGCAACAGAAGGCACGGTCTCCGTCTTCGGGCAGGATGTGCGTGCATGGCCCCTGGACGAGCTCAGGCACCGCGTGGCAAGCGTTCCCCAGACGGCGCATCTCGTGACGGGCACGATCCGCTCGAACCTGACCTGGAGGGTGCCTGATGCGACAGATGAGGAGCTTTGGGCAGCGCTTCGAGCAGCGCAGGCAGAGGACTTCGTCCGTGCGAAGGAAGCAGGACTCGACTCTGTCGTGGAGGCAGACGGCAGGAACTTCTCCGGCGGCCAGAAGCAGCGCCTGACGATTGCGAGGGCTCTTGTCGGCGCACCATCGCTCGTCGTGCTCGATGATTCGGCATCTGCCCTCGACTTTGCGACCGATGCACGTCTGCGCGAGGCGCTGAGGTCTCTTCCTCAGCATCCAACCTGCGTGATCATCTCGCAGCGCATCTCTGCTGTCATGGGTGCAGACCAGATATTGGTCCTTCATCATGGCAAGGTCGAAGGCCTGGGCACCCATGAGGAGCTCCTCGGCACCTGCGGCATCTATCGCGAGATCTGCTCGTCGCAGCTTGCTGGAAAGGAGGCAGACCATGCCTAATGCCTACCAGGGAGGCGCCTCTGCCAAGGCCATGCTTTCTGCCGCAGCAGGCGCTCAGGGAGAAAGCCACGACCCGCGCTTCGATGCACCGGACATGCCGGTAAAGACCGTGCTTGCGCGCCTTTCACATTATGTGAAGCCCTATGCAGCGCTGGCGCTTGCCTCGTTTGCGTGCTCTGTCATCTCTGTCGTGGCACAGCTCATCGTGCCAATACTGATCGGCCAGGCCATCGATACCATGGTATCGGCTGGGACGGTCGATTTTGCGGCGCTTCAGCCTATCCTCATCCGCCTTGCGGCCACAATCGCTGTTGCTGCCGCAGCGAACTGGGCAGGCGGCTATGGCACGAACCGGCTTGCCTACCTCACCGTGCGTGACATGAGAATCGACGCCTATGCGAAATTCGACTGCGTGCCGCTCTCCTTCCTCGATACCCATGCTCATGGCGACCTGCTTTCCCGTGTCATCAACGATATCGATGCGGTGGGAGACGGCCTTGTCCAGGGCTTCACGCAGCTCTTCAATGGCATCGTGATGATTGCGGGCACGCTCATCTTCATGTTCTCGCTCTCGGTGCCGGTGGCCTGCATCGTCGTCGTGCTGACGCCGCTATCCATCCTCGTCGCATGGCTCATTGCCCGCGGCTCTGCGAAGAGCTTCGCTGCGCAGCAGGCGCTCCAGGGCTCGCTTACCGGCTATGCAGAAGAGATGATCTCGAACCAGAAGCTTGTGAGCGCCTTTGCCTACCAGAAGAGAAGCATTGCTGCATTCGAGGCCATCAACGAGAAGCTCTATACGGCCGGCCGCAAGGCTCAGTTCATAAGCTCCCTCTCGAACCCTTCGACCCGTCTGGTCAACAACATCATCTACGCCGCGGTTGCCGCTGTCGGCATCTCTGCGGTCGTGACAGGCTGGCCATCTCCTCTGACCGTCGGCCAGGTGCAGAGCTTCCTTACCTATGCTAACCAGTACATGAAGCCCTTCAACGAGATCTCTGCCATCGTGACGCAGGTCCAGACAGCCTTCGCCTCGGCCAGGCGCGTGTTCGCATTGCTTGATGCCGAGGAAGAGAAGCCCGATGCAGACGATGCGATTGTCCTCGAGGATCCGAAGGGGGAGCTTGCCTTCAAGGATGTGAGCTTCTCCTACAGGAAGGATGCAAAGCTTCTCCAGGACATCGCGTTCTCGGCCAAGCCGGGCACGCGCCTTGCGCTTGTCGGCCCTACAGGCTGCGGCAAGACGACCTTGATCAACCTGCTTCTGCGTTTCTACGACGTGGATTCGGGCTCGATCGAGGTCGACGGTCATGACACGCAGACGCTCACGCGTGCCTCGCTTCGCTCTGCCTTCGGCATGGTCCTTCAGGATACGTGGCTCTTCGAAGGCACGGTGCGCGACAACATCGCCTATGGCAGGCCCGATGCGACCATCGAAGAAGTCGAGGCTGCCGCACGTCAGGCACATGCCGACGGCTTCATCCAGCAGCTGCCTCAGGGCTATGACACGGTGATTGGCGAGGATGGCGGGACGATCTCGCAGGGACAGCGCCAGCTTCTCTGTATTGCCCGCGTCATGCTTCAAGATCCTACGATACTTCTCCTCGACGAGGCAACGAGCTCTATCGATACGCGTACCGAGCTCCAGGTGCAGGATGCCTTCGACCGCATGATGGAAGGCAGGACCTCGCTCGTCGTGGCGCACCGCCTCTCGACGGTCAGGAATGCCGACTGCATCCTCGTGATCGACGGCGGCCACATCATCGAGCGCGGCACGCACGACGAGCTGCTTGCCAAGGGCGGCTTCTATGCGAACCTCTACAGAAGCCAATGGGCTGCATTGCCGAAAAGTGGCAGTGCCGCGGATTGACATTGCATAGACTCACTCTCGGGGAAGGAAGTACGGCTTTCTTCCAACGAGAGGGGGTTATGCTTTCATGAATGACGTATATGATGTCTGCATCATCGGCGCAGGCGTTGTCGGCACAGCCATAGCGCGCAATCTTTCAGAGCGCCAGTGCAGCATCCTCGTTCTCGAGCGTGGAGACGATGTCTGCTCCGGCACCTCGAAGGCGAATTCCGCTATCGTCCATGCAGGATATGACGCAGAGCCGGGCACGCTCATGGCAAAGTACAACGTGGCCGGAAACGAGATGATGGGCAAGGTCTGCGAAGACCTCGATGTGCCGTTTGAGCGCATCGGTTCTCTTGTCGTCTGCACGGACGTGGAGGATATGCCAAAGCTCGAAGCATTGAAGGAGCGCGGCGAGAAGAACGGCGTCAAGGGCCTTGAGGTCATCGGGCGCGACCGCCTCGTCGAGATGGAGCCGAATATCTCAGATGAGGCTGTGGGCGCGCTCTGGGCGCCGACCGCAGGGATCGTCGACCCGTTCCTTCTGACGATTGCGCAGGCCGAGATTGCAGAGACGAACGGTGCCACCATCCTTACATCTTGCGAGGCCAAGACGCTCTCGAAAGAGGCGGATGGCCTCTGGAAGATCGAGACAGCCGAGGGAGCCTTCCATGCACGTACGGTCGTGAATGCCGCTGGCACCCATGCCGCAGAGATACACAACCAGGTCTCTGCCGACAAGATGAAGATCGTGCCGCGGCGCGGCGAATATCTCCTGCTCGACAAGCGCGCAGGAGGGCATGTGCATCACACGATCTTCTGCCTGCCATCGAAGATGGGCAAGGGCATCCTCGTGACGCCTACCTGCCACGGGAACCTGATTCTGGGTCCGACGGCGACCGATCAGGAAGACGAGGACGATACCGCAACGACCGCAGAGGGGCTCGACGCCGTCAGAAAGGGCGCTGCCAAGACCGTGAAGGATCTGCCGCTCCGTGAGGTCATCACCTCCTTCGCAGGCCTTCGCGCCCACAGGCCTGAGCATGAGTTCCTTGTGGGAGAGGCAAAGGATGCGCCGGGCTTCGTCGACTGCTCCGGCATCGAATCTCCGGGCCTTACCTCGGCGCCTGCCTTGGGCGAAGCTGTTGCTGGCATCGTCTCGGACATCCTGAAGCTCGAGCGGAAGCCAGAAGGCAGCTACGCCACGAAGCGCCAGGGCATCGTGCATGCAGCAGCACTTCCTGTCGAGGAGCGCCGCGCGCTCATAGAGAAGAATCCCGCCTATGGCAGGATTGTCTGCCGCTGCGAGGAAGTGAGCGAGGGCGAGATCGTCGATGCAATAGAGCGCCCCTGCGGAGCCCGGTCCCTTGACGGCATCAAGCGCCGTGTGCGCTGTGGCATGGGACGCTGCCAGGGAGGCTTCTGCACGCCCAAGGTCATGGACATCCTCGCCCGCGAGGTGCCAGAGCTCACGCTCGAGAGCATCACGAAGAAAGGCAAGGGTTCCGAGTTCGTGGTCGGCCACGACAAGGACTGCTATGGGGAAGGAGGCGAGCGCTGATGAAGCGTTCCTGTGTTGTCGTCGGCGGCGGTCCTGCCGGCCTTGCTGCTGCCATCTCTGCCTATGATGCGGGACTCAAAGATATCATCGTCCTCGAGCGCGAAGACAGGCTCGGCGGCATCCTCAACCAGTGCATCCATAACGGGTTCGGTCTCCATACGTTCGACGAGGAGCTCACGGGCCCCGAGTATGCGCAGCGCTATATCGATGAGGCAAAGAAGCGCGGCATCGAGTGCCTGCTCGAATGCACGGTCATCGATATCAGCCATGAGCGCGTCGTCACGGCCGTGAGCCCCGAGCTCGGCCTCATCCAGATCGAAGCAGGCTCTGTGATCCTTGCAATGGGCTGCCGAGAGCGTCCACGTGGTGCCCTCAATATCCCGGGCACCCGTCCTGCCGGCATCTATACGGCAGGATGCGCGCAGCATCTCGTGAACATCGAAGGCGTCCTTCCGGGACGCGAGGTCGTGATCTTGGGCTCGGGCGACATTGGCCTCATCATGGCCCGCAGGCTCACGCTCGAAGGAGCGCATGTCCAGGTCGTCGCTGAGCTCATGCCGTACTCGGGCGGCCTCAAGAGAAACATCGTCCAGTGCCTTGACGACTTCGGCATCCCGCTCAAACTTAGCCATACCGTCGTGAAGATCGAAGGCGACAAGCGTGTCGAGGGCGTCTGGATCGCTGAAGTCGACGAGCATCTGAAGCCGATTCCGGGGACCGAAGAGCACTACACGTGCGATACGCTCCTTCTCTCCTGCGGCCTCATTCCGGAAAACGAGCTCTCGCAGAAGGCAGGCGTCGCACTCTCTCCGGTCACGAAGGGCCCGGTCGTGAACGAGCAGCTCGAGACCGATGTGCCGGGCGTCTTTGCCTGCGGCAATGTCCTGCATGTGCACGATCTCGTGGACTACGTCTCGGAGGAGGCCTCTGCTGCAGGAAGACACGCTGCTGCCTATGTGAAGGCCGGAGAGCCTGAAAGCGAGCGCAAAGGCATTCCTGTCGTGCCGGAAGGCGGCGTGCGCTATACGGTTCCCGCCACGATAGACCCTGCTTCCATGGACGAGAAGCTCACCGTGCGCTTCCGTGTCGGGGCCGTGAAGCGCAATGTCTTCGAGTCGGTCTATGTTGATGGCGCGCGCATCGCGCACAAGAAGCGCCCGATTGTGGCGCCAGGCGAGATGGAGCAGGTCATCCTCAAGAAGGCTGACCTGGAAAAGCATCCAGATGCCGAGAGCATCCGTGTCGTCCTCGAGGAGGCATGATCATGGAAGAGAAGACGCTTACCTGCATCAACTGCCCCCTCGGCTGCCAGGTGACGGTCACGTTCGACGGAGACAGCATCGTCTCTGTCACGGGCAACACCTGCAAGCGTGGCGACATCTATGCGAGGCAGGAGCTCACGAATCCGGTACGCATCGTCACGACGTCCGTTCCGGTAGAAGGCTCTGCCACCTCGAAGATGGTATCGGTCAAGACCGCGGAGCCCGTGCCGAAGGGCAAGATCTTCGATGTGATGGCGGCCCTTGCGAAGACGTCCGTGAAGGCGCCAGTGCATATCGGCGACACCGTGCTTGCAGATGTCGCAGGAACCGGGATCGATATCGTCGCGACGAGGAATGCCTGAGGGCCAAGAGACGAAAGGAGGGCCGGATCGCTCCGGCCCTCCTTTGTAGACGGCTATTCTGCGACAGGGCCTGTGCCACCTCTGCCCTGGCTCTTGATCTTCGGAATGACTCTCTTCACGAACCAGGCAAGCGCCGCTACGGCGATAGCGGCAAGAACGATATAGGTGACATGGTCGATGATGGAAGCGGCGCCTGATGCGGCATTCTGCCAGGCATCTCCTGCAAGATAGCCGACGGTGCAGAGGATCGCATTCCAGATGAGCGACCCTGCGAAGGTCATGGCACTGAACTTCAGGATTCCCATGTGCGACATGCCGGCAGGGATCGAGATGAGGCTCCTCACGACAGGGACGCAGCGGCAGATGAAGACGGTCTTGGCGCCCTTCGTCTCGAACCAGCCGAAGGCAGCCTGCACATCGCCCTTCTCGAAGCCGAGAAGGCGTGCGGGGCGCGAAGAGAGGATCTTCTCCATGCGGCGCTCATCGAGCCTGGTGCCGACAGCATAGAGCACATAGGCACCGGCAAGAGACCCGGCGGTTGCTGCGAGGATAGCGAGCGGAAGCCAGAGCGCGCCGGCATTCGAGAAGAAGCCGGCAAGCGGGAGGATGAGCTCGCTCGGAATCGGCGGAAAGACGTTCTCGAGGAAGATGAGGGCACTGACGGCAAGATAGCCGAACTGCTGCATGAAGGCGAAGATTGCATCCTGCATGGGAGAGCTCCTTAGGTTGCGCCATGTAGTGCCCTCATGGTACGGAGCAAAGCTCAAGGCTCTCCCAACGCAGGATAAACAGTTCCTAAACTCGAAGTCAGCGACGGATGATGTAGCCCGCGCCGCGCACGGTCTGGATGATCTTCGGGTTCGAGGGATCGGGTTCGATCTTCTCGCGCAGCCGCTGGATATGGACCGTCACGGTCGCACCATCCCCCAGCGCTTCCTCGCCCCAGACACGCTCGTAGAGGGCATCGCGGGAGAAGACTGTGCCTTGGTGCTTCATAAGGAAGAGGAGAAGCTCGTATTCACGGTTCGTGAGCTCGACATCTTTCCCTCGTGCGTTCACCTCGTGGCTGGCAGGATCGATCGTGACTCCATCCGCCTCGATCAGGGAGGAAGGCTCAGCTGCCTCTGTATCGGCATTTCTGCGCGCTGCCGTGGCGAGGAGCGCCTTCACGTGGGCCACAAGGACGGAAGGGGAGAACGGCTTCACGACGTAGCCATCGGCCCCGAGACCGAGGCCTCTGATCTGGTCGATATCCTCCGTGCGTGCTGTCACGAGAAGCATAGGCAGGGCCGACTTCTCGCGGACCTTCCGGCAGACATCGAACCCGTTCATGCCGGGAAGCATCACATCGAGAATCATGGCATCGAAAGAGCCTGAGAGCGCCTTGGAGAGGCCTGTGGGGCCATCCGAGGCAATCTCTGCCTCGAGGCCATTTGCCTCAAGATAGTCGCGCTCAAGCTCGGCGATGTCTTCGTCGTCTTCGACGATGAGTATGCGAGACATATCTGCTCCTAGAATTTCGGGAAGGTGAGACGTATCGTGAGGCCACCACCAGGTGTCTTGGCAGCTTCTGCCCTGCCGTTCATGCGCTGCATGGCACGGGCGACGACAGCGAGGCCCAGACCGGAGCCGGATTCCGGATGCTGGCGTGCCGGATCGGTGCGATAGAAGACATCAAAGAGATGGGGAAGCGTCTCTGGTGCAACTCCAGGGCCGTTGTCGGCAAGCTCGAGCACTGCGCCATCTGCCGTGGTGGTTGCAGAGATGTGGAGCGTTGCGCCGGGCGCGTATTTCTGTGCATTCCCGGCAACATTCGATATGCAGCGGGAGAGGAGCTCGCGGTCGAAGCGGCAAAGGACTGGCGTTTCCAGGTCCTCCTCGATCATGATGCTCTCGGCAGTGTCGCCTTCGCGGATGTCCTTCAAGATAGAAGAAGCGGCGCTCGAGAGGTTGCCCTCCTCGATGGATGCCGGGTAGTCATCGAGGTCGAGCTTCGAGAACAGGAAGAGCTCGGAGACGAGGTGCGAGAGCTCCTGGGCCTTGCGGTCTATCGTCTCGAGGTAGCGGCGCTCGCGCTCCGGCGTCTTGGCAATTCCGTCGAGCAGGCCCTCCACATAGCCCTGGATCGATGTCAGAGGAGATCTGAGATCGTGGCTGATGCCGGCAATGAGCTCTTGGCGGGAGCGTGCATTGGCTTCCGAGCGCTCATCTGCCTTCATGAGAGCATCTGCCATCGTGTTGAAGTCATGGCAGATGGGAGAGAACTCGTCTTCGTGCCCTTCTGGCAGGCGGAAGGAAAGATCTCCCTGAGCGATGCGCGAGACGCCCTCCTGGAGCTCGTCGAGGCGCTCCACGATGCGGTCAAGGACAAGATGCTTCGAGACACGGTCAAGAAGGAGGATGGTGAAGGCAGCTGCTGCGACGACGATCGAGAAGGAGATTGCAAAGGCGCGCTTGAGCACATGGCCACGGACTTCCGCGTAGTGCCCGAAGAGTGCGACGTCGTAGCTTCCCTCCTGATGGAGATAGAGGCTCGTGCCAGCTGAAGAGACGAGGACACCATCTGTGTCGTCGAGCGTGCGCGCAGAGGCGAGGAGTTCCGATTCCAGTGATGCCGTGCCCGAAGAATAGAGGACCGAGCCGTCCTCCCCATAGACCTGGAGGATGGCTCCTGAACCTGCAACAGACTGTGCTATCTCATCGAGTGCAGCCTGCTCCACGCCTGACTCGAGCACGGCACCGGAAGCCTCCGATACCATGCGGCCGAGCGCGACCATGTCCTCGGCATCCGATATCTCGAGATCGAGGCCGCCTCTGAGCTGGAAGAGAAAGACTGCTGCACACGCCAGCGCAACGACGATGCAGACCGCGAGTGGCACGATGAGCGACAAGATGTTGGAGAGGCGGAGACGCTGCTTTATGGTAGTCGGTTTCTGCATAGGGTGCCTTTCACAGACTGCTGCTTGCGTGGCGGCGAACCGTAAATCCTCTGGTGCGAAAGCGGCTTGAAATGCTTTGCTGCCATCCGGATTGTACAGGCACAGATGGAGCCGAGCGGCACAGCAGCAAGGACATCTGTTACATAGTGTACGCCGAGGAAGACGCGCGAAAGCGAAACAAGGATGGTCGGCAGAGGGCAGAGGGAGATCTTAGCTGCAGGATGATCGGGGCTCCTCCCGAGCCAGATGAGTGCCATGAGCGCTGCAGCGCAGACCACGGGCGTTGTGTGGTCCGAGGGCAAGCTCCAGTCGCCTGCAGCAGCCAGAGCCATCTCGGGATGGGGACGGATGAGGATTGCCTTGAGGATATGGTCCGAGGCAATCGCAAGCGCGCAGAGAAGCCCTGCTGCATCATGATGGGACCCGGTGTCGTGCCAGGCCGATACCAGGGCCTGCGCCTCATCGACGAGGCGCCGGCTGCCATGAAGCTTGCGGGCATCCCCTTCGACGATGATATGCTCGACGGCAGGAGCTTCTTCTGAGAAGGCGGATTCATATGAATTCAGCAGGAAAGCCGCATGCTATGTACGGCTTCCCTGCTCTTCTGAATGGAGGCACTCTGCCCTCTGTGCCAGCCTGGCGGCATGGCTAGATATGGCCAACTACGCCCGCTATCATGAAGATTGTCAGCGTGCATTCAGGATGGGAGACGCAGCATGGCAGCAAGCCATATGAGACCGACAGGCCCGGATGAGAAGCCGTATGAGCCCCGGCATTCGCGTGCAGAGGAGGCCAGGGGCTATGCAGAGCGCAGGGTCAAGCAGGAAAGCAGAAGGCGCAGGCATATAGCTGCCTTCATCATTGCTGCCGTCGCGGTAGCGCTCTGTGTCGTGGCTGCCGGCCATGGGCTGATGAAGAACGAAGGCAAGCAGCCGGAAGAGCAGAACACCACAGCTGCCGAAGAGCAGACGACGGATGAGACCGAAGATACCTCTGAATATTCGACAGGCCTTCCCAATGACGGCCGTATCGTCATGACCCTTGCCGGCTCTGCCGATACCTATGTGAAGCGCGGCGAGAGCTATATCGAGGGCGGCTGCTACGCGCATGATGCAACGGATGGACAGATCACGGACAAGGTGACGGCATCAGGGACTGTGGATGCCCAGACGGCAGGGGACTATACCATCACGTACACCGTCTCCGACTCGGCGGGATATGTCGCGACAGCGACCCGCACGGTCCATGTGGTGGATGAAGTCGATGGGGGATGGGATGCGGATGGCATAGCGGTCTTCATGTACCACGATGTCTACGATCCGGCGAACCCTCCTGAAGGCGCCACGACGAACCAGAACATGATCTCCACGACAAGCCTCGACGAGCAACTCCAGTGGCTGAATGACCACAGCTATTACTATCCGTCCTGGGCAGAGCTTGCAGCCTACATCGAGGGGAAGCACTCCCTGCCTGAGAGGTCCTGCGCGCTCACATTCGATGACGGAACGCAGGGATTTTTGAATCTCGCGATACCCGAGCTCGAGAAGCATAAGATTCCGGCTACGTCCTTCCTCATCTGCTCAGATGCAGATGTCCAGGACAAGCTGTCGCAGCATGCAAGCCCTTATGTCGTGTTCCAGTCGCACTCCTTCGATATGCACCGCGCTGGCTATACGAAGAAGGGCCACGGCGGAAGGATCTTCGATATGAGCGAAGAGGATATCGTGGCCGACCTCAACCGTTCAGCTCAGATCCTGAAGACGAAGGATGCCTTTGCCTATCCTTTCGGAGATGTATCCGACATCGCTCCTGAGGCTGTGAAGGATGCCGGCTTCCAGCTTGCCTTCACGACGCAGTATGGACTCGTACAGCCGGGCGATGATCCCATGCAGCTCAAGCGCATGCGCATCTTCGGAACCTACGGGCTCGACAGCTTCACGGGAGTCATATAGAAAGGAATCAAAAAAGTCCTTTGCGCTTTCCAGATTTCATGCTACTATAGCAGAGCTGTGCGAGCGAGTGGCACAACGCATAAACGGGTGGTGGCGCAGTTTGGTAGCGCACTTGACTGGGGGTCAAGGGGTCGCTGGTTCGAATCCAGTCCACCCGACCACGAAAGAGCAGGTCAGAGGCTTAAGCCTCTGACCTTTTTTCTTATACGTACTATTTGACGTACTATTTACGTACTACAAACCGTGTTCCTCGTTTCTTCTGAAGTCCACTTTTGTCTTTTCTCCCGCCGCGAGAAACTCCTCGGCGAACGGTTGCGATACGCGTCTTCGTGCAGTATCGCCACATCAGGAATGCGCCAGTTCGCGCGCCCCTCCAGCTGGATGTACTCGTCGAGGTCCACGTCGGGCTAGAAGTCAACGAGCTGTATCTGCCTGTTGGTTGAGCCCAGGCGGTCGATGCGGCCGAAGCGCTGGATGATGCGCACCGGGTTCCAGTGGATGTCGTAGTTCACGAGGCAGTCGCAGTCCTGCAGGTTCTGGCCCTCCGAGATGCAGTCCGTCGCGAAGAGGACGTCTATCTCCCCGAGCGCGCGGTCCTCGTCCGAGAGCTCCTTCGACACGGGCGAGAAGTGGCCGAGCACCTCCTCGAAGGTGGTCCGCGGAAGCTTGAGCGACCACGTGCGGTTGCGGTCGCCCGTCACCTCGGCGCACTCGAGGCCGAGGTCCGACTTGAGCTGCGGGGCAAGCTGATCGAAGAGGTAGTCGGCCGTGTCGGCGAACGCGGTGAAGACGAGCACCTTTCGGTTGCCGGGGTTGTAGGGGCTGCGGGCCTTCTCCTCGATGAAGGAGCGGAGCCTTGCGAGCTTGGCGTCGCGCTCGGGCGTTACCCGCTCCGCGTAGTCGAGCAGCTCGCGGAGCTTCTCGATGTCGTAGTCGAGGTCGTCTGCGAGGCGCAGCGTGTCAACATCGCGGAGGTCCACGTGCACCCTGCCCCCGGCGGCGAACTCCTCCGCGTCATCGTCGTCGTCGAACTCGGCGGCCTCCGAGGCGTCGTACGCTGCGCCGGAGCCGAGCTCGCCGAGCTGCCTGCGGAGCGCCTCGCACCCGTCGAGGATTCGGGAGAGCGTGATCCTGAAGCTGTTGACCGAGGACTCCATGCGCTTGAGTACGTTCACGCGCATGAGGTTGGCGACGGCCGTGGTGCGGTGGACCTGGCTCTGGAAGTCCTTGCCCCAGGTGTCGCCATAACGGGCCTCGTACTTCCGCTGCGCGTCCGAGCGCACGTAGCCGAGGAGCTGGTACTGCGCGAAGGTCAGCCTCGCGATCTCGTCGTTGAGGACGCCCATGGGTGGGAGCTCGCCCTCGGAGTCGATGGGCTCCTTGAACGAGAGCGGCTTGCGCCTCGTGGGGAAGCTCCCGCTCGACGCCCCGTAGTACTTGACGATGTGCTTGCGGCTGCGCGCGATGGTGAGCACGTCGAGCAGCTTGAAGTAGTCGGGGTTCACCATTGAGGCGAAGCTCTCCGTGGTGCGGTCGGCGTCCGGCAGCTTGCTCCACTCGCTGAAGCGCTGCTGTGCGAGGCGGGTCACGTGCGTGATGGACTCGATGCCGTCGGTCTCGGCGAGGTAGGAGTCGTCCCCCTCGGTGATGAGCTCGATCTGGTTCCTCAGGTCGAGGAGCCTGTTGTTGATGGGCGTCGCGGAAAGCATCAGGACCTTGGTGCGCACGCCGGACTTGATCACGTCCTCGATGAGGCGCGTGTAGCGGTCCTTCTTGTCGGCGTCGGTGCTCTTGTTGCGGAAGTTGTGGCTCTCGTCGATGACGAGGAGGTCGTAGTTCCCCCACCTCAGGTGTCCCAGGTCCACGTCTCCGCTCATCCCGCGGTAGCGGGAGAGGTCGGTGTGGTTGAGCACCGTGTAGGCAAAGCGGTCCTCGGCGAGCGGGTTGCGGTCGTCGTTGTCCCGCGTGTAGAGGGTCCAGTTCTCCCTCAGGCGCTTGGGGCACAGCACGAGCACGCGAGCGTTGCGCTCCTCGTAGTACTTGATGACTGCAAGCGCCTCGAAGGTCTTGCCCAAGCCCACCGAGTCGGCGATGATGCAGCCCTTGTACTTCTCGAGCTTGCGAATGGCGCCCACGACGGCGTCCCTCTGGAAGTCGTAGAGCTTGTTCCACACGACGGACTTCTCGAAGTCGAGTCCGGGCCTGATGGGGTCCTCCTGGTCCGCCATGTAGTCGCGGAACAGGTGGTAGAGCGTGAGGAAGTACACGAGCTCCGGCGGGTTCTCGCGGTAGAGGGTCTCCAGCTGGTCGATGACCGCGCCGGTCACGTCCTCCACGAGCTGCTGGTTGTTCCAGACGCCCTCGAACATTGCCTTGAGCCCGGCGGCCTCGGTGCTCGTCTGGAAGTGGCTGACGCCCGTGACGACGCCCGTGCGGCGCTCGTAGCCCAGGCCCTCCAGGGTGAAGGCGTTCGCGGCAGACCCCATGAACGACTCGTCCTCGCCATGGGGGTTCTCCACGACATAGCTCCCGGAGGTCGCGATCATCCCCGGCTTCCGGGCGGTCCTGAACCTCGCGCGCTCCCTCGCCCACTCCGCGCACTCGCGCGCGAGGGCCCTCTGGTTGATGCTGTTCGAGAGCGTGAGCTCGAGCCCCGTGCCGGGCTCCGAGCTCTTCGCGCTCGACGTCAATCTCGTGGTGCAGCTCCTCTCCTCCCTCGACGGCACCAAGGTGTACCCGAAGGACGAGAGCAAGGAAGACGCGTTCGACCAGGCGACCGAGCAGCGGGCGGCAAGCTCCGACTGGTCGTGCATCCCCGACGGCACCTACCACATGGACCCGCACGTCAAGGGCATGCACGGGGGCCAGCGCCACAATGGTCGCCTCGGGCGGCAGCTTCGTGGTGAAGGCTGGCAGCGTCTGCCTCACGGACCCCTCCGACAAGTGGAGACCGGAGGCGAAGAAGACCGCGTTGATCGAGAACGGGGTGCTCCGGCACGACGTAACGTGCAGGGCGCCCTCCACCGCGGGATGGGTGGTGCTGGACAGGTCGAACAACGGCTGGAAGGTCTGGAGGGTCGAGGACGGACGCTACCTCGACTCGCTCAGGAAGTCTAACGATTAGCAACCCGCAGTTGGGAGGCGCCCCGATGCCGGAGAGCCGCCCAGCCCCCTCTCCACTCCCCGCCGTCGTTAGGTGTTCCTGACGGCGGGGAAG
>Ga0256406_1003426_pt1 | contig 19783 bp, 21 predicted proteins | sample RumenRJG_03DNA_FD_185986 | JGI IMG/M metagenome (GOLD analysis project Ga0256406, IMG submission 185986) | Bovine rumen microbial communities from Lethbridge, Alberta, Canada - RJG_03 | ecosystem: Host-associated > Mammals > Digestive system > Stomach > Rumen | place: Canada: Alberta | collected...
GTGCGACAATAGTCGCAGAGGGAGTGGAGACTGAGCAGCAGTACGATTTCCTGAGGGAAAACGACTGCGACCTGATCCAGGGCTATCTCTTCTATAAGCCAATGCCTGAGGGCGAGCTGGTAAAACTAATAGAATAAAAAGGGGCTGTGAGGAAATATATCATTTCTTCACAGCTCCTGAGGCGGTCTTTATCCACCGTATCTGTCGTAATGTTTTCCTCCCCAGTACACCCTGTCATTTACCTCGGCCTTCGGTCCCAGCTCGACTCCTTCAAAAAGCCACTTTTTGAATTCATCAAATCCGGTGCGGTCCACTATATAGCCGATATGCTCCTTGTGCTCCACTGCGTCGGGATCTATGTACTCCTCGATATAAGCATAGGTATTTTTAACCATTTTCAGGATGCTCTCCTCATCGGCCCACTTGATGAAGTCCTCGGCCAGACGAGGATTTTTCTTGCCCGTACGTCCGAGAAGAACCAGCCTGAAGTAGTGCTCGCGGCTTCTGGTCCATGCTCTTGTCGGGCAGTAGGTCACACAGACTCCGCAGCCTATGCACTTGTCTGCGTCTCTTACTACCTTGCCGTTAACAAGCTTTAAAGCACCCACAGACCGCCTCTTGCAGTAATTCACACAAGCGCCGCAGGCTACACAGCGGTCCTTGTCATACTGCGGTTCCGTCATTCCTATGACGCCGAAATCAGCAAGCCTTACCTTCGCGCAGTCATTCGAGCATCCTGTGAAGGCTACCTTCACATGACGGTCATTCGGATAGATCACATCCTCCATCTTCTGCGCGAACGCTGTAGTATCATAACATCCGAACGGGCACAGACGTGCTCCCGGGCAGGCTATCACATTTCTGGTGCCCGAAGCCGGATAACCCTTGCCCTTTTCAGGCTGGTTGATCCTTAGCGAATCGATGATCTGCTGGACCTCTTCGTTTACCTTGTCCACATCGTTAAGGCTTATCCCCGGTATCTCGATACCCTGCCTGTTGGTGATGTCGATCACTCCGGTACCGTATTTTTCCGCGATCTCAACCACCTTCGCCAGAGACGCTGCGTCAATGACGCCTCCCGGTATCCTGATCCTCGATGCTGTCTCACCGCGGACCTTGGAGTAACGAAAAGCATTTTTCTTAAGCTTTGGTACATTCACATCCAGATTGCCCATCTCTTATTCCTCCTTAGTCCACAAAATTCCTGGCTTCAGCATAGTTAAATACCGGCCCATCCAGGCAGATATAGGTGTCGTTTACCCTGCAGTGTCCGCACTTGCCGAGGCCGCAGCACATCTTTCTCTCGTGGGAAACTGTGATGTTGCTGTCCGCAAATCCCTTTTTCTGAAGCTCTATGATGGTAAACTTCATCATCGGAGGCGGTCCTACCACGACTGCCTTCGCAGCCGAAGGATCCCTGAGCGGAAGCCCTTCTATGTACTTCGTTACGAGTCCGACTTTTCCCGTGTATCCTTCCGGTGCTCCGTCGACAGTGAGGCAGAGGTTTAACTTTTTGTCCCATTCAGCGAGATCATCCTTAAAAAGCATGTCCTCAGGAGATTTGAATCCCGCTATCACATACTTATCCCTGGCATCAGGCATGGCGCTTAACGCGGAGATCACTCCCCTGACAGGAGAGACTCCTGTACCTCCTGCCACGACTACGACCTCGCAATCCCTGTAGAGATCCACATCGAATCCGTTGCCATAAGGTCCGCGCAAAAAAAGGCTCTGTCCCTTGTATTTTTCAAAAACCTCGTTTGTCACCCTTCCAACTTTTCTGATGGTAAGGTCCACGAAACCGTCCCCTATTCCGCTTATCGAGATAGGTGCCTCGCCGTACTTCGGCATCGATACCTCAAAGAACTGTCCAGGCCTTACCTCACCAGTATAAGCCATCCTGAATGTGTATTCCTTCGCCGTATGCTTTATCACATCGAGAATGGTCGATGAAAAAGGAAGATATGGATTATTTCCGCTCATGACTCCGCCTCCCTGCAGGCTTCGCCTGTCTTTTTAATTATGTTCGTAAAAGAAATATACTCCGGGCAGACGTCGTCACATCTTCCGCAGCCTACGCACATCTGATATCCGAATCTCTTCTTGAAGTCAGAGATTTTGTGCAGCACTTTAAATCTCATCCTCTCACCGTTCTTTTTGCGGTAAGAGCCGCCTCCGGCCACATCGGTGTATCCGTCCACCATGCACGAAGCTGCCACCCGGCGTCTCTCACCTGCCCTGCCGTTATCCGTATAATACGCATCCTGCATCGAAAAGCAGGTGCAGGTAGGACAGACAAAGTTACATCTGCCACAGCCTATGCAGCGGGTCGTATACTCATCCCAGAAATCACTCTTAATGACTGACATCGGGATCTTATCAGGGATATCGACTTTTACCTCGTTCTCAGTAACGAACCGCGGCACAACTTCAGCCTTCACCGCTCCGATTATCCCTTTGAAAAATTCATCGAAGCTCTGATCCCGGACATCCGAGTGGATCTCGTCCCCATAAGCATCCACTGAAAAAACGTATCCGTCTTCGCATCTGTTGGAATCCATTGAAACACAGAAACAGTTGTCGTAGGAATGACTGCATCCGATCAGAACGCAGCTGATCAGATCTCTTCTCCTCTGATAGAAAGGATCCTTCTGTCTGCCGTTATTCAGATAGATCTGGTCGAGTCTCTTCAGTGAATGGATATCACAGCTTCTCGCAAAGACGAGGACCGGCTTCGTGTCGAGATCTGCTTCCTTCACCTCTTCCTCAGTGAAGTAAAAAAGCGTCTCAGAAAGCGGCGTAAGAAACTCCTTCGGCGCATAATCTGACTTGGCCGAAAGCTCGATCTCATCTCCGCTTTTAACAAAGTCATAGATCACCGCATCGACATCGGTAAACCTTCCCGCACCCTTCTTTCTGACCGGCGCAAATATCCTGTAGGAATCGAGGAGTCTGCCTATCAGCTCGCTAAAGGCTTCCTCTTTTAAAATATACCCCATCTGCACACCTTCTCTCATAAAAATACAGTACTTTTTATCTATATTAACAGAATGATTTTTTATTGTATGTTGTATAGACAACTGACTTTTATTGGTGCTATAATTTAACTGTCATATAAACGCATGTTTTTTACATTATCCATCGCTTCTGTCATGGCATCCATGTACATTCTGATCGCCTGCTCACAGGCTCCGGTTTTTTACATGGGCATCTTCTCTCTTGTTGCATTTGCAACGGAATTTTCCGGCATATCGTACTATACTTGGGACAGTAACAAACATATAGCAAGATGACAGGAGGAATATTCAAGATGGCAAAGGTAATAGATTTAAGAGAAAATGTCGCATCAATCTGTGACGCGTACCCTGAGGTGGTTGATGTACTTGTGGGACTGGGATTTACCCCTCTCGCGGATCCTGAACACAGGAAGGTTATGGGAACTCTTGTAACGATTCCGGACGCTGCCAGGAGGCATAGCATACCTCTTGAGACGATTCTTGACGAATTGGAAAAGAATGGCTTTACTTTTACAGGCACAGAGTCAATCTGACGGTGTAGGCAGAGAATAAGACAGATCATCCCGAGGATATCATAGGTACCTACCTGGTGAAGCTTACTTCACAGCAGAAACCGGTGGACACAGCAGTATAAAAGTGCTAAAATGGTAAGCTGGTTTCAGCTTTATCAGACAAAGAAACGATTTATACAGGAGGTACATTTCCTTGAAATACATGAAGCAGTTCGGGATCATTCTGGCGGTGACCTGCGTGGGAGAATTCCTGCATCAGTTTATCCCGCTGCCTGTCCCAGGGTCGATATACGGGCTTATCATCATGCTGCTGCTCCTCTGTACGCATATTTTTCAAATAGAGGATGTCAGAGACACAGCGGAATTTCTGATAGAGATCATGCCGATGATGTTCATACCGGCGGCGGTCGGACTGATCGTGACCTGGGGAACGATAAGGCATGTGGTGGTTCCTCTCCTCGTGATAACCGTAGTATCCACGATTCTTGTGATGGGAGTGACAGGAACGGTGACTCAGGCAGTTATGAGGCTTCGGAAGCGTCTCACGTCAAAGACAGACGCTGTCATCAGTTCGGAGGCAGCGGAAAACCGCGCGGAGCGCAGTATGATTCCGCTCGACAGACGTATCAGGTTAAAGATCAGGATACAGTTGATCAGGGGACGCCGCTGGAAAAGAGATCATATAGACAGGAAGCTTAATAACAAGGATAAGGATCATGGGAAATGTAAGTGACATCGTCGCTCTCTCGGCAACGTTCGGAGTAGTGATAAGTATAATAGGATACGGACTCGGAGTGCTCATCCGCAATAAGACAGGCATCGGGATCTTTAACCCGCTTCTGATATCGATCATCTTTGTGATGGTGATTCTTTCGGTCTTTCATATAGGCTACAGGGACTATAACAGCAGCGCCAAGTATCTGTCGTATCTGCTGACGCCGGCGACAGTGAGCCTTGCCGTTCCGCTGTATCTTCATATCGACAGGCTCAAGCGCAACTGGGTCGGGATAGCGGTAGGACTGATATCCGGTTCTATCACCTCGATGGGATCGGTGCTTGTCATGTCTGTTCTGTTCGGGCTCTCACACAAGCAGTATGTGACTCTTCTTCCGAAGTCCATCACGACAGCGATCGGCATGGGAATCTCAGATGAACTCGGAGGACTCGTTACTATTTCGGTAGCCGTGATCATCATCACGGGTATCCTGGGAAATGTGCTCGCGGTCACGATCTGCAGGCTGTTTCGGATCACTGATCCTGTGGCAAAGGGACTGGCGATTGGTGCGGCAGCACACGCTATCGGTACGTCGAAGGCGATGGAGATGGGAGACATCGAGGGCGCCATGGCATCGCTTGCGATAGTGGTGAATGGACTGATCACGGTGATCGGAGCCAGCTTCTTTGCAATGTTATATTGATAATAAATAAGGCCTGTCTGCTTTGATTGCAGACAGGCCTTATTTATTATATAATATAGCGAAATTCATTAGTAGCGCATAAATAAAAATACTTTAGGACTGGTATGCAGGACATGAAAAAGATATATGACAGCATCAATAAGACCCGATTGAGCTTCAGGGAAAAGAGTATCATAATTATTTCTTTTGCGATAATGCTTCTGATAGTTGCCGTGCAGGCATATACGGCATACCATGCAGATATCACCCAGCAAAAGGAGAGGGCAAGGCTTAACGCAAAGGTCTATAGAGTGATCTCGAGAAGGCAGAGTATATCACAGATGCCCTGGAGACAATGATCATTTCCGCGAATGGAAAGGTGAACCGATTCGATGAGGCTGCATCGCGTGATATGAGAGACTATATCTCAAGCATCCAGCTCGCGCCCGATTCGGTGGTAAAGTATATCTACCCTATTGCCGGAAACAGGGAAGGTCTCATCGATCTTAGTAAGGACAGGAAAAGAGGAGAGATCATAAGCTACGGCAAAAGAACCAGAAAGACTACCATGCAGGGACCGTTCGATCTGAAACAGGGAGGCAGGGGAATAGCCATAAGAAACCCTGTGTATCTGATCGGAAAGGATGGGAAGGAGAAGTTCTGGGGCTTTACTATAGTAATAATAAAGACTCCGGCGATCTACCAGAAGACACTTGACGCGCTTGAATCATTCGGATATGACTACTGTCTCGATACCACGAGCTCACCCCTTTCTTCGGAGAGTCAGCAGGTGGTATGCTCACTTGGATCAGGGAAGACTCTGAGCAATCCGGTAAGAGCGAAATTCAAGGCGGGCGGCTGCACCTGGACATTAAGCGTGGAGAAAAATGGCGGATGGAGCTCCCCGCGACTTGCCATGGTGCTTCTGTCAGGCCTGCTGTATATGATCTTTGCGATGATCATTATCTACCTTCTGATCCGTACCAGAAAGCAGCACAGGGAGCTTATCAGGAAGGCAACGACAGATGAGCTGACAGGGATTCTGAACCGCAGAGGCTTCATAGAAAAGGTTGAGTCAGGTATCAAGGATAAGCCTGATGAACCGATGACGGCGATCTTTATAGATCTCGATGATTTCAAACAGATCAACGATCTCTACGGACACTATGTGGGTGACTGTGCACTGAAGAATCTCGCAGGGAATCTTCTGCGCTCCTTCCCGGATGACTCGATAGTGGGACGGACCGGCGGAGATGAGTTCTGTGTCATTATAAAAGGCAGGACGCCCGATAAGATCAGGGAGCTGATCGTGCAGGCGACGGCGAGGGATCAGTCATTTGAACTGGAGAAACGCAGATACACTTATACCATCTCGGCGGGCTATGCCCACTATCCGTCGCAGGCGGACAATATGAACAAGCTGATAAACTATGCCGATCAGGCTCTCTATTCAGCGAAGATGACGGGCAAGAACAAGTGCGTCTGCTTCGAGCCGGAAATGTCAGATGTAAGACGCACGCAGCTCGGATTTTCATTCAGGTCGCTTGCCGAAGGGATACCTGGAGCCTTTCTCATCTACTGCGCAAGCGGCTCAGAGGAGATACTCTTTGCAAACAATGATCTGATCAGGATGATGGGCTGCAGCAGCTTCGATGATTTCATCACGCATGTCGGGAACAATTTCCGTTCCTTCGTCCATCCGGATGACATAGACCGGGTGGAAAGCTCGATCTGGGAGCAGATAGACAGGAACCGCGACAGATCGACACACCCCGAGGACTATGTGGAGTACCGTGTCACAGCGAAGGATGGGGCAGTCATTCCGGTCATTGATATCGGAAGACTCATACATACAGAGAATTACGGAGATGTATTCTTCGTGTTCATCAGGAAAAAGGATGGGTTTGCCACAAGAGTTTAACACCGTTTACTTTTTGCCGGCAATCGGATATAGTATAATTATTATGAAAAGCATGGCCGGAAATGAGATGCCGCAATGGTGCGGCAGACGGGAAACGGCAGGATTCTCTCTGGAAGTTTTGGAGGATTTATGGCTGGTATTGTTGAACGTGATGACAGCGTATTGCAATCAGCAACAACTGATATGATGGGGCTCCCGGGAAAGAAGGAGTTCTATCAGTCTGCATTGAAGGAGGCTAGGGAAAAGTCGGAGGGCGGGGATTTCACAGCGTTTTGCCCATGCTTTTTTAACGTCACTAATTTCAGAGCTTACAACAGAAACTGCGGGATAGAGGGCGGAGACAGAGCTCTTGTTTATATAGCAAAAACTCTGAATGAGGAGTTTCCGGGGGCGTTGATAGGACATTTCACTGCCGATCACTTCGCAGGCATCCTGCCAAGGGAAGACCTTTTCGATAAGATCAGGGAAGTGGCAGATAAGGTTGATTCCTATTTCGCAAACGGGCTTATAAGGCTTAAGGCCGGAATAGTGATCTTCGACAAAACGATGAATCCGGGAGAGCTCATCCATACCTTTGACAGGGCCGAGACCGCCTGCAGGGCGGCAATGACTGGCTCCGGAGATTGCTATGCCGTCTACACAGAGGAGATGGACAAGGCCCTCGCCAAGAAATACTATATCTTAGACAGCTTCGATGAGGCTTTGAAGAACGGCTATATCAAGGTTTACTATCAGCCTGTGGTGCGTACACTGACCGAAAAGGTATGCAGCTTTGAGGCTCTTGCCCGCTGGGAGGATCCGGTCGAGGGGATGCTCTCTCCGGGGCTTTTCATACCGGTGCTTGAGGAAGCCAGGATGATCGGAAGGCTCGATGCCTATATCATAGAGAATGCAGCCCGCCTGATCCACGACAGGATATCAAACGGCTGTGAGATGCTGCCTGTCTCTGTCAATCTCTCAAGGCTCGATTTCTCACTTATGAATCCTCTCGAGAGAGTCGAAGAGGCGGTCAGGAAGTATGATATCCCGAAGAGATACATCCATGTCGAGATCACCGAGACTGCCGTAGCGAAGAGCAGCGGCGAGCTGGAGAAGGCGATAGTGGGCTTCAGGGAGGCAGGCTACGAGGTCTGGCTCGATGACTTCGGCTCGGAGTATTCTTCTCTCAACGCGCTGCATAACTTCGATTTCGATATGCTGAAGATTGACATGGGCTTCTTCAGAAATTTCAATGAGAAGGGGAAGAACATCATCACAAGCGTAGTATATATGGCAAAGCAGCTTGGCATCCATACCCTTGCAGAGGGAGTGGAGACCAGGGAGCAGATGGAGTTTCTGAAGAAGATCGGCTGCGAAAGGATCCAGGGGTACTACTACGGCAAGCCGGAGAAGTTCGAGAACGATCTGATGGAGTTCGACAGAAAGGGTCTTACGTTCGAGACAGAACGATCCGGCAGGATCCTGGAGGAAGCCGGTATGGTCAATCTCGCGGACAAGGCGCCTACGGCCATCTTCTATTTCGACGGGAAGTACATGCAGATCCTTGCGGCCAATGATGTCTACAGATCAGAGCTGCAGAAGGAAGGCATGGACAGCGTTGACGCGGAGAATGAGTATCTCAGTGACGACTGCAATATGCAGGTGGCTCATATCAGGACCTTCATGCAGAGGGTTTACAATGCCCCGGATACCTACGTCTATCTGAAGAATGACATCTATATGAGCCTTCACGCCAGCCGTATCGCGGGTGATGGGGACGGCTGGGTCGGCGAGGCTTCTCTTTTCGCTCTTTCGACTGACAGACAGAAGAGAGCTAGCAGCAGGCTCGAGGCACTGACGAGGCACATCAGTGATTTCTTTGACGGTTATTACTATCTCGATCTCGCGAATGATCAGATCGAGGTGATCGAACCGATGCATGTCAACATGAGCATCGGCGAGACGATAAAGGGCATCGGGCAGTTCAACACCCGCTTCGCGAATGAATGGGTTCATCCTGACGACAGGGAGAGATTCATAAGCTTCATCAGACCTGGCGGTATCATGAAGACTGCCCGTGAGTCAGGAAACGGCAGGGCAGTCGATATTTTCCGCATAAAGACCTCCTCCGGCAAGTATCACTGGGTGGTGATGTCGGCTGTCGTGATCAGGGAATCCAAGGGTAATGACTTCATTCTGATCTGTGAGCACGAGGATCTCTGGGAGCACAAGAAGGAGAGAGCGGGACTCCTGCCTGTCTTCGCCTCATCCTTCTCCGTATCAGTACGAACCGATGTCTCTGATGTGAAGAAGGAGAGCGAGAAGATACCATACAAGGAGGGAGTGACTCCGGACCGGAGGGTATCGTACAGGAGAGCCTCTGACATCGCCCTTTCGGAGTCGAATGAGGCACTGCTCGGTATCGAAGCGTGGTGCGATGACGCGATCACGATGGGTCTTGCGGAGAAGAATCCTGATGAGGGTATTAAGACAGCGATCGCAAGCATCTCCGAGAACCTGATGGCACAGAGATTCTTCATCTTTGAGGAAAGAGACGACGGGACTGTCTCCTGCACCTATGAGTGGAACGCCAGAGGCGTGCCTCCGCTCAAGGAAGAGCTTTCCGGCATCCCGAGGAAGGATCTCTCGCCTCTCTACGAGATGTTCGCGGATCATAAGGTCGCCATCATAAGGGATTTCGCGTCTTTCATCGAAGAGCACCCGCAGATGAAGCTTCCCGTGGCCGGCATCACCAATATCATTTCAGGCAGACTCTCTGTGAATGGAGAGCCGATCGGGTTTACCATGGTGATAAACTCCGCTAAGGAGAGGCTTAATGCCAACGGCTATATGCTCTCGACCCTCACTAATTTCCTCGCCGCCCTGATAAGTCACAAGAATATCCTGGTCGCCGAGACGGACAAGTCAATGAGAGATCAGCTCACCGGCACCCTGAACAGAACCGGCCTCACCTATTACTTCGATCAAAGAACTTCCGTCGGGAAGGTCGGTCTCATCACCTGTGACATCAAGGGGCTTAAGAATATCAACAATATGAACGGCTATGACGCGGGAGACAAGACTCTGGTCCGCGTGGCTGCTGTCTTAAAGCGCGTCACAGACCCTGATCACGTATCCCGTATCGACGGAGACGCTTTCCTCATCATTGAGGAAGATATGGACGATGCCGGCATAAGAGCCGTGATAAGCAACATCACAAACGGCTGTCTCGCCGAGGGTATAAGCATCTATACTTCCTACTGCATCCTCTCCGGTGAGGTGGACAAGCTCCGCTTCGACGGTGCTCTCCTCGTCATGGAGGATGAGATCAACACCCAGCAGAAGAAATGCTGCTGCATGTGATCATCTGTGTTCTTTCGTCTTGCGACCGGCAGCACATACAACATTGCTTTTTGCCAGGTATAAGAATACAATAATGATGTTAAGAGGATTTTTATCTTTAAATATGCACTCAAAGGAGGCATGCTATGTGTACCTGTGTCACCTATAAAACTTCCGATCATTATTTCGGCAGGAATCTTGATCTCGAATTTTCCTATCATGAGTCCGTCACAGTCACACCCAGAAATTTTCCCCTGCCATTTCGAAAAAATAAAACCATGAAGACTCACAATGCAATTATCGGCATGGCCTTTGTATGTGATGGCTTTCCCCTGTACTATGATGCGACAAATGAATATGGTCTTTCCATGGCTGGGCTGAATTTCCCCGGAAACGGATATTTCAGCCAGCCCTGTGACGACGGCAAGGATGAGGTTGCCCCGTTTGAGTTTATCCCCTGGGTACTCGGTCAGTGCAAGAAATTAGCTGATGCCAGAAAACTTCTTGAGCGCATAAGACTTGTCTCCATTCCCTTCAGCAATGAGCTGCCGATTACACCCCTTCACTGGATGATCGCGGATCAGACCGGACAGATCGTTGTCGAGTCGGTAAAAAGCGGTCTGCATATATATGAAAACCCTGTAGGAGTCATGACAAACAATCCCACATTTGACATCCAGCTGTTCAGGCTCAATGATTACCGCAATGTGTCAGCAGCTGCCGGAGAGAGCACCTTTGCCAGGGGGCTTGCCCTCGATGAATATAGTCGCGGAATGGGAGGTATCGGTATTCCTGGAGACCTGTCCTCAGGTTCACGCTTTGTAAAAGTTGCTTTTACGCGTATGAATTCTCTGTCGGAAAATTCTGAAGAATCATCCGTCAGCCAGTTTTTCCATATCCTGGGCTCTGTCGAACAGCAGCGCGGATGCTGCGACTTAGGCGACGGGAAATACGAGATCACAATTTATTCCTCATGCTGCAACATGGACAAAGGCATATACTACTATCGTACCTATGACAACAGCCGTACCTGTGCCATAGACATGCATCATGAGGATCTGGATTCTGCTGCCCTCATCTCCTACCCGCTGAAAACATCAGCAGACATTGACTGGCAGAACTAGGTCTTTATATAGTCTGGTAAATAAAATGGTATTACTTTATATGAAGTTTTCAAGGTGCTAGCAACAATCAGAGTCGGGTTTTGACCCTACCATCACTTCCTGACGATTCACCCCTTGACGCACTGGAGGTGTAACCGATGAAAAACAGAAAATGCTACTACTTTTTTTATGACATAGAGAGTTTGAAAAAATCTCTGTAAAAGTATCCTTACGAGGTCTTTCATGATACACACTCTGATCCTGCTCCTGGCCGCATTTGTCTGGGGCATGGCATTTCCATTTCAGAGCATCGGAGCGAGATACTTAAGCGGCTGGTCATTCCTTGCGATAAGGAGCTGGCTGTCGGTCATTGTGATGCTTCCTGCGGTTCTTATAATTGAGCGTGAAAAAGGACATACAAAAGAGAGTAGAAAAACTGATATTACTGCAGGTGTATGCGGTGGAATCTTTCTGTGTCTGGCAAGCGGCCTGCAGCAGATAGGAATTGCGTATACGACTGCTGCAAAGAGTGGATTCATCACAGCATTATATGTGATATTCGTACCGATCTTTTCACTTATCATGTTCAGGAAAAAGCAGCCATGGAAGCTCTGGATCAGTGTTGTGCTCTGTGTGACTGGACTGTATTTTCTCTGTATAAAGGATGGATTTGCAGGCCTGTCAGAAGGAGATATACTGACATTCATCTGCGCAATACTTTTTGCAGGGCAGATACTTACTGTGTCTCATTTTGTAAAAAGAGTTGGTGCTGTGAAGCTTACATTCGTGCAGTTTGTAGTAGAAGCGATCATAGCGACCGTGCTCATGCTGATATCTGAACAGCCGACATTTACAGGCATATACAGGGCGATGCCAGCTCTATTGTATGCTGGAATCATGTCTAGTGCTGTCGGATATTCGCTTCAGGCTATAGGCCAGAAGGGACTGAATCCTGCTGTCGCATCACTTGCGATGTGCATGGAAAGTGTATTTTCAGTAATCGGCGGGATTTTTATCCTGCATGAGATTCCATCAACCAGAGAAGCATTCGGATGCGTGCTGATGTTTGCGGCAATAGTCCTGGCAGAACTGCCAATGCCGGTACGTAAAAAAGGAGAAAATAAATAAATGAATGAGGAAAGAATCAAAGAGCGACAAATCAGGAATGGAAAAAAGCGCAAGGCCTTCTCTGACTGGATGGAGATTGTGACAGAAGTGCTGGAACTGACTGTTGCAGTGATAGTACTTGTTGGTTTTGTAATAAATGTGATTCCTTTTATAAGGGATATGCCATCGCTTCTTGACAATTCAAATGATTATACCTTCCATGTATTCCTGGAGCATGCATTTAATCTCGTGATCGGAATTGAGTTTATCAGGATGCTTATCAGACATACACCAAGCAGTGCTCTTGATGTTCTGCTGTTCTCCATATCGAGGCACATGGTGCTAGATGGCGGAAACGGTGTTGAGCTGATTCTCGGAGTAGCTGCTATAGCAGGTATTTTTGCCATAAGAAAATGGCTCTATGTCAAATCATTTGACACGAGCCATGGTGGATATAAATGGATTCATACTGAGGGTGAAAAGACTTCAGATAAATCTGTCGGTTCTTGATTCATGCTTTACGAGCCTGAATACGATGATGTAGAGGACTACTATTATTGCAACGAAGATGAGTGTTGACTTGCCACTCTGGATCATCGCACAGGTATCATAGGTTCCGTGGAGGAATACTGCGAGAATGTATCCAAATATCAGCTCAAAGGCTGCTTTTCCTTTTCTTCCTTCATTGGCTGCGAGCCTGGCACGTCCGTAGAAACATCCAAAGAGCACCGAGAATCCGAGGTGTCCCGGAATGGATGTGAATGCTCTTGTAAGGGCTGTTCCCATACCGTATCTGAATACATAGCCTACATTTTCAAATGCTGCAAATCCGAGTGAAGTGAAGGCCGCATACACAATTCCATCGAAACGGCAGTTAAAATTCGGGTTGTTCCATGTAGCCTTACCCATCAGGAGATACTTCATTCCTTCTTCGACTACGGCAACAACCAGATATGCACTAAGCATCACTCCGATAACTGAATCCTGCCTGATAGGAGACAGATCAAGCACTTCGTCACCTATCATTTCAAGTACTATAGCGAAGAGTGCTGCAAGCACTCCCATTCCGATGCATCGCCATAATAGCCAGCCTGGTTCTTTCTCAATCTCATCCTGATTGTATATGTAGCCCATCAGATAGATAGCAGGACCGAGAGCTGCGATCAGATAGACCCATAGGATGATGTCAAATCCCGGTATGATAAAAAACATATGACTTTCCTTTCGTGAGAATTGTAATATTAAATATTATATAAAATCCACAGGAGAATTGCAATGTATATTGAATAAGTGCCTTTGGACTTGTATAAGATAGATTCATATGTTAAAATTTTATTAACTTAAAAATCGATACATTCGAAAAGGAGGATTAAATGAAAACAGGGAAAATCATAAAAAGAGCGCTGGCTGTTGCGCTGGCGGTGGTTCTTATACTGCCGGTGACCGGAGGTACTGACGCTCAGGCAAAGTCAGTGATCACCATTTCGACTAACAGAGTTCAGTTGACAAAGGCAGGGGAAACAGCAACTGTCACGATCAACGGGCTGACTGCTAAGCAGAAAAAAAAGGTACATCTGGATTCTACGTATATCAGTGCATACAGGGATGACAAAAATTGTGTAAAGCTGACTCAAAAGGGCAATAAATTCACACTGAAAGCTCTTGAAGATGGTCGGGGCAGTTTTACAGCAGCTATAGGAAAGAAATCATTTACAGTGAATTTCGATGTAACGATTACTGATGATAAGAATTATATCTCTCTGCACAACTATGCTTGTGACAATTTCAACGAGGATGATACTCCGGCAGTAATTGCCATTGATACTGCGTCCGGTACTGCCGTATATGCATATCCGTACAACACAAGCGTCTATCTGATCTATGTCAGGCAGACGACAGATGATATCACAGTCGTGGCCAATCCTGTGGTCAAAGACAAACCTTCTGTTGGTATCGGCGTGCTGTATGCAAATGGTATTGCAGGTCTGACATTGAAGTCTGCGATGGCTGATTATAAAGGTAATACATCAGACGCAGAAAAGCTGATGGTTGATCTGAAAAAGCAGTTAGGAATCGGTGATGATACCTATAGTGGACTAGCAGATATCGACGCATCAAAGATCCGGGCTTCAGGTATTATGAATAATATGAATCTGTCAGTTGCAACCACAGTCGATTTTGATTCGTCAAGCTATGTAAAGGGGCAGCAGCTCAAAGGATTCATGGGATTCTTCTCTGATGTTGATAACACTTCCAGTGCTTCATTATCTGCATATGTAGAGCCGGCATTAGAGGCTGAGGATGCTGCACTCAGTTCAAAGCTTGGTATAGGTCTCAAGGATTTAGGATATAGTGGATTCTGAGTGCACCGGTTAGTTGTGTTTATGGATTTTTTTTAAGTTAGTCATTTTCTTCCCGGAAAATTTAACGACGAACTCAATTTCAGGGCGATTGACAAAAAAACAGTGGACATGACATCGGCGATGGCAGTGTAGTCCTGCTTGCTGTTGGCTTTTCGGATGAGTTATGACCTGTCTCTCCCTCCCGGAAATCCAACTTAATTATTTAAAAAAATTGTCTTGACAAAGGGGTTCACTTTATTATAACATATTATAGGGTTACGTGACAGTAGAAGCAAGAATCCCCGAAGCTAAAGCTTCGTGGAGTGTCAAGAATAAGTATAAAATATAAAAGGAGATTTAATCAATGAAAAGGTTCAAACAAATTGCAGCTTCCCTACTTTTACTAATGCTTGTAATGTTAATAGCATTCCCTAGTAGTGCAAATGCAGCAGGGAGTAAGCCAAAGAAGTCAAAGGTAACTATGAATGCAACTTGGTTACAGAATAAGACAGTATTATTAAAAGTTAGCAATAAAAACAAGCAGACAATTTCAGCAGATATTAAATTAGTTTATAAAAATGGCAAGACTGTTATCGCTGAGAAAAAAGATTATATATACGGTGTAAGAGGCAAAACAACAGTATATGAGTCTGTATCTTCTTCATTTGATATGAAAGATGATTTAGAGCCTACAAGTGTTCAGGTTAAGTTTAGTTTAAGAGATAACTATGCTCAACCTCAGTTAAAGAGTATTAAAAATGTTGTAACTGCGGAAATTACAAGTGTAGAAAATTATGATTATCTAACATATCAAAAAGTAAATGTTGATTTTAATAATATAAGTAACTGAAACTTCCCACATGAGGAAGGTCAGTTGAACCTTGAAAACTCAATAATTTAGCCGATAAAAAAGGCATAAGCCCTTTGTCTTTGGTATAATAGAGTCGACAAAAACAAATCACACCTTGGAGGACTTACGCCATGTCTATTGTACCATCAAAAAACGAAAATGAACAGGAAATTTCTAACACAATCTCCAGATTTATTCGTGATTTTCGTGTTGGATCTCTCCTGAAGAAATGCAACTGCAAGAAGGAAAAGGGTATTCCCTTCATGAAGCTGTTCACCTACATTCTCTGCAACGTTTTCCGTGACAGGAGTATGTATATGCAGAAGAAAACAGGAAGCTTCAAAGAGGATTTCTCCAAGAACGCGTATTACCGCTTTCTTCGCAGTGCCCATTCCAACTGGCTGCGTTTCACGACCATGCTCTCAGAGAAGATCATCAACGAACATCTCCGCAAGTTGACTTCTGACAATCGAGCAGACTGTTTTGTTGTCGATGATTCCCTTTATGAGCGGATTGGCTACAAGCACACAGAACTGGCCTCAAAGGTGTTCGACCATGTCAGCATGAAGTTCAAAAAGGGCTTTCGCATGATGACGTTGGGCTGGACTGATGGATGCTCCTTTATTCCGATCAACTTTTCCCTGCTGGCTTCTTCGAAAAAAGAAAATATACTGGGAGAGGTAAAGTCGTATGACAGGCGCTCCATTGCAGGAAAAAGAAGAATCATGGCGCAGAGCAAGGGAACGGATGTCATGATCCAGCTGATTGACGCAGCTATGAAGGCTGGTCATAAGGCAAAATATGTGCTCTTTGACAGCTGGTTCTCCAATCCCCATCAGATCGTAGAACTGAAGGATAAGGGTCTGGATACAATTGCCATGGTTAAGGTCAGCTCCCGGATCAGCTATGAGTTTGACGGCGAGCGCCGGAACATCAAGCAGATCTACAACAGCTGTAAAAAACGCCGTGGACGTTCAAGGTATCTTCTGTCAGTTCCTGTAAAGGTTGGACAGGATCAGAAAGACGGCCATTCTGTTGACGCAAGGATTGTCTGTGTCAGAAACCGTGCCAACCGAAAAGACTGGCTGGCTCTGATCTGTACAGATATGTCCCTCAGTGAAGAAGAGATCATCCGGATCTATGGAAAACGCTGGGATATCGAAGTCTTCTTCAAAACATGCAAGAGCTTTCTTAACCTTGGTTCCGAGTATCATGGACTTTCCTATGATGCTCTTACCGCCCATGTGGCACTGGTGTTTACCAGATATATGCTGATGTCAGTTGCAAAACGTGATGATGAGGACGAACGCACCCTTGGGGAACTGTTCTACTTCATGGTGGATGAAGCAGCAGATATCACGTTCAGCCAGTCCATGAAAATCCTTCTAGATGCCATGCTGGCAAGCATAAGGTCTATCTTTCAAGCATCTGAAGAGCAGATCATAGCATTCACGAATGATTTCATCAGCCGGCTTCCGGAATATATGCAGAAGTCCCTTTTGGCCGCCACAGAAGCATGAAATGGTAATTTTTGCCGGTTAAACTATTGAGTTTTCAATGTTCATGCCCACTTTTGATGTGGGAAGTTTAAGTAAGTAAAAGAAATATTTCTGGAAGTGTAACTGTATTATTTTATTCTGAAAACAAACTGGTTGGTTCTGAAAATCAGTTATTAAGTATAAAAAAAGGAGAAACAGAATTCGAAGATTTCGTTCCAATGTTCTATTCAAATGAAAGGGTTAACATTGATTCTATAAAACTAGTTCAGAATAACTTAAGATACAATTAATTAATAGCTTAAGGGGGTAGTTTTAATTATGTAAGCCTAGAGAGTAATCTCTAGGCTTTATTTTGTTGTTGATTGCCTCAATACGGGCATTCATCTGCCGAACCAAAATTCCCTGAAGAGGGTGGGTCAGTTTTAATTATAAATCAAAAGAAGGGACGGGAGGATCTGCGCGATATTCCTGTGGTCACGATCGGGATTGGGATTCTGCCGGGATTTGCGGCATGAAAAATCCTTAAGAAAAAAAGCAATCGTGTAGCCTCACTTGCGGTTCTTTTGTCCGGCATCACAGTTACTGCGGGAATCGGACTGTTCTTTAACCGGTATGTATTCACGGGGATCTCTCTTAATTATATGCTGATGGGAGTATCCTTCTCGGCAGTGTTTTCCAATATGAACCCAGAGGAAAAGCTAACGGCAGTTACTAAATATTTTCATCCCGTGCTGGCTGTAAGCCTTCTGGCTGCTATCGTGGATCTGGGTGCTCCGCTTGACCTTCATCTGATACTGGGAGCTGGCCTTTTTACCTTCCTTTACATAGGCGCACGCGCTGTCGGCAAGTACTTCGGCGCCAGGATCGGCGCGACGATCATGAAAATGCCAGAAACAGTGAAAAAATATCTGGGTCTTGCGCTGCTTCCGCACTCGGGCGTATCGCTTGTCTTCACAGGAATTGTGTGTGGCGTTCTGGAGAATAACCGGCCTGATCTGGCGGTCATAGTAAAGGGCACGATCGCGGCAGCTGCTGTGATCAACGAGATCATAGCTGTATTTGCGGCAAAGCGTGGATTTGAGCTGGCGGGAGAGACAGGATGAAGTTCTGGCATAGGAGGTGACAGATGTCTAAAACATACTTTGTTGACAGTGAGAATGTCGGCGAGGCCAGGATAGCCCTGTTAAAGAAGGACGGCAAGTTTATGATATTCTATACCGTACACTCTCCCCGCATTGATTATGATCATACGATAAGCCTGATGAATGCGAAAAACAAGCCGGAGTTTATTCATTGTTCTGAGGGCAACAATGCATTGGATTTTCAGCTGGTTACCTACATTGGTAGTCTTCTTCACTCTAAAAAAAGAACAAAATGATTATCGTGTCAAATGATACAGGTTTTGATGCAGTAGTCAGTTTCTTGATAGAGCGTGGATATGATATAAAGAGACTTCCCACTAATCATATCGAGCCTAAGAAAACCGGGGAAAGAAATGCACCTGTATCTTCTGAGAAAATTGCCACTCCTCAGACAGTAGAAGTGCCGGCAAAGATCTATGGTGTTGAGCAGAAGGAGATATATACAGTTATAAACTGTCTTGGATGTCAGAACTCATCATATATATGTATGGCTTATACTCACTTTTATGGCAACCAGAAAGGCCTACAGATTTACAAACTTATGAGGGCCAAGAATTTTGTTACGCCGTCTGTCTCGTGGAAAAGATCGACTAAAATTAAAAAGTTCGTTGAACTGATTTTAAGATACTGTAATAACAGTAGGGTCGCTGTTCCACCTGACATATATGGGTTCTTATGTACAGCTGTGACTGTTAATGATACTAAAGAAACCATGCAGAAGAAGATGGCAAAGAAGTATGGCAGCAAAGCTGCACATTTACATAAGATTCTTAAGTCCTTTTATACATCAATAGCAGAAATACATTAGTAGAAAGGTGCCAGAACACCTCATGTGGCTTGTACTTTTGTGCCACATGGTTTTTCTTTTATTGCAATCATCAAGACAACGAATTACAATATATGAAGCAGGAGGTGCAATGATATGAAATCGTCATTGGTGCCATAGGCAGCCATCAGCGCTTTCGAGACAACACGGTCGTTCTCACGTACCTTGAAATACGTGGAGTCAATCGTGTGAAACGGATAATTTCCTTCGATCAGCCGGTTGCGGGAGTAGTTTTTAAAGACCATCGTATGGAATGGCTGGTTACTGTGCCTCGGTACATTCAACGCTATCGTTCCAATCCGCGTATTGAGATCTCTGGTTCGGAAGCCGTTTCTCGAGTCTGTTCGGCATTCTGAGCGCTCATACGGCGACACCGGAGATGTTTCTTGGATTCGGCCTTAAGAACCAAATTCAGGCTTTCCTGAAGGAGGGGTCGGAAAGCATCCTCCCGATCGGCAGAAAGTAACTGTAGCGTTTTGTCCTGATTCGGTGTAATATTGAGTTGAGCCATTGGTTCTCCTTTCGGTACTATGTTGAATTTCGTGATTCTAATTATACCTGAAGGGTGTGCCTTTGACTCTTTTGAATTATTGAAATTACACCATTATATAGACTTTATCGTTACAGTTCACGGGCAGGCTTGTAACTAAAAAACCGATGCGGTAGACTTGCATCAAGCAGTCGACCAGCATCGGTTCTGTTTTTATTCAAATATCTTTGATACTCTTTCGAAGATGTTCTCTTCG
>Ga0256406_1003427_pt1 | contig 19781 bp, 15 predicted proteins | sample RumenRJG_03DNA_FD_185986 | JGI IMG/M metagenome (GOLD analysis project Ga0256406, IMG submission 185986) | Bovine rumen microbial communities from Lethbridge, Alberta, Canada - RJG_03 | ecosystem: Host-associated > Mammals > Digestive system > Stomach > Rumen | place: Canada: Alberta | collected...
CCTACTTGGTGCCTGGAAAAGATTTCCGAGGCGAAAATGGATCATCCCCGCATACGCGGGGCCTACACAGGTGATACGGTGCCAGATAATGGTTATCAAGGATCATCCCCGCATACGCGGGGCCTACATTCAGAAGGTGTTGCTGGTGGTGCTTTTACTAGGATCATCCCCGCATACGCGGGGCCTACCATTAATGCTTTTTGCCATTATTGACCTGGCAAGGATCATCCCCGCATACGCGGGGCCTACAGTGCCTTCAGCAGTTCCGGATTGGTAGTGTAGGGATCATCCCCGCATACGCGGGGCCTACTCAATTTCTGATTTATTCTTCTCCTGTTCCTGAGGATCATCCCCGCATACGCGGGGCCTACTAATGCGTTCAGAAAAATCTGCATGTTTACAGAGGATCATCCCCGCATACGCGGGGCCTACCGAAGGCATACCCGGAAGAAGGCTCCCTGTTCCGGATCATCCCCGCATACGCGGGGCCTACAAAAAATAGGGAACCCGGCAAGCGATTCATAAAGGATCATCCCCGCATACGCGGGGCCTACGACATCACACCGGCCTTGAGCTTGTGGGCCTTGGGATCATCCCCGCATACGCGGGGCCTACTCACCAGCATTCCCCGCTCCACCCCCAACGGCAGGATCATCCCCGCATACGCGGGGCCTACCATCATCATCTTTGCTGACCATCAGATTGAAAAGGATCATCCCCGCATACGCGGGGCCTACGGGAGAAGCATCTGCCTATTTTGAACAGTTGCAGGATCATCCCCGCATACGCGGGGCCTACCAAGGGAAGAAAGCTGGTTGATAGCCTGCTCTGGGATCATCCCCGCATACGCGGGGCCTACTCGCCATCTAACATGGTGGATACAATGAAATCAGGATCATCCCCGCATACGCGGGGCCTACGATCCACGCCAAATATCTTTGCGGATACAGAAAGGATCATCCCCGCATACGCGGGGCCTACGTCTTTCGCTAAATCAAAAGCAACTTCGATGTAGGATCATCCCCGCATACGCGGGGCCTACCTGGATGTGTAGCTAGACACCCTCGCAAGTGCAGGATCATCCCCGCATACGCGGGGCCTACTGAACGACATTATTATCGAGGGATTAAGCACAGGGATCATCCCCGCATACGCGGGGCCTACACCTTTGCCTGAATACACGTTTAGTGATGCAGAGGATCATCCCCGCATACGCGGGGCCTACAAGTGGTGGCGGGGTTGTTGGCCCCGCCTTTTAGGATCATCCCCGCATACGCGGGGTCTACGCCTTTAATTCATTGTATTTGATATGCAACGAAGGATCATCCCCGCATACGCGGGGCCTACAATAAGGCACTCCCTTACTGTCCAACCAACCTGGGATCATCCCCGCATACGCGGGGCCTACTAGCTTTTCCTCCTTATCGGTAAATCTTTCCCGGGATCATCCCCGCATACGCGGGGCCTACGTTGGTCGGTTGCTGTTTGACCTCCCCGATCAGGGATCATCCCCGCATACGCGGGGCCTACCGTGGGATGCAATTTGTTCTCGGTTCGTTTGTAGGATCATCCCCGCATACGCGGGGCCTACTTCCCGTTCGACACCGTAACGCTGGATGGTAGGGGATCATCCCCGCATACGCGGGGCCTACGCATTAAGAACAGCCAAAGTGATACAGCAGTCAGGATCATCCCCGCATACGCGGGGCCTACAGAATTTCTCGAACGAAAAAGACGACGAGCAAAGGATCATCCCCGCATACGCGGGGCCTACCCAGCCTTTGCCCTGAAAAAGTCATCGAGGGAAGGATCATCCCCGCATACGCGGGGCCTACTCATTTCTCTCCATGCCAAACAGGCGGCATACAGGATCATCCCCGCATACGCGGGGCCTACTTGAATACATCTTGCAAATGTTTGTCAACCTTAGGATCATCCCCGCATACGCGGGGCCTACCATTGAACTGACCTTCAACGATGCGGCGAATGAGGATCATCCCCGCATACGCGGGGCCTACGGAGACCATCATCTTGACGAACCGGCATGCAGAGGATCATCCCCGCATACGCGGGGCCTACTAATGGAAGAGCAGAACGAGCTGGAATATAGAAGGATCATCCCCGCATACGCGGGGCCTACAGAGCGAATTCTGGCAATTACGAGCATGATGAAGGATCATCCCCGCATACGCGGGGCCTACTGGCGGTTGCATTTCCGCTCACATCTTTTTCAAGGATCATCCCCGCATACGCGGGGCCTACCGGTCGTCGTCCGGGAACCCATGGCGGGTGTAAGGATCATCCCCGCATACGCGGGGCCTACATAAAGGAGGACTAATTTAAATGAGTGTAACTAGGATCATCCCCGCATACGCGGGGCCTACATCGTGACCATGGAAGAACAGGACGTGAATGAGGGATCATCCCCGCATACGCGGGGCCTACCGGTAAATTTTCCCTTTTGTATGTATTTTGATAGGATCATCCCCGCATACGCGGGGCCTACCCGGGGACATATCGAGCTGTCAGGAAGCACAAGGGATCATCCCCGCATACGCGGGGCCTACTCATCTTTATCCATAATTCGTATCGCTTTGCAGGGATCATCCCCGCATACGCGGGGCCTACACGGCCTTTGCCAGCGATGTAATGTCGGTGGCAGGATCATCCCCGCATACGCGGGGCCTACAGGGTTTGACGTCCCCGATTGTGAGGCGGTGTGGGATCATCCCCGCATACGCGGGGCCTACCGAGCCGGGAATTTATGACGTGGCCATTGCATAGGATCATCCCCGCATACGCGGGGCCTACTTCTTCATTGTGACACCAGTATATCATGGAATAGGATCATCCCCGCATACGCGGGGCCTACGAGCAGAAGAATCCGCGGATCCTGGAAACGGAAGGATCATCCCCGCATACGCGGGGCCTACGCTATCGCACAGAACACCGATAGCATTAACACAGGATCATCCCCGCATACGCGGGGCCTACTACTACAAGGTGGCAAACCTGGGCGATCTGAAGGGATCATCCCCGCATACGCGGGGCCTACGGTGACTTCTTCGGTCCTTCCATCGACGAGACGGGATCATCCCCGCATACGCGGGGCCTACACGATTCTTTTGACAAGATTTCATCACACAGCAGGATCATCCCCGCATACGCGGGGCCTACGAAGAAACAGGCGTTGCATTTTTCCTACCATTAGGATCATCCCCGCATACGCGGGGCCTACCCATTCCCAATATGCAGGAAGGTATCGATCAGAGGATCATCCCCGCATACGCGGGGCCTACACGGCCTTTGCCAGCGATGTAATGCTTGTGGAAGGATCATCCCCGCATACGCGGGGCCTACTTTCCACCTTCTTCAAGACGGCTCAACATGGTAGGATCATCCCCGCATACGCGGGGCCTACGGACTTCCTGCAACGTATGGCGGTCAGATGCTAGGATCATCCCCGCATACGCGGGGCCTACTAAAGCGTCCAATTCCAGCCGTAAATACCACAAGGATCATCCCCGCATACGCGGGGCCTACCCGCGCGTCATAAACATTAGTACCAGCATAATAGGATCATCCCCGCATACGCGGGGCCTACTTCTTCTTCGTAGACTTCATCCCATATCGCTTGGGATCATCCCCGCATACGCGGGGCCTACTTTCGGAAACGGTAAACGGCAATACCTCTGCCAGGATCATCCCCGCATACGCGGGGCCTACAAAACGGGAGAAAACGTTTAAAATCTGTCTAAAGGATCATCCCCGCATACGCGGGGCCTACTCAAGCGTAAGGCTCTCCAACGATTTCCTCGTAGGATCATCCCCGCATACGCGGGGCCTACTTGATTATCTGGCCATGATGAGCGAAATTGAAAGGATCATCCCCGCATACGCGGGGCCTACGAATATAAAAGTGGACGATGAGCCGATAACAGAGGATCATCCCCGCATACGCGGGGCCTACCGCAACCCGGGACGATTCACGGAAAGTATTACAGGATCATCCCCGCATACGCGGGGCCTACTTTCTAAAAAAGTTATGCGATACATTGCAGGAAGGATCATCCCCGCATACGCGGGGCCTACATGAATGCAGTCCTGTGCTGTGCCTGCAGCGCAGGATCATCCCCGCATACGCGGGGCCTACCCATTCTGCAAACATATGCCCAACATCCTTATAGGATCATCCCCGCATACGCGGGGCCTACTGTGTTTTACCCTTGTTCCCGGTGGTCTGTCTAGGATCATCCCCGCATACGCGGGGCCTACCCTCTTTCGGCTCGTGCAACCTTAATCGATTGAGGATCATCCCCGCATACGCGGGGCCTACTCGATATCAGGAAAAGACGGGGGCCATCTCTAAGGATCATCCCCGCATACGCGGGGCCTACTTTACGGCAAACAAGGCTCACTGGAAGAGCCGGGGATCATCCCCGCATACGCGGGGCCTACGAGAGCACATGGGGCTATTTAGAGGGCGGACCGGGATCATCCCCGCATACGCGGGGCCTACGACGCATAGCCCTTTCCGTCTTGTACCAAGGTAGGATCATCCCCGCATACGCGGGGCCTACCATCCGTCATTGGTTGCGTTGGCGAGTGCCGTAGGATCATCCCCGCATACGCGGGGCCTACCCATTCCCAACATGCAGGAAGGTATCGATCAGAGGATCATCCCCGCATACGCGGGGCCTACTGAGCTGTCCTGTATCATACACATACCATTCAAGGATCATCCCCGCATACGCGGGGCCTACCGTAAATGGCGTCCCGGCAAGCCAGCTGGGCTAGGATCATCCCCGCATACGCGGGGCCTACCTTTAAGTAATTCAATAAGTAATTCGTAAAGTAGGATCATCCCCGCATACGCGGGGCCTACTTAATGCAACAAGGGAAAATGAGCCAACAGCAAGGATCATCCCCGCATACGCGGGGCCTACATACTAACGTGACCGATTACGGAATACGGAAGAGGATCATCCCCGCATACGCGGGGCCTACAACCAGCGCGCGAACTCGCCTGACTGGAAATAGGGATCATCCCCGCATACGCGGGGCCTACGGCGGGGCGTGTCCTGGTACTGTGCAACGTGGAGGATCATCCCCGCATACGCGGGGCCTACCGAGGGTTAATATAATCTGCAAAAGTAGCCATGGGATCATCCCCGCATACGCGGGGCCTACAGGAAGCAGAGTGAACACGTTGTCAGGGAAGAAGGATCATCCCCGCATACGCGGGGCCTACCGACGGTCAAGATTTTTTCAGCATTCCACTTCAGGATCATCCCCGCATACGCGGGGCCTACAATCGAAAATCCAAGCAGCGGCCACCAGAAATAGGATCATCCCCGCATACGCGGGGCCTACAGAAAGATAGTGACGTTTTCGGCTTCAAGTGGGGGATCATCCCCGCATACGCGGGGCCTACAATCAACCCTTTGTACCCAAGTTGAAACTGGCAGGATCATCCCCGCATACGCGGGGCCTACGCAAATGTTGTTAATGAACGGATGCGTATGCAGGGATCATCCCCGCATACGCGGGGCCTACCCGGGCTTACATACAGCACCGTTCCGACAGGAAGGATCATCCCCGCATACGCGGGGCCTACTTGAGGAAGTACGCCAACTGGTCATCTGACATAGGATCATCCCCGCATACGCGGGGCCTACGTTTGAACGATAACCGCACTTGTCGCAGATATAGGATCATCCCCGCATACGCGGGGCCTACCGCTCATACGCCAAATTCTGGGGCTGGGAGCGGGGATCATCCCCGCATACGCGGGGCCTACCAATCAACGCCGGAAGCATCAACGCCAGCGTTAGGATCATCCCCGCATACGCGGGGCCTACCTGCCCAGGGCCTCATCTACTATGGTGATGTCAGGATCATCCCCGCATACGCGGGGCCTACTTGATCCGCAAGTAGCGCATGTTACTGCGGAAGGGATCATCCCCGCATACGCGGGGCCTACCCAAATTGCCGCCTGGCGCAATCTATGATTATGGGATCATCCCCGCATACGCGGGGCCTACGGAGTCCCCACAATAAAGACGATGGTTGCCTAAGGATCATCCCCGCATACGCGGGGCCTACATAAAAGAGCTCATCGGCATGGGCTTCCACGTAGGATCATCCCCGCATACGCGGGGCCTACACTTATCTATCTTCTTTTCACTAACAAAGACTGGGATCATCCCCGCATACGCGGGGCCTACTGAAGAAAACCATTTACATGAATGACCCGTTAAGGATCATCCCCGCATACGCGGGGCCTACAATTCCGTTGGCCATTATAAAAACCTCCCTTTAGGATCATCCCCGCATACGCGGGGCCTACACTTCAGTATCCCAGCTTTGCTGTTTGCTACTGGGATCATCCCCGCATACGCGGGGCCTACCTTTGAGCCTTTGGTGTTATGCTCTTGAAGACGGGATCATCCCCGCATACGCGGGGCCTACTAGAAGAAATCTACGAAATGACGGATGAGGGTAGGATCATCCCCGCATACGCGGGGCCTACAGCGGAGCGCTTCAAGCTGCTCTTTTGTAATTAAGGATCATCCCCGCATACGCGGGGCCTACTTCTGCACAAGCGTTATTGATTATTGTAAGCAAGGATCATCCCCGCATACGCGGGGCCTACTAATCATCCCATTTTACTTCAGCCTTTAATTCAGGATCATCCCCGCATACGCGGGGCCTACCTCAGACCGATTTTGATATCGTTCCGGATCAGAGGATCATCCCCGCATACGCGGGGCCTACTTTGCTGGCGTTTCGGTATTCCTATCAAAGCATGGATCATCCCCGCATACGCGGGGCCTACTTCTTCGGATAGCGGTACAGATACTTGATAATGGGATCATCCCCGCATACGCGGGGCCTACTTTCCTTTGGTGTCTACTTATACTGCAAGAATAGGATCATCCCCGCATACGCGGGGCCTACTTCTACCAGTTCATCTTTATCCATAATAGTTCGGGATCATCCCCGCATACGCGGGGCCTACGTAGGCTCTTGGTAAAGGCATCTTTTCTCATTGGGATCATCCCCGCATACGCGGGGCCTACATGTCAATATCTTTTGTGTTCGCTAACACTGAAGGATCATCCCCGCATACGCGGGGCCTACCGAAAATGTCACTATCTTTCTGCGCCTGTGCCAGGATCATCCCCGCATACGCGGGGCCTACTTCCATCTGTTTTCCGTTTCCACTTGAAAGGCGGGATCATCCCCGCATACGCGGGGCCTACCCCAAGTTATCGTAAACAACGCTTGCCAATTCAGGATCATCCCCGCATACGCGGGGCCTACTTTGAAAAAATGGGTGAAGAAGTTCCCATGAAGGGATCATCCCCGCATACGCGGGGCCTACAGCGGACCGAGAAGAACTGAAAGACGAATACGGGGATCATCCCCGCATACGCGGGGCCTACCAGAGTGTTGAGGGCGTAACTGGCACTATCTGAGGATCATCCCCGCATACGCGGGGCCTACCTCACGTTGTTTCCGACCACCTCAGCCGTCTTGGGATCATCCCCGCATACGCGGGGCCTACCATCGGCTGTCATGTTCAATGCGCCAAAACAGAGGATCATCCCCGCATACGCGGGGCCTACTCGGCTTTCAAGTCAAGAATCCATTTTCCGATGGGATCATCCCCGCATACGCGGGGCCTACCCAGCGAGATAGCGTCTGCCGAGTTCCAGCAGGGGATCATCCCCGCATACGCGGGGCCTACTTTTTGCTATCATATTCAAAATCTATACTGGCAGGATCATCCCCGCATACGCGGGGCCTACTGCAAGACGAAGCAAAACAGAGCAAGGCGAAAAGGATCATCCCCGCATACGCGGGGCCTACTACGTGAATTAAACCCTCGCCGGTAACACTGAAGGATCATCCCCGCATACGCGGGGCCTACAGTAACAGACCTGAATGGTGACGGGCGGATTGAGGATCATCCCCGCATACGCGGGGCCTACGTTGGTTGATTTCCCACGGAGTGGATTGCCTTAGGATCATCCCCGCATACGCGGGGCCTACTATTGATTATTGTAAGCAATTCTACGACGGTCAGGATCATCCCCGCATACGCGGGGCCTACACTAAAAAAAGTCCCAAAATAAGCCATTCTTCATGGCATTACGATCCCTTTTCATTTAACTTCTCAAATACTGCCTTTGTCAACAAACAATCCGACAAAGCCCTGTGTTCCTGTTTTTCCAGCTCTAATTTTGCTGCAACTGCCGACAGTTTATAACTTGGCAAAAAATGCAGTTTGGTCTTAGCCAGATGCAGCACATCGATACAATGATTTTGTGGAGCGGAATACCCGTACTTAAGACAAGTCTGCATCAAAAAATTCATATCAAATGATGAATTGTAACTCAGGAGCTGGTCCTCCCCAATGAAATCCAAAAAAGCATCAAGTCCTTCTTTTTCCGGCTTTCCCTCTTTTTGCAGAAGTTCCGATGTAATCCCTGTCAACTTCTCGATTTCATGGGACAGCGGCTTTGCCGTGCAAATCAATACAGAAAATTCTTCTACAGCCTTTCCATCCCGCACCTGTAACGCACCAAATTCGATAATCTGATCCGTTAAGGGATCCAGACCTGTCGTCTCTAAATCAATAACCGTATAATTCCGCAGTGCTTCATATCGATTCTGACGCAAGGCTTTTCTTTTCAGCATAAGATGGAGCCCACTTTTACTTTTTGTCTCCGGCCTGTCCTGTGCCGCCAACTGATTTTCCAGAAGAGGATGAAGCATCAGTTTAATCCCATCCAGGTCCACAGGACTCCACGAAGAGTTCCAGGTATAAAAGTCCATTCCCTGTTCATTGGCAGCGTTGAACACCATGGCAGCCTGACCATCTTTTACATGGCTGCAGATACGCTTCCACAATTCTTCGCGCACTCTGGCAGAAACACGCCCCACATAGACTCCCGTATTGATTTCAAAAAGCCACTTCGTCAGATCCCCTCGCAGACTGGGAGGACAATTCGTCACCGTGACAACAATCATGACCTGCCACCTGGCTTTTCATGGTACTGCTTTCCATTTTCCACGGTCCCTGTTTTGTTATCCCAAAGATAGACGGCATTGACCAGATCCGTATTTGTGCTTCCGTCATCTTTCAACAGCCACTGGATATCATGGACCATCCGTTCCAGAATATGTTTTTTTACCATTTCATTCCGTACATGGTGCCGGACTGATTTCTCCAGATCATCCGGATTCAGAGCAGCTTCTTCAAAAGCGATGGGAATCGTGATTTCTGCCTTGTACAAATCGGCAATGTCGTACACAAAAGAACAGTCATGCCCCACATGTACGAAACCAAGACCGGGAGAACATCCAAGAGCCGCTATAACGGCATGGGCCAATCCATAGAGACATGCATGTCCCATGGAAAGTGCTTTGTTGACAGGGTCACTGGCTTCAAAGTTGTCCGGGTCATACTCTCGGCCGCTCCATGGGATATTCCATTTTCTGGAAGACTGCCGATATACATTGCGGATCCTGCTGCCTTCCCTGCCCCGAAGCTGCTGCAGTGTCAATTTGGAAACATCTTCCTCCGGAAAACGAAGCTGATACATTTTGCGAACTACTTCCAGATGCGTTCTTTGATTAGTGACTTTCCTTGCCTGTTCCAGCAAAAGGCTGGACCGGTGAGTAAGAGGATGGCCGCTGGCGTAGTACCGCACACCGTGCTCGCCGGTCCAGATTACGGTAACCCCTGCATCTCCAATCAGTTCCAGGGCCCGATGAGATACATCGGTCCCCGGTCCCAAGATCAGCACGGATACTGATGCAGCAGGAATATAGATCAATCCGTCTTTATTGGCTGCTGTAATAGCACCGTCTTTGCGGTTGATAGTGCAGTGCTCCAGGTAAATAAAAGTCATCCGATCCCCAATCTGGGGAAGAGCATTCAATTCCGGCTGTTTGATGCCGGGTATCTTGTCCGTCATTTGATGCGCCCTGCTACTGTCAGCATACCCATTCCATAAGCTTTTCCCCTGCCAATTCCATCTATCAGCGTATTTCTGAACAAAGCGGAATCGATTATTGTCAGGATCCCTTCAAACGTAACGGCCAAAAGGGAAACTCTCCGTCCCTGATCACTGGATTTTTTAAAAGAGAAAGAATGATGTCCTGTAATTTGAAAGGAATCTTCTGTCAGCTCGAACCCGTGTTTGGCTGCCCGATCCAGCAGCCATTTTTTCTGGTAATGCGGCGTCACATGGGGATACACTTTTCCCCTTTGTCCCGGAACATCCTTCTTTTCCATCACGCTGTGAGTCGGATAAGCGACCAACCGGAAATGCCACTGGCCGCCATCGCTGATTTTTTTTAACAGAGGATCATAAGAGCGGGTTTCCCATTTTGTCCCGGCATCCGGAAAACCAAACTGTTCTGCTGCACTGGACAGGTCTGGACAGCCATCACTGATAATCATCAGATACGTTTTTCCGTGGAGAGAATCCACTCGCCACAGTTTCTTCTGTCCTCTGCATGGGAAAGACTGTTCTACAGCACCATGGAATAAATTGGGATTGGCCAGGGCCTGCATGGTTTTCCGTTTGGATAGATCCAGCTGCATCCTTGACATATACATGGGCATCCGAATAGGGTCTTCTATGATCATTTTCCGTCATCCCCCCAATTCTCCAAAAGCATCATGCTCCGTATCATGGATTTCCATCCGGTCCACATACCCAGCTTCTCTTACATACCGGTACTGATAGCTGCGGCAATCTGGATTGAAGGAAACCGGCTCGTCTTTCAGCCGATGACGGACAGAAAACGGATCTCCATCATCTTCCAGGATCAGCCGCAAATGGCTATCAAGCCGATTCTTCCGCCATTCCGCAGACAGCCAGGGTTCCTGCTGCAAAGCCTCTTTCAATCCTGTTTCGCGGATGCCGAGGACCAGCGGAAAACTCGGAGGGCAGGCTCTGCGTCCCAAAAAGAGCGGATACACAGGATTTTTCAATGCCTGTTGGATTTTCTCCAGAAAGGCCTCATCGGAATGTTCCATTCCCACCAGGAAAACGGCATCACTGAGATAAAACCGTCTGGTGATGTCGGACTGTTTCGTCCCATGGACCATTTGAAAATCTTCCAGGGATTCCCCGGGCTGATCCACACGGACCCCCATACGGAGGGTGCGCAGGTCTTGATTTTTCTCATTTCTCCTTCTGCCTAAAGCAGAAGCCAGCATGCCAAGTACCCCGCTCTTTGTCGGGATGGAATAGGTTCGGCGGATATTGAACCTGGAATCATCTCCCCATGCCTGCAGCGGGGCAGCAAGCCGCAACAGCAGCGTACTCATTTTTCATCCCCCAATAATTTTTCAAGAGATTCCTCCAGCGCATCCAAAAGCTTTGGCACGGAAGGAACCAGGATACCCATTTCTTTCTTGGACAGCAAATCCGCAGCTTTCCCAGTACCCACAGACATAACAGGATAATTCTCGTACATCCGGTAAATGGATTCCGTATAGGAGGCAAATGCTTCTTCCGAGGCGCCGAGATATCCATTCGGCCCAGCCGGCACTGCCTTTTCAAAGGCTCCGCACAGATTCACCGGCTGATCATTTCGGATCGCAATATAAATATCACTGGGCAGCGTACGGTTGGCAAAAGTATTTTCCTTTCCCGTAGGCATCGTATAGATAAAAGATTCTACAAAATTCCTCGCATCTTTACCTGCAACTTTGCCTGTGAATTTAGCCAGTTCCCTTACATTGACGGTTGCATACCGGTATAAAACAGCAGAATTGAATTCCACAGTGCCTAGATGGCCGGCTCCGGCATTATCGTCCCGCGCACAATCATCGACAGCCGTGAAATAATCGTATTCATTATGGACAGTGTGAGTGGAGATGCTGTGGGCAACCTGAACCGTCGCATCATAATTCAAGGATGGGTCACTGGCGGCCATCCGGCCGAACATAACCATATCCACGGACGGATTTTCTTTTAAAGCAAGTTTGTATGCTTTCTTGTCCTCTTCAGCAGCAGCGGCCAGTTTAGCCAGTGCCTTGACCTGACAGTCGCTGATAAAAAACAGCGCATCCGTCCCTTTTTCTGCATCCTTGATTTTGAGTCCGGCATTGGTCAGCGCCTGGACTGCCAGTTTTTCAGCTTTCTCCGCAGACAAATCCGGCCGTTCCTGCAGAATGGCATTTTTTACCAGTTCAACGATATGTTTTGTCCGTTTTCCCAGTTCATCTTCTTCGAAAAGTCTTTTGAAATCTTCCCGAATGACCCTTTTCCACGCCTGGGAAGATACTCTGGCCCGGGGAGTGCCTCCATAAACAGCCATCTTAGGACTACCGGTATCATCCCGGTTCACACAGCTGGGCGGTACATTCTGCAGGACATGGATATCCATATACAAATTATTATTCATGATTTTCCTCCTTCACGGTTTCCTGTTTATTTTCAAAAGCGTAAAAACTGCGTCCCCATTTCAATCTGACCTGATTCCGGTTTTCCACTATTTGATACAGGTACAGATCCCCAGCCAGATCAATATAATCCAGTGGGATTCCCTTGCTTCGCAGCAATTCAATGATTCCCCGCAAATGGTAGGACAGCTCAGCCATATCAGCCGCAGTTGCCATCTGATTGAATCTCCTTAAGATCCGGTTTCCCGCATCCTGATCTCCTTTTGGGATTAATTCCCGAAGGGCCTTTCCCAAAGGCATTCCTGCCTGCTGCATCGGTTGGCCCTGCCCCTGCTGATGCAGGGCATACAGAGTCAATACAACATAGATGGCCCATTCAGCCCGGCTGGGATCCTTGCCACTTCCCTGCAGGTCTTCCGGAATCTGATCCAGGAAACTGCCGCAAAGCAGAGGCAGTTCTCCCGGATATTTTCCCACTCCCCTCCGCAATAACGCCAACTCTGCTTTACCACTGCTTTTTTCACTGGCTTTTTGAAGATACCCGATTCTTTGCGCTGCATATTTTTTCACTTCATCCAACCGATTCACTCGGCATCACCCTCTTTCGGATAAATTTTAGCGATCTCCCATTTAAACCACAAATCAGCCTGAGGCACTGAGTACAATGTTCTGGTCTTTTTCTTTGGATTCTCAACAATTCGCCCGGAAAACCCGGAAACTCCGGCTCGTCGTTCTTCCATCTCTCCTATCCGGTAAGCGATGGTCCTTGCCTTCTGCTCCCAATTCCGATAAATTTTCTCCAGTTCCTCAGGATTTTGCAGCAAAGGCCCGCGGAACTGCAACAGCCACTTCCTAAACGGTTCATCAATAGCCTGATAAAATAGTTCTTCTCCTTTCCGGTTTTTCTTTTCCGGATCGCCTCCCTCTGCCAAGAAAATATTTTGATACAGATGATTGACGGCAGCAGCGGCTTCATCACACTTTGCAATCTGCTGTTCAATCCTTTCCCGGATTCCTGTCTCCTGTTTAGAAAGAAGTTCCGGATACAGGGTCAATGTATCACTGTTAAAATCATTGATAAAAAAGTCCTTATCTCCATATTGCATGGCGATGATCCGAAAACTGATGGGTTCCTCATCAGAAAGTATCTCATCTGCCTGAAGAGAACGCAGCCAGCCTATGAGTCCCGGGATATGCCTGTTTACTTTCATTTCATCCGAAGGTTTATCCACAAAATAAGTGCCGAAATCACGCCACATCTGCCGTCCTGGAGTCATACGCTGAGGATGGAAAAACTGCTTTTTTAAATCTTTGGGTTCGTTCCATACCGTCATCTGTTCATTGAACGCACCTTCTGCTCCATTATTGCTGAAAAAGTCGCCTCCCAGCAAATCATAACCGGTCACCCTGTCATTTTCCCGATCCAACAAAAGTCTTCTGGATTGCAGCGTAAGCAAAGCCGCCAGATTATCCGGTACAGGGATTTCCGTCCTTTCGTCCTCTTTGGGCAGGTGTTCCCAGTTGGGATTGGCTTCTTCACTCCACAACTCTTCTCCATTCTTCAAAAAAGTCAGGTTCAGGAGAATGGTCTCAAACAGATTTTTTCCCACACTCTGGATCATTCCCAGTTTTCCCACCCAGCCGGCACCAGGAGAAGGCAGGCCTTTTTTTTTGGGTTTCGCTGACGTATCATCGAACGCATTGACAAACAAAAGCCATCTGGCGGCTTCCGCATAGGAAACAGACTGTTTCTCTTCTCCAGCGCGACTGGAAAAGAGCCTGATTTTATTACTGCTTTCTGAAATATCGCCAATCAGCTTCGAAGCTCCGTATCGGGTACCTCGCACGGCGCCAGGAGCCTGTCCAAAAGGCCTTTCGGGATCAAATAGCCAGAAACAGTCATGGTGCTGCTGCAGATACTGCAGTACCGGCTTTTCCGGGAACCGGCCCATCTTCCATAAGTCGCCCCAACGCTGCAGCGCTTCTTCTGCAGCCTCATCCGGATCGGTCATTTTTGCTAGATCCAGTGCATTTCCCTGTGCATCCATCCGGGAAAAAATTGTATAGGCCAGCGCAATCAGCAGGCGGAGCATGGCAAAATTCTGCGGCTGATTTTCTCCCCCCAAATCCAGATAGTCCTGTCCCCGGAGGAAAACATCCTGCAGCGAAAGAGTATCGACCTGCAAATCTGGGCGCAGGACACGGATCCAGGGTTCATCAACAAGATTGAATTCCCGTTCTTTCATTCTCCACTCTCCTTTTCATAGAGGATTCCCAGTAAAGGATCATACCGGATCTGATACCCGGCAAGTTCTGTACTTCCCTCATCTTCCAGGATCAGGAACAGTTCCCCCGTAAGATAAGGATTCCGGAGCCACTGGGAAGCCCATTGCTTTGTCTTTTTCTCCAATTCCTGGACTACCTTCTGTATCATCCAGGGCTGACCGAATTGTGCGGGAAGACGGATTTTTTGCTGGTATACAGCCAGAGCATCTGCATTGCTCAAAGGCTCATCCCAGACAAACTGACGAATTCCCTTCCATACATCTGTCAATATATTTTCTGCTGATTTTTTTCTCAGCAGGATCACTTCTACACTGTCTGACCCGTCTCTGACACTGGCTTCTGCCTGGATTTCATTCATTTGCGGAGTATTATCCAGCCATCCTTCCAACGTATTCCTGGACTTGAACCTTGCTGATTTCCTTGGCAGCGGTACACAGTTCGTCCTGGCCGCATTCTGTTTAGCTGCAATATGCTGTTCATATTTCTCTTTTGCATTTTTTTCTGCTTCAGGATTTATCTGATAAGACTCATCATATACATTTTGCACAAAAGGAGAAATATCGTTGGGCAGTACAAATGAATCCGGCAGTATTTTCTTTGTCCGCATAAGCAGATATTCTTCATAAACGGCTTTGGCTCCTTCGTCCAGACTTTCATCCTCTCCAGCACCCATAACCATACAGACTGGCTGCTCCAATGCAGCTGGCCGCTTTCTGGGATGGCGGTGCAGACGCCCGATTCTTTGGAACAGCAAATCTATGGGGCAAAGATCCGTAAGCAGAAGATCAAAGTCGATATCCAGAGACTGCTCCATGACCTGCGTTCCAACCACCACCAGATGATTGCGTTTTGCAGAAGGCTTTTTCCCCAATCTCTGCAAAAGCTCTTTTTCTACAGCAGATTTCTGTTCCAGGGTGAATCCGGCATGGAACAGCAAAACTTCTTCATCAGAAAGACTGGTCTTTAGTCCTGCAGCCAGCTGTTGGGCTCTTTTCACTGTGTTTACAATAATCCCGGCACATCCGCCCTGATGGAGTTTCTGGTTCAGGATATCAGGAATATCTGTATCGGAAATCCGCTCAATCTGGATTCTTTTGGGTTTACCCTCAATGAGGATTTTTCTCTGATTCACTTTTTCCCCATCGGTCCAGGTTAAAAGAGGATACTCTTTACTGACCATCCAGCCTTCTTTTGATTGCTGATCTGCATGGACGACTCCCTGATAAGCCTGGATCAATGCAGCCCTTCTTCCATAAGGCAAAGTGGCGGACAACAGGATGACAGGTACGCCATAAGTTCCCAGCCAGGCCAAAGCCCTGCCCAGAAACTGATTCATATAGGCATCATATGCATGGCATTCATCTACGATTACGACTTTTCCGGCAAGCCCCAGGTGCCGCAGCATCACATGTTTCTGTTTCAAAGCGGCTAACAGGAGCTGGTCGACCGTACCAATCACAAAATCCGCCAGCAGAGCCTGTTTTCTCCCTTCGAACCAAGGATGGACCAATAACGGCTCTTCATCTTCATCGATTGATGCTGTTCCGTGGAATATGGATCGATACTCCCCATTCATTTCAGCTGCACCATGAGCAAGCCGGATACCCAGACTGACTGCTTCGGACTGAGCCTCTTCAGCAGCCCATCCTGCGATCCGCGGAAAGATTCCATTGGACGTTGCCTGTGTTGGCAAACCGAAAAACAAACCTCCGCTGCCTTTACGGCTTGCCAGCAAATCGGCCCCAGCCAGAGCTGCTTCAGTCTTTCCCACACCCATTTGTGCTTCCAGCACAAAAATCCCCGGATTCCTTGATGTTTCCACGGCTTCAATCACCGCCTTCTGTACAGCATTGGGAAGAAAGCCAAAATATTCAGCAAAATCCATGTCGGACAGGCTGTAACATTGAGGATTCCAGGGAGGCGGCAATTGCAGCTGCGACAGTCCATTCTCGATCCGTTCCGGATAATCGGATTCTGCTCCTCTCTCATCAACCGAAATCAACGGAAAATAAGTTTCATTACTGGCAATCCAGTCGGCCATAATCAACAGTCCCGTCAATAAAACCTGAGAAGGCATGGATATCTCTGGTATTTCCTCAAGGGAAGAAATACCCGCCATACGGAAAGCTCTGTCAATGAACCAGCTGCGGATTTCTTTCCATTGATTTTCCATTTTCAGATTATGGCTGTCATAGTAATTGATGTAATGGGATGAATAGGGTGAAAGCTGTTCCCGTACCCATTCCTTTCCTCGTTTAGCATGGGGTTTCCCATGATGGGCACCCACCATAGCAGCAAAACATAAGGGGAATTTTCTTGCCAGAAGGACAGCTTCCCCTGCAATTGGATGGGCTGATTCTTTTCGCATCTTAAATGCATGGGGACTGGAAATGACGAGGCCATCTCTTTCCAGCTGCGATTCAACTCCTTCGATATGCTGCAGCAGCATACTGCTGAATGCCGGACTGCTCTTGCCCAAGTCATGCAGAGCCCCCAAAAGTATGGCAATCTTCAGCATTTGATTTTCATCATTTGCAGGAGCAATCTCTCTTTTTACAGAATCAGGAAGCCATTCTGTAAAAAGATACTCCATTACGAAAGCCGTGTCCTGCAAATGCATCCATAAAGGAAGCCATTCCTCAGGATTGTTCCGATTTGCTTTTGCAGGTAAATCCCATACAGCCTGGAATGCCATACTGCAACATCCTTTCATAAACATTTGCTGTATCTTTATATTATCATATTTATTTTATTATTACGATAATTATTTATTTTCTTACTTTAACACATAAATGCCTTGCACAGTTTTTTCCATTTCCAGTATAGCACTTAATCTAACCAAAATTCAGGACAGCATAGTGAATTGTTCCAAAACCTGTTTCCAATCATTATTTTCATACATCTGTCCATACTTTTATTGCCTATTTTGTATCTTTCTTAACAAAATCCATTTTCCGATGCTCATTGATTTGAAATTCCTGCAAATTCCCGGCACCGAACTCGCCTGTAAGCAATTTTTTAGAAGGGATGTGTGAACGACCTGCAGATTCCGGCAATTCCACCCCTTTCTTTCATCAAACCTTCATCTCCCTGCGGTATACTGCATTCTTAGACGATAGCTGCATATTTTCCTTGCATGCATCGTCATTTTTTATTTTTTCGGAAAGGATTGTGTGAGTTTTATGTGGAATAAAAAGATGCTTCCGGCTGCCGTCCTGTGCAGTCTTTTCATGCTCCCCTCCCTGGCCGGTGCGGCCTCCCAGGCTGGCAGCAGTGCGGCTCCCGCTGCGGCTTCTGCTCCTGCGGCTCCTGTGTCCGGCGCAGCTGCCGCGCCTGTGTATGATTTGACTTTCCAGCCTGCCAAAGGAGTGAAGGAGACCCAGTCCCTGGAGGGCCGCCAGGTTTCCTACTATGCCTACCGGGACCTGGTCTATGTGGCTCAGCCCAAAAACGCGGACTATGAGAAGATGAATGTCTTCATCCCGGCCGCGTATCTCGAAGGGAAATCCGTCAATGGCTACACGGCCAGAACAGCTCCCATCTTCCTGCCCAACCAGGTGGGCGGCTATATGCCTGGAAAGGCCGGCGACCCGGCAGAGAAGAATCCCATGGGCGGCGGCACGTCCACACTGCTCAAAGCCCTGGACCGGGGCTATGTCGTAGCTTCTCCTGCCATCCGGGGGCGGACCACGACGGACGCAAACGGGACGTATGTGGGCAAGGCTCCGGCCCTGATCGTGGACTACAAAGCCGCCGTCCGTTATCTCCGCCATAACCAGAAAGCGCTCCCCGCCGGGGATACGGAAAAAATCATCTCCAGCGGCACCAGCGCCGGCGGCGCACTGTCCGCACTGCTCGGCGCCACCGGGGACAGCACGGATTATGAGCCGTACCTGCAGGAGATCGGCGCCGCCAATGAACGGGACGACATCTTTGCTTCGATGGATTACTGCCCCATCACGGACCTTCCCCACGCGGACCTTGCCTATGAATGGGTCTTTAACGGCGTCAATACGGCCTACCAGCGGACGGGCATGCAGATGCCCCCGATGCCGGCAGACGGAAAGGTTCCGGAAGCCCCGGCCGGGACAGCCGGCGGACGTCCGCTCAACGCGCCTCAGGAAGCTGTGAAGGGCACACCGCTGACAGCGGCCGAGAAAAAGGTTTCCCGCAGCCTGAAGGAACTTTTCCCGGCATACGTGAACAGTCTGGAGCTGAAAGATGATGCCGGCAATCTGCTGACCCTCGATAAGAACGGCAACGGTCCCTTCAGGGAATACATCAAGGGCATTTATATGGCATCCGCCCAGAAAGCCCTGGACGGAGGGACGGATCTGTCCAAAATGGACTGGCTCACCATCAAAAACGGGAAAGTGACGGATATGGATCTTGCCAGATACGCAGCCTTTGCCACCCGCCTGAAGGCGGCTCCGGCCTTTGACAAGCTCGACGGCTCCTCCGGCGAGAACGATGAGTTTGCCACAAGCTCCAACGAGCCCCGCCATTTCAGCAGCTTCGGCTATGCAAACCGGACGGACAAGAATCCCATGGCACCGGCTGAAATCATCAAACTGCTGAGCCCGCTCGAATATATCGGCCGGGAACCGGTGACCCTGGCGGCGCACTGGCGCATCCGCCACGGCTCCGTCGACCGCGATACGGCCATGCCCGTGCCGGCCATCCTGGCCCTGAAGCTGCAGGAACAGGGCAAGGACGTCGACTTTGCCGCGGCCTGGGGCAAGGGCCACGCCGGAGACTACGATCTGGACGAACTGTTTGCCTGGATCGATTCTATTTGTAAGTGAAAGGGAGGGGCGGTAAGGCTGTGATGCTGCAATCTGCCGTCAGCCCTCAGCCGCCAGCCGTCGGCCGCGGGTCGCGGGTCGGGGCCAGCAGCCAGCAGCGGTCAGCAATTTGCGAATCGCGATCTGCGATTGAACCGTACCCCTTGTCAAGGACAGTTTTTAAGGTCATCGCCCCTGTTTTTAGACAGATTGACAATTCAAGAACCATCATAATGGACAGTTTGTCCTGCCATCCTTGATGTCCATCTCCAGTTGAC
>Ga0256406_1003428_pt1 | contig 19780 bp, 12 predicted proteins | sample RumenRJG_03DNA_FD_185986 | JGI IMG/M metagenome (GOLD analysis project Ga0256406, IMG submission 185986) | Bovine rumen microbial communities from Lethbridge, Alberta, Canada - RJG_03 | ecosystem: Host-associated > Mammals > Digestive system > Stomach > Rumen | place: Canada: Alberta | collected...
TGAGCGACCAGAGCCTGTTGAAGGCGTGGACCGTAACGGATATGCTCACTGGCACTGACCCCGGTTACGCACCACGCAACACCAAGGCAAGGGAAATGCTCGCCAACGCGTGGCAGGCGCGCCACCCCGGCGAGGACATCACCATGGCCGCCCAACGTGCTATCGGCCACGTCACCGTCACCTACACCGCGCAGACCCCCGGACTAGATGACACGCTCGCCGCGTTTGCCAAGGCAGGCATCCCCGTACGCGAGCGGCGGCTCGAAGGGCAGGATGCCGCGGATTTCACTGCCGCGCACGGGGACACGTTCAACGTCCAGCCTGACTACGGGGACGGGTGGGACGGTTACGACCCGGAACGCATCACCGACACCGTCATGCAGACCGCCGTCCTCTCCCCCGGCCAGGCCGCCGACCAGATCGCCTACCTGCGCGACCAAGGGCTTCCCGAATCGTCGGGAAGCGACAATCGCAGTACGGGCGACGAGCCCAGCAGCCTGTTCGAAGGTAGTACCAACGAACTCGAGGATGCCGCACCCAGCAACACCGATATCGCCAATCAACCCACGAAGGTGGAAGAAGCGGCGCAAGCCGTAGGGATGGATGATTCAGGCGACCTGAGTACCGGGTCGGGGGCAGTCGAGCTCACCGATTGCGATGAGACGCGCGAGGATGACCCGCTTGCGGTGGGCGGGATTGACGGTCAGCTTGCGAAGGAAAACGAGCAGATTTTATCATCAGTCTCTACGAAAAATCTTCCAATGCCCTTTAATCCGACCATCAGCGAGATCGGTACTGCCCGGCAATGAATCCTCTAACCCGCGCCTCATCGATAATGGGATGACCCGCTTGGTATTCAGATTGGGACACTGTTTGTGGGTCGGAGGCCAACAATTGACAAGGAATTATACCGTTATCTGAGTCAATCCTCCATATGAAATCTTGCTTTCGATATTCAGGCCCTCTAAAACCAGTATCTTCCCAATAGATGCGTAAATACGCGTCGAACTCCCTGTGAATTCCATAAGTTGCAGAATACTCAGCCTCGAGTAGTAGATAAAAAGTTGATCGCTCTCTTATGAAGGGAAGCACCGTGATTCTGTCAACGTTTTTCTCTCCATTCGCCAGCTTGAGAATTTTGCAATTGTACGAATATAGCTTCACCCCTCGGGCTTGGACTTCGCCATTATTGGTAATAGCTATCGTAATCGGCGTCGCCCTCTCTGTGGTTCGCGAATACGACGAGAACAACTGCTCCGCTTCGGGAATATCGTTGTGCGCGATATCCATAAACCAATGAACCGCTGGACGACGACGCCAGTTCCACTTCGTAATGGCAATATTAATGCCAATGGAAATAAATGCGATGACAATGTTTACCAAAGCATCAGAGTCCATGAGAACACCTTTCCGCATTTGCTAGAACTCAATATTACGAAATTTTTACAATCTATAAATACAGCTATTTTGCTCTACAAATATTAGTAGAGTCTAACGATTGGATGGCAGTCAACGAGTTCACCAACGCACATCTTCCCTCCGAAATCGCACGGCTACAGCGTTTGTTTCTACACTATCTCGAGATAGATAAAATGCGAGAAATGAAAAACACCAACTAACATATTTCGCCGAAACAATGTCGACCATGCGACAACCGTAACAATGTTTGTCAGAGGACAGCGATTGCAGCTTCAGCGCCGTCAACAACATTGAGATAATTTAATACTCCTTCAACAATCCACTGTGACTTATTCAGAATACCCACAACGGACTTTACGCCTAGTCCGACCGGCAACGGCACTTCGCCGGTCACCTTCCAAGTGGTGCATCTTGGTCCGTTCCAGGTATCTGCATCATGAGGCCGTCGATTGTCTCCACCGACACCGATGTGCCAATCCCGTACCGTTCTTGGAGCATGTCGAACGTATGAAGCCCTTCCTTCAGCGCATTCCGATACGCATCCGGGTCATCGGCCGACTTGAGTTGCAGGGCGACATGGAACGCCTCGTCGATGATGCGTTCCATGTCGCGGGTTGACAGGGCGGCAGGCTGACGTTCACGTCCGTCTTCTAAGAAGGGTGGTCTGTTTTCCATGCTTGCGCGCCATTCCTGTACGGCCAGCGCTTCGGAGCGTGGATCGGACATCCATATCTTGCGCAGCGCTTTCAGTCGCAATCCGTCAGACAGGTCTTTCGCGCCGATCCGTTCAACCCAGCCGTCCGCGCTCCTCCATGTGATCCGGTAGCCGGTCACTTGATTGGGATTCCGGAAATCGTCCTTGCTGGTGCCGCGCCTGAGAAACGGGTCAATCGTCAGTCCTTCCCTACGAACGCGTCGGATGAATTCGTCCTCGCTTTTGGATGCGGCGGCGCAAGCCTCCACGATGAGCGCGACATGCTGCCGGGGCATGGTCTCTGCGGCAACTTCGGCAATCAGCTGCGTCCTCTCACGTCGCGACAGCCTGTTCCAGTCAGGATGGTCTTGTCGCGCTTTCCATTCAGCCCAGTGCCGCCACTGCTCCCAACGGTAGCGAGCCGAATGCCGGGTGTCCGAACGGGCAAGCTGCACCAGTTCCGGTCTCTCCCGTTCCATCGCACGACAGGACCGTTGGGCACGCTTCATGTCATTCCATGTGTCCAGCCAGCCGTCATGCGATGCAAGCTGCACCATGACATGCACATGGTCGTTACCGCCTCGCGACAACCCATGCCGCACCGCCAGCCAAGTGACGCCTTCATCGTCGGGATCCATACCCATTCTCGTCAGATAATCACGGACGATATCCTCCCACTCCTGATCGGTATGGATTCCTTGTCCCGCCTTGATGGACAGCGAGCAATGCCACACTCTGTCTTTGCCTTCACGATGTTCTGGATTCTGCGAGCCCCGCCGGTCACGCGGCATCGGCTCCCCCGCAGCGGAACGCTCCACGTACCGCCGGTCGAACCGTCTGCCAATCTGGGCATACGATTCACGTGGTTGCCCGTCGAAGTCGAACGCATCCAGCAGGTCGCCGCTCGCGCACACCACATGCTGATCCGTATGCTCATTGAACCGACCAGGGCCGAACAGGTAACGGACGAGCCCCGCCGGTTCGGAACCACGACTGATCTTCGGAATCATATACAAAGTATCGGCGAGGAAGAGCCATCAGATGGACGCACGAGTCTACAGACATGGAGATGACTCATGATTGTTTCAATATAGAAATGCGTATTGGAACTATTACGCAGTGCATATAATATGTAGCCATTCACTAAATATTCTTGTTTGAGGAGAAACGAGAAATCCATGGGCAGCCAGTTCGACAATACATTCAATCAAATAATAGTAATCGGAAATGGCTTTGACTTAGCCTGCGGCCTCAATTCCGGTTATGATGATTTTTTTAATAGCCTTTTTACAGATAATCCAGCCGCAAAGAACAATGTTATCGCACATGGTGGCAAAATCATTAACAATCCAGTAAATATTTGGGATATAATCTTTTTTTATGCCAAGAACGAATTTGAGAATAAAGGAAGAGACCCAAAGAATACACAATGGAAAGATGTAGAAAAAATAATCAAACAATGCGTCTCAAAAAAAGGAATCCAATATTATCAATATTGCCGAATGAATATAGTTTATGAAAGAATGAAATACCTAGATTTCATTAAGCATTCGACAGCTATTTATGACGATGATATTAGCGAGCAAATAGCCGATAAACTAATGACGGATAAACATGGTTTATTCCACGATGCCGAAGAAGAGGCACGTAAACTTAACTGCTATACACAGGGGGTAACTCAAGAATATTGGTCATACAACAGCAATGCGGTTGCCCGTGCATACCTAGAAGAGCTATACAGCTTCGAAAATGAATTCAAGGAATACCTACAAAAGGAAATTAAAAGCAACTATTCCGATTACACAAACAATGCCAAAAACCTGTATCTCGCCATTTCAAATCTTTGTGACACATACACCGACGGTAAAGATAAAAAAGATTTTTTGTTATCATTTAATTATACCACACCATTACTTGATTGCATCAATCATGGCAATAAAGAATTAGCCGAAAGACTGTGGATTCAAAAAAATGTTCATGGTACTTTGGATACACCCGCATCAGACCGGGAATCACCCATTATTTTCGGAATCGACGGATTCGACTCCAATGGTGAACGCGATAATGACATCAATCAAATGTTCTCGAAAAGCTACCGAAATCTCAATCTAAAGGAACAACCACTTCCTGCCGAGATGGACAATCCACGTCGAACTCTTTTTGACCCCATATTTTCGAATGCCGAAATTCATTGCGTGAAAATTTACGGTCACTCATTTGGTGAAGCAGACTATTCCTACTTTAGGGAAATTTTTAATTCCGTAAATCTTATTCATGGGAAAACCGTACTATACATACTATATGCAGAAGGTCACAAACCCGACCCAACGGCTATCTATCGTTTGCTTGATCGTTATAGTGATGAAGTATATCGGAATGGAACGGTAAAATCCGCAACACGAATCGACTTGCTGCAGAAACTCCTGATGGAAGACCGCATCCGCCTACGCAAAATAGTCAATCCCTCTTCAAAGTGAGACACAACATCTCAACAAGAATCATGGGCTGAAAGAAAGTTTACAAGCCTTAGAAGGGCACTGCACCGATCTCGCTCTGCAGCCTCTTGTTGACATGCCGTAATCGACAGGCTTCTTTTCCGCTGAGCGTCACTTAAGCCGACGATTACGGATGTAATCGGGCGTGACCATCATCAGTCGTGAGTTGAGACGCAACCCGGTTGTGTTTTGTCAAGTTGAAGTGGTCCGTTTGAGCGTATTGTTTTGGCCCATTCGGGCACCGGGTTCCTGCCGTCCAGACGAACCCTCAACTTGACAATTCGCACCTAGTCCCGAGAGGTCACTCCTGCATTGCCACAAGAATATCCTCAACGACGGGGAGTCGACCCAAAAGCGGCCATTCAGGTCTTCGATCTCCGAGCAGGGAGGTCACATATATCCGTTCTGAACTTTTCGACGTGGAGCCATGAAAGTTGTAAAGTGCGCAGACTTGCTGAAGAACATCCCGGTCAAGTTCGATGTCATGAAACATGCTCACCGTCGATGAAAGCCAGACACTTCTCTCTCATCATCTCAGCGTTCCCGGTACACTCTGATAACACAGGGCATGCCGGGAACTGTGGCTCCGGTCGTCGCCCAGAGCACTTTATTATTCCATGTCAATACAGAAGGCTTCTCCGTTCTTGCGGCGACCCATGCAGCGAAGTCCTTCTTTTCCAGCACGGCGACTTTGCCTTTCAGCTTTACAAGTCGCTCATCGCTCGGCCTAACTAACTAATATCCAAGGTAGAGCAGGTTGGTGTAGCGCATTACGTCTGCTGAGCACCTGTGGGCAACCGAGAGCATGGTGGTATCCAAGTCATACGATGCATTATGTTCAAAGAACTCGAAGATATCATGCAGGTTCTTATATTTGGTTTTCCAACCCGTTCGGTAGGCCTGCTGCCTCGGGTCGCCTACGACCACCATGTCGTCAGCATTGTTCATCATCGCAAGAAGACAACTACTCACCGCTATCCATCGACCTCATCCAATTAACCCACTTTAACGGAGAACGTACTGGATCAGGCTCTGCATCGCCGCAATCAGTGAAATCCGGGAACATCTCCGTCAACCGGACTTCACATTTCGAAACCCCTGGGAGAGCCGTGAATCCGCCTGCCTGATTCCACCACAACAAATCACCCCCAGACAACGACATCGGGTTGTCCTCGAAGTAATCGTCCAGCACAAATCGACGCTTCATCTTCACTCGCATTCCTTCCGCGGGCACAGGTCACTTACAACACTGCCAGAAACCGCCGGAGCAATCGAGCCGCGCACGAAAAATGTGGATAAAAGATGGATTCAGGATTTCACAGCTTCAACAATGTTGATAACTCACCCTCCACAATACGACCAATCAAGGTCGGATTCCCCATGATCCTCCAGCCAACCGCCATTCCCGGAGACATCCTCATGCTCTTTCTCATACATCATCTGTCCAAACGGGATTTCAGGGATATATTGGCCCGTGACACGCATCTGCCGTCCCCGCTCAATCTTCAACAGCTGAAGAAAATACCTGCCAGCAGCACCCGCAGGAACCGTCACTTTAAACGGTCGGCCTTCCGCAAGTCGCTTGATATACACCGGCGCCAAACGATTGAGCCTCCGCTTCTCAAACTCATCGAACATGCCATGTTTGCTTGCCATGGAGCCTAATTTATCACATACTCGAACATATGTTCGAATACTATGAGACACTCAAACAAAGATGGTATCCAACTGTACGGTATTTTGAAACATGATGCCCAGCTTGTCAGGATATCGACTGTCGTTCTTGCGGTACCTGCATTCTTTCGAGAAGGTACTTCCCGTGTATGCACAACATGTTGAGATGCCGCTGTTCCTTCGTCAAAACGTCTGACACCGGCATCACCTCCATGCGTCACACTTCTCTGAATATCTTCTTAAAGATAAGCTGCGTCATCACTTCGTCAAGCTGTTTTGCCGTATGTTCTGACTCAATCAATGCTCCAAGTTCGATGTTGCCCTGCTGACCGTGATATGACAGGTTTGCGGAGGTTATCAGCGTCTGCCTCATATCCACGGAGATGACCTTGGCATGAAGAGCCGCCATCTTGTCTTCCTCATTGCTGTAGTCATATATCTGAAGAAAGCGCCCTTTGTAGCGGAGCAGTTTGTCGACATCCGGCTGCTTCTCAACGTTGTTGATGAAGAATTTGACGAATACGCCTTTCTGGCTCTTTTCGATGATGGTGTCTGTCAGTTCGGAGAAATATGAGGAAAGGGAGTATCCGGTTATCAGGATGTTTCTTTTCGCTCCTTCGAGCAGGGACTGGACAACGGTCATTGTCGGCTTTGCGTTGATTCTGAACGACGGCGGCGCGGTCACGACAAGAGAAACCTTCTCAGTGTTTTCCGTGGTCAGAGCAGCACAGATTGTCGCAGCTATTTCCGCGCAATCTGCCGATGACAGGCCTAGGTATTGCCGGTGCAGGATATCTGCGGCATTGTCGGTACCGTTGGCGGCATCTGCCTTTATCGTATTCAGCAGTATTTCCCTTTTCAAATCTCCACCTGACACAGTTCATTCACCAGCTCTCTGAAATACGAGGTCTCCTCGCGTTCCGCAAGCGGAACAACGAGTCCACGGTCAAGCATGCGGTTCCCGTTCTCGCATGCGGTTTCCGATATCATGCAGCATGAATGGCATGCCGCGCCGTTAGAGTTCTTGCCGGCAGGGAGCGTGTTCATGCATTCCGGGTCGTTCGTGCATACCAGAGCCTCCTGAAAAGCGTCCCGCATGAGGTTTGTCATCTGGTCTGCCGTACCGAGTTCCACGAGACCGCCGAGAGATCCTTCCTTGTCGGAGCTCCCTGTGTAGAGCAGGATGCCTGCCATGTTGTCGCCGAAGTAGATTCTCTCCCTGATTGCCGAAGAGGAATAGCCTGACGACATGGCCATCTGCTTGATGAGCAGGTGGGAGAATGTGTGCATGAGAACGTAAACAGCATCACGATCTGTCTTTATCGTCCACCCCTTGGAGCCGCAGTACTCCCGGTAGGAAGCGACATACTTCTCTGAGATGTTCTTTACGTGCGGATTGCTCAGCCATTCATTGAGTGTCTGCCTGTTGAATTCGATGAAGATTCCCTCGCCGTTGACTTCCACGGCGGGAAGCCAGCGCTCGTTCTTGCCTTTGCTCAGATAGACCACATTAGGTTGATTATCCGCATCAGGGTCAGGCGAATCAACTCGCGTGAATCCCAGAAGCACGCGCACCTCACGCAGCCTCGTTATACGGATGATTCGGCTGAAGTAGCGGCTGAAGTATTCTGGCAGTAAATCTTCCTCTGCCTTGAAATGCTTCTTGTTGGACTGATAGGTCGGATCATCGTGATGAGTTATGGCTTCGTACTCCATTCGCTTGATTTCCGTAAATTCCCGGATGTTGTTCATGCGCCGCTCGTAAGCTTCATCAAATTGCTCGCGGGTATATCTGGAGAAGTATTCTTCATAAATCTGTTGAAGGCCGTCTTCTTCGGTCCCGCCGAGTCTGACCGCTATCTTCTTCGCCTGCTCGATATCCCGAAGATGTTCGTCTATCAGGTTGTACAGCGGGTTGATCCACGGTGGAATGGATATGGCGCTTCTGGTCACGGCAAAGTATACGTTCGACGCGCCGCGCTGTGACGGGATGACGGGCTTTTCGCAGTGCTCAGGTCTGCTGTTCGGCCGAAACGGGTGCGTGCCACGGCATGACAGCCCTTCAAAGTTCTGTGCCTGCGTGGCGCCGCTCATGCTTCTCTTTGCGCCACAGAAGCACTCCACCCACATGTCTGACAGAGTTGACGTATTTCCTGTGGAGTACATTCTCAGCCTGCCGTTGCAGCTGGTATCTCCGTGATGAGCCCACCATCTCCAGGGGAAATCAGACATGTGCCCGTTTTCGCAGATGGTGATGAAACGTGCCGGGTAAGCCTTTCTTCTGCAGTCCGGGCAGGTCACACCGAATTTCAGATACTTCTTCAGGTCGAAGGATTCACTTGCATCGAAAAGCCGTCCGCACTTGAGATTGGAGCATACATGCCAGCGCGGGAACGATTGCACGGGTATGTCATGTGCAAAGGATGTTCTCGGCATGTAGAAAGCATCCACGTTCAGGTAGGAAGCAAGTCTGCCGTCTACAATCCTCATTCCTTTGTCTTTCCAGTAAGGGATATCCAGAATGGTGACGGAATCCTTAACCGCATCCACAATAGAACCGGGGCCGAAGGTCGTGATGATCTGGTTCGGATGAAGCTCGCCAAGTTTATTGTTGTCATATCCAGCCATATTATTCCTCCGTGTCGTAGTAGTACATGTTCGCAGCACTTTCAACATCTCGCATTGATCGCAGCGTAGGCTTCTCGTTTTCAATATGGGGCTGCTCATAACCGTTCATCAGCCTGCTGTATTTCTCAGTACCCACAACGTAGTAGCGGAGAGGCCTAGCCTGGGCTGATGCTGCCTGGAGTTTCCACCAGTCGATGAACTGGTCGATTTCCTCGCAGGCGTCTTTTCTTGCCGATGGCTTGACAGTATCAATACGGTCAAGAATCATTTCCTTTACCGCATTAATCTGCCCCGGCGTCAAGGAACCTATTGCCGCCGCATCCTCATTGTTTGCCATTTCCGGATAAAGCAGTCTTATTGCAGAAATCACGAGGGCATGAAGTACGCGGTCGCGCGCTCTTGCGGAGAACGGCGTGGCAGTCGTTCCTTCCACAAACCGATAGAGCTGCGAATGGTAGCCCGTGAAGTTCTCGTAATGCGAGAGGTCTCGCGGCCGGTATGCGTTATACAACGTCACGACGAGACCGGGATGAGCACGACCGATACGGCTCGTTGCCTGAATGTACTCGGAGTTCTGCTTCGGCTGACCGTCCACGACCATGAGCCCGAGTCGGTCAACATCCATGCCGACCGCGATCATGTTTGTGGCGACGGCCGTATCAAGGCAGTCGCGGGACGTATATGTAGCTTCGAGCTGAGTGAGTTTCTCCGGTATCTGCCAAGATGGCATTCTTGAGGTGATTTCCACGTTGTTACCTGCATTGAGATAACGCTGCTTTGGATTGCCGTACTTCTTCCTGATCACATACATGCGCTTCGGAATATCGTCCTGGAGAAGTCTGACCGCGCCGCCGAGCTCACGGATGCTGTTGAAGTATCCGATCAGGCTGTAGTACGGGTCTATGACATCCTTATACTCCTCCTGCTGAGAGAGGTTATAGACGTCCTGCAGGATGATGGCATAGGTTCTCAGGAGCGTGGTCTTCAGAGACTGTCCCGGAGCACATATTCCGACATACTTTCTGAACGGATCTTCATCAACCGGAATCTCCCGGATGAAGAAGCTGTCGCCGATCTCAAAGCCGTTCGGCGGGAACTGCGTAGTATTTTTCCTTGCGTACAGGCTCTTTGCCTGGTTGTCGGCGTTCTTGATTGTTGCCGTGGAAACCACATACTTCGGCCTGATACCGTCGTGCGTACACATATCCTCGATGATGGTCTCATATGCACCGTAGACGGTTCCAAGAGGCCCCGTAATGAGATGCAGCTCATCCTGGATGATCAGCTCCGGTGGAAGGAACGGCTTCACCAGAGTAATGGTCGCTGCAGGCAAAACAGCCGTTTTCCTGTGCTTCGGATGCTTCGCTCCGATTGCAATGTAGCCGTCACGACTGCATTTGCGATCAACGCGACCAAACAGGGTGTTCGTGTTCACATCCCACGGAAGCCTTGCGAACTTGTCGACGGTTGACAAAATGATGGTCGGGCACTTCGCATAGATTTCTTCATCGACCAGGTAAACCGGAATGGAAATACGTTCTCCCGGATTCTTGTATTTGTAGAACATGCAGTGTACGTCCGAGCAGTGAATCTCCACTGTTTTTCTGTCCGTGTCGATATCAAACTCGTCTTTTGTGAGTGGCTTTCCACAGAACGGGCAGGTTAGGAGCTGCCTGTAAATCAGATTTCTTCGATTCCGCGCCTCGTAAGGTTTGTCTGGTTTCTCTAACAAGTCGTCGAATCTGTTCGGAGTCACACCTCCGCCGACCCAGAAACCGATGCTGATGGGTTCCGTGCCGTACTTCGGATAATTCTTCTGCCTCACAAGTTCTGCGGCAACAACCATCTTCGTAATGCGATCACGCTGCTGAGTCGTAAGCAGGCGAAGTGTATAGCGGAGGATGATGGTCACACCTCCGTCGCGATTGTATTTGTCAGACGCAGAGGCACGAAGCCGCCTGTTGGCGATGGTGAATGCCATGAGTCCAAGATATGCCTCCGTCTTTCCGCCGCCGGTCGGGAAGTAGAGCAGGTCGACAATCTCCCGCTCCGGATCTTCCGGGTGCACGATTCCCTTGAGGTTCATCAGAATGAAGGCAATCTGGAACGGTCTCCATGCGAATTCGTTCTCCGATTTTCTGGGATCGACGAACTCCTTGAAGTTGCATTCGATTCCCTGACCATGCTTCTTCGAATAATTCTTGATGCTGTTCTGCATGTAGATTACAGTGTTCATGAAGCTGAACGCCTCAAAGGAGATATCGTCCGTCTCGATGACGCGGATGCCTTCCCGGATTCTGCGCAGGGCATCCCTGCAGTGACCGATGACGGTATTCCCGACCTTCTCTACAAACTTCGGGTCGCTCATTCTGGAGCTGCCGACAAGTGTGTCATTAATCCACTTCTCGTAAGAGTCGGCAAGCGTGTTCAACTTCTGAATGGTTTCCGCTTTCTTACCCTTCGCCGCCATCTGCGAGGTCGAGAAGAACTTAGGATCAAAGCCCTTGAGTGCGGCACTGACACCCGGATACTCGTATTCTGGGATAAAAGCAGCTTCAACATAGTCGGTTCTGCCATTCTCAGCTTTTCCCCATACGGCGGCGCAGCCTCTTCCGCGTCCCATAATCGGACGCTGTTTGAAATAGAACTCGTCGGTGGAGAGAACGTCCCTGCAGATGTGTTCGGCGATGAATACAGCAGAATCGTCCTCTGCATGTGCCTTGAGTCCGACCTGGAACATGAGTCCCTCGACGTCGCTGGACGGATTGCTCCGCTTGTTCACGACATAGGCGGTGACGAGGGAATACCCGTTCTTCAACGGAATGCGGGATACATGGACGTGAACGTTCGAATCCTGAACAAGCTGATATTCTTTCGTACGTCCGAAGTCACTGAACTTCAAATGAACGGTTTCCTTCTCGGGAATCCGCTTGTAAACAGTGCGACTGCGTTCCTTTTCTTCCTTGTCAATGTACTTTTCAGTTGATTTCGTATAATCGCCCCAGGTTACATCCAGGCAGATGCCGTCGAGACTGCTTTCCACATAGAAGCTGATGCCGATGGATGACGGAAGCTGGAATTTCGTAGTGGATATCGGCTCGTTGTCGTCATCCTCACCGGCAGTGAAGTCCTCGCTCTTTTCGTAGTCGACGTCCGCTTCGATTTCCTGTTCGTTCTCGTCCGGCACATTCTCGTCACGCTGCGGCTCGAGCATGCCGACGATATAGGCATAGCGCGGATTCTCGCCCAGAACCTCCTCCGGAGAAAGCGGACCGATCAGATCGGTTCTGATTGCATCTATGATTTTCTGCCGGACCTCGGCGTACTTGAATCTGTCAGGCATTAGTCCTCCTCCTTTATCGGATGAGCTGTTCCGAGCGTGTATTTGCAGGTGTTTCCGGGATGAATGTTGTCATCGGAGATGAGCCGGTACTCCCATGTCTTGTGGTCAGGATCGGCCGTTGTGGCGAAAGTGCACCACCTGATGCCTTCGCGCGCCTTGGAAACAACCTCTTCGTTGTTCACTTCATTGAGCGCCTTGACCTCGACCATGTATTTCCCGGTCGTCGTCTCCACGAGAAAATCAGGATTGTACTGCTGACCGGCTTTCCAGAACAGGCCGAGCTGGTTCAGCGGCGGCTTGATCCAGCGAATCACGTCCGGATCCTCCTCCAAGATGATGGAGAAGAGCCTCTCCGTGTCACTGTCGAAGGCATTCGCCGGATAGTACGACTTCTTGTAGCCTGTGAAGAGATACTTCTTTATGTTGCTCTTGTCCGTGAACGGCTTGTCGTAGCGCACCTGTCCGTCCTTCTTCACGCTCTTGACGAACTTGCGGAAGACGATGAGATCCTTCTGGACGATGTGGACGTCCTGCGTCTTTCTGTCCATGTGTGCGTAAATCTGTTTTTTGATATCGTTCACAATCAACCCGGCATAGCGGCGGACGATTTTCTTCTTTTCCTCCTCGTCTCCGGGTATCTGAGCAAGGTACTGTTCCACAACGTCGATGATGAAGTCGGCGTCGTCGTAGGAAAGCTCGCTGATGGAATCGAGCAGCATGCATGCCAGAGTGTTCCTGGCATCCTCGACCTCGAGCGCCTGCGCGTCCACAACCGTCAGAAGGTGCTGGTTGATTGCATCGAAGCGCTCGATCTTTGCTGTGGCAACCTCGAAGTCCTGTATGGTCCGCTTCACTTCAAAGCGGTTGAACTTCACCTCGGAAGTCGTCTGTACGAGAATCTTCGGCACAGATATGGCTTTCGCCGAGTATTCCGTAACCGTCTTCGTGAATTCCTCCTGCGTCATCGGGCGCTTGCCGGTCTGGCCTTTCACAGCGTCTGGTGCGGTGTCAGAAACCGTCTGATTTGCGACTGCCTGTTGAGTCCCGCGGGTCTGCATGGCTTCCGGTGCTACGTCAAAAAGACTTAGCTGGTTGGGATTATCGGACTTCCTGTTCTTCTGCTGCGAGGCCATGAAGTTCTTGACGTATGCCTGATAGATTTCAAGCTGTGTCTGCGGATTGCGCACCTGGTCAAAGGACTTGATCCCGGCAGACGTGATGGCTTCATCTATGAACGAGAGCTGCCCTTCTTCAAAGGTGCTCGACACGTCCACAGACTCCGAGTCCTCGATGCCGGACTTGTCCAAGTCGCGGTAGCGGAAGATGTCGCTGTTTCTGATCTCGTCTATAAGCTCCCGGTAGTGGTCGTGCGCCACGATATCGAGCGTGTCCAGATCCTCGTTGCCGGTCTGTTGGCCGAACGGCAGACGCAGACCACGTCCGATGGTCTGCATGGCGAGGATGTCACTCTTTGCGGCGTTCAGCGGGATGATGGTGAACAGGTTGTTCACGTCCCATCCTTCCTTCAGCTTGTAGACGTGCAGCACAATTTCTATCGGGTTCGACGCGCTCTCGATGGAGAGAAGAAGACGAACGTTCTTCTCGGATTCCTCTCCGGTCTGCTTCGAGTGGATCTCGATGACCTTGCCCTTGTATTTGCCTTTCATGAAGTCGTCGCTGTCAACCAAGGCACGAATCTTCTTTGCGTGCTCCGTATCCCTGCAGGCTATAAGTACGATCGGTTTTACATAGTCGAGTTCATTGTTGGCGCAGTATTCCCGCAGGACCGATTTCCGATGCTCGTGCAGGGTGAGTCCGTCACGGATCTTCATCTCCTCGATGTCGTCCTGGCTGTATCCGGCTATATTGGAACGTCCCATAACGACTGGGATCTTCAGATATCCTTCGGCGGCTCCTCGCGCCACGTCATACGAGTAGATGACGTTCGACAGAGACTTCGGCGTGGCCGTGAATTCCAGTCCGAGAATCGGCCGCAGATAGTTGATTGCCTTCATGGACGCAGGAGCATAATAATGGTGTGCCTCGTCCATGCAGATGACGAGGTCGTCGAACTGCGCGAGCACGTCTGCGAAGGATGCGCCGAGCGTCTCCTTGAATTTGTGGAAATTGAACTGCGTGTCGGTCTTGCTGTTAAAGATCTTCCCGATGTTGAAGATGAAAAGCTGGATCTCCGACGCATGGTCTACGGACAAGGAGCCGTTCTTATACTTGACCGGGTACTGGTCGTAGTTCTCGCCATCCCAGACGAGCGGCCTGCCCATCTCAGCCTCAAGCCCCTTGAAGATGTACTTCGGATGTGCAGGATTGGATTCCTTGCGCAGCTTGTCGTAGATGGTGTTTCCGGGCGCGAGGATGAAGAAGTGCTTATATCCCTTCGTCTTGTACAGATAGTAGATGCAGGCTCCCATCAGGCGTGTCTTGCCGATGCCTGTGGCCATGGCGTAGCAGAATGACGGGAAGTGGAACTTCGACCGAACCTTCCTGTTGTTCTCACTGTATTCGGACGCAGCGGCCTCCACAGTTTCCTTGTCGTCACGTTTGTAGTCGCAGTGCGTGCTGATAGCATCGAGATAAGAGAGAGCTTCCTCCTGCGGCGTCCTCAGGCTCATGGCGTATTTGATTTTCGATACTGTTCCCGACATTTACCGCACCTCGCTTTCAAAATTGCACTTGTCCAGGAGATCCTTCGGAATCTTCTTCACCTCGATGTTGTCCGGCAGAATCATGTCCGACTGGATCTTCGTCGCGTAAATCAGGAGAGACTGCCCCTCGTCGAGGTGCTGTGACAAAGAGCGGATGTATTCCGCGTTCACGAACTCCGTGGTCACATGGATGAACCGCTTCTCCGACGAATGGCCGTGGAAGACGTCCTGTGGCTTGTACTTGAAGCCTTCGATCTTGCAAATCGCCTCACACAGCATCTCGAACGTGTAGGTCGGGTTAATCTGGTAGACCGGCAGCTTGTCGTTCTTCACGAGCAGGCTCGGCGCAAGCTCGTAGAAGTGGTAACCACCGCCACCATGCCAGTCTACGCTTTTTGTGATACCCCCAGCATCCTCTCCGTTAATTACTCTATCAAGACGCGGCTTACAGTGAGAATAGGCCTGATTACCAAGCTCAATACCTATCCATTTTCTGTTTAGTTTCATAGCAGTAGCGGCAGTTGTTCCACTACCCAAGAATGAGTCAAGAACCCATTCTCCTTCTGATGTGGTCATTTCTATAATCTGTCTAACTAGCTGTTCCGGTTTTTTCCCGCTGCCGAATTCTACAGAACCCTCTTTGGTAAGATTCTTCATCCAAGCATTCATATCCCAATAGGTTCCCTGCAAGTCTTTTTTGTAAAGTTCTCCATCAATTACTTCTGATGTATCGCGAAGCCAGACAAAAAGTCTGCATTTGTCTCCTTTATAAAACTGTTCGTATAATTTTCCTCTGTTTTTACCTGTCTTTGGGACATACTCTATGGAAATTAAATCTTCGGTGATGTGTTCTTCAGATCGATAATCCATTACCCGGGTTCTTATCGAACTCTGTGCATTAGTTGTCTGGAAAATATTTATTCCATACTTCTGGTACACTTCCTTCTCAGTTATCCCTTCTTGAGAAGCAACTTGCTTAACGGACAACATCTTCGGATCTTTTCTGATGAACACCTTGATTTCATTTCCATCTCCGTCAACAGTAGATCCATAGTATTCCTTCTCACCAGGATCAAGTAATACCGTCGTATACTTCCAGCTTTTGCCTTCTTCCTGATACTGCTGAACTAACTCAGAAATCTCAGTATATGAATACGGACCGTTAAACAATGGGAGAAGAGAATAATCTTTGGCATAACCCAAGATGTATTCACAGTTTTTCTTTAATCTCTTATCCTCTCCACCGCCAGACACGCCGGCAATATTCTTCATATTAACAGAAATCATGTTTATAAAATTTGATCTGCCAAATACTTCGTCACAGAGAACTTTTAAGTACGCTTGTTCTTCATCATCAATTTGAATCCAGATTGATCCATCTTCAGACAGCAAATCCCGCAATAATGTTAAGCGAGCCTTCATGAGAGAAAGCCAAATGCTGTGTTCAAGATTGTCGTTATAATAATCGAACGCACTTCCCGTGTTGTATGGAGGATCAATGTAAATGCATTTTATAGAGCTATAGAAATCCTGCTGCAGTGCTTGGAGTGCAATCAGGTTGTCTCCGTGAATCAGCATGTTCTCACTGTCTGGATCGCCGTAGGATTTCTCCGGATCCTCAAGGAGTATGCGCGGTTCGACTGGCTTCTCCTCATCGTATTTGCCGACCCATGTCAACTCGAGTTTTCCTTTTTTCTGCATGACTGTATCTCCTAAAACTTCAGTACGACGCTGATCAGAAGGATGGGGTTGTCAATCTCAAGGCTTGCGTTGAACGCCTTGATTTCCTGGTCGCCCTCGGCTCTGAACCTGGTGTCACGTTCGTGGAATGACGCCTGGAAGGCCTCGAGCTTCTTTTCCTTCTGCTCCGCCTTTTTCCTGATGTCTATCTTTTCGTAGAAATTGTTCGAGGCTCTTTCCTGTTCACGGAGTTCCTCGATTTCCGCGCTCATCTCTTGGTACTGCACGACAAGCTGTTCGTTCTGGATGCGTATCCAGTTCTCGATCTTGCGCCGGTTGTATTCCCGTACCGGTTCCGACTGTCTGTCGAGCTTGTCCAGCATCTCTGAGACGAGGTTTTGGTACGTTCTCTGGAACAGAGCGTTTTCCTTATCCGTCGGCGTGAAGTATCGCACATTGGAGTCGTCGATTTTCTCCAGTTCCGGCACAAGGTCGTCCTCTTCGAAGTCGACATACCTGCCCTCGTGGTCGCACATAAGAAGCACGGGGAAGAGGATGTCCGCATTGTTGCACATCGCACCGAGGAACAAGTATCCTCGTGCCCCGATGTTCTGTTCACCCCAGCCGTCGACTTTCCAGTACTGGACATCCCTGAACACCTCCGGCTGCGCGACTTTGCTCCAATAGTCGACCTGCTGTAGGTAGCGGTCGATGTCCTTCTTCGTGCCTTCGAGTGCCTGCTTCTTTGCGCCGCTGCTTTCCGTGACTAAGATGCCGCGGAGTTTCTGTATCTTCTTGTCGCGCTTCGCATCCAGCTTTCTGTTCAGCTTGTTGAACTCTTTCTTGAATTCAGCAGCTGTGTCGCATCGCTGATAGATGTCCAGCACCGTCTTCTCGAAGCTCGTGCCGGATTCCAGGACTCCGATTGCAATGTCGGAAGCTCCGAACACACCCTCGAAAAGCTTGAACTTCTTCGACAGTATCTCGTAGACGCGCTTGTCCGCCTCGTTCTGCGTGTTAAGTAGGTTGATGGCGACCACGTCGTTCTGCTGCCCGTAGCGATGGCAGCGGCCGATTCGCTGCTCGATCTTCATCGGGTTCCACGGCAGGTCGTAGTTGATGACTGTGTTGCAAAACTGCAGGTTCAGGCCTTCCGAGCCGGCGTCAGTGCATATGAGTATCTTCGCATTCTCTTTAAAGTAGTCGACGATGGCGTGCTTGTATTCGACGCTTCTCCCGTAGTTCGCGTTTCCATAGTTCTTCGCCTGCCATGCTTGGTATATTTCCTTCGACATGGCATCGTCGAATCCTCCGTTAAACAGGAGGATGTCTTCCTCACTGTACCCGGATTTCCTGAGTTCTTCGGCGATGTATTTCTGTGTCCGTTTCGACTCAGTGAACACAACGGCTTTCTGCGCTATCCCATGGTCACGTTGGAAGGAGAATCCGATTTCAAGCGCCTGCTTGAGTGCGGTGACCTTCGAGTTCATCTTTATGCGCTTCGCCACGTCGATGATGACGTTGACCTCGTCCAGTTCCTCCTGGATGAATGCCTTTTTGGCGGCGGTGTCCTCGTCCTCGGTTTCCTCGAAGCCGGATTCGTCGATTTCGTCCTCGACGAAGCTCCAGAAGAGGTCAAAACCTTCCTGCGCGTCCGCCGACTTCGTGCCTTCATACAGCTTTTCGAGCCGCTTCTTCAGCACCTCGAACGTCTCTATCAGGGCAAAACTGGATGAAGCCATGAGCTTGCGGATGACGAGGATGATCAGCGCCCGGTTGGATGTCGGTATCGAATACAGGACGTCTCTTTTAAGAAAAAGGTTCACACGCTCGTAGAGTTCTATCTCGTCTCGCGACAGTTCGAAATCCACGGTTTTGCAGATACGCTTCACGAAGTGCATGTAGGCTGCCACGTCTTTACGAAGTGTTCTGTACAGGACGGGAGTGAGCTCTCGCTTCAGGTCGCCGTAGTCCTCATTCTTGATATACCGCTGACGGAACACCTTCTCCGAGCCGAAAATTCTCGAATCGATGAAGGAGACCAGACCGTACAGGTCCATAAGCGAGTTCTGCAGTGGCGTGGCTGTCAGAAGGATCTTCGGTATCCCGCCGGACAGTTCGAACAGCCGCTTCGCGCGTTTCGTGCCGTGCAAGTTACGCAGGTTGTGCGCCTCGTCGATGATGAGGAAGTCCCACTTCACATCTGGAAAGCGTTTCATCAGCTTTCCTGAATAGTCGTAGGATGTGATAACTATCCGGACGCTCTGTCTGTCGACGAGTTTTTTGTGCCAATCCTCTACGTCATGCTCGACCGTGAGCCTGTCCAGGATCACGGGTTTCAGGTCAAACTTCTCCTCGAGTTCCAGTTCCCACTGCTTGCGCAGGGATGCAGGGAGTGCAATCAGCACCGTCCTTGCTCCGGATTCCAGCATGTAGCGCAGGACGAGCCCAGCTTCGATTGTCTTTCCGAGTCCGACTTCGTCGGCAAGCACTATGCCGCCTGTCTTCATGGCGTCGATTGCGGCGCAGAAGGCGTTTATCTGATGCGGGTTCGGATCGATGTGAGACTCGTTCGCAAGGAGGAAGTGAAAAGGTGATTTTTCCAGTTCCATACGCTTGAACCTGCCATACTGCTCGAGGAGCAGGTTTCCATTTTTACTGCTGTCCATCTGCGTCCTCCCCGTGAAGCTGTGCGAAAATTCCCTCGGCGATGCCTCTTGCCATCAGCGGCGGTACGGCGTTCCCGATTTGCACGAATTGCGATGTGCGCGGACCCTCGAAGTAGTAGCTGTCCGGAAATGACTGTATGCGCGCCGCCTCACGCACGGTGATGGAACGGTGCTGCCTGATGTCCGGGTGGATGAAATAGTGCCCGTCCTTGGAAAGGTGTGCCAGTATCGTGTGGCAGCAGTGCGTGTCTCCCTCAACGACCTTGAAGCGGTCGGTGAAGGAGCGGCGGTTCTTGTGCGTCTTCAGTTCCTCGGGCAGGTCGTTGTAGTTGAGGCGCTTGTGCCCATCGTTCCAGAGTTCTATGGCTCTCTTGTATATCTTGATGTCACGGTCGATATTCGGTCGGCAGTTCTGCAGAGTAAGGACGTCGTTCGTCGTGCGGATGCCGGTTTCGGTCACGTAGCTGCTCGGCTTTTTCTTCGAGTAGGTGTTGTTGCTTTCACCGGGATGGAGT
>Ga0256406_1003433_pt1 | contig 19769 bp, 16 predicted proteins | sample RumenRJG_03DNA_FD_185986 | JGI IMG/M metagenome (GOLD analysis project Ga0256406, IMG submission 185986) | Bovine rumen microbial communities from Lethbridge, Alberta, Canada - RJG_03 | ecosystem: Host-associated > Mammals > Digestive system > Stomach > Rumen | place: Canada: Alberta | collected...
ATCACCATTGATGGTTATCATCAGTATAGGAGAACGACTCTTAGATCATTACGTTATGGTGTCCGCTCGCTCCGCTCCGCGTCCGTTTTGCTCCGCAAAACTGTCCGGTCATTGGCGCAATTTGCACAGATTGTCTACTCAATCATAAGTTGCACATATCTCTGTTCATTTTCTATTATAGTTTTATTGAATACGTGCTTTCCGATCAGTCCTCTGAGGGCAACAAGATGTTGAATATCTGGACTGCAAAACTCCAGGACGCATACCGTCGACGTCACAGTATTCAATTCCGGGTAGAAATCAGAAACATGCACAAGAAACTTTTCCAATATATCCTCCAGGGGATACTGGGAAATATCTGCCCCTGTGCAACCTTCACCAGCTTCAGGTTCTTGCTGAAAGCTCAGGCTTATCACATATCCCTTTGGACCTTTATAAATGTCATTGCCCATATCTGAGTATGCGCTTGTATTGTATTTGTCTGCGCAAAAAGCCTTTATATCTTTCATAATCAGTTACTCCCTACCTATAATCTACACCTCAATCTGTCCAAAAATACGGACTCGCTCAGTGTGTCTTAATGCTTCAACTGAGCCTGCAACTCCTGGAAGCTCTCCAAGGCGCTCTGAAGGTTCTCTATGATGTCGTCTGCCAGCACATCCGGTTCCGGCAGGTTGTCCAGATCGGCAAGCGCCTTATCCTTGATCCAGAAGATATCAAGGCTGGTCTTGTCTCTGGAGAGAATATCTTCAACCGGAAACTTGCGCCAGCGTCCATCCGGGTTTTCTTCTGACCATGTTTCTGTGCGCTCATACCGGTTCTCCGGGTGATAGCACTGAATGAAGTCTTCCAGATCGGCAAAGGTCATCGGATGCTGTTTCAATGTGAAGTGCATATTCGTCCTGAAGTCATAGATCCATACTTCCTTGGTCTGCGTCTCGCTGCTGGCAGGGCGCTTATCAAAGAAGATGACATTCGCCTTCACGCCAGGCTTATAGAAGATACCGGTCGGCAGCCGCAGGATCGTGTGCAGATCTGTCGTCTGCAGGAGCTTCTTCCGGATGATCTCACCGGCTCCGCCCTCAAACAGCACATTGTCCGGAACAACCACGGCAGCTTTACCGGTCGGCTTCAGGATCGTGTTGATATGCTGCACGAAGTTTAGCTGCTTATTGCTGCTTGTCGTCCAGAAATCCTGCCTGTTATAAACCAGATCCTCCTCTTCCTGCTCGCCTTCTTCATTCGTAAATGTCAGTGAAGACTTCTTGCCAAAAGGAGGATTGGTCGTGCAGTAGTCCACCCTGTATCCTGGATCTGTCAGCAGGGAATCACCATGTGTAACTGGCACATTCCCATAGATATCACCGATGTTGTGCAGGTACAGATTCATCAGGCAGAGCTTGAAGGTTGTTGCCACCAGCTCGTTGCCGTAGAAGGTCTCGTTTTTGAGGAAGGCTTTCTGCTCCCGATCCATCTGATAGTTGTTCGGATCGGAAAGGAACGACTGTGCAGCAAGGAAAAATCCCCCACTGCCGCAGCAAGGATCCGCAAGAGTCTTTCCGGGTTCCGGTCTGACACATTCTATCATCGCCTTAATCAGCGGTCTGGGCGTGAAATACTGGCCAGCGCCGGACTTTACGTCCTCCGCATTCTTCTGAAGCAGGCCTTCATAGATTTCACCCTTCACATCAGAAGACATCGAGACCCAGCGCTCTTTGTCGATCATCTGCACGATACGATACAGGATCGCGGCGTTATTGATCTTATTGATCGCACCTTTGAAAATCTGGCCGAGGATACCGTCCTGTTCGCCGAGCTTTTCAAGAATGTCCTTATATTTGTCCTCCAGTGCTGCACCGGTCAGTGTGTTCATGTCTGCCCAGTTATAGCCTTCCGGGATGCCGGTCTCACGGCTATATGGCGGCTTGGAATATTCATCTGACATCTTCAGGAAGATCAGATAGGTCAGCTGCTCCAGATAGTCGCCGTAGGAGACGCCATCATCACGGAGCGGGCCGCACATTCCCCATACTTTAGATATAATAGCTGACGAATGCTCACTCATTACTTGTCTCCCCTTTATCATGTTCTTGGAGTCTCTGTAAAGTCTGCTTTATCCCTTTCAACTCCAAAGAAAGTTTTTTAACTGTTTCAACCAAATTCTCTTCTTCGCTCGTAGAGGAGAAGATTGTCATATAGTTTTTCAGATCGATAAATATCTCCTCGGAAAACTCCGCTTGTCTCCCTTCATAACTAACTAATCCTTCTACCGGTTTCATATTAGGGTTTCCTCGCATTTTATTGCTCCCAATATATAAATCGTAATGCTGTCCAACCCCGATAATACATTCTTTTTCCTTCTGGCTTTCAAGAGTTCTCTTAAAACCCTCTTCTGGAAGGCTGTCAATAAATTCTGGATTCAATGCAATTTTTACATGTTTCGCTGTTTGCTTACCGTGATTTACAAAACGAACAATGTACCAAGCACGATGCTCATAGCAAAACTCTATTTCGATGAACGGGCGGTTTTCTTCCTCGTATTGCTTTCTCATCTCGTTGAGTTGATCTTTAGAAGCATTAGCCGCTTTAATGTTCGCTAAGCAAATTGCGATCGTGGCAATTACATAGATGGCGGTTATTATAACCATCAACCAATCTGTGATAGTGGGCATTTATAATCTCCCTTCAAATGCTTCCTTCAGAATGCTTTGGCGCATAGCTTCAGCTCCTCGAACTGAATCATTAACCGTCTTTTCTATGCTGTAACAAACAGATAACCGAGCATCTATCTCTTCAAGTACAGATTCCGCTTCGCTATCTGATAATATTGGCACGGGTGTGTCCCTGATATCATCCAATCCAAGGCCTAACTTACCGCCGCCTCGTTTATTTTTCAGCAGATCCTTCTGGCCGTAATCGCTCTTCAGATACCAAGCCATCAACTCACCTTGTTTCGGGTTATTAAAACGAATCATGGCTATGTGTTGGTTAATGTATGCCTCTCCGATATCTGCAGGAATCAATGCAATGCTCCCCAGATCAGCTGTTATAGACACCAGAACGTCATTCTCATTCAATCTGCTTCTTTTTCCTTCAGCGTTATCTGGTAATAGCACAAATTGTTTATTGTCATTTTTAAGATAGATACCGTCTCTTGTCAGATCTGTTATACGTACAAACCTTGCTCCTGCATCCGCATAGTATTTTGCCCAGCCTCTTGATCCGCTGGTAACAAATTCACTTACTTCACGGATAGAGCGTTTGTTTGTCGTATTTGTAAATACGGATTTAAGCACAGCCTGCCTATATATCTCCAACTGTGCTTTGCATTTTTTTAAGGTTTCAATTCCATCGTCAAGCTGAGATAATAGTTCCTCTATTCTCGATATAATCTGTCTCTGCCTATCTATTGACGGAGCCCACAATTCCTGGCTTCCAAGCACTTTGGGCGGAACTCTCTTTTGTCCTGCGCTTCCAGTCATCTTCGCCTGTAGGTTTTTTCGTACTATAGCTTGCGACAAATAATAGTACATCCATTCGGGAAGAATCTTATCTGTATCACACCGGAGAACAATGAATTCTGTACTGCCTGCCCCATATCCATTGGTCAGTCCATTGACGACTGCTCCTTTTCCGTTCTCCATACACGGTGTAATTTTTGCGAACAGAACATCTCCATCTCTGAACACAGAATAATTCCGGACGTTCTCTACCGAAATATTCCTGTCAAGTTCAACATCTCCCGTAGTAGAAACTGCTTCCATCGGGAGAAAGCTGATCAGAGTTTCTCCTGGCAGATCTATTTTCTTTGGCGGGTTCACCACACATACATCTGAAATCTTTAGCATGTTCATTTACGCCACCAACTCCACATTCATCTCATGCAGGATGCTCACATACTGCGCTCCGAACACATCATAGAACCGACCCAGGCCGCCTTTGTGGTCAAAGGGGCTGAGATCCAGATCTTCCGGTTCGATGGAAAGTGACGTGATAATATGATCCTTGATCAATCGCAGCCATTCCATCTGTTCATCCGTAAAGTGAACCGATCCGGCGTTCCGGCGGAGTGTCCACTGCATGAAGTTATAATTCACTCTGTCCGCAAAAGGTGCCAGATTGTCACCATAGCCCATCTCAAAGCGGATGATAGAGATCAGATCCGTCAGCTGGGCCATCGTGCCACGCTTCACCTTATCTGGTTTCTTGATCGCATAGCACTCCCAAAGGCGTTCCACGGTTATGCCCTGTGCGGTCAGCTTTTCGTACAGCTTTTTCAGTTGATCTATTGCCATCGGCCTGTCCTTGTATCTCTGGTCATAGATGATACGCAGGGCGATGATCTCATCTTTGTTTTCTTCAATAAAGCTCCGGAAATTGCTGATGATCCGGTCAGCATTTTCCTGCTTGTCTGTATCGAATCCGGCAAATAACACGGTATCCAGATTGGCAGAGTCAATCACCTGGTCATGGCTGCGCCGTACTTCTTCGATGAAAATCCGGTTCTCCGGCTCATAAAACGGCTTTACCGCATCCTGTATCATTTCCTTCTGTACAGCCTTCATGCGGTCAGTCTCGTCCTGTGTCGGCTCATGATCATCAGACAGATCGACACTGGCCTTACTTGCAATGACATCCTCGTCGAAAGCATCCAGCAAATGCTGCGCCAGATCTCCGGGAGATATGGTCACTTTATCCGTGAATTCCTTGCGCTCCTTCGGTGTCATCTGGCTGTTCAGACGGATCACACGGTTGGCAAGGGATGTGAGCGTGTCCTCATCCTTTGCCCCAAGTGCCACATTCAGCATCAGCTGCTTCATGCTGACGGAAGGCTTGCGCTCCAGCGGTCTCGTATCCGTTTTCTTTGACTTCGTGACACCAACCGCATCGATGATGACGAAGTGATCCTTATTTTCCGTAGCAGACGGAGTAACCTTCTGCAGGTCATCTTTCCCAAGGACACGGGTTCCTCTGCCCTTCATCTGCTCAAAATAGTTGCGGCTGCGGACATCCCGCATGAAGATCAGACACTCAATCGGTTTCACATCCGTACCGGTCGCAATCATATCGACCGTAACCGCGATCCTCGGATAGTAGTCATTCCGGAAAGCAGAAAGCACGGTTTCCGGCTTTTCTGCCTGACAAGTGATCTTCTGGCAGAAATCATTTCCTTCGCCAAACTCCTCACGCACAATCTGAATGATATCGTCCGCATGGCTATCTGTCTTGGCAAAGATCAGCGTCTTCGGGACTTCCCGGCGATGTGGAAAGAGCTGCGTAAACAGGTTCTGTTTGAAGGACTGGATGATCGTCCGGATCTGGCTCGGATTTACTACATCCTTGTCCAGCTTCTCCGGCGTGTAATCCAGATCCTCATCCATCTGTTTCCAGCGCTTGGCTCTCGTCAGCCGGTCTCTGTATTCGATCAGCTGTTTCATGAGCCGTGCGCCATTTCTGGAAATCTGTGTTTCGATCAGAAAGATATCCTCTCCGACATTTACCCCATCAATGATTGCCTGCTCACGGGAGTATTCACTGACCACGTTCTGATTGAAGAAAGCGAAAGTACGCTTGTCCGGTGTAGCGGTCAGCCCGATGATGAAGGAATCAAAGTATTCAAGCACCTGGTTCCACACGTTATAGATTGACCTGTGGCATTCATCGACGATGATACAGTCGAAGAATTCAGGCGGATATTTCTCGTTATAAACAACTTCCCTGACCGGTTGTGACGAAGTGCCTTCCTGTTCAAAGAAGGATTCTTCTTCCAGGGATTCGTCCAGTTCTTCACCTTTCAGGATGGAATACATCCTCTGTATCGTGCTGATGCAGATCTGGACATCTTCAGGGATATAAGAGTTCTTTAGCCTCCGGACACCATACAGCTGCGAGAAAGAACGGTTCTCATCGTTCGGCGTGTAGGCCAGGAACTCGCGCTCGGCCTGTTCTCCCAGGGACTTGGTATCCACGAGGAACAGGATGCGCTTCATCTTTCCATATTTGAGCAGCCGGTACGCCGCCGTGATGGCTGTGAACGTCTTTCCGGCTCCTGTTGCCATCTGCACCAGAGCTTTCGGGCGGTTCTCCGCAAAGGACTGATCCAGATTCTGGATCGCTGTGATCTGGCACTTGCGGAAGCCTGTCGTATCAAATTCCGGGAAGCGCTTCATGTTATTCCGGATCGTATCCTTCTCAGCAAGGAGCGCTTTCAGCGTCTCCGGCCTGTGGAAAGAAAAGACTGTCCGGGAGCGGTATTTGATATCGTTGTAGTCTGTGAAGCGAGTCAGCTTGCCGGTGGCCTCATAAGCAAAACGGATCCGGTAGTAGCTCGTCACATATTTGAACACGCTGCCAGCATAGCGTCCGGACTGCTGTTCAACGGTGGTAATGTTCTCGCCGAGATCGTCTTTCTTCGCCTCGACCACACCAACAGGGGAGCCGTCCACAAAAAGAGCATAATCAACCGGCCCGGTGTCTGTCGGAAACTCCCGAACAGCAACACCGAGCGAAGCAAACGGATTTACTTCGTCCATGTTCTGGATGATCCAGCCGGACTGGCGCAACCTTGCGTCTATCTGTTCCCGTGCTTTCTGCTCTGGGGTCATGAATCTTACACCTCACGATCCGCTGTTATTGAACAATCAGTTCTTTATATCAGGCAATCCTCTTCATGTAGACGCTGCCGGTATTATCAACATAATACTCGGCTTTCTTATGAAGAGCCTCCAGAGAGCTTTCCATTGCTACTCTAATCGGAGAGTCGTTGCCATCCTTGTATGGCTCAACTTCAATCGCAATCTTTTCGATGCGACGTTCTCTGTCATCCGTCTTTTCCAGCGGCTTCGCTTTGTAATCCGTCAGCTTGCCCTGGAAGGTGCTCAGACCGCTAAGAATACGGCTGTCACATTTGTTTACATAGGAGATCATATCGCTCTCAATGTAGTCGATATACTCCTTCTCGTAGTTCTGGGAATAATACAGTTCAAGAAGTCCGCTGACCACATAGAGCTGGCGGGACATCTCGATGCTGTCCTTGATACGCAGAGCCTTGTCCATCAGTCCGCGCAGATCATCATAGTCCTTTGCCTTCTTCTTTGCCGTGGAATCCAGATCGCTCAGATAAAACTCGATGTCCTTCATTGCAACCTTCTTTGCCGACTGAAGGCTTGCTATCGTGGCTGCTCTCTGATCCTCATGCATCATGATGGTGCTGAAATTACTGTGCGCGTACTTAACGAAACTGATTTCCGCCATCAGCTCTGCCTTTTTCTCTCCATACAGGAAACCAAGGATCTCATCCAGCTTCTGGTTGACGATCTCCAGTTCACTGTTGATCTGAGTGAGAAAGTACTGGCCGGTCACTGCTGACATAGCAGTAAATGCACCCAGCGCTGCAGCCTGTGCAGCGACAGGATAGAAGGAAGCAGAACCGGCAAACTGGCCGTTTGCCCGGATCATTGATCCGTATCCACCCTGCTTTAATGCCGTCAGTGTGTGCGGCAGGCCTTCCGGGAATGTTACCGTATAAGCGTTCGCCAGTGTTCCGGCAGCAAGTGCCTGCGGAGCCTGCTGAAGAAGTGCACTGACCTGCATCTTCTGTCCGGAGCTGAGTGCCAGCTTTGTGAAGCGGCTTGTATCCTCCAGATCAACCATGCCGTCATACGGCGCGATCTGAAAGCCTGAATTCGCTTCCATAACGTCAAAGGCCTGCGCCTCGGTTAATTCGTTCTTTCCCTGAACCGTCGCAATTTCAGCCATTGTCTTTGCCTCCTGATGTTGTATTTTCGGGGAGGATTTCCATAATGTCATCGATCGTGCACCCAAGCACGCCGCAGACCTTTACAAGCACCTCCACGCGCACATCTTCATTCTTGCTCATGTGTGACATCGCGTTTGTGCTGATCTTCGCTTCTTTGATCAGCTGTGTTTTCGTCATGTTTCTGTCGATAAGAATGTGCCATAACTTGTTATAGCTGACTGCCATAAGCTTTTCTCCTCGTAATACTCCCTGAAACCCTTGTAAATGCGTAAAATTTCACGAATCCCATTCTATCACAATTCCAGCCAAATTACAAATAATATTTGACCTTTTCAAACAGCTTGTTGGTAGCTACCGACACCTTTTTGTAACGCTTTCAAAGGCTCTTTTTCAGCTTCCCGGTATAATTCCCCGTCCGCAGGGGTAGCCGGTCAGAACACCATGTCTGAACATGATATTCTGACCGCAGATTGTGCCCTGTACTGCCGGCATCAGCCTGTCGGCCGCTCTGCCCCGAAGCCTCTAGTCATCCCTATTTTGCGGATAGCTTCTTTCCTTTCTGCGCTGACCGGCGGGAGCAGCCGCAGGGACAATCGTGATTTCTGTATCTCATAGCTGACTGACCCTGGCGCTGCGCCTTTCTCCTCCAGCTTCCTGCAGAGATCTGGGTATCTGGCGGCATAATCCTTCAACCGCCTCTTCAGTGGAGCGTGGAAGGTGTAAATCGTCCAGATATCATCGCCTTCCGATGTGAGAAGAATCGTTTCCTTCTCGTACTTGGTAAGTCTGGTCATAAAATCATTTTCTCCTTCAAAATGTCATGCGTAGAGCCGCCTTTCTGCAAGTGAAAGACGGCTCCTGTGTGTTTCCCACTATAGGGTTAATCAACAAATACTCGCTGCAGCAATCCCTCCAGACCCAGGTCACTGGCCTGGAGCCGCCAAAGCTCATCCACCTTTCTGGCCTCTGCCAACAGCTTCGGATACTTCTCCGGATGGAAGACGTTCATCTCGGCGACCTGCGCCCTCAGCTCATGCACCAGCTGCTTCAGATCCGGATCCGCCGTGACATGCTCGATATAATCCAGACGTCTGACTGTCTCCCCGCAGGTTTCACTGCCGAAGGCTGCCAGCATCTTCTTTCTAGCAAAGCTGCGCCAGGGAAGATCTCCGGCCTTTTTGCCCAGGTTCTTCTCATAGGCCTGTTCCATGGAGTACACATTGTCGCTGATCTCATACTGCACATCGGCAAAGATCTGGGCGAATTCCTCCTCCGTAAGGCCCGACTGTTCAATCAGCGTGGCAAGCGTCATGAGGATCAGGCCGGTCAGCTGTCCTTCGCAGTTCGATGAAGCGACGATCAGGTTGCAGCAGGTGCCGACCTTGCTGTCCGTGCCAAAGGCGAAGAGGGCTTCTTTCTGGGTTTCCGTGAGAGTTTCGTAGCTAAATGTCATGCTCATAATCTTGGTTCCTTTCTTTGAAATATTGTGATTTGATAAGTTTCCACATATCAAAAGCCGCCTTTCCTCCGGATGAAAGACGGCCTCGGATATGTATGTGCTGATGGTCAGCGATTCAGTTTTGCATGTTATGACATGAGGAAAGTGCCAATCAAGCTGCGGAGGAGGATCACCCTCTCGATCACCCAGTCACCGATATGTGGTATCAGGAAGACAATGAAGGCTCCCGCCAGCATCTTTACAACCTCCGGACCGGTTGCCAGCCCGAAGAGCAGGCTGGCAATACCGGTAAGAGCAATGATGAAGGACAGGATATTCAGGATGACGGATGAGATCCCGTTCAGGAAGATCCCGATCCACTGTACCAGAAGCGCCGCGATCAGTACCGGCAGCAATACAATCTTTGCAATCAGCTTTAGTATGAACATCTTTCTATGCCTCCTTTGCCGCATTCATTTCTGCGAGTTTCTTCTGTTTCTGGCGTTCACGGTAGCGTCTGGCCTTTTCGCGGCCTCTGGCCCGCTGCTTGCGGAGCCGTTCCTGCTCTTTCAGCTCCTCCTCGGATAGCTCCGGTTCCGGGATATCGACTCTGCCGATGAACTTCAGATAGATCTCGATTTCCTGATGGCGTTCGCCGTTTACCTTCTCGGCTTCGTGAATAAGGATCTTATCAACGAATTCGTTCAGCATGGGAGTCGTCAACTCGGAGAAATCAGTGTAACGCTTTGCCAGATCAATAAAGTGATCAGCATCCTCTGCGTGAGTCTCTACCTCCAGCAGCTGAGCCTCTTCCTCCGCAATAACCGGTTCCAGCTCTGTCTGTTCTTTTTCGTATTTCTCACTCAGCATCTGAAATCGACGGTCAGAGATCTTGCCACTGACATTGGCCTCATACAGATGCTCGATCAGGCGATCCAGCTCATCAAAGCGTTTCTGATCAGCTTCCAGCTTGCGGGAGATGTCTGCGATTTCATCATCCCTGCGGGCGTTATGCGCTTCAAGGATGCGCTGCCGGAAGGCATCTTCATCTTCGATTGCGGACTGACTGGCATGACGGATCACTTCCAGCACCAGTTCCCGGATGACCTCGCTCCGGATGAAATGCATGGAACATCTTACTTTCCGCTCGTCCTTGCTGTTCTGATGACCAGAACAGGAGTAATAATCATAGTCATAGGACATTCCGGTTTCATTGCCCTGGCGGTCAATCTTCATATGCTTCTTTGATCGATGATTCGACATCTTGGCGCCGCAGTCCGCACAGAACACCAGACCGGTCAGAGGATTCGGCGCTCCATTGTCCGAACGGCGGCGGGTCTTCCTGAGTTTCTGTACCAGATTCCATGTTGCCTCATCGATGATTGGCTCCTGTGTGTCTTCAAAGACAGCCCAGTTCTCTTCCTCATTCACCCGGCGGGTCTTGTCCTTGTAGGAATTGCTGTAAGTACGGAAGTTGACGGTCTTACCGGTATATTCCGGCTTGGACAGGATCGAGGCGACCGTGCATTCCCGCCAGTTGTACGGATCAGACATGTCACAATGATTCCGGTAAGTGCCGAGTCCGTGATGTTCCAGATACCAGGAAGGCCGCTCCACCTTCTCCTCATAGAGGATATCTGCGATCTGCCTCGGACCGTAGCCTTCCACATTCAGCCGATAGATCCTGCGGACAACGGCTGCAGCTTCCTCGTCGATCAGCCAGTGACTGGGGTCTTCCGGATCTTTCTTATATCCATAGATGGCGACAGAAGAGATGTGCCTGCCGGATTTGCCCTTTTCCCTGAGCGTCGTCCGGATCTTCCGGCTGCAGTCGCGCAGATACCACTCGTTCATGATATTCAGAAATGGCGCGAACTCCCGGCTGCCTTCGATGGAGCTGTCTACGCCATTGCTGACGGCAATGAACCGTACGCCCTTTTGCGGAAGCTGGATTTCCGTATAGAAGCCGACCTGCAGATAGTCCCTGCCGATTCTCGACATGTCTTTCGCCAGAAGGCATCCAACCAGTCCTGCATCAACATCAGCCATAAGCTGCTTCCACGCCGGTCTGTCAAAATTGCCGCCGGAATAGCCATCGTCCGTATAGTGCCGAATATTGGTGAAGCCGTTCTGCTTGCAGTAATTCTCCAGCATCTTTTTCTGATTGATAATGGAGTTGGAATCTCCCTGTAATTCATCGTCGCGGGACAGCCGCTCGTATAATGCCGTAATCTTTTCAGCCATTGGTCAGTGCCTCCTTCTTGCGTCTTTCTTCATCTCTTCGTTTCTCGTTATATCTTTGGGAATAAAGCCTGCGCTTCTCGCGTTGGACGATCTGTCTCTGTCGTTTCTTTTCCAGTTTTGTCTGCTGCTCCGGTGTCAGCTCCGGCTGTGGAATAGTAAAGTTGCCAATGAAGTTCATATGGATCTCAATCTGCTGTTCCTTGCTTCCGGTGCTCCAGTCCGCTTCGTGAACAACGATCCTGTCAATGAATGTCCGGAGCACATCGGCGGTCAGTTCCGGGAACCCGGCCTGCTTCCTGGCAAGCTTCAGGAACAGTTCCGCATCGGTTTCCTTTTCCTCGCAGGCAGTCTCTTCCTGCTCAGCTTCCTGCAGGACAGCTTCGATCTCTGCCTGCTCGGCCTCATATTTTTCTACAGCCTTCTCCATCGCCGCATTCTTCAGCTTTCCGTTGAAATATTCCTCATAGACCTGCTGGATCAGTTCATCCAGCTCTGTAAAGCGGTTCCGAAGCTGCATGGTCTGCCTCCGGATTTCTTCCGCATCCTTCACTTTGACCGGCAGAACCGGCTTCTGAAGACCGGCGATAAAGGCTTCCTTATTTTCAATGCCGTATTGATAGGTCTGTCGGAGGGTATCCAGGACGAGTGCTTCCAGATCATCCGTCCGGACATGATGGCGGCTGCATACTTTCTCTTTTCTGGTTGCCCGCAGAACATTTTCAGAACAAAGGAAATAGCTCTGCGGTTTGTTCATACGACCTGTCAGTTCCCCGGTGAAGCAGTTCCGGATCGGCTGTGCCTGATCGACGTGATAGTACATAGGCGCTCCGCAGTCCGCACAGTAAAGATATCCTTCCAGCAGATGACTGTACTTCTTCTTTCGTCCCTCGGATTTGCCATACTGCGGGATGCAATGCTGTGCTTTCTCCCAAATATCCGGTGCAATGATTGCCTCATGTGTATTTTCTATGATCTGCCAGTCGGCAGGATCCTTCAGCTTTCGCTGAGATCTATAATCTTCGGCATAGGTGCGAAAGTTCACCGTGCAGCCCTTGTAGACCGGATTGTGAACCATATCCACAACTGTCCGCTGGTTCCATGTGTATGGGTATTTCGGTGTTTGCAGTTCTTTCGGGCTGTGAAGAACCCGATAGTATGATGGTGTCGGGAGCTGTTCTCCCGTCAGGATCCTCGCGGTCTCTCCCGCAGTCTTTCCATCCAGAATCATCTGATAGATGCGACGGACGATGGCCGCTGCCTCTTCATCGATGATCCACTTATGCTTATTCTCCATAGACTTCCGGTATCCATATGGCGGGCGGTTTGATGTCGGCATTCCTGCCTTCGCCCTCGTCCGGATGCTGGTCCGGATCTTCCGGCTCACATCATGGAGATACCATTCGTTCATGACATTGAGAAACGGCGCGAACTCTGCAGATTCCTTGCGATCACTGTCCACGCCGGATAGAACAGCGATAAAGCGAATGCCAAGATCAGGGAAGACTCTCTCCGTATAGAAGCCGACTTCCAGATAGTTTCTGCCGATGCGGCCCATGTCCTTAGCCAGCACGCAACCAATCAGGCCATGCTCGGCATCCTCCATGAGCTGCTTCCAGGCAGGCCGGTTGAAATCCTTCCCGGAGAATCCATCGTCGGTATAGTGGCGGATCTGGCCGAAGCCATTCTCAGCAGCATACTTCTCCAGATATTTCTTCTGGTTGGCGATGCTGTTGGAGTCTCCCTGCATTTCGTCATCCTTGGACAGCCTCTCGTACAGGGCTGTGATTCTGTCGTCGTTCTCTTTTTTCATATCAGGCTGATGCTCCTTCCGGTCTCATTCGTGGCTCCGGCCTGCTGGCGATGGAGAGATATCCATTCGTGATCAGGCGGATCAGTTTATCTTCAAAGGTTTCTCTGGCTGCCTCGTTGCAGCAGACTTTCACGGTGTAGGTGGTATTGCCGATCTTGCGGGCAAAAGATGTGGTAGTATTTGTATTCATAAGCATGTGGCTCCTTTCAAAATTGGGGTTGAAAAAAGCCGCATATCTTAGGCGGTAAGCAGGCGTCTGCAGGCCGGTTACTTACACACTTTGGATTATGCGGCGTCATCCGAGTAGTTCATGTTGATGTCCATGGGATTGATGTACTGGTCGCTCGTCGGTGCGATCTTGATGACCTGGCCGCCGAATCGCTGCACAAGAGCGGAATACTCGGCTTCCGGGTCTGAGATGATGATGTCGTCATCCGTGACCAGAAATGCATTGGCAATCTCTCTCTTGGCTGCAAACGATTTTCCGGATCCCGGTGTGCCGAGGATCAGTCCGTTCGGGTTCTTTAAGAGCTTCCGGTCCACCATAATCAGGTTGTTCGACAGAGCATTCAGGCCGTAATACAGGGCCTCCTTCCCCGACTGGAACAGTTCCTGCGTGGTGAACGGCACGAAGATGGCCGTGCTGGAAGTCGTCATGCCCCTCTGGATCTCAATCTCGTTGTACGCGAGCGGGAGGCTGGACATCAGCCCCTGCTCCTGCTGAAAGTCAAGACGCACCAGACTGCAGTTATGCTTCTGCGCGATGCTGTTGGCCTGGAAGACGTTATTTTCCAGCTCCTGCTGAGTCTTTCCCGTGTTGAGCACAAGGAAAGTCAGAAGGAACATCCGCTCATTCTGACTCTGCAGCTCCTTTAGGAGTGCCTTTGCATCGTTTCCGTAAGTTGCAAGGTCGGACGGAATGATATCCATGTCGTAGCCGGAGCGTACCGCCTTCTTCTGCTCCTCGATCTTCGACCGGTCCAGCTCCGTGATCGTATGCTTCACGGTCTTGATGGCTTCCGTCTGATCCACCGACTGGATATGCATGGTGACGATCTGCGTGGATTCCATCGAGAGGAAATCCGCCAGCATCCGGTCGCTGATGTCCGACGCCGTGATGCTGAGGAAACTCATGGCGCACCAGAGCTCTCCCATCTGGAAGACCCTGCCGTTCATGAAGTTAAGGCTGGACGGCGCGATAAAATCCTTCACGGACAGGCCGGATGGGACCAACCATTTCCAGTCGAAGAAGAACTTCTGGTCATCCCCCATGTGGAACTCCTGATGCATGAGCTCAAGGCGCTGCCTTCCGTCGAGCGTCTCTGCCTGCACGCCCAGACGCTTGAAGTTGTTTAAAAGATCCATCTCGATATGGATGAGCCGGGGCTTAGCGATTTTCATGGACTCGGCATGGATGCCGAACGTGAGATATTTTGTCTTCGTGAGACCGTTGTTGCCGGCCTCCATCTGCCGCTTCAGCATGCCGGTGTACTCATCCCGCACCTCATCGAAGCCGTCATTTCTGTGGGTAATGGCGATGCTCTTTTCGAATTTCTCTGAATCCGTTGCCAGGTTCATGAAGCTCAGTTCAAAATGCACCGAGCTGTCAAAGAAGTTGAGGAAGCTGCACCACTCCTCGAAAATCTCCGTCTGGTCCTCCTGCTGGGCGAGCTGGTAATTAATGTCCTGAAACTGAATTGTTTTCGTGTAGTAGTCCGTTCCGACCCGGCAGATCCCGTCCTGGAACATCCGGTCAAAGGGAATGCTCTGCTGGGTGGTCCGGGGAATCCCGTCATCCCTCTGCGCATTCTTAATGATTGCAGCGACCTTTTTCTTATCTTTGCTGCTCAGATACTCCGGAATCTGATAGCTTCTCTTTTCCTTCTTCCGGAACAGGTTTGTGATAGCTCCTGACAATCTCCTCTACCTCCTTTTCTGCCGCGTCCTCTCTCATAAGGGCAGCGTAATAGTTGTCTGTCTGATAAATCCGGATCTTAGGCCGGATGAAATTCGCCTGTATGAAGTGAAAAAGAATGACCTCCAGCGGCTGTCCGTTTCTCTCATACATGGCCACAAAAAAGAGCGGCATCATAACGACCATCATCCCCATGGCGGCCACACTGATATTTCCCGTCTTTTTCAGCAGAAAGAAAGACGGCACTCCGATGAGCGCCGCCAGGGAAAAGCAGATCAGCTGCCGCTTCGTGAGATTGAAGGCCACCTTGCTCTTTACTTTGGTGAGGTCCCTTGGGACCGCAATATAGCTGGCCAATTCGTTCTGTCTCCTCCTAATAAATGTGTTTTGTGATGATGCAGGCCTCCTGATCTCCAGTCAAAAGGCCTATCCCTTTTATTGTTAAAGCTTCCTTAATGTGCATGCAGGACGCCCCTTGCAAGAGATCCTGTCTTGAATAACGTAAAGCCCAGGAGTAGCGTGTACCCGAGTACATTCCACAGGGATCCCATGATGTCGTCCGAAATCGCCACGTTCTGGATCAGGACGGCATAGATCGCCACGCAGATCATGATAAGGAACCCCTGGAATCCCAGTGCGAACAGGGACCGCAGGTAATTCTGCCCGATCATGCTCTGCTCCCTGTTTCCAAAGGTTGCAAACGGAATCGGCGCAAGGCTCACCATGAGGTAGATCTCGATCATTCTTCCATACACGATCACGAAAATAATGAGCGACAGGATATTGAACAGGAACTGCACGACAAAGCTCTGCAGGAAGATCCCGAAGAGGACGCCCACGTCCATGCTTTCAAGGCTGCTCTGCATGGAAGCGATCGTACTGGCATCAATCGCTGTGCCACCTGAGATCAGTCCTCCGCTCTGCCGGATCACATACCCCGTCACATCGAAAACAGCCAGCGTGATGTTGAAGGTGTTGCTGATCAGCTCCACCGCAATGAACGTCTTGAAGACCCACTTGAAAAAGATCCAGGTCTCAAAATTCGCGAGATTGTTGTGGGCGATGACGAGCTGAATCAGTTCGTAACAGGCGATAAAGGTAAGGATGAGCCCTGCGATCGGCATGATGACATTCTCTGAGATGGTCCGGATCATGGAAAATACGCCCGGCTGAAAATCTGCCGGGGATACTGCGAGCTGTCCGGCCACATCCCCGACCTTGGCATTCAGGTTGTTGAAGGTATTGTTCAGGTTATTCATGATGCCGGATACCAGTAACTCCCGCAGCCATTCAAAGAGCTTTTCCTTTAAGCTGTCCAAGCATTTTTCTCCTTTCCGGGAGGCTGCAGGACCAGCCTCCCTTTTGCTGCCGCCCCTGTCCTGTGGGTCAGGCCGAACGGCCTGCAGAGCCGTCATGTTGCCTCCGGGTCTGCTTAGAAGACATTCCATAGAAATATCCCATGAGCATCTCTCCGGAATGCTTATGCGCTTCAGCCGAAGAGTCCGGCGAGAAGAGGAACAAGGGTAGTACCAATGAGAGCGACACCGCCGCCTGCCATCAGCTGCTTCATTCCCTGGCTCTTCGCGCCGGATAACGATAGGTAAGGTCTGAGCGGCGCAACAGCGCCGCTTTCCACCTTTTCCCCCGCTCCGCACCGTGCGTGCGGCTTTCACCGCACACGGCGTTCCATCGAATTCAGTTGACCAGGGTTTGTATTTTAAACACAACTTACACACTTCGTCACAGCGTATGGTTCAAAGAGTAATGGGCGGCATTTCTGCCTTTAAGCGAAGTATGTTAAGTTTTTCAAGATTGGTTTTATCCAAATGCAGGATTTGAAGATAGCTTTGAATCGTGTTGTCATCAGAAGCATGGATTAAGATGTGCACATCTTTCGTAACCAGCACAAGGTTTGCGTATTCATCGGTTCCGCCTTTGCTTATCGGCACTTTATGATGGCAGTGAATGTCATGGGCTTTCATATCACATCCTGTGACAGCACACTTTCCATACTGTGCCGCATACAGCGAGATCCGGTTATCCGCGTACTCAATAGTCCTGCTCCGCACCGGATTTCTCATCAGCCACAGCATTGTCCCTGTGTCGATTTCCAGATTCTCATGAATCGGTATCCGGCCTTCGGGAGTGTACTTGTTGACAGATTTCCTTTTGTGCTGTGCATTCTTTGGGTGAACGTATCCGACTGGAATCAGCGGACGTCCATGCAGAAACCTTAGCTGTTTGCTTTCTCCATACTTTTCTTTGATGAAACCCTTTCTCAGCGTACCCTGACGGGAAAGATCACCTTTCAGCCTGTTTCTGAGCTGTTTGTTAATACTGAAGGCAAGCCTGCCAAAATCCTCACAGGTTTCTGTAGCGATGCAGTAATACTCGTGCATCCCTGCCACTACGGAATTAAAGGTCTGCAGCTGCATGAACTGCGCTGTATCATCCGGCGAATGGGCCAGCTTCTTTACCTCTTCCGACAGCTTTTCATGTGCCTTTTTGTATGCCTTGTCGCTCATATGGGACTTTACGGCATATTTCTTTCCCTTCTTGCGGACTTTCAGCTTAAAACCAAGGAAGTCGGAATACTGCCGCTTCAGGTTGACCACCTTCGACTTCTCAGGACTGATTTCCAGTCCGAGACGGTCTTTCAGCCACTGTTCCGTGGCCTTATAAATCCTGACCGCTTCTTCATGTGTAGGACAGAAGATTTTGAAGTCATCGGCGTATCTGACCGCATGCACCTCTTTTAACGTACTTCTGCGCAAAGCTCTGTAAACGTGGCTTTTGATTTCGGTTCCCTGCGCGTTGCTCCTCGTCTTGAACTTCGTTTTAGTGGGCATCTCTTCCCATTGTGAAGCAATCCACCAGTCAAGCTCATTCAATACGATATTTGCGAGCAACGGCGACAGGATGCCTCCCTGCGGCGTCCCCTTATCGGGTCTTATTACTTTACCGCTTGGAAGCATAACCGGCGCTTTCAGCAGTTCTTTGATGATGCACAGTAGTTTCTTGTCCCTGATCCCCAATGCCCAGATCTGCCGTATAAGCTTTGTGTGGTTGATGTTATCGAAGAATCCTTTAATATCAAGGTCAACGACGTGGTACATATGCTGTACCTGTATCAGCCTCATACACTGTGCGATAGCTGTTTCTGCGGAACGGTTCGGACGGAATCCGTTTGAGTTCTCGCTGAATCTCGCTTCACAGATTGGCTCCATCACCTGAAGGATACATTGCTGTACCATCCGGTCGGTAATGGTCGGAATTCCCAGAGGCCTGGTCTTTCCGTTGGGTTTGGGTATCTCCACACGCCTCACGGCGCGCGGGTGATAGTTGCTGAATTGTTTCCTTATGAGGCAGACGTATTCTTCCTCACTTAATTTCATGAGGCTTTTTATCGTCCGCTTATCCACACCAGCCGTATTACTTCCTGTATTCTTTTTGATCGTCCGATAAGCGAGCTTGATGTTCTCTTCACTCTCAATGATTTCCATCAGGTGATTGAACGTTTTGCCCTTGACACTGTCTGCATACAGATCATCGAAGATTTCCTGCATTCCGTAATACTCAGAGTTGCGGATTTTCCTCTGTTTCGGTTTCCTTTCCTGATGCTCCGAAGTCAACACAGGCATCATCCCCTTCCGGTTCAGATTTTCTTTGTCATACCCGAAGCTGTGTTTGTTGTGTTTTCAACGTTTTAACTGAATTCGACTTGTGGCCATCCCTCCACCGCTTACTTGTTTACGGTTTCACAGGTACTGTGCCACTACTCTCACTGGAATAAAGTATGGTTATTGCCCTCTCGCGAAGGTATTCCCATCCACCGCGTCATCGGCCTGCAACAGCCTCATCGTTCCCAGCTTTCCACGTTCCGATATTCCTATCATTGGGTACCTTTAGGTCCTTCCTCTAAGCCTGCATCCGGTCACGCGTGACCGCACCGCCTGTAACGATGCACGGATTTTCATAACAACCAGTTTTACTTATCCGCGAATGCCGCCCGTTTGGGCGTACTGCCTTTCGACAGTATCAACGTTTAGACTCGTACATTCGGAAGTTCGTCAGTATTCTCATACATTCTGACCATGGACACCTGACCCCCGGCATATAGACCGCACCATCCACCTCTGGACAGCTTTCGTGTCTGATCTGAAAATCAGACTGACGACGGTTCTCTGCCGACTTCACCGAGCTATATAATCTTGTAGCGGAGGCCGTTGCATGCCTCCTGCTATTCGGAGTATCAGGGCGGACGCTTCGGGGCGTTACTCCCTCATTTCATCCGTCGGAATATCAGTTCTCCAAGATTTCAGGCTTCAAAGCCTTTCGACCTTGTGCGCAGTCTTTCCGCCTGATTCAGGCGTTGAACTGCGAACGTGTCGCACGGTTATCATTCCCATACCCTTCCATCAGGTTTACGACACCCCAGATGCCAAGACCTGCACCAAGTGCGATAACGAGAGTCTGAAGAACGCCAACTGCGCTGTTGAAAAATGCCATAATAAATGTAACCAAAATCGCAGATTTGCTGTTTTTTGTAGATTTGCTGTTTTCCGACAAAACCCAAAAGAAAAACAAGCCGTTTTTTGTCGGC
>Ga0256406_1003435_pt1 | contig 19753 bp, 18 predicted proteins | sample RumenRJG_03DNA_FD_185986 | JGI IMG/M metagenome (GOLD analysis project Ga0256406, IMG submission 185986) | Bovine rumen microbial communities from Lethbridge, Alberta, Canada - RJG_03 | ecosystem: Host-associated > Mammals > Digestive system > Stomach > Rumen | place: Canada: Alberta | collected...
GCTTTCCCCATTTTTTTTTTGCAAAATATCATATATTCTCACATTTGAATAATAGAGAGGTGAACGTGTATGATAAGAAAAGCTCCAGATTACTCTAATATGAAGATATTATCAAATAGAGAAGTAGAGAGTATGCTTGGTTTGCATCCAAAAGATTACCCAATTCTAAAAATAGAGAGAGATTATAAGAAAGAATTGAAAACTAATCTTGTTATACCATCCTTTAATCAGAACTTCTCTTGTGCTGTGGAGTTTATGACCAAATGGTTTTATAATAAATTCCCAGATGATTTCTTTAAAAGCAAGTATATAGAATCATCTAATATATTAGAGCAAGCTAATAGATTAACAAGAAAAGATATGCTCACTATAGCCAAACCAGCTGCTATGATAAGAGCATCTATACAAGATATATCTTATAATAGAGACCAGTTGAATACTCATAACTATGGTGCTCTAACGTATACTAATAGGGCTAGATATAAGGATGCATTCTTCTTTGATAGAGATAAACACTTGTTTATATCCATTGCCATGGAAGCAATGAAAGCTAATTTCACATTCAAGATGCTGCTTCCATATCAAGGGATAAATTTTGATATAGCAAAATCATGTACTCTTTGGTTTAGAGCAGGTGGATCAGAGAAGCATTATCTTGATATGGATTTTCACGTTCCTAATGAGTTATTAGAACAATTAGCAGCTGATATTGGATTAAAGAATCTTTGTCCATATAGTGGGAAGATAATAGATGCTGTGGAGTTTTGCCACTATTTTAACCAGAGATCTAGATTGATGCTAGAATATAAATTCAATTCTGGTACTGGCACTATGCAGTATTTCCTTAAAGTTCCTCATTGTTGGTTCCATATAAAGACAGGAGAGGTACAGACAGATGAAGGAATGAGACAAGGGCATTTGATGAATAACTACACAATCACTTTTGATTCTGAAGTAGATTTTGTATGCCCAAAATTCTACGCTTACTATTCATTTACTCAATATGATCTCATAAGATCTATCAGTAAGCTAGATAAGAATTCTTTCATTGTACAAAATACTTCTCTTGCTAAGATACCGAATACTAATGAAAAAGGATGGCCTTGGGCTACTAGAACAGAATACAACTTTAATAGTGATAAAGATATAGCAGATATAAAATCCAAGAAGCTTATGCATATAAACTTCTCAGAGTTATTAGCTGCTGATCTTAGAGCTGCTATTGATATGACTAAAGCTATAGCAATATCGCCATCTGTATTCTTGGATATTTGGGTATATAATGGATTTAAAGTAGTTAAGACTTCCATAGATTGGCAAACATACACAATCAATATATTGGAGCCTATAACTTCTATGAAATGCCATCTTATTATATATATGGACAATGAGTATTTCCACGAACAAGTGACCAACTTTAAGCAATACTCTAAAGATAGGCAATCCTTATCGTATACTAATATAGAACACAAGAGACTTGATTATAAGAAGAATCTAAAGCGAGCATCCCTTGAAAGATTACAGGATAAAGTTAAAGATACAGATATTCACATGGATTCATCTTCATCAGATAATCCATCTGATACTAATTATCCAGATGGATGCTTGTACTATGAGAATCTTAAAAAGAATGGTAATACTTAAATTCTAAGTGACTATAAAGAAGAGCCAATACTCTTCTTTATATCCTTTTCTATAATGGTGGTGATAAAATGCTAAATCAATATGCCAATACTACCGACATAATTAATGGGGTAGCAGTAATACAACATGCTTTATGCAATGATTCTGCTATAATCAAATATGAGAAAAATGTGGTAGATCTTGTAACAAGTGACACTATCTGTATAAGAAACAGATTTATAATCAATTACCAGTATTTGAGGTATGATTCTACTGAATCGTATAGACTTATAGTGTATTCACTAGATAATCCTGGGTCATATGGGTATAATAGTGATGAAATGACTCATGTAGCCAATATCAATCTATATTACAGTTCATTTGTATTTGACAGGGATGAAGATAGAAAGCATAGATATAATATAATAAATTTGCTGTACAAAATATTCTCTAATCCCAAAGAATGCATGTTAAGGAACTCTTCTTCTATTGAGTATAAAATATATTGCTACGATTCTGAAAAGATGAAAGATTTATTTAAAGCCATAGATGAAGTCATGTCTTCTTACAATTTTGTATAAAAACATTCTTAATGATTAACTATAAATTTGAGGAGGTAGATAGTGTGACTGTCAAGAAAAAGAATACCAAAACTAAATCTAAAAGGGCTATGCCAAAGGTTACTACAGAGCCATTGAAAAATGTAAAGGAGAATATAGAAGAGGTAAATATCGCCACTCAGTCTAATGAAGATATGAAGGCATATGCAATCTATGTAGCAAGATGTAGAGCTATTCCAGATTGTATAGATGGATTGAAACCAGTTATTAGAAGAATTATCTGGTGCGCCGGAAATGACTTTAAGGGACAGGGATTTGTAAAGACCGCTAGTATGATGGGTCGTGTTATCCAGAAATACAATCCTCATGGTGATGCTTCAGTTAAATTGGCTATTAGAAATATGATTAATAGCTTTTCTACCAAGTATCCAACAATGGTAGGTTCTGGTTCATGGGGTACGAAAATCAATCCATGCCCAGCATCTGAACGTTATACCAGCTGTAAGTTATCCCAATTTGCAATAGATGTGTTCCTTCAGGATATCTATGATGATAGATCTTCTACTGATTGGGTGCCTACTTATGAGAATAATTACTGGGAGCCGGTGTATCTTCCAGCAAAGATTCCTACTCTTCTGATATTAGGTCAGATGGGTATTGCAGTTGGTATGAAGACATCCATTCCATCTCATAATCTTGGAGAGGTAATCGATGTTACTATCAAACTGATGAAAGACCCAAATGCTCCATTTTGCTTAATCCCTGATGAGTGCATGCCATGCCAGATACAGGATACAGATTTTCAGAAAATTAATGATACTGGCATTGGATCTTATGTATCTCAGGGTATTATTGATATTGGAGAGTATGATCGTCATCCAGCATTGTTTGTAAAGTCTCTTCCAGATTTCACATTCTTCGATAGCATCAAAGAAACCATCAATGAAATGTGGAGGGAGAAGAAGATGCCATATATCATCGATATGGTATCTCAAACTAGAACTGACCTTAAAACAGGTAAGTTCATTATGAGCGAAGTTATCATTCTTCAGAAGGGTTCGGATCCGTATTTTGTAAGAGAGTTCTTATATGCTAATACTGGCATTAGACAGATTAGACAGGTAAGACTTATCACTATTCACAATAAGAAACTTGAACCTATGACATATAGATCTTATCTGCTGGAATTTATCAATTTCCGTAGAAGAACTATATTTAGAAGAATGAATGGTGCTCTTCAGAAGTATAAGACTGCTATTCATGAGAAAGAGTTCTTTGTTAAGGTTATGACTAACAAAGACATCGATAAGATTATCACTATGATTCGCAAACAAAAGACCAAAGATGATTCTGTATTGGTTGAGTATCTTATCGATAAGCTCAGAATTACTACTTCTCAGGCTAAGTTCTTGTTGAAAACAGATTTGGCAAAACTGTCAGCAGGGCATCTTGAAGAGTACAAACAGCAGCTTAAAGAATATAAAGCGAAAGAAAAAGAGCTCTTTGATACAATCACTTCTCAGAAAAAGATTGATGAATATATCATCAATGAGATGCTGGAGATTAAGAAGAAATATAATACTCCTCGTTTGTGCAAGATTATATCCAAAGAAGAATCTCTTGGTATTGCTCCTGGTACGTTTAAGCTGGTATTCACAAAGAAGAACTTCATTAGAAAGATCGGAGAGAATGAAGCAATCACTGGGTTAGGCAATGATGAAGTGAACTTCTCCATTATTGCTGAAAACACAGATGATATTCTCATCTTTACTCAACTTGGGAAGGTATTCAAAGTTCCTGTTAGTAAGATCTTCCTATATGCTAAGGGAACAAATGGTATGGATGTGAGAATACTCAATAAGTATATCACCTCTAATATTGCTTGTGCTGCTAGATATAGTACTATTAAGAAACTGGCTGAGTTTAAGAGAGTAAAGAAGAACTACATCTTCGTCGTAACAAGAAAAGGTTATGTGAAGAAGATGGATTTGGATGATATGCTGAATGCTATTCCATCCGGTATTATCTTCAGTAAGCTGGATGAGGGGGATTATGTGCAGGATATCATCTTTGGCCCAGATACAATGGATATCCTGTTTTATTCAGGTCCTAAAGTTCTTCGTATCTCTTCAAAAGAAGTTCCATATTTAAAGAGATCTACAAAGGGTAATAGAGTATCTACTGCTAATACTCTCATAGATGGTATGAACTTTGCAATGCCTATGAGCACAGAGCTTGTTATTGTGACAAAGCTTGGCTTTATCAATAAGATCCCTCTCAATATAGTAGAGAGGTCTAATAGAGGTAAAGCAGGAGTTAGAGTAATAAGACTCAATAAAGCAAATAGAAAACATCCAGATGATACCATTCTGTCTATTTGGCCTTGTAGAGATGAGGATGTAATAGCTATTAATGAGGGTAGAAAAACAGAGCATATCCCAGTAGCAGATATTCCTCAGGGTACCACTGTAAGTACTGGTAAGCAGATGGTGCAAAATCCAATAAGAGTAACGTTACAGAAATAACGGAGATATGATAGAGTGGGATTATTCCCACTCTATTTTTTTTTGTAATATTCGATATTCATGGTTGTGTAATATATCAGTGAAATAGGAAAATAATCTGTTCTATATATGGAGGTAACAATCATGAACAAAGAAGTATTCACAAAAGAGAATATTGCACTAACGCAAGAGGTGCTCAAGATTAAGCGCAATCTTGAGCAGATTTCCTTACAGAGGAAACTACTAAATCTTAAGGAAAGAGAGCTTCGTATGAGGCTCTCTAAAATCGCCTACGTAAGATAGTAGGCGACAAACATCACATACTATGCAATAGCATCGTATGTGATGAAAGGAAGTCGAGGATGACTTCCTTTTTTTTTTATTAATAGGGAAAATACCCCACTGACATTGTATGCCCAAAACATCAAGGTAATTTTAAGGCTTGAGGTGAGAATATGGCCATAACAAGAAAAGGATTTAATACTAGTGCGGTATTAAAGAATGTATACCCATTAGTAGAAAAAGCGATGAACACTCATAAGAATCAATGGCTGAAATGCATGTCTAAGTTTATGAGTGCTAGATCAGAGATGCTATTTGATACTATGCCATGTGATAGAATAGTATTCTCTAAAGATGATGAAGATGAGCTATTTAAAGCTCTTAATCTTAGCCAAAGAGAAGTAGAGAATGGATTACATGATACTTACTATTGGAATATAACACCATTCAAACCATCATCTGCTAAAGATCCACTTACTATAGTAGCATTATGCATCATTAGATACTTTCTCATTAAAAATGATAAGAAGAATTTATCACTAGCATTAGTCTATAATTCATTCTCTGGAAAGTATTATCCATCTATACATTATGGATTCTTCCAAGTAGTTACTCCTGCTAAGTATAGACACATAATGGAATATGTAGTAAACTATAAACTTACTCAGAAATTTGAGCTAAAGTCTACTGGTTCTGTTATAGGAGCAATTACTGTAACACATAATACCTGGCTCAATTCATATAAGAAGATGATACTTTCATTTGATGATGAAGATATCACATATGTTATACAGCAGCTTCATAATCGTATTAAGTCTTTTATGAAAAACATAGCAGCTGTTTATTATAAAACGTATGAAAACAAAGATTATATCTCCTATGATAAAGATGAAATACCAGAAGAGGAAGGTGGATCTGGTAATTATCATCTTGCCGATAATGATGCATTCAAATTGCAGAGATATGTAGAAAACACAATGAATCGTCTATCTGTATCGCAGATAGATTATAAGACTTGCAAAATGTGTGCAGATGCCAATGTTAAAACAGAAGAGGTGCGGTCTATATTTGAGGCTATTTTTAATGATCAAAAGAACAATGCTGATCTTATAAAAGAATATGTAACTGATATGATAGCATCTTATATGGCACAGGCTACTGGGAATAAAGATGTCGCTAGCATAGCATTCTTTAAGTTCTCCACTTCTGTTAAGCCAAATACAAAAGATCCTGTTATCATACGTATGAAAGAGATTATAGAAAAGCTATTGGATTCTGCTTCTGTGAGATATAGAAAGAGAAAACATCGTATAGCTACTAAGTCTTCATACCATAAAGCATTTGCTTCATATTTTGCTATATCTATCATCAATGCTAACAAGTAATATGGTGGAGGTGATATACTGTGGAAAATTTATGTGATGACGTATTAATGGAAGATGGAAGATATGTTCCACTTAATGAGATTTTCTTTGGAAAGAGCAATTCTTTGGTAACCATAGAAGATCTATTTGAAAAAGTAAGAGCCACCTATAGTAGTTATAATATAAACACAATGTCGGATATTGGATTGATAAACAAGGTTAAGAAAGATCCAACATTCAGTACTATTGCAGATCTTATAAAGAGACAATTCAATCTTGCTAATGTGATGGTAATAGCAGTTGCTAGTGATGTAGAAAATTGCTATGTTATGAAATATTACGTTGCTCAAAAGGGCGATGTAATGCAGGATATCTCTTTTAAAGATGCCGAAAAATCTTATGCGGTTACTAATAAAGGATTGAAGTTTAAAGATGATGAGATGAAACCATCTATCCTTATCATGGTAACTACTCCTTTATTGTTTAATGGAAAACTATCTCCACGAGAGTTAGTGGCTGTAATACTGCATGAGATAGGGCATTCTTTCTCCAAGCCAGTATTAAATAAAGATTCTTTTACAGATAGAGCTAATGAAAGATTTGCTGATAGTTTCGCATCGATGTACGGATACTCAGAAGAGCTTGTGTCCGCTTTATCTAAGCTCACATATTCGAAGAGAGATAAGAGTCTTCCATTAAGAGACGTTCCTATACTGAATATATTGAATGGATTAACAGCTATTGCTGGAGATATATATGCAAGACAATTCAAAGGAGTCGCCCATCCTCAATTAGAGGATAGACAGAATATGATATTAGACCAATTATATTCAGACTTGAAGAATACTCCAGATTTAAGTGATGCTAATAGAAAAGAACTGCTAAGACAAATAGATGCATGTAAGGCATGTATGCAGAATAATGAAAACAATAATTCTGATATATCGAATAAGATGTATAGATTCTATTCCAAGAACATCTCTAAATACTTTGGATCAGAGAAGAGAAGAAATAATAATCTCATAGATTCGGATTCCATCAATAATAAATTGATCAATAAGCTAAAAGGATGAGGTGTTTATATAAATGGCTAACTTTAAGCAAATAAGAGACCAAGTAGAAGCTCTTGTATATAAAGTAATGGATGGATTGGATAAGACAGGGCAGAATAAAGAATTCTATAAGAAGAAGTTTGCATCTATGAATGATGCACAGTTCAAAAAATTCTTCTCTCAGGATTTTCCTCTCAAATTCCAAACTAAGATATTTGAGATAGATCCTACTATGGATCAAGTGGTAAAGACTCTCCATATATTAAACGTTCCTATTACAGAGAGACTTAATATGCCTTTCTTGTATAAGAATTCAAATGGGGAAGCAGTTGAAACAAAGCCTGTTCTTATCACATACCTTCCATTAAAGAGAATGAAACAGATGGTACAAAAGAAGACAGGTTATTCTGTTAATATCGCAAAGAGAGATTATAGAACTGGTTTGCTCATAGATGTGGATAAGAACGGTAACTCCACAGATAGAGAGTTTGAATCCATGGCCATATATGGATTGGATAATACTATGAAAGAGTTATCCACTTATAGAGCGGATGCTATGAATGCTAAATCCAAGTTCTATAATGAGATCAATTCTAAGGGAATGGTGTCACAGACTGAAGTAGATGTAAGCAATGATGATTCTATTGCTAGAAATCTGATTTCTTCTTATCTTCTTGGGTGTCATATAAATAGCAACCTTATAAATTTAGATTGTTATTTGCCAAGAACATTAAAGAAACGCAATACAGCTCAATCTGGACTCTCAAGATCTGATTCATAAAATAATCTAAACCAATATACTATAAAAGTGTAATGGGTTAAAGTATAATAGCATTGTTTACAATCAATTAAGAGGAGGTGAATGCTATGATTGACAATGAAGAAGAACTCAAGTATTCAGTTATCACTGAACAGGGTGATTATGGCCTTGGAGCAAAAGAAGTATCCAAGGAAGAACAGAAGAAGGTCGAAGAGCAGCTTAAGAAGCAGCACGACCATCATTAATTCATTTTAAAGCCTCTTAGCTCTTTGCTAAGAGGCTATTTCCTGCGCAAATTATATGCCACTTGTGTAGGGGAGACTGAAAACAAACTTAGAGACCTGAAAGGAGAAGTAATATGCTTAACCAGAAACAATCCAATCAGGTAGAGGCTTGGTATAAGTCTACTACCGCACGCGTGCATAAAAATGTGCTTGTGACAATTGTGATATTAATCGCTCTTGTTATTTGCAATGCATTTTTGTACGTGAAGATCGGACACCAAGAAAATGAGATTAAAGATATTAAAAATGAGGTGGCTTTGTCTCGATCTGCTAACGAAGAAGTGCTGAATATGTTGACTGATATGAGAGACCGTCAGCAAAAGATTGAGGAAGCTGAGCAGAAAAGGATTGAACAAGAGAAAGAAGCTAAGCGTCTCAATCAAGAATCCATCATGAAGCTCAAATATGTTGGGTATAGTAGATATACCGATATAGGAGAGAAAACAAATCTGACCTCTAAGGATATGGATCGTATTATCAATTATTACGATTCAATGATTAAAGGTGGAACAAGATTTAAAGGTAAAGGAAAAGCCTTTATCGAAGCTAGTAAGATTACTGGATTAAATCCAATCTATCTCTTTGCTCATGCAGCAACAGAGAGTTGTTATGGAAACAGTAATATTGCTAGGAGCCGGAATAACTATTTTGGAATTAATGCAGTAGACTCTAATCCTGGAAGAGCATCTAATATGGGAAATTCTGTTGATGATGGTATCATTAGTGGAGCTATTTGGATAAAGAAAAATTTCTATGAGAATGGTTATACCACTCTTGACCAAATGCAGAAAGCAGGATATGCATCCGATAAGGATTGGGCTAGAACAATCACTTCAATAGCTAATACAGCTATAGAAGTTTTATAATAGATACATGGTATAGAGATAGACCCTTCTTTTCTATACTTTCAATTTGATTTAAAAGAAAGATAAATTCTTTCTTTTGAATATGCCGTATTAATTCAAAGAGTAGTGTAAAGGAGAAATGAACATGGCTCAAAGTGCAAAAGTAATTGGAATTGGTGCTGCTGGTAATAAGGCAGCGATCGCATTGGTAGAGAATCAGATCGTTGATTCTCAGAAAGTGTTGCTCTTGAACAGCACGCTTAAGGATGTTCCTCAGAAGTATAAGGAATATGCTATTGAATTTGGTGATGTTAGGGGGTGTGGTAAAGAACGTAATTTGGCAAAGCAAATGATCCTCAAAGCACTCCAGAGTGGCCAGGTTAATCTGGATTCTTTCATGGATCCTGAAGATGTGATGTGCATTATTGTAACCTCATCTGAAGGTGGTACTGGTTGCGGTGCTTCCAGCATTATTGCTGAGTATCTCAATTCTATCGGTGTATGCGTTCACATGTTCGTATTCACTGGATTCGAGGACGATGTTCGGGGGTTAAAGAATACTGTGGATTGGTTCAACGATCTCAGTGACAATTATGTTGTTGAAGCAATCTCCAATAAGAAGTTCCTCGATTCTGTTGATAATAACAGAGCAAAGGCAGAACTGGCAGCAAACCAGGAGTTCTGCAATCGCATTGGTATCCTTCTTGGCAATGAGATCTATGAGTCTGAGAATAATATCGATGATACTGATCTCAAGAAACTTACCCAGACTCCTGGGTATATGGATATCGAGACTTGCCATCTCACAAAGCTCAAGGATACTGAGCAGTTTAATGCTCTTATCCAGACAATGATTGATGACAGCAAAGCTCTGGAAACGGAACAGTCTGCTAAGCGCATTGGTATCATTTTCAATGGTACTGATAAGACAAAGGCTGCTATTGATATGAGCTTTGATCTCATTAAGAAGCAGTACGGTTTCCCGATGGAGCTCTTCCAGCACTATCAGAATGTGCAGGATGAAGAATTCATCAATGTCATCGTCGCTGGTATGAAGCTCCCTATCGATGATATCAATGCTGCTTATAAGCGCTATAAAGATCAGATGGCAATGGTCGATAAGGCCAAAGACTCCTTCTTCGATAAGAAGTTTGATACCGAAGAGGGAGATGAATTCGATGTAGCTGGGCATGATAAGTCCATGGATCAGAAGAAGCTTAGTGAAGCAAAGAATAACTTCTTCGCTAAGTATGGAATGGGAAATGCAGCTGCTGCAAAATCGGATGATAAATCATCTGGATTCTCGAATACGACTAAGAATGAACTCTAATTATTGACCCAGTAAGGGAAAATAGAGACTCCATCTTTTGGTGGAGTCTCTATTATTTTTTATTTTATAACTTTTTTTCTTATCACTTACTATTCACTAATTAGTAGTATATGATGAGGTGAAGCCAAATATGATGACAGTGATGTACAAACTAGATCCAGATAAGGTGGTAGAAGGGCCAGCTCCATTGGCAGAGAAGCTGAAGTCTATGGACTTTATGCAAGATTCTGATGTATATGAAATAATAAAGAATGGTCTTCCTATACTCTTATCTGTAGAAGTAGATAACCCATGTTTTGATGAGCTAAAGAAATCTCCAAGATTTATTAGCATACTTACAGTGGTATGCGCAGAGCAAGATCTCACTTATGATCAAAGAATCTATTGCAATTCCATGCTATATAAGATTCTTGCAGATAGTACAGAAGATCTTTATATGCAAAAAGTATGCTATATGCTAGGAGCAGTAGTAAATAGATCCATGGTAGATAAGATAGAAGCATGCGGATTAGAAAGAATCTATTCTACTTATCTTGCTATAGCAAGGAAGTCTTCTTTTGATGCCAAAGATAATATCACGAGAATGAACTTTGTCATTATGTGTGGGGATCCTACTATAATGACAGTACAGAGAATAACAGATGTATATTGCTCTGTTTTCAATTCATTAGAAGAGATAAAGAATCTATTTTTGCTCACCATAAGAGATACTTATGTGCTCAATTCTGATGAAGATTGGATAACTGATGATATAATCACAGTATCCCATAGAATAGACAGTTCTGTTATCAGTATACTGGATTCTCTGTCGTATAACAATCTTTATACTATACTATCAGAATTTGCTAAGATGTGCTTAATAGAAGATCTTGATTCTGCTGATGTGAGATTCTCTTTTCATGAGATAGATATATCTAAGTTCAAGAATATAGGAGCAGTATTATCACAACTCAACAGAGATGAAATTGATATCTTATAAAATACAAGAAGAGTCTTTATGACTCTTCTTTTTTTTTAATCTTAGATATTGTGATATATTATAAAAATGGAGTGTGTAAGAGTATAGCAATAAACTGCTATAGCTTATTGGTACATACCTTATACATTTTTTTTTTAGATATCCTTTGACAAGGTATTACTGTAAGTTTTAAATGGGAGGAATAGCGTAATGGAACAACCATCAATTCTGGCATCTGTATTTCGTAAAAAGATGGCAGAAACCAAAGACTATAGTATGACTTCAGAAGCCACAGAAGTTACATTGTACCCAACACAGTTTCTCAATGTAGATTTTCTCAATGGGTTTAAAACTCAGGAGATGAATCCACAGACTGGTACAAATGATGAGTATTATGCCATTGGTATTCCTGATGGCAGTTACATCACATTTATTGCCAATGCAAATACAGGTAAAACTACATTTGTATGCCAATTGGCTGCAAATATAGTAAGAAGATTTAAAACGTCCACTATCTTTGAGGATAGCATTGAAGCCGGTCTTACTCCAGAAAGAAGAAGAGCTTTGTCCCGCTTTACAAAAGAGCAATATAAGACCAGATATATTATTAGGGATAGTGGAGTAACAGCAGAGAACATTTATCAGAGAATCAAAGCAATTCATGATATCAAAACAGGAGATAAGGAAACTTATCTCTATGACACTGGTCACAAAGATATGTATGGCGATCCCATTGTTAAAATGGAACCCACTGTATATATTATTGATTCACTTGCTATGCTTATGCCAGAGAAGTATGTAGAAAGTGATGAGATGGCTGGTAAATCTATGGGTGCTGCATCAGCATTGGTAATCTCCAATGTATTCAAATCTTTGTTCCCAATGCTCAAAGAAGCCAATATCATTCTCATTGGCATTAATCATATTCTTGAAGATGTGAATATGAGCATGATGCCAAAGAAGACATCATTGCCTGGTCTTAAACAGGGAGAGAGAGTTCCTAAAGGTAGAACTGCTACATATCTTGCTGGTACCATGTTCCGTATGGATTATATGGGTAAACTGAAGCCAGACGAAACTTATCATGTAGAAGGATCTATGGTGGATATTTCTCTTATCAAGTCAAGAACTTCTGGTAAGAAAGTATCTACTAGGTTGATCTATGATTTCAGCAATGGATTTGATCCGTGGCTTAGTCTTCTTAGATACATGCAAGATAGAAAACTGTTGTTTGGTGGAGGAGGTTCTTTGTATTTTGAGCCTGAGAAAAAGTATAGATTCTCTTATGGCAATTTCAGAGAGCAGATTCTTTCAAATAAAGAATTCAGAGATGCGTTCATCAATGTAGTTGTATCGTATCTCAAGCAAGATGTGGAGCAAAGAGATAGAACTGTTGATGATCTTCACTTGGATGATCTCATGAATAGTGAAGCCATCACTTCTATTCTATAAATAATGGAAATAAGATAGAGGTATTAACCTCTACCTTATTTTATAAAGATTCATGCCAGTGTATGAGGATTAATAAGGAGTGTAACTTATGCAATCGATTATTGTAGACACAATGCCGCTAGACTCATTAAGAAAACAGATAAAAGAGTCTAATGTGGAATCTAGAATGGTTGACTCAGAAAGAGATAGTCTTAAAAATCCAGATTTGGAAGCATTCATTATCCCAGATATTTTTGGCAATGATGAAGACTACGAGGATACGGATGTTCTAATACTAGGTATTGGAAAGAGCACTAAAGAGGTAACGTATTCTTCGATTAATCTCGCATTGGATAAACTCAATGAGGTACTGCGTCTTTGTTACAAAGATGAAAGGGATCTTTATATCGAGGTACGGTATCCAAAAGATATCATGGTAGAATATTGTCCTCTTAAGCATTTTACCATTAGTGCTCTTAAGCTAAAACCAACTTGGAGGATTGAATTGAAGATTGAGTAAAACCTGTATATTTAGCGTTTAGGAGGGTTCTTTATGGCAGGAGTGCAAAATACAATACTTAATCTGGAAGATGAAGTAAATAAAATTGCTTCAAGACTTCCCAGTCAAGAGTATACTCTTTGTAAGGGATTGAAACAGCCTTTCAATAACACAAACTCTGGGTCTAGAAAGATTATGCAGGCTACTCAGACAGAGCAGGCTACACAGCTTCTCAATCCAGAAGTCCCAATTATCACAACTGGATATGAGAATCAATTTGCCCAGTTCAATTCAAATTTTATCCAGGCTAAAGATAATTACACAGTTATTGATAAGATACCAAAATTTGAGAAATACCCAGATATTCATTATTGGTTGATTCTGGAAAATAAGTCCACTGGAGAATTGACTTGCATTGAGAGAATCAGTTATACTCATATTACAGAGTTCTATGGGTATCTGTTCAATAATGATTATCTCGATAGCCTTGTACCAGGATCTGAAATTCATAAGGGAGATGTAGTAAAGAATACAATCTCCTCAGATGAGTATAATAACAGGGCAGAGGGATTGAACTTAACCACAATGTATATTGCATGTGAGGATGTTAAGGAAGATCCTATTGTTATCTCCGAATCTGCATCTAAGAGATTCTCTACTCCTATGATTGATAAGATTGAGGTTAGGATCAATGATAATGATATCCTTCTCAATCTTTATGGTGATGATCATCAAACCAGAGTAACAGCAGATGATCTTACAAAGGCCTATAAGACATTCCCTGATATTGGGGAAGATGTGAAGGGCAGTATTCTTTGTGCAGTAAGAAGAGAGCTTAAAGATGAAGAAGCGCTATTCTCTCAGTCTTGGTCTAGATTGAAAACACAGTCTATGTCTGATAAGCCTTATATTGCAGAAGGCAAGGTTATTGATATAGATGTGTATTGCAATAACCCAGACAAACTAAACTCAGTAATGTATAATAATCAGATCAAGAAGTATTATGATCAGACTATTGTATTTGCTAAGAAGTTTATTTCTGCAGTGGATAATTACAGGAATATCAGAACAGACGTTAAGATGAGCTACGATCTAGACAAGATGTATGCTAGATGTAAAGACGTAGTTCAGGGAGTGCAGTATATGCAGGACAGGGTATTCAACAATATTGTCATGAATATCTATGTGCAGCGCAATCGTACTCTTAAACGTGGAGATAAGATCACAGATAGATATGGCGGTAAAGGTGTTGTATCTCGTGTACGCCCTGATAATGCTATGCCTCATTTTCTCAAGAATGGTAAATGGGTGCCAGTTGATGTATTGTATTCTAAGTTCACCTGCATCAATAGATTGAATGATGGACAGCTGTTTGAGGTTTCTATTACTTATCAGGGATGGCAGTTATTGGAAGCTATCAGAGAAAAGATTAATTCTGGAGAGATAGATTACAATACCGCTTTCGACTGGATTTGTAAATATGTAGAGGCTTATAATCCGCAGCAAGCAGAAGAAGAGAGGCATCTCTTCGATAATACAAATCCTGTAGACAGAGATACAAATCTGCAGATGTATGTGGAGCAGATTATCCATGAGGGTTGCATTATGCTCTCTCTAGAACCACTGTCTTCCAATATTACTATTGATAAGGTAGCAGCAGTATATAACATGTTTCCATTCATTAAGAAGCATTGTCAGATTTGTGTTCCTCAGCAAGATTCTAATGGAAACTATCGTATGGTAGTTGCTAGCCATCCATGTGTTATTGGATACAAATACATCTTTAGATTAAAGCAGTTTGCTATAGAGAAGTTCTCTGTCGTATCTCTCGCTTCTACTAATATACGTAATGAGAACTCTAAGTCCCGTATGTTTAAGACGCATAATGCTAAATTTGCGTCCACTCCAGTACGTATCTTTGGTGAGATGGAATCATCTACCATTGGTGCCCATATCGGAACGGAAATCTTCTACGAAGAATTCATGCTGGCATCTTCATCTCCTGAGGGAAGAAGGTCTCATGAAAAGCTGTTAACAGGAGATCCATTTGAATTCAATATCACATTGGATAAAGATTGCACTTCTCTTACAGCAGATATTGGTCAGGCTTATTTGAAGACTCTTGGAGAAAGGCTCAGATTTATTAAGCTTAAGAAGTTCATTCGTCATCCTATTATCAAGGAAGTAATGTCATTAGCTCCTATGAGAAAGAAGAATGTCATGTATTTCATTGATAAGAATGCTAGTGATGAAGAAGTAGAAAAGAAAGTAAGAAATCTTAGAGCCGAAGATGAAGAGAATGATCGTAAGCCTCGCAAAGACGTTATGGAGATTATTCCAGGAGTAATGGAAGAAAGGCTCAGGGAAGAAGAGTATGAAGCTAAGTTGAAGAAGCTTGGATTGAAGAAACCAAGGTAATTTAATCTGCATATGATATAAGTTTAGAGTAGTCCGTATGGGCTACTCTTTTTTTTTTGTTTTAATGACGATATTGAGTTATATATCATATATATGATAGAAGATCTTAAGCTATTAGCGTAAAAAAAGGAGGAATTTACCATGCTTAAGAAGATCATTGCCGTCATATTTGCTGTCATGCTTATGATGGCTCCGCAGTACACAAGTGCACAAAAAGTTCTTGTGTACACAGAAGACCAGATTAGTCTGTATCTGGAAACAGACGAATCTGGCAAGTATGGTTGCTATGATTTGGCAACCACTTACAAATATTACCCAGATGGGGACGTGATCATTAATAAATACCAGTTTGGATATGATGATCACGTTTTTGGGTATGAGAAGTTCGATAAGAACTTCCATTACCAAGTTAGTGGTAACATGGACGATGACACCTTCGATGCAGAGCTTGCCAGGATGATCTGGACAAAGTACTGCCAATATGTACTTGACTAAGGAGGGATTGACAATGTATGTTGTGGTAGAAGTAGAAAGTGGAAAAAAGAAGGGGCAATTCTCCAGCTTTCTTAACGCAAGAAAGCGGAAGAATAACCTTGAGTCCAATAACAAAGACAAGAAATACGAGATCAAGGAGGTGAAGTAATTCATATGTATATGGAGAGAGGATAATCTTCTCTCTCTTTTTTTTTTATTTCTCCATAAAGTAATATACTATAACAGTGTGGTTCTATATATAATAAAGGAGGAGTGTATATGTATACGATCTTAAAGTATGAAATATCATTTTATACTAATAAAGTGAGAGAAAGTACAATATTAGGATCATTTGATGATGTTGCCGAAGAAACATGGAAATGCATCCTAAATAAAGATTGCGATCTCATTTCAGTAACGATTAACTTTTTGTGCTATCCTAAGGGAGAGACATCTGGAATTCCCAAATCGGCAATTCTATTTGTCTTGCCACCAGGAAAAGATGATTTTGAAAAATTCAAAAAAGAATTAGAAGAATCTATCAATGGTGCATTAGAAACGGTAGAAGCTAAAACAGAAGGTGAATATAAGAACCACAAATTTTATATGCATCTTCATATTTACGATTATGGTGAGAACAAAGCATTTCTATCAACACAGTATCCTGTTTCTGATATTTCTACCTGTATTTCTTATATACAAGAACAGAAAAAGAAATACAATTCAGATCTTGTATATCAGTTTGTACTAAAAGACGGTGATAGAGAATGTTCCCGTGTTGAAACTAAGCTTAAGTATATCGATTCAAATTTTTGGAGTAATATTATTCCAGAGATGATCGATATGTGTATTAATGAAAATCAAGATGACAATGAAGAGTTAATGAAACTTAAATCATTTATGGAGGATAATTATGAAAACTAACAAATCGAAATTATACGTCTATTCTACCAATAAGACTGTTGGCAATATCGAAGATATGAAATTCTTTGTTATGCCTACAGAGGTTACGGTAGATGATATGTACAGACAGCAAATTATGTATCATCCCAATGCTAAGTATAAACTCTGCTACACAAAAGTACAAAATGATACTGGAGAGTATTATCGATTTGGATGTATTGATAGAGAGGATGCCGTATGGCAATATAAGGATCTGTTTGAGACAAAAGATATAGATATTCAAGATCATTATATTGAGGAAAGTGATTTGCCAAGTATTGGATATCATTATCTTTATGAAAAGTCTAATGGCAAATCATATACACTCACAGATCATAATTTTGATATTAGTGCATCATTAAACTCTTCCATCTCAATTCCACGTTTCACTAAGTTGGTGATGGTGACAAAGAGCCTTCAGGTGTATTTGTTAGGAGATTTCTATTATAGGAAACCTCAACATGGTAAAGAGGAATACTCATTCAACATTCTTGATTATTTCTCTGGTATCACTGAAGCTATTAAAGCTAAAGAGAGTATGTCGAAGGCATATAAGAGAGTAAGCAAATTGTGTCACCATACATTATCTGTTATCTGTGTTCAGTATGGATCTATAACAGATGAGAGCTTTCAGATACAATTATATGCAGAGCGTGCTAGGAACAAGAAAAAATTCCATCACGAAGTATCCGATATTCCGATGATATACTTCGATAAATCTGGGGAGATTACGAAATCTGTTTTATGCGCTGATGAGAAATTAGATGATTTCGAGCCATGATGGCGAATCATCTAATATGATAAAGGGAGGTACAAATCCTCCTTTTTATTTTTACTAACAAGGTATTAGGTTGCATATTATAAAAATGAGGAGGCGTATATTGGATATGATCTACAAGAATCTTCTAGATTATGAAATTAGCATGAAGGAGGAATTGCAGTCTTATGATAAATTTAAAAATAACTTATAAGAGACTTCTCACTGGAGATGCGAGAATGTCTCCAAATGAAGTAAACTTCATAAATCTAACAATAGATAATATACTTCGTAAGAAGTATATTGATTCTTGTGAGTTAGAAGACGTTACAAACATAATCAAGATTTCAAATCTGCTTTATAATAATGGGGCTAATGCAGCATTACCATTAGCCGATGCGAAGTATGATGCCTTATTGGTTCTTTGTAGAAAACAGCAAATTCCATATCCTGTTGGAGCTCCTCCAGTTAAATTATTTAATGTGGAAGAAGTATCAAGATTGGAACCATCAAGCGGAGGATTAAAGGAGGTGATGTCAGTAGTAAGAGACAAAGATGATATGTTGTTCTTCCAGAATATTGTTGATGATACAGTACCACCAAGAAGAGAAGATTTCGTTGCAAAAGAAAATCTCGATGAATATGAGATTGGCCGCAAAATGAGAAACGTCCACCATGCATATGATATGTGTGGTACTCTTTCAAAATGCAAGTTTGTTTTAAATAATGATGCTCGTGCTGTTGGATCATTTACAGATCCAACCGTGCAGATATTTGAAAGAGACTTTCTTGGTAGTTTTATACAGAGAGGGATTATAAATCAGAACAATATCAATTTGGTATTGAGTCTAAAATATGATGGAATCTCTGTAGAGGCAACAGTAAAGGGAGACACAATTGTCTATGCTTGCACCAGAGGAGATACAGCAAATAATGAAGCATCTGATCTGACTCCATTCTTAGGAGGAAAGAAATTCATAAGAGCTACTGGTAATGTAGATGATACCGAAACATTTGGTATCAAGTTTGAGATGATCATAACATATGAGAATCTAGACAAGCTATCTATGATTACTGGCAAATCTTATGCCAATGCAAGAAATGCTGTTATTGGAATTGCTGGTGCTAAAAATGCAAGAAGATATAGAGACTTTGTCACATTAGTACCATTGGAGTCATCCCTAAACATACCGAGAGAGGCAGAGATAGAGTTCTTGAATAAGTATTATTCAAGCGGAATCACTATGCGGTGTGTAGGAGTACATGGTACATATGCTGAAGCGCTATATCAGGTAAAACGATTTGTAGACGAAAGTAATCGCCTTAGAGGTTTCATGAACTTCCAGTATGATGGGGTAGTTGCAGAATTTGCTGATGATGGATTGAGAAAGGCATTAGGAAAGAAGAATGCGATTCCTAATTATGCAATTGCTATTAAGTTCCCTCCATTGAGAAGAAGATCTGTATTTACTCATTATACATTCACTGTTGGTAAAACTGGTGTGATTACTCCAATGGCTCATTTCGAACCAGTGGAGTTCTTAGGGGCTATTCATGATAAGACCACTATCCATTCTTATAGAAGATTTAAAGATCTCGATCTTCGTCCAGGAGATATGGTAGATCTTACATTGAATAATGATGTGATTGTGTATCTCACTAAAGATGAA
>Ga0256406_1003436_pt1 | contig 19750 bp, 21 predicted proteins | sample RumenRJG_03DNA_FD_185986 | JGI IMG/M metagenome (GOLD analysis project Ga0256406, IMG submission 185986) | Bovine rumen microbial communities from Lethbridge, Alberta, Canada - RJG_03 | ecosystem: Host-associated > Mammals > Digestive system > Stomach > Rumen | place: Canada: Alberta | collected...
CTGAGCTCGCCAATGTTGTAGCCTACGTGGTGAGCTTCCTCTTCAACTTCGTGGCCAGTGTGAAGTTCACCTTCCGCACCAACGCCACCGCCCGCAAAGGAGCTGGCTTTCTTTTCAGTCATCTCGTCAACCTCACCCTGCAGACGGTGCTGCTTCATCTCTTCATCAAGGTAGGCGTGAGCGAGACCATAGCCCCGATACCGATGTTCTGTATCTGTGTGCCCGTAAACTTTCTGCTTGTAAGATATTTCCTTACAGGAAAAGACAAGAAGAACCATCAAAAAGAACTGTAAGCAATGGATAAATACGAATTAATGCGCAGAGCCATAGCGCTCTCTGAAGAAAGCGTCAGAAAGGGCGGAGGCCCCTTCGGCGCAGTCATCGCCCGCGGGGGCGACATCGTGGCCGAGGCCTCCAACAGTGTCACCCTCGACAACGACCCTACAGCCCATGCTGAGGTCAATGCCATCCGCCGCGCCGCACACCGCTTAGGCTCTTTCGATCTGTCGGGCTGCGATATCTACTGCTCCTGCGAGCCTTGCCCAATGTGCTTTGGAGCCATTTACTGGGCGCATCTCGACCGCATCTTCTACGCCAATAATCGGAAGGATGCCGCTCGAATCGGATTCGACGACGACTTCATCTATCGCGAGATTGCACTGCCGGCAAGCGAAAGACAGAAAAAAATGGAGTTGCTCCTGCCCGAAGAGGCGCGCCGCGCTTTCGACATGTGGGAATCCGACAGTAAGAAAACGGCTTACTGACAAGCCGGCTTCTGTGAGCTAAATAACAGCCTGCTGTCTCATGCCGATGTTGACAAAGTGAACATCGAGCAAAACTGCGGCACTGTCCTTACCGGCAGTTTGAAGAAAGAGCAGGCAACCAGCCATCCCATTTAGTTTGGGCATGGTTGGGCAACACAGCTTCCACTGGACCATGAGCTTGCGGAAACCATCCGGGATATTCAAAGCACTCAGAAGCCTAAGATGCCCGCTCCAGACCTTTCTTGCGATAGAGCCAAATCTCCACCGAGTTGATGATGTTCTGCCAAAGAATGTAGCAGCCCGGCCCCACAGTTGAAAGTGGGGTAAGGTAGGCCGTGGCTATCCAGATAGCAAAAGCCGTGTTCTTCTGTCCCAAGGCCTGTCCGGCTTCTACCGTAGCATCGAAGTAATGGCCGATAAAACGACCGGTAGCAAACTGTACGATGCAGAGCAAAAGACCAAGCAGGGCTATGATGAGGATGAAACCCACTGACGTGTCAGCATGGACAATATTCTTCACTGTCGTGCCCGTAACGATTGTGAGCGAGCAGCCCCAAAGGTAATAGCTCAAATCCTTCACTCCCGTCACCCACCGATGGAAACGATGGAAGCAGTGCTTCACAATGAAAGCCAGGAACATGGGCACTACAAGAACCACGCACACTTCGTAGAGAATCTTCATGAAAGCTGCCATGAAAGAAATGTCGGCCTCCTTTTCTATCAGTGGGAAGCATGTGGGTATGAGGATGGCAGTAATGAAGTTCGACAGGAAAGTGTATGTGGTCATCTGCTCCAAATTGCCGCCCAACTTTGCTGTTACTACAGGGGCGGCAGCAGCGCAGGGTCCGATAATGCAAGCCAGAATAGCCTCCATGAGAATGAGGGACTCACCACGCAGACGGAACACCAGTATGAGCAGCACCACGGCAAAGACAAATACCACCTGCTGCACGCCCACCCACAGATGCCACTTCACCGGGATGAGCTTGTGGAAGTCGACCTTACAGAAGGTCACAAAGAGGATAAGAAACATGAACAGCGGCAGGATGGCATTGCCGATGGGTGAGAACCAGTCGGCAATGGGCTCCAAGACCGGAGTGTAAGCAAATACCAAATAGACCACAGCTCCGGCGGCCATAGCCACCGGAAGGGTCCAGTCGCGAACGAATTTTAGAATCGGATTCAATTTACTTTACTGGATTATATTTGGGCACAAGTGCTTTCATTATCGACCAGCCTATAAGATAGGCCACCGAACAATAACAGAAGATGAGCATGTAGCCAGCCTCTTTACCCTCGAAGCCCATCAGTGCGAAGTGGTGAGCCTCAACATAGTCGAGCAGATAGCCACTGCCAATATTGATGAGGAACGACCCCACACCTCCAGCCATACCGTTAAGACTCGTAATGGTGCCCACAGCGCGCTTGGGGAAGAGATCACTGCCCACAGAGTAGAGATTGGCCGACCACGACTGATGGGCAGCCAGGATAAGTCCGAGCAGAATGATGGTGAACCAACAGCTGTAACGGCCTAAAGGTTGGGCAAGAAGCCCGAGCAGCGGCACCACTGCAAAGATGAGCATGGCGCGCAGACGGCTGTCATAAACCCCACGGCCCGTCCGGTCCATGATGATCGAAGGCAACTTGCCGCCATAGAGCGACAATAGGGTCAGCGCGTAAAGCGTAAAAATGAGCATCTGGGCCATGAGAGTGTCAGAGCGGTAGCCCATGACATCGCTGACATAGGCCGGAGTCCAAAAGAGGATGAACCACCAGACTCCGTCGGAGAAGAACTTTGCCAGAACGATGGCCCACGTCTGCCGCATACGCACGCATTCCCGCAAGGTAATGGGGCGCCCGGTCTCCTCCTCTGTAGTGGTTGTCTTTCCTGCAGCCTCATCCTGAAGAATGTAGTTGCGCTCAGCCTCATTCACACGTGGGTTATGGTCAAGGTCCCTATAAGCAAACACCCACAGACCCATCCAGACAAAGCCTAACACACCGATGATGACGAAAGCCATCTCCCAGCCATTACCCACTCCGATGGACTGGAAATAGCGCGCTATCGTGGGGATGCAGAGAGGAGCCACCAAGGCGCCCACCGTGGAGCCCGCATTAAAAATGCTTGTGGCGAAAGCTCTGTCGCGCTTGGGAAAGTATTCGGCTGTCACCTTTACTGCCGAAGGAAAATTACCGGCCTCGCCCACAGCAAGAACGATGCGTGCAGCAATAAAGAAGAATACGCTCACCGTGGTAATCATAGACACTGCTCCTCCTGTAGCTCCGATAAGGCTGGCAGCACTGCTCATACCCACTACATGCTCCGTGGCCCATCCACATCCTGCGTGCAGGCAGGCTCCTGCCGACCATATGCCGATGGCCCAAAGATAGCCCTTGCGGGTACCGAGCCAGTCGATAATACGGCCGCTGAAGATGTTCGCCACAGCATAGCAAATGGAGAATGCCGCCGCTATTAGGCCGTAATTACCGTTGTTCCAATGAAACTCAGGCGCTATGAAATCCTTCCATGTGAGTGAAAGCACCTGACGGTCCATGTAATTGATTGTTGTGGCCAGGAAGAGGAGTCCACAGAGAACCCATCTGAAATTGGTCATTTTCTGATTAACTTCTTTTGTTGTCATAGTAGTAGAATTGCGTTAATCCGCTTTAAGTCGCAGACAGTTATAAGTTTTGTTGGTGTAAGAATCGAAGGGTTTCGCTTAAGGTAACCTTCATCGCCCTCCTCCCTCGAACAGAGGAAGAAGAGCGATGGTATGACAGAGCTACATGACGCCTACCCAGCGTAGGACGTCGTTGAGATTGGCCACTACCATAAGGAGAATAAGTAGTCCCATACCGATGTATTCAGCTTTAAGCTTAATATTCTCGCTGAGCTCACGGCCAGAGATTATCTCGCAAAGCAGGAAGAACACATGCCCCCCATCGAGGGCGGGAATGGGCAGGATGTTCATAAAAGCCAAGATGATGCTGAGGAATGCCGTCATAAGCCAGAACACATGCCAGTCCCACGTGGGTGGGAAGAGACTGCCGATAGCTCCGAAGCCTCCGAGCGACTTAGCTCCATCGGAAGTGAACAGGTACTTCATGTCGTCGACATAGCCTTTGAGCACCTTCCAGCCGTAGGTTACTCCGGCCGGGAAGCTCTCTATAAAACTATAGCTCACGTGGGTGTTACGGTAGTCGCGAAGGATGTCGTGGTTGTAGAAGCCTATCTTCAGATCGGATGTCAGCACCGTCGTGACGGTGTCGGTCCGCGAATCCCCAGCTTTGGCTATGACCATCCTCACCGTTCTCACCTTCATGCTGTCGGCGGGTGTCTTCGCCTCACTCATCACGTCGCTCAGACGTCCTATCTCGTCCATAAAGGCATTGTAGGAATCCACCTTCTTGCCGTTGAAAGCCAGTATGCTCGCACCCTTCTTTAGTCCTATCTTCTCTGCCGGCGAACCCTTGGCCACGCTGTCGATGAGAAGAGGATAGAAAGGTTCTGTGAAGCGAGGCGTACTTTTTATCATATTCAGGAGATTGATGTCTCCTGGCAGATGTATGGCAATCCGCTTGCCGCCGCGCTCAACATAAGCCACCCGTGCCTCGCTGAGGTCGCGAAGCATGTTGCCTCCATAACTCTTGAAGTCACCCTTCTCGGTACCGATGAGACGGTCGTGGTCCCGGAAACCTAAGGACTTGGCCTCGGTGTTGAAGCGCATGCCATAGGTATAGTTACGGGGCTGCACATAGTCCTCACCCCAGGCAAAGAGCACCATAGCATAAATGAAGAGCGCCAGCACGAAGTTGACGGTGACGCCGGCCACCATGATGATGAGTTGCTGCCATTTCGGTTTCGACCTGAATTCCCAGGGTTGGGCAGGCTTCTTCATCTGCTCTGTGTCGAAGCTCTCGTCTATCATGCCGGCTATCTTGCAGTAGCCACCAAGGGGCAGCCATCCCATACCATATTCAGTATCACTGCCCTTGGGCTTGAAACTGAAGAGCTTTCCACTCCACTTTCCAATGCCAAGGTCGAAGAAGACGAAGAACTTCTCTACCCTCACGCCAAAGAGCTTAGAAGCCAGCATATGGCCTCCCTCATGAAGCAGAACAAGCAGAGAGATTGCAAGAATGAACTGGAGGAGTCGAATCAAGAATATTTCCATTCGGTTTTATTCGGATTATGCTTTAATACTTATTTATATTATATAATTCTCTCAATTGCGCAGCATTGCAGAAGCGATTCTTCGGGCTTCAGCATCTGTCTGCGTGTAGACATCGTAGTCGGGGTTATTGTCAAAGAATGCCTTCTCCATGGTTTCCCCAATGATATCAGCCATCTCGTAGAATGAGCAACGGCCCTCCCTGAAGGCGGCATTTACCACCTCATTGGCTGCATTAAGGATGCACGGCATGTTGCCGCCACGTTTGATGGCTTCGTAGGCCAAAGCCAGACAAGGGAATTTTGTGGTGTCAGGGCGGAAGAACTCAAGCTTCTTATCGAAGAGGTTCAGACGGTCGCCGTCGAGAGGCAGACGTTTGGGATAAGAGAAAGCATACTGTATGGGAAGCCGCATGTCGGGTACCCCGAGCTGTGCCTTCACAGCCCCGTCAACAAACTGAACGGCACTGTGCACAATGCTCTGTGGATGTATGAGCACCTCTATCTTCTCAGCTGCAACACCAAAGAGCCACTTGGCCTCCATCACTTCAAAGCCCTTGTTCATAAGAGTCGCCGAATCGATAGTTATCTTTGCTCCCATCTTCCACGTAGGATGCCTGAGAGCTTCGGCTGCCGTCACCTGAGCAAGCTGTTCGCGCGAATAGAGACGGAAAGGACCACCGGAGCATGTGAGTAGTATCTTTTCCACTTCGTTGTCCTCGTCGCCTACCAATGATTGGAAGATGGCACTGTGTTCAGAGTCAACAGGCAAAATGGGCGTATGATATTCCTGGGCAAGACTGCAAATAAGCTCACCGGCCACTACCAAGGTTTCCTTATTGGCGAGACATATTTTCTTACCAGCCTTGATGGCACGTATGGTGGGAGCAAGTCCGGCGAAACCGACAAGTGCAGCCAGCACCATATCGACAGGGCCGGCTTCAACTATCTGACAAAGAGCTTCGTGACCTGCATAGACCTTTACGGGCTCACCGGCAAGAAGACCGCAGAGAGGCTCATAATAAGCCTCATTGGCTATCACCACGGCAGCAGGATGGAACCTGCGGGCCTGCAAGGCAAGTTCTTCGTAGCGGTTGTTAGCTGTGAGGCAATAAACCTCATAGAGGTCGGGATGCTGGCTGATGACATCAAGAGCCTGCGTGCCAATGCTTCCTGTAGACCCGAGGATACAAATCTGTTGTTTCATGTCTTCTACAAGTCTAAGATGCCTTCCGGCAAATTGATTGTAATTGTATGGGTGTCGCTGTCAACATGGGTGATAAGTTCGGGATTAGCCGGTATCAGCTTTCCACTATCTGTTTCGAAAAGCACGTTAACCGTACTGTCGTCGACATTTACTATGGTTCCTACCAGTTTCCCATGTTCGTCGTGCAGACTAAATCCAACAAGCTCGTTCCACGAAAGTACCCCTTCTTGCTCATCGGAGAGGCTCCGGGGAAAGAAGACTTCATTGCCTGTGAGTTCACGCGCCTGGTCGGCAGTATCGACATCACAGAACTTCACCAAAGCGACACTGTCGCTGCGGAAACGATAAGACTCCATAAAAAAGGGCACAAGGATACCATCAGTGTCAATAACAAGGTAATCAGCATCGACCCTGTCGAAGACATCATCATCGAAAAGGAAGCTTATTTCTCCCTTTACGCCATGAGGCTTTCCCAAGCGCCCTATCCGGAAAACATCTTCTCTCTTAATCATCTGAGCGGGTAATATGAGCGCCGAGCTTGTTGAGCCGCGTCTCGATGTTCTCATAGCCACGATCGATCTGCGCGATATTATCAATACGACTGGTGCCATTGGCGCTGAGCGCCGCAATGAGCAAGGCAATACCTGCACGGATATCTGGACTTGTCATGCGTCCGGCACGAAGCGTGCGACGATGGTCATGCCCCACGACAACAGCGCGATGAGGGTCGCAGAGAATGATTTGTGCACCCATATCAATGAGCTTATCCACAAAGAACAGACGGCTCTCGAACATCTTTTGATGGAAAAGGACGCTTCCACGAGCCTGAGTAGCCACCACCAGCAGCACCGAAATGAGGTCAGGAGTAAGACCGGGCCAGGGCGCGTCGCTGATGGTCATAATAGTTCCATCAATGAAAGAGTCGATTTGATAATGAGGTTGCCGCGGGATGAGCAGGTCGTCGTCCTCCACCTTTACCTTCACGCCCAAGCGGCGGAAAGCATCGGGAATAACTCCAAGGTTCTTCAACGATACATCCTTGATACGGACACCGTCACCCACCATGGCAGCCATACCGATGAAGGAGCCCACCTCTATCATGTCTGGGAGTATCGTATGCTTGGCTCCGTGGAGCGCATCCACTCCTACAATGGTTATAAGGTTTGAGGCAATGCCACTGATGTTGGCCCCCATGGAGTTGAGCAAGTGGCAGAGCTGTTGGATGTAAGGCTCACAGGCTGCATTGTAGATGGTCGTAGTGCCCTTGGCTAGCACTGCGGCCATGATGATATTGGCCGTTCCCGTCACTGAGGCTTCGTCGAGCAGCATATAGCTCCCCTTGAGGTTAGAAGCCTCAATATGATAGACATTGCGGTCGTCGTCATGGACGAAGCGAGCGCCTAAATGGCGGAATCCAAGAAAGTGAGTGTCAAGACGCCGTCTTCCAATCTTGTCGCCCCCTGGCTGAGCCACCGTCGCCCTGCCGAAACGGCCGAGCAAAGGACCTATCGTCAGGACACTGCCCCGCAACGACGAGCAACGCTTGACGAAGTCGTCGCTGTCTAAATAGTCAAGATCAAGGCTGTCGGCTTGAAAGGTGTAGTCGTGGCTGCTGTTGCGCTTCACCTTCACTCCCATGTCAGCAAGGAGCTGGATGAGATTGTTCACGTCAAGGATGTCAGGCACATTGCTGATTCTCACCTTGTCGGCAGTGAGCAGACAAGCGCTAATAACCTCAAGAGCCTCGTTCTTGGCACCCTGCGGGCGAATGCTTCCGCTGAGCCTATGGCCACCTTCTATAATGAATGACTTCATGTGCCTACTTCCGCTTGTGTTTCCTTTCCGGTTCCCGTGCTACAGTATTGAATTTGAATTGATCAAGGTCGAGCTGCACCTTGCCGTCAGTGTACCTTGCCAAGTCGGAAGCCACCTTTTCGTCATCACTTGAGCCGTGACTCCACTGCATGAGATTACGCTTCATCTGATTGGCTGTCTGTCGAATGAGCTCATCACGCTCCGCGCCGTCAGGCATGCCCTTCAAGCGGTCGAAAAGCTCGAAAACAAGATTACCGTAATGCTTCACCGGAATCTTCTTCATTGGATATTCCAACGGCTGTGGCTTAGCAGCTATCTTCTTAGCCTCGCTCACATCGAAAGGATAGTCGATGTCGAGCTTGAAATCACTCATAATGGCGAGGTGGTCCCAAAGCTTCTGTTCGTAGTTGGCATCCTCTTGGTTCTGAGGCAACATGCGGCCCATAATAGCCACAATAGTCTCAGCACAGCGCTGACGCTCAGCCTTCGTCTTCAGCCCGACGGCATAGTCCACCATCTTCTGTATTTCGCGCCCATACTCCGGCAGGATGAGCTTCTCGCGCTGGGTGTTATAGTCTAATCCTTCTATATTCATCTCTTTATTCTTATCTTGCTTCTACAGTAGTTTCTTGGGGAGCTTAGCCACGAAGTCCTTAAGGTAGAAAGGCACGAAATAGGCCACATCCTCGAATCTCTCCTGGGCTATACGCTTTTCAGCCAAAGGAAACATATTCTTGGCCAAAGGCTCAACATCCTCTATTAAGTGAGCGTTAGGATGACTGATGGTCGGCATGCACTTGGCTGCTCCCGGGCCAAAGAAGTAGACAGGACCACGGTCAAGGAATTCCTTGTAAGTATCAGCCGTGACAACATCAGCCTGAATGGGGCGCTGCTCCCTGAGCGAGCGGTCGAAGACCTGTGCGTAGACTTCCATGCGGCGAGCATCAAGCATCGGGCAGAGCAAGGCATCCTCAGAAACCCTCTCCTCCAGCAACACAGGTACACAAAGCAACTCCAGCGTAGGCACGGCGATGAGTTTGACCCCTCGGCCATAACAAATTCCCTTGGCCATACTGGTACCAATTCGCAAGCCCGTATAGGAGCCTGGGCCGCAGCTGACAGCCACCGCATCGAGGGGAATGGCATGGTTGTCAATGAACGAAAGAGCTTCGTCGACAAACACTCCTAACCTCTCGGCATGATTAGGGCCGCTATGGTCTTCTTGATTGAAAATGAGTTCAGCTTCATTGCTGACAGCCACCGAGCAAACCTCGGTACTGGTGTCTATATTTAGTATACAGGACATAATCGTAGCCTTCTAACTCTAATTAATCTGCAAATTTACGTTATTTTCCCGCAAAATTCGTACTTTTGCAGAAATTTAACGTGTGCTATTATGATACAATCAATGACAGGTTACGGTAAGGCAGTCGTAACATTCAAAGACAAGAAGATTAATGTCGAAGTAAAGTCGCTCAATAGCAAGGCCCTTGACCTTTCCGCCCGCATTGCCCCCATCTACCGCGAGAAGGAGATGGAAATACGCCAGCTCATAGCCGCTACTCTGCTAAGAGGCAAAGTGGACTTCGCTCTTTGGGCTGAAAAGGAAACGGGAGTGGAGCCTACACCCATCAATGCGAAACTTGTGGAGAACTACTACCATCAGATCAAGGCCATCTCTGCAGCCACCGGCATTCCAGAACCGAAAGACTGGTTCTACACGCTTTTGAGAATGCCCGATGTGGAGACACGCACTGAAAACGAGGAGCTGACGCCTGAGGAATGGCAAGCCGCCCAAGGTGCCATCAACGAAGCCCTCAACTCCCTGCAGGCTTTCAGACGACAGGAAGGAGCCGCTCTGGAAAAGAAATTCAATGAGAAGATTGACAACATAGAAGCTCTTCTCCACAGTATAGAGCCGTTGGAAAAGAGTCGCGTGCCAAAGATTCGCGAGACCATCATCAAAGGATTGGAGCAGATACCCGAGGTCGACTACAACCAGAACCGACTGGAGCAGGAGCTCATCTATTATATCGAGAAGCTCGACATCAGTGAGGAGAAGCAGCGACTGGCCAACCACCTGAAGTATTTCCGCGAGACCATGGCAGAAAATAAGCCCAATGGAAAGAAGCTTGGCTTCATTGCTCAGGAGATGGGACGCGAAATCAATACTACCGGTTCGAAAAGCAACCAGGCCGAGATGCAGAACATCGTTGTGAAGATGAAGGACGAGCTTGAACAAATCAAGGAACAAGTGCTTAACGCTCTCTGAAAACCCTTCAACGGAAATAAGGCAAAGCTGACGGAGCCCTCCTAACAGCAGAACAGAACAAGTCAAAGGCAATACTTCAGATTATGCAACAACCATCCGACCCACTAACAGCCACTACTGGCGAAGCCAACAGCTTCCGCCGTGGCAAGCTTCTTATTTTCAGCGCCCCTTCAGGAAGCGGCAAGAGTACTATTGTGAAATGGCTCATGGACAACCATCCTGAGCTCAGACTGGCTTTTTCGATCAGCTGCACATCGCGTCCTCCACGAGGAACAGAACGCAATGGAGTGGAATACTTCTTCCTCTCAGCTGACGAATTCAGGCAGAAAATCGACGACGGCGCCTTCCTCGAATACGAAGAGGTCTACCCGGGCAGGTTCTACGGAACCCTCAAGGAACAAGTGGAGACCCAGCTTGCACGAGGTGAGAACGTCGTTTTCGATGTCGACGTGAAAGGAGGATGCCACATTAAGCAATTCTATGGTGATCGTGCCATGAGCATCTTCATCCAAGCTCCTTCCATTGACGAGCTGCGCAGTCGCCTCACTCATCGCGCTACCGACGCTCCCGAAGTGATAGAGCAGCGGCTTGCCAAAGCATCCTACGAGATGACTTTCGCTTCGAAGTTCGATCACATCGTTGTCAACGACAGACTGGAAGAAGCCGAGGCTGCCACCTATCGGTTGGTGAGTGATTTCCTCAACAAAGCGTAACTTATGCGGATAGGCATCTACGGAGGCTCGTTCAACCCCGTCCACTGTGGCCACATTGCCCTTGCCCGACAGCTCGTCGACAAAGGCTATGTCGAGGAGGTATGGCTAATGGTTTCTCCCCAGAACCCTCTGAAGACAGGACAGAAACTACTGCCTGATGCCACACGGCTGGCCCTTGCCACGAAAGCTCTCAAAGGAGAAGCACACGTGAAAGCCTCCGACTTTGAGTTTGCACTACCACGGCCGTCCTACACCTGGAACACCCTCGAAGCCCTCAGTACAGTCTATCCGCAACATCAGTTCTCGCTCATCATCGGAGCTGACAACTGGCAACTCTTCAATGAGTGGAAGCATCCGGAGCGCATTCTCGGCCACTACCCCATCCTCGTCTACCCGCGCCGCGGCTACAATATCAACCCGTCATCGCTTCCCCAGGGCGTAACCCTTGTCGACATGCCTCTTTACGACGTCAGCAGCACCCTCATACGGACGCGCATCACCCAGGGGAAGAGCATCAGCGGACTGGTGCCTCCCTGTATCGAGTCCGACGCAACCCAGGCCTGTCTCGCCCTGCTCCATAACGACACCGACAGACAGCAACACTGACAAATCCTTTCCATCACCAAAGCAAGAAACTCTATGAAATCATTGTTCGGCATACGCCGCGACGAACGTCTGCTGGCGCTATTGGCCATTCTTTTCTTCGTGGCTCTCAACGCTCTCGTCGTTGCTAAATACTATGGCCTCTTCACGCCGGTTAGCGACAACAAGTGGCAGCTCTTTGTCCACAACTTCCATCTTTCCGGTTTCGACCCCATCACCTACGCTGTTCTCACAAAGTGGACAGCCGGCTACAATGTCTACCGCCATCCGTTGCTCGCTTTATTCATGTTCCTGCCCTACCTACTCAATTGCGGGCTGACATGGATCACCGGTATTAACTGCGCCCTCTTCATTGTGGCAGCCATCAATGTATTCTGCAGCCTCTATGCCCTGCTTTTCATCCATCGCATCTTCACTGAAGTTATTGGTCTGCATCGTTCTGAGGCCGGGGTGCTCTCAGCATTATTCTTCTCTTTTGCCTACGTCTTAGTCTCGTCAATAGCTCCCGACCACTTCATCATTTCTATGATGCTGCTTCTGATGGTTCTCTATCTGACCGGACTTCATCTCAAGAAGGACCAGCCCATGCCGCTGGCAGAAACCATCGTCTGCTTCTTCCTCACCGCAGGCGTTTCACTCAACAACGGACTCAAAGTATTCCTCGCAGCTCTCTTTTCCAATGGCCGTAAATTTTTCCGTCCGCGCTTCTTCCTTCTGGCTGTTCTGCTTCCGGCAGCCCTTATTTGGATAATCGGAAAGACAGAATACGCGCAGTTGGTCTGGCCCAAGGAGCAGGCAGCCAACAAAGAGAGAAAAGCCAAGGCTGAAGCTAAACAGAAAAAGGAATTCCAAATGCAGCTGAAGCAGGGAGTCGACTCGGCCACCATCATAGCCAAGCAGAAGAAACAGCGCTTGGTGAGCCACCGCCTCAAAAAGCTCGGGAAGCCCATAGAGCCTAACGGATTCCTCAGTTGGACCGACATCAGCACCTCGCGCTGGCAGTCGGCTGTGGAGAATCTCTTCGGCGAGTCCATTCAGCTTCACCGCGACCATCTGTTAGAGGACACCCTGCGTAACCGTCCCATCATTGTCCATTACAAGCACGCATGGCACTACGTGCTCGAAGCCTTCATTGTCCTGCTTTTCCTTGGTGGAATATGGGCCGGACGCCGTAACAAATTCCTTTGGCTCAGCCTTTCTTTCTTCGGGCTAGACCTCATCATCCATTTAGGACTGGGCTTCGGCCTTAACGAGGTCTACATCATGACAGCCCACTGGACCTACGTCATTCCCATTGCTATAGCCTTTCTTCTGAAGGCTCTTGCTCCGTTGCCACGACGCTGCCTCACAATACTACTTGCAGTCATGGCTTTAGGACTGTGGGTCTGGAACATTCCACTCATCGTGAAATTCCTTTCCTGAAGACCATGGCTTCCATGTTCAGCATCCGAAAGGGAGAGCGATGGCAGGCAGCCCTGTTTGCTGCCCTCATCGTCTTCTTCGAAGTTCTCATCACTGCAAAGTTCTGGGGGCTCTTCGCAGACTACGACGATAGAGCGTGGCTCAACTTCATGCGAAATTTCCGCATGTCGGGCTTCGACCCCATTACTTACAGCGTACTCACTCACTGGCACCAGGGCTATGATGCCCTGCGCCACCCGCTGCTCGCCTTCATGATGTATCCGCTCTATGGGCTCAACCAACTGCTGTGGTGGATGACAGGAGCCAACTGCTGCCAGCTCATCATGGACATAGTACTCACTTTCTGTGGCTTTTATTCATGCATCTTTCTCCATCGCATTCTCCACCGCACAATGGGAGTAAGCACACCAGCAGCCTTTCTTCTGACCTGCCTGTTCCTATTCTCGGCCTACATTATCGTTGCCATGATAGTGCCCGATCATTTCTGTCTGAGTCTCTTTCTGTTGATGCTTACACTCTCCCTGTCAGCCGAAAAAATAAGAAAAGAACAATCCTTCGGTATCAGGCAGTCAGTGATTCTCTTCGTCGTGACGTCCGGCGTGACGCTGTCGAATGGTGCACTTGTACTGTTGATGCTGCTTTTCACGAACGGCCGAGCTTTTTTCCATCGTCGCTACTTTGTGGGAGCAGTGTTCATTCCGGCTCTGATAATGGGACTGCTGGCCTTTGGTATGGGCCGAGTGACAATGCACCACAAGAGCAATAAGGGCTTAGTGAAGAACGAGATGAAATGGACGAACAACAAGCTCGACCGTACTGACATACTCCGTGAGAACTTCTTTGGCGAATCCATGCAGTTCCATCGCAAGCATCTTTTAGGCGATGTGCTCTCCGGTCGCCCGGCCGTCGAGAAATATACAACTCCATGGAATTACGTTTCCGAAGCAGTCGTACTTCTATTGCTGGCCGGTGGTCTTTGGATGGGCTGCAGGAAGAGACTGATGTGGTTAGCTGCAGCCATCATGGCATTTAACATTATCCTTCATGTCCTCATCGGCTTTGCAGCCGACGAGTGCTACATCATGGCATCGCACTGGCTCTTCACCCTACCTATTATTATAGGCCACCTTTTTACTGGCAATCGCAGACAACTTGCGGCACTACCCTTGCTGATGTTGACAACGGTAGATCTTTGGCTGCTCTGCTGGAACATGCCTCTCCTCTACCGTTACCTCACATGGCCGCTAAAAATCGTGTGAGACAAGTTCTGCGTACTCAGCTTTTTGAGCCTACTTGAAAAAGTCTGCGATCTTTGTTTCCACATTGTGACTACCAGATACTCAGTGGATGTTTTTCGTTACAACGATTTTTCCAAGCAGACTCAGTAATTGATGCAATGGGATAAAAACATATAAGATTGTATCGCTTTTATCTCACTCTCTTCTGCCTATCCCACATATGACCGTTCCATGGGCAGCCAAATAGATCAGGCTGATCTACGCTCTCTCTTACTTCACCACATTTCGTACATGTCCATCGTTAGACGGCAGGAGAAGATGATGAGCTGTTTTCTTCATTATAATTACTGGACTCATCGTAATTATTATAATCGCCCGCTTTTTCTTCAGCCTCCTCAGTCTTTTCTGCATACTCTTTGACGGTAACAGGCGTGTTTTTGGTTCTCACCAATTTGCCATCATAATTGTAGTATTTAGTTACGACGTTATACGCCGTCTTATTCAGGTATTTCTCGTCATATTTCACAGATTGCACCGACCATTTCTCTGCACCAATGTCTCCCTTGTGCAACATGCACCTTGCTTCCGCTTTTACAGTGAGGGGTACGAAGGGACTCCATCCTTGTTTCTCATGGTTACAGTTCACCTTTGTTGTAAGTAAAAGTTGAGCATCGGATGGAGGCTACTTTTGCACCCTGCGTTAATACTCTGCCGATAGACAGATTAGCATAATGACAATCTCTGCAAAGTTAGTTTTGTGGCATTCTTCCCTTCACAAAGGAAGGAGCTTATATGTAATCAATCAAGCCGTATACTTGATTTACTTGCAAAAAGCAACCAATTTTAGAAATATTGTTTGCAAAAAGTTTGGGGAAAGGTAAAAATGCATTACCTTTGCAAAGTGAATCATTATTATCAAAAACTTAATTTCATGCTTATGAAGAAAACATTTCTACTCCTTTCTGTCGTATTCTTCCAACTTACGGCTTTTGCACAAACTCCAGAAGCTCCGACTATCAGCTCATTCTCTGATTATTATGCCCTTAACGGCTATGGCGAGATCACATTCAATCTGCCCGCTAAAGACACAGAAGGCAATGCGCTCGACACGAAGAAGCTCTTCTACAACATCTACTTCGACAATGACGCTTATACCTTTACCAGTGACTGGTACTCCAAGGTGAAGGCCGACATGAAAGACGTGCCCTACGACTACGACGACAACCTTGACTTCTTCGTTACTGGCGAGAAGCACGATGTGTTCTTCTAAGTTGAAGACTACACGCATGTGGGCGTACAGGCTATCTACAAGGACGGCGAGAAGGTCCACCGGTCTGCCATTGTTTACAACGACGGCAAGGTGGTCACAGGTATCAGCCAGACCCACACTGACGGGCAGAAAGTGGAGAAAACTCTCTGCACCGATCTCATGGGGCGCCGAGTAGATGAAAGCTATCATGGGATTCGGCTGTTGACGAAGGTGTATGAGAACGGTGAACGCCACACTGTGAAGATGCTCAAATGAATATGAACTTCAAACACAGCACTTCTATGAGACAAACGGTTTTCTTATTTCTTGTCATCTTAACGACAGGCCATCTTCAAGCCCAACCGCTCACACGTTCTTTATGGGACAAAACCGCTACAAGCGAATCCATGCAGGCGCGCCCCTCAGCCCTCCGGCCCACAGCACCTCAAAACAGCTTCAAGCTCGTCCATAGGGCGCAAGGCGATCCTGAAATCATCAGCATCACTCCCCAAGGGACGCTCACCGACAACACCTACAACTCCTCGTCGGCATTCTATCAAACCCCGTTCGGTATGGCTATGGAAACCACAATGGATGGAACCATAGGTGCTTACGTGAAGGATGCCGAAGGTAACTATTATATCAAGAACCCCATATCGAAGATTCGTACCGACACCTGGATAAAAGGTAAACTCAAAGGCGACACCATCTACTTCGAGACTCCTCAGTGTCTGATGATGTCGGAGAACAAAGGCGACCGGCAAGCCTACTACGTCTACAACATGATGCTGAACGAGAACCAAACCAACTTCATCCCCGACACCCTGCAAAGGAGCGTGAAGTTCATCATCGAAGGCGACAAGCTCCGCCAGGTGTCGCCCGGCATCATGGGGCTCACCACTCAGGCTGGAGCATGGACAGGCTTCGGCGATTACGACATCGTAATCTGTCCTCAGAACGACATTGCCACGGGAACACCCGACGGAGTGGAGTTTAAGCCATATGTACTGAGTTATGACAACAGCTATGGAACTCGCTCGGGCGTGAAATGCTCGGTGGGCCTAAAAGACAACAAGTTCTATCTGCGCGACCTCTGCAGCGAGATGGGAGCAAACTGTATTAATGGTCATGTGGACGGCAACACCGTGAATATCGACATGCCGCAATATCTGGGTCCCGACATGGAGCATGGTTACCATCTCTATGCTTTCGGAGCCGTGAGCGAGATAGAAGCCGGTGAGGACGGGCGCCCGCAGGAGCACACCTACCTCGGTAATCACCTGAGCTTCAGCTACGACAGCAGCGATGCCTCATTCAACAGCGACTCCGTACTCGTGCTGAACATGGGAAAAAGGGATTTCTATTATCTATACGGTTATCGCAGACCGCAGCTCCGTCCTTATGCGCCGAAGGCCGGAAAGCCCACCCGGGCAGAGTTCTCTGACTACATGGCTTACACGAAGCAGAATGGCTACGGTGGTGTGAAATTCGTGTTGCCCGAGTTCTCCACCGACAACGATTACCTTGTGCAGGACAGCCTCTATTATAATGTGTTCTTCGATGGTAAACTATATACCTTCGCACAGCCTCTCTACCAGAGCCTCAGTGAGCCAATGACCGATGTGCCCGCCACATTCACCGATGGCTACGATTTCGTTTCGAAAGGGCTTGTACGCACGGTGTACTACTATTCCGACTTAACGACCATTGGCATACAAGTGCTATACAAATATAATGGAACAACAATGAAGTCAGACATCACCACGCTCAATCTCAAAGAGGTCACCGCCATCAAAAGCACCCGGCGCGGCAAGCGTGTGGTGAGCACTTCCTACTACGACCTCAGTGGACGACAAGTGAGACCCGATAATCACGGATTGCTTATCCGGCGGCAGTCGTTCGACGACAACAGCACTGTTACAACTAAGGTGCTCAGACCCTGACAATAAGAATAGTCTGTGGTGGCATCTTCATTTCAGCCCCACGGTCTTCTTCACTCTGTTAGCTATGGCTTTTCCGATAACATCGAATTTGCCATAGCGCAGGTTGTAGGCCAACTCTTCTAACGAGCGTCCCACCTTTATCCAAGGGTGATTGAGGGCATAAGCACGATAGACACTCTCCTTATAGGCCGTATTCTCCATTACAAAATGCGGATGATGTAGAGAAAATTGAGCTCGAAGCGCTTCAACGTGAACATGCGGCGCAGTCGGCGCGGCATGGTCTTGAAACTGGCCTGATAGTACGTGGCGTCAGTCGTGAGGCCGATGTTGTTGATTTGATTCTTCACTGGCATGGCAGCCAGACCGTTGTTCTGCAGCATCGAGGCCCAGAACACGGTTTCGTAGTAAGGCACCCCCGTAGCCCTGTGGCGGCGGCACTCGTCGATGAAGCCCTTGAAATAGCCGCGGTCCTTAATCAACCTTTCTGTGCACTGCACATCCTCCGGTGAGTCGAGCCAACTGTATCCGGCATCCCATGTATCCACAACACGAAGCCAGGAAGCCCATCCCCAAATGCTGAACACACTGGTGAAGAAATAGTCGGCAGACACCCCGGGAGTCACCTCGTCGGTATTGAATCCCGAAATCATCCACACGCGACTGTCATCGGCATAGCGGTCGAGAAGCTCCTTGCAGAAAGGGAAAAATGATTGTGACGGCACATCATCATCCTCGAGCACAATGCAACGATCGACCTTCGAGAAAGCCCATTTCTGCGACAGATACTCCGAGGGATCACAACCAAAGTTCTTTTCCTGGTAGAGACGGCTGACTTCACACTGCCAGTCAATCTCCGCATCCGCACAGATCGCGCGACATGCCTCTACACCTGCGACATCGCGTTCACCGCGTGCTCCGTCCTGATAGAGGAAAAGATGAGAGGGACGCGCCTTCTTTACCTCTTCGAACACCCGTCTGAAAGTGGAGGGACGATTGAAGAAGATTAGCAGAACGGCCACGTCGGTCTTGTACGGCTTGAGGCTAACCGGCCGACGGGAAGTCTGGTCGCTGGTTGTAGATGTTGTGGACTGGTTCATTCCTTCTGCTTTTTTGATTAGTGTCGTTTGACATAGGTATTACCGCACAGCACTGCATGAAAATGTAGCACACGATATGGAGCAAAGTGCCGGACACCTGCTGTCAAATGCAAAGATAGTGCAAACGAAAGGAACAGCAAAGAAAAAGCGTGCTTTTTCTTTGCTACTCCTGAGTGCAGCCTATCCTTCTTGCCGAAAGGCAAAAAGTGCAAACGAAAGGAACAGCAAAGAAAAAGCGTGCTTTTTGCTCTTCAGACCCACACCTTTGGTGTCAAGCCAGTCCATGACGAAAATCGCTAAAGCGTAAAATTGCGCTTGCGCGCATAAAATTTTATGGCTGATCGCTTCAAATCAGTTTCTTCAAAGCGCTTTGGGCAGAAGAAGGATGCACTTATTATTTTATGCACCAGGAGGTGCAATTTTACGCGACAGCGATTTTCGTCATGGACAGGCTTTGGCCCCGCAGGGGTGAGGAACAACCTGTGGGATAGCCGTCGAGCTTGCTCGTAAGGCTATCCCACAGGTTGAGCCTCAGAGCTCCATTGGGAGCGTGAGCCTGTACATGATTTTCCATTACCATTTGGGTGAGTGGGGCCATGCATTGGAAAAGGTAGGACAATAAATTTTCCACGAGTTTGTATTCAAGAACTCATTCAAAAGTGGGTACAACAAATTGGGCACCCTATTTCGGAAGTAAATATCCCTTAGCAGGAGAGCACTCTTCGACGTTTTATTAAGTTGTTGCAGAGATGTAGTCAAACTGTTAGCCGTTTGTCTACCAATTGTTGTCCGTTTGTCAAACTCCGAATTCATAGCTCTCTTGATGAACTCCAAATTTTCACTGAGATAGAATCAGTCAGAGCAGGTGCTGCAGATTGGTAGGTTAGAGTCCGTCCTCAAATATCCACTTGCAGGGCGCGGCTATATATGTTAGGGCCTGTCCTCAAATATCCACTGCAGGGCGCGGCAATGTAGGTTAGGGTCCGTTCTCAAATATTCACTGCAGGGTGCGGCAATGTAGGTTAGGGTCCGTTCTCAGATATCCACTGCAGGGTGCGGCCCTTGTGGCCGTCCGCAAGCTGCGAATGTTGAATGGCTTTCTTGTTTGCCTTAGGATGCGGACGGCCACAAGGGCCGCGCCCTGCAAGTTGCTGAGGTTTGTCTGAGTGGTTTAGAAACTCATAATAGGAAGATAGGAACTCTTGCATGCCCGTAGGATGCGGACGGCCACGAGGGCCGCGCCCTGCAAGTTGCTG
>Ga0256406_1003438_pt1 | contig 19739 bp, 13 predicted proteins | sample RumenRJG_03DNA_FD_185986 | JGI IMG/M metagenome (GOLD analysis project Ga0256406, IMG submission 185986) | Bovine rumen microbial communities from Lethbridge, Alberta, Canada - RJG_03 | ecosystem: Host-associated > Mammals > Digestive system > Stomach > Rumen | place: Canada: Alberta | collected...
CTACACCTACCACAACTTCGACGCTTTAGCAGTGAGTATTCCCCACGGCGCCAACGGCCTCGACATCGCCCGACAGCTGAGGAAGATACGCGGAGTAATCTCGGTGGAGCCTGACAGAATCCTGCAACTAAATTAATCACCGCTGGAAATGGCCCATGACAGGCTCCATGAAACGGGAGAGCTTACGGGGATAGGCCGACGAGGACCGTCCATAAGTGCTGTAGCAGACATACAGTCGTTTCTTCGCCCGCGACATGGCGACATAAAGTTTGCGCGCATCCTCCTGAAGCAAAGGCATGTTATTCTCATTATAGAAGTTGGGGATGCGCCCATCCACTACATCGTAGACAAAGACGTTGTCAAACTCCAACCCCTTGGCCTTATGAATGGTGGAGACAAAGATGCGCTCTGTGATAATCGACGAGCCACAGAGGTCGGCTTCCTTGAAGGTATTCAGCTCCATCAGATGGCCGTCAAGCTGATGCCGGAGTGAAGGCTCCTCAGCAGCATTGATGACGTCCTTGGCTAAGAAGGTGAAGATATAGTCCATCTTCTCCACAGGCTTTATCCATCGCCTATCTATCAGATATTGATAGAAACTATTCAACTCAGCCACCAAAGCAGGTTGATCATTGACAGATGACTGTCGGTCATAGAGACGAGCCATGCCTTGGACATAGACTTCAGCATAGTTGCGACGCAGCCTGGCGATACGCTCCTCTGTACTTTTCTTTATCAGATAGCTCTCCTGCAATGGCAACATCTTCTTTGCCTGAGCATAGCAGTAGTTGACGAGAGATACGGTGGCATTGACATCGTCGTCGGCCAGATGCGAGTTCTCACCCTGCAAGCCCAGCTCGGCTAACAAGAGCTTCAGTTTGAAGGCGTGCAGATCGGGGCGCAGCAGTCTGATCAGCTTCAGACTGTCCCAGGACTCGATATTCTTCTTGTCAAGAATATCAGGACAATAGCGCTCAAGGTTGTAGTAGAGGATATGTCTGTCAAACTCCGCATTATGCGCCAGTAACGGGCTGTCGCCCACAAAATCAACAAATCGCTTCAATGCCTCACGATGTGTGTAGAGTTGCTGATGCTTTCGCTCTTCGATGATGGGATTGACGATGTCGCCCAACATCTCCGGGATCGCTTTATCGGTCTCTATATACACCGAAAATTTCTCTATGCTCACACCCTGTCGGATACGCTCTGCAGCAATCTGCAAGATGTCGTCGTTGAAGACGTCGAGGCCCGTGGTCTCGGTATCGAAGACCACGACGTCCTCATTATCATAGACCTGAACAAACCGTTGCAGGTAGGTTGACTTTATATCAAAAGGCGCTGTTGCCGGAGCCTCTTGCAGGAAGTCGGAGGGTGTGATGCCCACCTTCTGCAACTGGTGGACGAACTGTCGGGCTGAAGCTGGTGTCTCACAGACACGCAGCCCCGACAGTATCCTAGACCAGGCTAAGAAGTTATGATCATTGCCAAGAATGTTGGCATGCGCCAAAAGCAGCTTCACCTCAGGTGTGGAGAAGATGTCGGTGCCAGAGATTTTGAAATGCGGAACCTGCTTCTCCGTCAAGGATTCGCCAACCTCATCGGCATCGCTGTTGGAATTGACGATAATGGCTGTCGTCTCCCCGGCTGTTTCTCCCGCTTTCATCGCACGCTTGACAACGCCCTGCAGCTCGGCCCAGATATTCTCATAGCGCAGGATGCGAAGCTCACACTGTGAATCGACCCGCCCATTGCGCTCTGACATAGGCAACAGACTGGGATCGGAAGAGAGATTGGCTACCGCATAAGCGTTGAGCATATCCAACAATGGCTTCGGCGACCGGTGGTTGATGCCGAGATGATGGATATTGCCTTTGCAGATGTCTTTGAGGGCCGCCAGCGTAGACAGTTTGGCGCCCATAAAAGAGAAGATGGCCTGTTGCTCATCCCCAAGATAGAGGATGACGCGGGGAGTGGAAGAAGCTGAGTCTGTGACCATATCCTCCTCACGTTGGCAGAGCTCACGGATAATCGCTAACTGCAACATATTCAGGTCCTGCACCTCGTCAACCTGTATCCAAGGATAACGCTGATATTGCAATGCTACATGAGGGTCTGCCGCATTCTGCCGGTCCTCATAAAGGGTGGTATAGGTGAATTGCAGCAAGTCCTCAAAATCGAGGAGATGGTTCAGGCGCTTGTAGGCCGTGTAAGCATGGGCAAACTTCATCTTGGTCAGCGTCTGCACAGCATCGTGGTAGAGCAGTCGGGGAAAATCCGGACTGTCAATCTGAGAGAGATAGAAATCGGCATTGTTGTAGATGTCTATCATCAGGTTGGCATCGTAAGACTTGTCCAGCAGGGTTGCAATGGCTTTCATGACCGCCTGGTCCTCTCGCGTCACACACTCCGAATGGATTCTCAAAGCCTTAGGATAGCCTTTTTCCAGCGCATACATGAAATGCGCGAAGAAGATAATCTGTGCATAGGCTTTTCTTCTGCGGAAGTCGGCTTCCACCTTTGCCTCATCCTCGTTCATATATCTCGCCAAGATGCTGTTCGCCGTCTCGTCATCGATGACAGCGCTCTCCGCCGCAACCACATTATTAGTAAAGAGGAAGTGGGAGCAGAAACGATGGACATTCCCCACGAAGACATCCCGGCTCTCCGTCTCCCCTACCCTACTGTCGATACGCTCCCGCATGCCCCGGGCCGCACGGTTGGTGAAAGTCAGACAGAGCATCTCATTAGGCGACACACCGGCGGCCAAGGCCTGGAAGATGCGCTCGGCAAGAATCTGCGTCTTGCCACAGCCCGGAGGCGCTAAGACAAGATGGGTGCCGGAATGGATAGAGATAATCGCTTGTTGGGATGGGTCTGGGGTCCAGTCGTTCATCATACGATGCAGTGTAAGATAGGGAAAGATAGTCAAAGCCGCACCACACAGTGCTGCCAAAAGGCATGAAGCCAGAAGCAGACACTCTATGGTGCGGCGAATTTAGTTGTTCACGAAGTGGTGATTAGCACTCACACTTCCAAGGCTTCAGCTCCTTGAAGAAATCGTGGCCCTTGTCATCAACGAGGATGAAGGCAGGGAAGTTCTCCACGGTAATCTTCCAGATGGCTTCCATGCCGAGCTCAGGATACTCCACGCACTCGATGCTCTTGATGCAGTCCTTGCTCAGGACAGCAGCCACGCCACCGATAGTACCGAGATAGAAGCCACCATGCTTCTTGCAGGCGTCAGTAACGAGCTGTGTGCGGTTACCCTTACCAATCATAATCATCGAACCGCCATGAGCCTGGAACTCGTCGACATACGGATCCATACGGTTGGAGGTTGTCGGACCCATAGAACCGCAAGGATAGCCTTCCGGAGTCTTGGCAGGACCTGCATAGAGCACAGGATGGTTCTTGAAGTAGTCGGGCAGCTCCTCACCATTGTCAAGGCGGGCTTTCAGCTTAGCATGAGCGATGTCGCGGGCTACGATGATGGTGCCGTTGAGGATGACACGGGTAGAGACAGGATACTTGGTGAGGATAGCGCGGGCCTTGTCAATGCCCTCATCGAGGTTGATGACGACGCCACCGTTCTCACCGGGCTTCTGCAGGTCAGCAGGAATAAGGTTGCCGGGGTTGGTATCCATCTTCTCCAACCAGATACCATCACGATTAATCTTGGCCTTGATATTACGGTCGGCAGAGCAGCTCACGCCGAGGCCGATAGGACAGGAAGCACCATGACGGGGCAGACGGATGACACGGATGTCGTGAGCAAAGGCCTTGCCACCGAACTGAGCGCCCAGACCGATTCTGTGAGCCTCTTTGAGGAGCTTAGCCTCGAGGTCGAGGTCACGGAAAGCGCGACCAGTCTCATCACCGCTTGTAGGCAGGCTGTCGAGATAATGGATAGAGCCGAGCTTCACGGTGAGCAGGTTCTTCTCAGCGGAGGTACCACCGATAACGAAGCAGATGTGGTAAGGCGGGCAAGCGGCTGTACCTAAGCTCTTCATCTTCTCCACGAGGAAAGGCAGCAGGGTGCCCTCATTCTGGATGGTAGCCTTTGTCATCGGATAGAAATAAGTCTTGTTGGCAGAGCCACCACCTTTTGCTACCATCACGAAGCGATACTCCTCACCGGAGGTAGCCTCGATATCGATCTGCGCGGGCAGGTTGCACTTGGTGTTCACCTCATCGTACATCGTCAGCGGCGCATTCTGAGAATAGCGGAGGTTGTCCTGTGTGAAGGTGTTGTAGACACCACGTGAGAGAGCCTCTTCCTCGTCGAAGTCGGCCCACACCTGCTGACCTTTCTCTCCATGAATGATGGCAGTACCCGTATCCTGGCAGAAGGGCAGCACGCCTTTGACAGCGGTCTCGGCATTGCGGAGGAGTGTCAGGGCCACATACTTGTCGTTGTCGCTGGCCTCAGGATCGTTGAGGATAGCTGCCACCTGCTCGTTGTGCTTGCGGCGGAGGCAGAACTCTACATCGTGGAAGGCTTCCTGAGCCAGAAGGGTAAGAGCCTCGGGAGTAACCTTCAAAATCTCCTTGCCCTCGAAAGTTGACGTGCTCACTCCCTCCTTGGAGAGAAGACGATACTCGGTATCGTCCTCACCAAGCTGAAACATAGGAGCAAACTTAAAATCTACTGTTTTTGCCATAATGTTTTTAAAATTAGAATCCGAAAATATCGTATTTAGAAAGTTTCGTCACCGGTCCTATCTTCTGAAGCGTGTTCATGTCGAGCTCTTTTTCATCACCGAGGATGATATAGCGATAGGGCTTGTTGGAGATGTTCTCCTTAGCGAACTTCACCAGGTCGGACATGGTCAGCGACGGCAGTTTGTCATAGATGACCTTGTTGATGTCGTAGTCGAGACCACGCTTGCGGGCAGCGAGATAGGCGTTGAGGACCGCGAACTTTGTCGTGCGAGCCGTAGCCAAGGTCTTTGTCAGACTCTGCTTGGCGAGGTCGAAACCAGCCTGCCGCTCCGGCATGTTGTTGAGCAAATCATTGAACTCCTTGATGCACTCCGGCATTTTGTCATTCTGCGTGATGATATAGGTGTTGAAGCACTCAGGATCACCCTTACGCCAAGGTGTTGTCAACCATGCGCCGGCACTGTAAGCCAGACCGCGAGCCTCACGAAGCTCCTGGAAGACAATGGCGTTCATACCGCCACCAAAATACTCACCAAAGAGAGCATTGACAGGAGCCTCATCGGGTGTCCACTGTTTGCCCTCGTTGAGATACTGCGTCATATAGATGTTCTTGGCATCGTAGGGCGCCAGCACCACCTCATTCTGCTTCGTCGTTGTCTGCGTATAGCGGCGGGCGGCAGGAAGTGTCGTCGTCATCGTGCAAGGATAGTTCTTGGCTACGATGGACTCCACCTGATTCATGGGAGTAGCACCATAATATAATAATGTGTACTTACCCAAATTCTTCAGCAAGTCCAAGAGCTGCTGAGGGTCGGCTTTCTTCATCTCGTCAGCGCTCATGATATTCCGCATGGGGTTGTAGGCACCATATTCAGCGTAGTTGACCAAGGCACTGTAGCAGGACTCCTGGTCACCCTTCATATCGTTGCGCTGCTTGATGGCCAGTCCCACAGCCGTCTGATAGCTGTCATTATCCGCCTTGGCATGATTGATATAGTCGCCTAAGAGGGCAAGAGCCTTCGGCATATTCTCGTTGAGTCCGCTGAGGGAGATACGGGTCTCGTCAGACTTCACGCTGACGCTGTAGTCGCAGGCTAACTGATAGAAAGCCTTCTTGATGTCGTTGGCAGAGCGGGTAGCCGTACCTACATAGTCGAGATATTCGGCGGCAACCTCCAACTTATTACTGTTCTCCTTTCCTACAGGGAAGACAAGGGCGAGGTCGAAGAGATCGTCGGTGGTGTTCGGCTTATAGAGCACCTCAGCACCATTCTTCATCCGACCTTTTGTCAAATCCTTATCGAAGTCGATGAACTGCGGCTGGATAGGCGCTGGGTTGGAATTGACGATAGCCGTGAGGAAGTCGCTGTGCTTGTCGTTATTGGTAGGAATCGGCGTAATATGTGGTTTCTCAATCTTATGAATGGTCGTGTCGTTGCCCAAACGCTTATAGACACAAACGTAGTTGTCAAGGAAGTGGCGACGGGTAAAGTCCACTATCTGCTGCTTCGTCATCTTCTCCATACGGTTCATCTGACCGACGACATGGGCCCAGTCCTCACCATTGATAAAGGCGTCCTTCATCATCTCCGTACGGTTCTCATTCTTGTCCAGACTACGCAGGAGATTGAGCTTCTTATTGGCGATGACGGCTTTGACGAGGTTTTCGTCAAACTCGCCGCGCTTCAGCTTCTCTATCTCAGCCAGCATCAGGTCACGAACCTCTTCGAGGGTCTGACCCTGCTTGGGCATACCTTGCGCAAAGAAGATGGAATAGTCGGTAAGGCCTTCTACCCCGGTTCCTGCTCCCATAATCTTCATCGGCTGGTTGAGGTCGATGTCCATCAGTCCTGCCTTGCCATTGGAGAGAATGTCGGAGACTACGCTGAGGGTGTCAAGCTGGTCAGAGGCTGCTTTCTCAAACTTCCAGCCCAACATGACATTCTCCGCCTCCTGACCCACAACGGTGGTGTCGACATGCTGCGTCAGGTCGGCAACAGGCGCATACTCCGGGCGGGAGAGCGTCGTGCTCGGCTTCCAACTGCCGAAATATTTGTCAATGATGGCAACAGCCTTGTCAGGGTCGAAATCGCCGGCTAAGCAGATGGCCACATTATTGGGTACATAATAGCGGTGAAAATAGTTTTTGATATTGACGATGCTCGGATTCTTCAGATGCTCTTGCGTGCCAATGGTCGTCTGCGTACCATAAGGGTGTGTGGGGAAGAGCTTCTTCATGAGCGCCACATAGGCTTTTCTACTGTCTTTTGCCAGACCGATGTTATACTCCTCATAGACAGCCTCAAGCTCGGTATGGAACCCGCGGATGACCATATTCTGAAAGCGGTCGGACTGAATCTTTGCCCAGGTGTCAATCTCGTTGTTGGGAATATCCTCAACATAGCAGGTGACATCATTGCTGGTATAGGCATTGCTACCCTCCGAACCGATGGACGCCATCATCTTGTCGTACTCATTGGGGATATTATATTTTGCAGCGAGCTGTGAGAGAGAGTCTATCTTCTCATACCACTTCTTGCGGGCCACGGGATTAGTGATGTGGCGGTATTGCTCGAAGCGATTCTCGATGGAGTCGAGCAAAGGCTGCTCAGCAGCAAGGTTGGAAGTGCCGAAATGTGTGGTGCCCTTGAACATCAGATGCTCTAAGTAGTGGGCCAGTCCCGTCGTCTCTTTCGGGTCATTGCGCGAACCAGTGCGCACGGCGATGTAGGTCTGCAACCGCGGTTTCTCCTTGTTCACGCTGGTATACACCTTCAGTCCGTTGGGCAAGGTGTAGATGCGCGTCTGCATCGGGTCACCTGGGACCGATTCATAGTGATAACTCTGAGCGGACACCGTTGTGGAGACAGCGGTGAGGGCTGCGAGTAGTAATGTTTTACAATCCATAGGTATATGAAATGGTTAATCTTGTTCTTCTGTCTCTTTATCCAAGCTTGCCAAGAAATTATCGAGCACAGACTGCTCTACATCTCCCAAGGCAAACTCTTTCTCCGCATCCTTGCGAATCTCTGCTATCCAACTGTGGAGGGCCTCGTTCGCATCAGCAGCTATCTTCTCGGCATCGTCGGAAGTGATCTCCTCTATGCCATAGTAGTTTTGGATGAGCTGGTAGGCCCACGCCCACTGCCTGTCGCTGTAATGGACGTTGATGTCTGCCAATTTATCTATCACCGCTTGGATGCTGTCGAGGACACCTTCCTTGACATCGCTGACAAGGCGCTCCTCCTCGCTGACAGGCAGGAGCAGCCCCGCGAGGTCGTCCCACTCACCGAGTCCGGTGCTGTCGGCGGGAGCCGCAAGCTGTTCATCTTCCTGCTTTCTGTTTGCCACCACACTGCCCATATACATCCGCAGTGCCATGTCGTAGTTGCGCAAGCCTTTCGCCAAGGAAGAGGCCTTGATGAGTGCGCCATGGAAAGGATAGACCTCGACATCGTCGCCAGCGGCGCGGCGCAGCGACTCCAGCGTCTGCTTGCCTTGCACAATCTCGCCCACGGTGAAAGGAGAGAGCCAGTTAAAATTGACCGTGCTCAGCCTTGCCCCCGAAGGCCGCATATCTCGCTTCGGCCATTTGCGGATGTCGCGGTAGAGGCCCACCGTGGTGATATTTCTTCCCGGTGAGATATAGGTGGCGCTGTCACCCGCAATGATATACGAGAACGGCAGCGGGCGGGTGTCGGGATGGTGCATCACCTTGCCAAAACACACGCTGAACGCTCCTATCTCCGCCGGCATGAGGATATAGGCGCCGCTGGCTGTCTTGCTGCCACGCTCCAAGATGCCCCAGTGGAGTGGTCCCATCTTGTAAGCGTGATTGGAGAAGTTGGTGGCTGAGCCTGCATTATAGAAGCTGAACTGCGCACCAATCAGCAGGGAGCTCTTGTGGTGGCTGGCTGTAAACGGACCGCAGAAAGCCGCACAAGCCTCACCATTGCTCATAAAGCAGTTGGCAAAGAATACACTCTGGGAGGCCGTGAAGCCATTGCTGATCTTGCAAGCCTCACCGACGAAGCAGTCCTGCATCTTCACGGAGTTGATGAGGCTGGAGCCATGGCTGATGATGGAGTTCTCACAGATGACACCGGTGCCGATATAGACAGTGGCCTGTGGTGAGGAGACAATGGTGGCATCGCTCAGACGCGCGGCACCGCATATCTCACTGTCGTCGCCGATGATGGTATTGGTAATCTCTTTGGTGTTGACAATCTTCACACCATTACCGATGGTTCCCCTGTCGGGAGAGGTAGCCTCTATCTCCTCACGTATCAGACGGCGAAGGGTGGCCACCAACTCCTTGTCACGGCTATGGCTGACCATCAGGGCCGCCAACTGACTGTTGAGACCATTGAAGAGAATGACGTTACCATCGCCTACCTCGTTGAGGACAGAGATGATATTGCCCTGTCCATAGGTGGCTCCCTCCGTTGTCTCCATGGTAGAGATGTTGGAGATGTAGCAATCGTCGCCGATGGTATAGTTGTTGATGAAGTTGCCGATATTCTCTATCAGACAGTTATCGCCGACAGAGACATTGCGCAAGGTGGCATCATTGATACCGGAATGCTTCAGGAAGCCCGGTGAGACTTCAACATTCTTCTCGAAGTCACCAATAGAGACCTCGCCATAGAGACGCACGCGGTGCATAAACTTCGGCTTGAAGTCGTCGCTCACCATAATACTACCCCAGTCTTCTGCCCAACAACCATTGTCATCAAGGATGTTGATCTCTTCTTCGGTCAGATTCCTCATAATTTCTTTATTTATGTATACCCCTTATTTATTATTCAGAATATATGCACCGTATATTATACACTATACATTATACACTATACATTATTCACTCTTCCGTTGGATAGAGAAAGTCATTGTATGGGTATTTCTGTACATGCAGTTCGCGGACGCGTCGGTAGAGGACCTCACGCAGCTCGTCGATATTTTCCTTCTGCTTAGCGGATATAAAGATGCAGTTGTCGCCCATCTTTGCCATCCACGTCTTACGCAGTTCGTCAAGGGTAATATTCTCTTTGGTAGCCGGGGTGAGGTCGTCGGGATCCTTATCCGTCCAATGGTAGTTGTCAATCTTGTTGAATACGATCATCGTCGGCTTGTCAGCGCACTCCAAATCCTTCAGCGTCTCGTTGACGACCTGAATCTGCTCCTCGAAATCGGGGTGTGAGATGTCCACCACATGAAGCAGGAGGTCTGCCTCACGCACCTCGTCAAGGGTAGACTTAAACGACTCCACGAGGTCTGTAGGCAACTTACGGATGAATCCTACAGTATCAGCAAGGAGGAAGGGCAGGTTCTTGATGACGACCTTACGAACGGTGGTGTCTAAGGTAGCAAAGAGTTTGTTCTCGGCAAAGACCTCACTCTTGGCTAAGAGGTTCATCAGCGTGGACTTGCCCACATTGGTATATCCCACGAGGGCTACACGAATCAGCCGCCCGCGGTTCTTACGCTGGGTACTCTTCTGCTTGTCTATCTCCACGAGACGCTTCTTCAACAGCGACATTCTGTTGAGGATGATACGTCGGTCCATCTCCAGCTGCGTCTCACCAGGACCACGAAGTCCTACGGAGCCTTTGCCGCCGCCCGAACCAGAGCCACCGCCCTGACGCTCCAGGTGGGTCCACATTCGCTGTAGGCGCGGAAGCATATAGCGGTACTGCGCCAGCTCCACCTGTGTCTTGGCGTTGGCGGTCTGGGCGCGCATGGCAAAGATGTCGAGGATGAGAGAGGTACGGTCGAGAATCTTCACCTTCAGCTCGTTCTCTATGTTACGAATCTGTTTGGCCGACAGTTCATCGTCGAAGATGACCATTCCTATCTCGCGGTCGTTGTCTTCCTCGTCTTTGATATATTGCTTGATCTCCTCCAGCTTACCCTTGCCGACATACGAAGTCTGGTTGGGTCCGCCGACTTTCTGTGTGAACCGCTTCACCGTGACAGCACCGGCAGTATCGGCCAGAAACTCCAATTCGTCGAGATATTCCTTCGTCTTGGCCTCATCCTGTTCGGGGGTGACAAGACCGACAAGAATAGCAGTCTCGGCTTTGTTGGCCTCAGCCTCTGAGTATTCAAATTCTTTCATTAAGTAAATCCTATATTTTCTTGCAAAAGTAATGAAAAGATTGGAATAACGAGGCCTTTTTATCCATTAAAAAGAATAATATCTTAGTTTTGATATTTTTTGTGCTATGAAGTTGACCTCTTAGGGCTTCCGTGGGCGCCCTGTTCCTTTCTTTGCCTTCACTCTATTCGACCTGCACTTCTTATCACACCCTTCTGGGATATCAAAGCCAAGGCTTCGGCGATGTCTATCTGTTTGCCGATAAACGGCGTGATGAATTTCACCTTGCTATTGTGCTCAACGCATCTGATAGGCCGCATCTCTTCAAGGATATCCAAAGAGAATGCGAACATCTCCTTCTGTGCCTTAGGCTATCAGATGTACTTCACGTACGAGCTGAGTATCAAGCTGACAAAGAGAATGATCAAGCTCCCGTCTGGAGGCATATCGCCGTCTGCTCTGCTTCAGCAGCACTGCATACCAACGACGCAAAGGGCTTTCACCGGAGGGAACAGGGCTAGCAGATGCTGCTGACGCAGTGATGGCGGAGAGGTCTTGTCATAAAGTGACGAAATTACCGGAAACCAAGCGCTTGTCACGGAAGAAAGTTATGCTTCATCTATTGTCACGTCTTCACCATACCAGTTAGTGACGGTCTGCTTGTAACTCTTGAGATCATTGCAATGGCTTTCCATGTCATACAGTTTTTCCTTGCGCTCATCCAGACTCTTTTGAAGCTCCAGGTAGCCCGGAGCATATTCCTTGAAATAGGCTTCATCGCAAAGGAAGCCTTTATTCAGATCAGAGAATATCTGATTGATGAAATTCTTTAATGAGTTCCTTGTTTCTTCAGTTAATTTGGTCTCGTGCCATTTTTTATATATTTCATAACCCTTCTGCAGTTTGTCAAGTGCCTTACCGGCAATTTTAAAATACTTTGTTACCTTCTTGCCGAGATTTACCGCACCCCATGGACCGAATTTATGATCCTTGGCAAAGATGTCTCTCAACTGCTTGATTTGCTCACCTGAAATGGTGACACTGCCAATGTATTTTATACCTTTGGTCGCCTGTTCCTTTAAGAAGTTGTCCTGGCTTTCAAAGATTTTTATAAACAAATCAGATTTCGAACTTATCTCTTTATTATTGCTTTCGACATATTTGGACATACTGTTGTTGATGTCACAGAAAAGCATATTGGCATCTATGTTTCCTTCTCCGTCCTTGCCGATTTCGGTTTCGATGATATCATCCAAATCCTGGAGTTCCGGTGCTGAGTTGATGTTCTTAATTAATTGGTTATGCTTTTCTTTCAATTCTTGACTCATCCTTTTGCGGTTCTCCAACAGTTTGGCTCTGGTGTCATCTGCCTGTTTTTGCAGTTCGTCCAGCTCGTGCTTGAAACGGGCTTGGGGATTATAGATTTCACTGTACTGCCGTAATATCTCTTTAACCAGTGCAATCACCAGGTCTTTGAGCGCTGCCTTAAAGGTGTTCTGTCTGGTTTCTGCATTATCTGCAACGGCTAAGACATCCGCAACAGTTCTTTTCAGATTGTTGATATGTGAATATTTGTCATAGGTATCGGAGTGTACGCTCAGCCATTCCTTCATCCCCCGGCCGAATGGGTTGGCAGAAATACAGACAATTCTCAATTTACTTGACTCTTCATCGGTGAGATGAAGTACATCGTTCAAACGTTGCCTGAACGTGTCTGACTTGATCCTGGTGTTCGCTTCATAATCTTCCTCGTCGGTCAATTCCGAGACCTCATCCATCTTGTTGATAACGAAGATAGCTGAACTGAGCTTGTTGAAATCGCGCAATATATGGTACAGATTCTTCTTATGACTGTCCTTCAGCGGATTTGTGGCTTCACAGACATACAAAAGTATGTCGGCCCTGGAGATATAGTCTTTTGTCTTGTCAGAATACTTGACTATGTCGCCATTACCGTTTACCTCTGACTTGTTGCCGAACAGGCCCGGAGTATCTACGATGTCATATCTGTTTACGCCATCCGAGAGCTGATAATATCTTAGCTCGTTAGTGGACTCATCCTGGGAAATATCCATTTCCGGGGTCACCTTTCCCAGCAGACCTGCAATAACAGAAGTCTTGCCGTCGCTGAAAGAGCCGGCTAATACTATTTTAATGGGTGTGCCGGCTGAGGCCAGGATATCATCCACCTTCTGGATTTCATTTTCAAGTGGCACTCCCAAGTTCTCTCCTTTTTGAAGGATTTGCTTGAATTCCAACAGTTTGTTTTTATATTTGTCCATAGCCTTTGGATTTGATGTTCTTTTGGAAGTCTTTTGTCTTGCTAATCATTGACTGTACACATTGGCAAAGCTCGTCAATATTATGAAGCTCTTTGCCCACAGAGTCTTGAAGATATGTTCCTTTCTTGCTTATTTGATCCTGCACCGGCTTTGCGATGTCTTTTCTTGCAGAATCCAATAAAATAGTTTTAATTTGATCAAATTTTTTGCTTGTGTGTCTAATGAGCCTCGTCTTTTTCGAATCGATAGAAAAAGCTTTCATTATTTTTTTTAAGATGAACCATTCCAGACCACCGACCATATTTTCTAACGTTTCTTTTATGGAATGGCCGAAAGAGAAATCAAGATTTATAGGGATATCTTTCAGGTCGATATGCATGTTATAGGATCTGACAGGGAGCTGGTCGATGTATGTCGGTTTTTTTATGCTAGTACAGTTGGCGAAGGCCTCATGATTTTTTTTATCATAGTCTGATAGGTCTTTATCGATTATGTTGCGGACGTCATCATCCAACTGCTTGCTGATTCTTAGTTTCTGTATTCTGATATTCTCTTTAATTTTGTCTTCCGAAATATCCATCAAGACGCATTTGATGAATGCACGCTGTAACTCAGCGACTGATATATCAATGCGGTTCTCAATTTCGGAGGACAGATATGACTTATAGGTTTCTGACTGGCTGTTTATTTGCTTCTTCAGGTATTCGAGTTCGTGCCTGTATTCGGTTATGTCGTCTTTTTCAGCTTTCAGCCGGGCAGTGAGGTTGTCACAGGTTCTCTGATATAATGAGAATAGCTTATGCTTGTTTGACTCCACAATTTCTTCCTGGAAATTGGAGGCCATCTGGTATACAAGATTCGTCAGTGCACCGAAATTGCTGAATGCAAAAACAGTTTCTTTCTTTCCAAAGAAATCCTGCAGTTTTTTTTGCTTCTTTATCATGCTGATATTTGAAGGTGCGAAATCTGCGACGGAGCATAGAGCGAGCAACGCCTGTATGGTAATGTTGCCCTTATAATTCTCCGGGATATTTTGCTTGAAGGCCCTCTCAACGATCTTGTCCAGTTCCTTGATGTCATCAGTGAAAAGTGTCTGTCTGGCTTTTTCATCGAACCCGTACTTTTCCGTGTTTGATTTGACGTTGTTGATGGAATAGACATTCACCCAGTCTTTAAGATAGAGTTTTATCTTGCCGGCAGTACCTTCGTCAGGCCGTTTGTTATTACCTTGCACATAAAAGATGACATGGGCTCTGTTCAGCGCCATCCTTATTTGCTCAAGATATTTCGATTCCTCCCCTTCTATGCCCGGCACATCTATTAGTGTGAAAGGCTGATTGTGGATGGACATCTCATAATCCGTGGTGAATTTTGTCCAGTCGGATTGGCCGTTGCCGACAATCTCACCATCAGTCCCTTCGCCCTTTCTTTGGCGCTCCTTCTCTCTGTGTACTTCATTAAAGAGAATACGGAAAGTCTCGACAATCGTACTCTTACCGGCATTGGTCTCGCCAAAAAATGCGATGACCAGCCGGTCCCAGACGGTATTCTCCAGGCTTTCGGTGGCCTCTCTCCTAGCCTGGGACATATCATCCTTGATAAGAGATGCGAAGGAATCCCTGATTTTACGGAATCTTTCATCAAAGCCGTATAGGGTGGCTAGTTCTGAGACGGTGTTTTCAAGCTCCTGATGAAATTCCTGATATTTTTCTACGAAGATTTCCTTATTGCTCATATCTGCTCACAATCAGTTGGCGGATGTATGTGCTCCCTTGAAATAAACACTTTCATCATGCAATACTTTTTTTAATTTCTTACATGCGGGAGCAAAAGTGAAGTAAGTGAATGCCCAGGATATGGGAGCGCCGATGAAAGGTACCAGCTTGCTACCTGCTTTTTGAGGGAGCTTTTCTGACGACTTTATGCCTAAGATTTGCATGATTCTCTTTACCATCTGATTCTTCAGCATTTTTTCCATCATGTCCTCGGGAATCTTCTTCAAAGCCCGCCTACCCAGCTCCTTGGCAATGACATCCATGGCTGCGCCTGAGCCCTTGGCGCCAAACATCACGCCAAGCATAGGAACAAGCATTCCTAATGTCTTCTGTGTTATCTTTCCATTATCATCACGGAGGTCAGGATAGCCATAAAGGTAGGCAAGCTTCTGCGCGATATTCATGCTGAATGCCATATACTGCGCCATGTCGCCGAAAGCTAATGCAACAGAAAGGACAGGATTGGACCCAAGTCCTGTCCCGGCGCTGATAGCTGAGACTTTTTTCCTGGTACTGTTTATCTCACTGTCAGCCACAGAATCAAGAATCTTGAGATCGAAGTATTGTGTTGGATTACCGGCAATGACGTTTTCCAAATCCTCACTGGAGCAAAGGTCTGAGAGAACTCTTCTTAAGAATTTATCCCTGTCTACCGTCACTCCGGGAATCTCAAAGGCTTTCTGAAAAATAGTAAAGATTAAGTTCTTCGTATTCATATATGTTACTGTTTATCGGTTTCCTTTTTGCAAAACTAATGAATTGCTGGCAATAAAGCAAGAAAAACTTAGAATTATTTTCCGTCAACGGAAAAATCTTCGGATGACGACCGGAGTCCGGTAAAGCTGCCTTTCTCCGCTACTGCTATTATCATGATTGATGGACACCTATGTTATCAATAGTTGGTTCGTTCTTGTTCTCCGTTTCGGCAAGTTGCTCCTCACGAGTACGCTCGAGGCCTATTTCTCCGGCCGTAAGGACCTCCTCAAAGGGCTTGCCATAGAGAAGTTGTGAAATGGCGCTCTGTGAAGTGAAGAAGCCGGCAACACAAGCGTAATGAGGCTGCCTAAAATAAGTAGAGGCGGTGTCAACTCGGTTACTTCACGTGGGCATAAAAAAGAGCAGGGCTTACTAACGGCTCTGCTCTCTTAATGATGTTAGCGGTTCGGGGCTAGTCTTCTGGCGTTGTTAATGGCATAAACATTACCTTCCTCAGCTGCCTTCTTGTATAAGTCATAAGCTTTCTGACGGTCTTTTTCTACACCTTGTCCGTTCTCATACATTATTCCTAAATTGTTAAGAGCATCAGAGTCACCTTGATCTGCTGCTTTCTGATACCACTTGACTGCTTCCTTGTATTGATGACGATTGCTGTAATTGTTGGCAATATTGAATTGGCAAGTAACATTACCTAATTTTGCACCTTTTAGATAATACTCCATTGCTTTTGCATCATCTTTCTTCACTCCTGTACCACTATGAAAATCATATCCTAACATTAGCAGTGCATCCGCATCATTAGCCTTTGCTCCTTTCTCGAAATACTCTATTGCCTTATCGATATTTTTTTCAGTTCCCTCTCCAAACTGATACACACGACCTAACGTAGAATAAGCCCTAACAAATTTTGCATCGGCGGCTTTCTTTATCCATCTAAAAGCTTCATCCTTATTTGCTTCGGCACCATAACCCCAAGAATAATACAATCCCAAGGCATATTGTGCTACTGGAATATTCTTTTCAGCGGCCTTCCTAATGTAATTAAATGACTCTATCGAATCCTTTTTGCAGTATATGCCATCGAATAAGTTGCTTGCATATACAGTCATAGCACTGCCGTTTTCTCTATTAGTCAGCACTTTAGAAAGGGCATAGCATGTATTTGGTTCAAACTTATAATCCTTCTTGACAGTTTGTGGACTTGTTGCTTGTGTTGTATCAATGTCATTTAACAACGTGTCAAGCCTAAGATTCATAACTTCTATTTTCCAGTCACCGTCCTTATTCGGATGCAATCCAATATATTCCTCATAACTATCTCCGTTTTTGAGGATTTCCTTCACCTTGCCAATAGCGAGTTTACTTGTAGAGTCCTTAAATTCCTCTATCTTGAATGAGCTGAATTCTGCATCTTTGAACTGTTCTGTCATAATGTTAGCGAACACTTCTTTCTCCTCTTTGCTCAGATCTTCAAGAGTGTCAAGGTAAAGATAGTCGGCAAGAGCCTTATAGTCTTTCTTAACAAAGCTCTGCATAGCGTCGTTTAAAACGTCATGCGAACTCTCTTTTGAACACGAAGCCATCAGCCCAACAAAAGCCAATAACAATGTGGCTAATAATAAGTGTCTCGTTTTCATAAATATAGTTTTAAGTTATTCATCTAATGTTACTTCATAATAATCATATTCGTTAATGGCAATGGTTGGTCTTTGCCGATGCTGGAACTTTAGATAGCGACATCTGGCTGCATCAAACCATGGGGAGTTGTCATTGTTAAGAAGCATCCGATAACCCATGTCTTCGAGCTGTTGTATGCACGCTATCAGCTCCTCCTTCGTATAGAGTCTCATGCTCATTTCGTACAGATTGGAGCCTTGGTAAACCTGCACCATGCTAGCCTTCTCCTTGTTGATGGGGCGGAAGTCTCTATTACCGTACTCATCCTCTATGGCTTTGAACTGAGAGCCTTTAAACCAGTTGTCTCCGATTGGGGCGTAGCTCTCGTCTTTCAGTACTTCCTTGATTAATGTAATGTCCGTACCTTGATATTCAACAAACTTCTTGATCGGTAAGAATGGTGAGGTCTCTTGAAACAGAATAGGAGTCTCTGTCCCTACCTGAATTCCATTCTCGGCACAATAGTCTTTCATCATCTTCTTCTCTGACCATTCCTTTCCCTCAAACCAAGTGACGAAATCATCAATGAACCAGTCGTCACGCTCATACACCATAGGAAATGTGAGAACAGAAGACTCTCCACAATCAGTCAGTCGAACTTTCACAGTTGCAGAAGTGGACGAATTTATCTCAGCTGAAATCACTGACATTTTCGGATTGCATGCGTCTTGTGACTGCCACCAATGGTCAGAGTCGAAAAAGCCGACCTCACCAACCAGCTTCTTGTCGTATTCAGTAACAGCCTTCCAGATATTGTAGTACTCTGTCGAGGTATATTTCTCTTCCCAATTTTCAGAGTGGTCATTATATACGGCCATAACCCTATCAGAGAGATAGCCGATGGTCTGCTTGTCGGATGTCTGAGAATTGCCATTCTGAGCAAAGCCCCAAATGAAGACTATCATCGATACAAGAACCTGAAACTTCATACCTTATTGATTATTTGATTTTCTTGAATGTCACGGTTCTGTCCACGACGTGTAAAGTCAGAAGATTTCTCTGTTTGAAGGTAAAATGGTCATCTTTATATTTAATGATCCATACTTTCTTAGTAGCATTATATTTCATTGTATAACTACCATTTTCAATTGTTGCCCTTCTCTGATTTTCAGGCAAGTCTCCAACCTTTTCAACCAATTCTTGGGGTGCACTTACATTCACATCAAGTTTTAATTTATTTCCCTTTAAGAAATACAAATATCCCTCTGCAATGAAGCCCATGTCAAAAAGCTGTTGAAAGGCAGCTCTTGTCTCGTCAGGCATAGTTGGTTGGTCCACCAAAGGACTAATGTCACTACAATAATATGTGCTAATCCCCATGGTTGATTTAGTCTGAGCATAGCCTCTCAGGGATATTGCGAGAAGGACAAACAGGCTGATTAGCCAGGAATAGTTCTTTTTCATCACTAAATTTAAATTAATATGAGTTTATGCTTATAGATTATACTGTATCTATTTTCGTCTTGTTCTAGAGTTTGTGTATTTCTGCTTACTGGTACTGCCTTGACTATTTGCACGATAGGTTATACTCCTTGTCCGCCAATATTGCAGTTCACCGTCTTTATATTTTTTCTTACTTATCCAATTACCTTTAGCATCAAATTTATAGATCCATTTAATATTAGTACTCTTAGAACTACTATATCCTCTGTCATTCGCACTTACTCCTGATAATTTTGCAGTAGGATTACCATTTGCATCAAAAGTGCATTTCTCAAAGACTGTGAGGCTTTGTCCCCATGTATTCACAGTTTGTTCCACGTATGTCTGTTGCCTTCGGGAGTTAAATTTGAACATTGCATCTTTAGAGTCTATTCCGCTCAAAGTCTTTAAGTTTAATTTATTCCATCCTTTTTCTTCTCCATTTCCATCATAGTCATAGACTGTAACAATAGAGCCAGATCTTGCCACACGTGTCTTATGGGTGAGAGATGATTGATTTTGATCTGAGATGCTATATGTATTCACATACTTAAGAAGGTTTCCTTGATAGACAAACTCTTTGAATCCTGTAGTCTCATCATTTTCCTGAAAATACGAGATTTTAGATATTTTTCCATTATCATTATAAAAATAAGAGTCATGAGAATCATCGGAGTAAACAATAGTCTGATACCTTCCATTACTGTCAAAGATGTAGGTTGTACTATCCACACAGTCAGCTTGTGTATATTCACCAAAGGACGTATTCCAATCCCAGGACTTTTCAACAATAGATGCCACACTCCCCTTTAAACCTACAGGTCTAGACAATTCTCCCAAATCGTAAGTTATATATGTAATATCTTCTTTCGTCTTAGCCAAAGCCCCTTCAGGAAGCAGCAACGCACCCAAAGTGAAAAGCAGCAGAATTGTTTTAATCGAAAAAGAATTGTTCATAGAAGTTATCTTTTTTAATGCTTATAACCTCACTGATTAAGCGTTAGTTTTAGGTTTATACAAGAAAGGCGAGGCTAACAAATGCTTCATTCCCCACATTCGAAAGCTCGCCAGAACTTATAGTCATGAGTAACGATAACATCTGCCCCTCGC
>Ga0256406_1003440_pt1 | contig 19716 bp, 18 predicted proteins | sample RumenRJG_03DNA_FD_185986 | JGI IMG/M metagenome (GOLD analysis project Ga0256406, IMG submission 185986) | Bovine rumen microbial communities from Lethbridge, Alberta, Canada - RJG_03 | ecosystem: Host-associated > Mammals > Digestive system > Stomach > Rumen | place: Canada: Alberta | collected...
TGTGTTAAGCACGCCGCCAGCGTTCATCCTGAGCCAGGATCAAACTCTCATAAAAAAGATTTGATTCGTTCAGAATTAACACTTGGCTAATTCATCCCTTTTTACTGTTTTAAAGGATCGTAATCATTTCGTTACCGCATTGTTTTCTATAAGAAAACAATGTAATAAACTCATGAATACTCATCGATCGTTCAAACAAAAATTTTAAAACTTCATTTGAATTTTCGAGGATGTGTTTTACTGTTCAGTTGTCAATGTTCTGTGTTGTCTTTTTCCGCGACAACATAACGTATGTTAACACGGGTATTCCTCCTCGTCAAGTCTTTTTTTATTTTTTTCAATTTTTTGCGGTGCGTACAGATCGGATTATCAATATCAGAGCTTGACCTGCTGACGATAGGAACCGTCAATGACATGTATGCCGAAATGAGCAACGACGACTGGGATTATCCGGAAATCGCCACACAGGAAATGATGGATCGGTTCTGAGGCAACCCGGCAACTGTAATTGCATGTCACCTTATGTTTTTTGCCACTTACCGTAAATTTCAAGACACAGCCCCGATTCTATTGTATAATTGCGCCATCAAAAAAGAAGGAGGTCAGGGCGCTTGAAGGTAAATGTTGATATTTCCGCGGAACATAAGGAACCATATGCTGTCATTTATGCGGACAAGGTGACGGATGAGATCCAACGCCTGATTGATCTGCTCAGCACAGGGGAAACGCCGATTACTGCCCTGCAGAATGAAGAAGATGTCGTTGTTCTGAAACCGGATGAAATATTTATGGTCAGGGTCGAAAACGGCGCAACTATAGTTTATGGAGAACGCCAAACCTATCGCTCGAGGAGAAGACTTTACGAAATCAGGAATCAGCTGGGAAGCCGTTTCATGCAGATTTCAAAATCCACACTGGTCAATCTGTCTTATATGGACAGAATCGAACCGGGGTTTTCAGGGACATTGCTGTTGAAGCTGAAGAACGGCTGCAGGGACTATGTTTCCAGAACATATCTGCCGGAGTTTAAGAAATATCTTGGCCTGTAGGAGGTGAACACGATGAAAGAGGTAATAAAGGATCTGGCAAAGAGTACGATGATCGGTATCGGAATTGCGATGGTTATTTTCTGCATAGAAGGAATCTCTTTCGACATCCGATACAATGGTAATTTCAGCCTTGAGAACTACCAGTTCACAAAAATGGTCATCGGCTGTGTGCTGGTCGGCATGGGGTTTGGCATCCCGTCCATTGTGTATCGGAAGGACAATATACCGATGCCAGTACGAGTCCTGATCCATATGGGAACCGGCTGCGTGGTATACACGATGGTAGCTTACGCGGTTGGCTGGATTGGCAGAGCTTCATCGATAAGCCATGGAATTTTCGCAGCGGCTATTCAGTTTGGAATCGCATTTATCATCTGGTTTCTGTTTATGCGGTATTATCGCGCGGAAGCAAAGAAGCTGAATGACAAGATTCAGGCAATGAAATAAAAACACAACATAGCGGATTTAGGGAAACACCGGCCAGATGCGTCCGGTGTTTTTCTTTTGCAAAATCAAAGGGAAGGAGGCATCGCATGGCCGACAGGATAAAGGGGATCACAGTTGAGATTGGCGGCGATACGACCGGCCTCTCGAAAGCGCTCTCCGGCGTCAACAAGGAGATCCGGAGCACCCAGTCCCAGTTAAAGGACGTGAACAAACCTTTTTTCGATTTGTATTTTTGTATATTTTTATTTTTTTCGATTTATAAAAAGTTGTAAATTACTCCGCCGACCCCGACGGCAGATACGCTTCCCGGCAAACTCCTGCCGATGCCGCTGCTATGGATGATGGTCCGCGAAAATCCAGGTCTTTTCCTTCAAGATCTGTGATTCTGCCTCCGGCTTCTGTCAGGATCACGGCCCCTGCCGCAAAGTCCCACAGTTGCAGGAGCGGTTCCACGAACAGGCCTGTTCTCCCCGAAGCCACCATGCACAGATCCCATGCCGCGCTTCCGCTTCTTCGAAGATCTACGCATCGATCCAGATAGAAGCCTCCGATCTTCCATACCTGTTCCCGCAGTTCCGGATAGTAGGGCGCAGTTCCAAACGAAACCAGACTCATAGCAAGCGGCTCCTCCGAGCTGTGAATTTTTTTCCCATTTTCAAAAGCGCCGACACCTTCTGCAGCCGAGAACATCACATCCTGCCACGGATTATACACGACTCCGAGAAATGGTTTTCCTTCTTTAAAGAGTCCAATCGATGTGACGCTCGGGCCGTAATTATTCATGAAATTAGAGGTACCGTCGATCGGGTCTACCACAAAAGTGTAGCCCCGCTGAAATCTGTCATCAAAAACATCCCTGCCGTTCTCTTCACCCACAAAGTGTGACTCTGGCAATATCTCAGACAGCCTTTCAATTAAGAATTCCTGCACTTTTTTGTCATATATGGTGACAAAATTTGCGTGACCGGCCTTTATTTTGTCCGGTGAAATCTCATTCTGCCCCTGATGAGCAGATCTCATAATTGTCCCCGCCTCCAAGGCAGCCTCTCTGATACGAGCCAGGAGATTCTGTGTATCTGTTATGCTCATTTTATTCACCTCAATATCACATTCTGCGCCTTGCCGACTGACACTTTGACATTGCCATACTTCCGAATGGCACCTGCAGATTCCACATTGCCAGCACAGCACGATGTTATCGCCTGAAAGTTCCACATTGTCGCCGCGGCAGGATATTATCGCCTGAAAGTTCCACGTTGCCACCGCAGCCTAATATTATTCCCTGCAGGTTCGCTATTCCAGCTCACTCAAAAACAGTTCGTAATAGTCGTCCTCATATTGAAGAAGCGGGGAATTCTCCCCTCCTCCATTCGTACTTCTGCGCATCGCGGCATACGAACTTTCTCCATACTCCAGAAGGTCCATCTCATACATCGGCAGTCCCTGTTCTGTGCTGATTCTGCAAAAATCGGCAAGCGGCGTCTCTGAATTTCTGGTAGCCAGAAGCCTTTGACGCAGCGCATCATCGGCCAGTGCTTTTTTTCGCAGTACTTCCAGGGTCTCAGGTATATCCATGCTTTCCGCCTCCCTTAAGCCAATTATCCCTCAAGAATTCTCACACAATCAGATTAACTATCGGCATATCGCCCATAATCAGATTTCAGTTCCATATCCGCTTGCTTCACGATATATCTTACATAATCCGCTAAATGCTCGATACGTCTCAAGGAATCAAATGTTTTCTCTGTGATATTCGTTTCCGTCCAGATCCTTCCATATAAATGCCTCATCTTCCAGGATCATGTAGCTGTGACGGGAATTCTCCTTCGGAATGGACACGGACCCCGGATTCAGATAAAGGTTGTCGCTGCCGAATGTCTCCCATGCGGGAACATGCGTGTGCCCATGCAGGAGAATATCACCCGGCTGAATCGGCGGAAGCTGTGTTCGGTTAAAATGGTGTCCGTGTGTCGCGTAGATCAGGCGGGATCCTTCGGTAAGAATACAATAGTCTGCCATGATCGGGAATTCCAGTACCATCTGATCAACCTCTCCGTCGCAGTTCCCGCGGACGCAGAAAATGCTGTTCTTCCTTTGATTCAGAAGCTTCAGGACTTCCTTTGGCGCATACTCTTTCGGCAGGTCATTTCTGGGGCCGTGATATAAGATGTCTCCGAGAAGCATCAGCCGCTCCGCCTCTTCCCGATCAAACGCTTCCAGCATCTTCCTGCAGTAATACGCGGATCCGTGAATATCAGACGCTATCATTAACTTCATAAATTTGTCCTTTTAATCTTGTTCTTATTTTCTGATGCTCCAATGAACTTACAATACAAAAATAAATATCATGCAATTTCATTTGTGTAATGCAAATTTGCATTTGTACAATGCCAATTAACTTACCACAAGAAATATATACACCTTAGACGGAATATGCACAAGATCATGCCTTAAATTTATGACATACAAAAAGCCGACGGATTCTCCGAAGAAAACCCATCGGCCATACGCCAAGATTATATTCTCATGAAATATCTGTCAGAAGCTTCTCACCTGAGTGCACTCTGAACCATGTCCTGAAGTTCCGGTACAACCTCCTCTTCAAACCACGGGTTCTTCCGCTGCCATCGAAAGTTCAATGGACTCGGATGTACAATCGGGAAATATTCCGGCAGATATTCCTTATACGCAGCCACCGTTTCCGTAAGATTTCTCTTCTTCCGATCCTTCAGGTAGTAATCGATCGAGTACTTTCCGATCAGAATCGTAAGGCCGATCTCCGGCATCAGTCGCAGAAGATCCGAATGGTACTCCTCCGCGATGAATTTTCTCGGCGGCAGATCTCCCGATTTTCCCTTACCTGGATAATAAAAATCCATCGGCACAATCGCGATTTTTGATGAATAGAAGGTTTCCCGGTCAATTCCCAGCCATCGGATCAACGTCTCCCCCGACTTGTCGTTAAACGGAATCCCGGATTCCTCTACCTTCCGTCCCGGAGCCTGTCCGATAATCAAAATCCGGGCATCACTGCTTGCCTGAAAAATCGGCGGTACACCTCTTTGCGTATAAGACTGGTTTCTTTCATCCTTTTCGAGCTTCTCTGTAATTTCCCGGATTGTCATATTCTCACGCCTCCCTGATGCTTCTGTTACCTTTATATTGTAACTCCAAACCTGTTTTTATATGTAACATATGCAACAAAGATTCTGATATACATCCACGCCACCATTTCTGACGGCATTCCCATCTCTACTTTTACCATCTAATTTTCCCAATAGCATTTCTGATGGTACTCCTACCTCTGCTTTTACCATCCAATTTTCCCGATGGCATTTCTGATGGTACTCCCACCTCTGCTTTTACCGTTTTCTTGTCAGATATGATAATCTTGATGGTAATCTTTCCAGACAATTACCATCCATACTCCCCATTGCCATTTCTGATGGTAATCCTACCTTGTCTTTTACCATCTTGCTGTCAAAAATTAATTCTTGACGGTATCAGTTCTCACGGTGTTTACGCGTCACTTCGTGCTCATACTTGTTGCCTTCGAAATCACATCCAGCCTCTTACGCGCGCTTCGCGTGCGACGAGCCCCTCTGTGTTTTTCTCTGCTGTATAAGTCCCCGCGTCACTCCAGCTGCTTCGCAACTTCCGTGCGACTGGACAATGACATTCTGTATAAGCTACGGATTGCTCCGTGCTCCGCACTTCCGCAATCCTACAAGTATTCGCACTTTCGTGCCGCTTACGCGTCACTTCGTGCTCATACTTGTTGCCTTCGAAAACACATCCGGCCTCTTACGCGCGCTTCGCGTGCGACGAGCCCCTCTGTGTTTTTCTCTGCTGTATAAGTCCCCGCGTCACTCCAGCTGCTTCGCAACTTCCGTGACGCTAACAGGCATGAGGATTCTCGCGGTGTTTCACACCGCGAGAATCCTCATGCCTGTTGTCGTCGCAAAGCCATAGCCGACCTTGCACGCCCTACGGGTGTGCAGGCCGTCTCTGTCATGCGACTGGACTTATACAGCAAATTGTGAGTTGTAGAGGTCTGCGTAGAATCCGTTTTTGGCGAGGAGTTCTTCGTGGGTGCCTTGTTCGACGATGTCGCCGTGATTGAGTACCAGTATCAGATCTGCATTTCGGATCGTGGAAAGCCGATGTGCGATGACAAAGCTTGTCCTTCCCTTCATCAGGCGGTCCATGGCGCTTTGTATCAGCTGTTCGGTTCTGGTATCTACGGAGGAGGTTGCCTCATCGAGAATCAGCAGACGCCGGTCTGCAAGCATGGCGCGCGCGATGGTCAGAAGCTGTTTCTGTCCCTGGGACACGTTTGTCGCGTCTTCGTTCAGCACCATGTCGTATCCTCCGGGAAGTGTCCGAATGAAGTGATCCACATGAGCAGCCTTTGCCGCTTTTTCCACTTCTTCGTCGGTTGCGTCCAGACAGCCGTAACGGATGTTTTCACGGATTGTTCCCGAGAACAGCCAGGTATCCTGCAGAACCATCGAGAAATATTGCCGAAGTTCGTGCCTGTCTATCTCACGGATATCCCTGCCGTCCAGACGGATCGTTCCGCTGTTCACATCGTAGAAGCGCATCAGAAGCTTTACAATCGTCGTCTTTCCTGCTCCCGTCGGTCCGACGATGGCAATCTTCTGGCCCGGCTTCACATGTGCGGAAAAATCCTTGATGACGATCTGCTCCGGATTATAGCCGAACCGGACATGATCGAAGTCGACCTCCCCGCGAATTACTCCCGTACCGATTGTGGCGAAAGATCCGCTCTGCTCACCCTGCTCTCCTGTACCGAAATATTTTCCATTTTCACACGATTCTCTGGTCCCGGAAGATTCACTCTTTCCTTCTGCCTGTGTAATCCGCGCAGGATCTTCTTCCTCTTCCTCGAGAAATTCGAATACACGCTCCGCTGCCGCCGTCATCGACTGCACCTGATTCATGACCTGAGCGAGCTGCGCCAGGGGCTGTTTGATATTTCCGACATACTGAATGAAGGCCTGGATATCTCCGACGCCGATCACACCTCGAATTGCCAGAAGTCCTCCGGAAATCGCCACGCCCGCATAACCGAGGTAGCTGATAAAGTTCATAACCGGCATCATCACACCGGAAATGAACTGCGATTTCCACGCGGAATCGTACAGATCACGGTTTGTGCTGTTGAAATCATTCAAGACGATCTGTTCTCTGTTAAAAGCCTTGATCACAAGCTGCCCGGAAAAATCCTCTTCAATCTGTCCGTTGATGATTCCCAGCGAATCCTGCTGACGAATGAAGTATTTCTGCGATTTTTTTACGATAAAAGCTACCAGTGATCCGGAGACCGGAATCACGACGACTGCGATCAGTGTCATCAGCGGCGAAATTGTCAGCATCATCACAACAACACCGACGATCGTCGCCAGAGACGAAATAATCATGGTAATACTCTGGTTCAGACCGGTTCCCAGTGTATCCACATCATTTGTGATGCGCGACAGCACGTCGCCGTAGGGTCTGCTCTCAAAGTATTTCATCGGCATCCGGTCGATCTTTTCCGAAATCTCCCGGCGCATCCGGTAGGCCACCTTCTGACTGACCGATGTCATAATCCATCCCTGGATAAAGCTGAATCCGGCCGATGCCAGATACAAACCCAGCGTAAAAATCAGGATCTTTCCTATTTTTTCAAAATCAATCCCGCCGGTACCCTGAATCTTGCGCATCAGTCCTTCCGCCAGTTCTGTCGTCGCATGTCCCATGATTTTAGGACCAAGGACACTGAATATGGTCGATAGCACCGCAAAAATCATGACCAGAATGACAGCGAACCGGTATCGGCCGATATAACACATCAGCTTACCGAAGGATCCCTTAAAGTTCTTCGGCTTCTCTGCCACTTGATTCCGCCCCGGCCCGTGGCGCATCGTCTTTGCCATTCTCTGCTGCTTCCGGTATTCCTCCAGCTGCTTTTCACGCGCTCGCTGCTCTGCGTCTGTATTCTTGCTATCCTGTTGTTTCCGGCTTTGCATATCTCCCTGCTGGTTCCGGCTTTGCATATCTTCCTGCTGCTTCCGGCTCTGCATATCTTCCTGCTGGTTCCGGCTCTGCATATCTTCTTCCTGTTGTCTCTGATTCTTATTTTCTTGCATGGCGCGTACCCTCCAGTTCCTTCTGTGACAGCTGGGAAGCAGCGATCTGTCTGTAAACCTCACAGTTGTCCAGCAGTTCCTCGTGTGTGCCCAGTCCTGCTACTTTCCCCTCATCGAGGACCAGAATCTGATCCGCGTTCAGAATTGTGCTGACTCTCTGCGCGACAATAATTTTTGCTGCGTCCTTTTCCTGCCGCGACAATTCTTCCCGAAGCTTCGCATCCGTCTTCATATCCAGTGCCGAGAAGCTGTCGTCAAATACAAGAACAAGCGGCTTCTTTGCAATCGCTCTGGCGATCGAAAGTCTCTGCTTCTGACCTCCGGACACATTGCCGCCGCCCTGTGAGATGAAGCTGTCGTAGGCATCTTCCTTCTCCTCGATAAAATCATCCGCCTGGGCGATCTTCGCAGCGCGTCTCACCTCCTCGTCGGAAGCTTCCGGCCTTCCGAAACGGATATTGGAAGCGATTGTACCGGAGAACAGCGTCCCCTTCTGCGGCACAAAACCGATTTTATCCCGAAGGTCATGAAGATTTATGGATCGGATGTCAACACCGTCCATCGTAATCGCCCCGCCTGTGACATCATAAAACCTGGGAATCAGATTCACCAGCGTACTTTTCCCGGAGCCGGTGCTTCCGATAATCGCCGTCGTCTTTCCCGGCTCGGCCGTAAAGGATATGTCTGTCAATGCATCCATCCCTGCTCCCGGATACCGGAAGCTTACGTGATCGAAACGGACCACTCCCTTTTCCCGAACCGGCGTTTCTTCATGCTCCGGGCTTTCAATCGACGGCATTGTCGTAACCACCTCATTGATACGGTCCGCCGCGACGCCCGCTCTCGGAAGAATAATCGACATTGCAGTCAGGATCATGAAAGAGGATATGATAATCATCGAATACGTAATGAACGATGTCATAGCACCGACCTGCAAGGTTCCTGCGTCCACACGATGCGCTGCCACCCATGTGATCAGAACACCAAGTCCGCTCATCACAAACATCATGGACGGCATCATAAAGGTCATCACACGGTTTGTGAAAAGCTGTGTCCGCATCAGGTCTTTATTGGCGTCATCAAACCGCTCTTCTTCTGTTTTTTCTCTTCCGAATGCCCGTACCACCATCAGACCTGTCAGGATCTCCCTGGATACCAGATTCAGGCGGTCAACCAGGCTCTGCATGATTTTGAATTTTGGCATGGCGAGCACCATAAGCGTCAGAATGACTCCGACAATCACCGCAATTCCGAGCACAATTACCCAGCTCATATTGGCATGAGACTGGTAGACCTTGACCACACCCCAGATTGCGAGCACCGGCGCATACAGCACCATGCGAAGCAGCATGGTTGTCACCATCTGCACCTGCTGAACATCATTGGTGGCTCTCGTGATGAGAGACGACGTCTGGAATTTATCCATCTCAGCGCTGGAATATCCGATGACGTTATGGAACACCTTATATCGAAGGTCTCGTCCGACCCCGGCGCCGACGCGGGACGCCACAAAGGAAACCGCGATCGCCGCAAGTCCCATCAAAAGAGCGATCAGAATCATTTTTCCTCCGCTGGTCCAGAGGTACTGCTTCTGCTGCGCATCCACGTCAACGCCTGCCGCTTTCTCCGCATCTGCCGCATACCGGATTCCCATGGCTTTCATGGTCTGCGTTCCGGTTTTGCTGATCGTGTCGCTGATCTGCTTCTTCATCTCAGCGATCTGGTCTCCGGACATCTGTCCGCTTTCGATCATCTGACGAATCGCAGGGCGCACATCCACATACGTGGCTTTGTCCCCGTTCTCATCCTTCGCTTCGAAGACATGGACATCCAGATGATATGCCTTAGCGATCTCAGAGGCGGACATCGTATCGATCTGCGCCAGCTCCTTCTTCGCAGCCTCCTGAAGCTTCTGCTCCATTTGGGCAGTGCCATCCGCCGAATTCCCTGTTCCGTAAGATGCCTCTGTCTGGCTTCCTTCCGCTGCCGTATGCATGGCAGCCTGTGACTGTTTCTCCTGTTCCGATGCTTCTGTTGCCTCTGTCTGGCTTCCTTCCGTTGCCGCAGACATAGTTTCCTGCTTCGCACTCTGCATCTGTGCCTTGACCGCGGACTCCGCCTGATTTTTTACCATATCGCGGAAAGCGTCCTCTGTCATATGTCCGAGCTGGTAAGCCATGACGACAGGTGTCAGGAGATCGTGATCCAGCTTTTCCAGCTCCTCATTCTTGATATCCTGAAGAATATAGTTGTCGCCCTTCTGTGTATAGGAGGACTGCCACTCCTTTTTCTGATCCTCATCCATGAAGATCTGTGCTTCCTCATATTCATCTGCCGTGATCCTGGAAGGAACGATGTGCTCGATTCCTTTATTCTGAATTCCGACATCGATGATATTCTGGGTATACTGCGGCATGGACATCTCGCAGAATCCCTGCACAATCAGAAGCACAGCCAGAAGCAGCACAGCCTTCCAGTAATGCTTCAGATTTGAAAAAATATGTTTCATAGTCTCTCCTTTTCTGCCTTTGATTCTGTCTTTGATTGATAATCCAGAAAAATCTCCTCTGTCTTTGCATACAGTTCGTTCAACAGTGTGCAGAGCGTACGGATTTTCTCCTCCCCCATGCCCTGAATGATCGTATGAAGCGCTTCTTCAAAAAGACGCGTGTTTTTTTGGATTTCCTGCATTCCCTTGTCCGTAAAGCTGACCAGTGTCGTTCTGCGGTCTTCCGGGTCAAGGCTCCGCATTACAATGCCGTCTTCTTCGAGTCCCTTCAGGATCCGTGAAACGCCGGGAGCCGGAATGCCCAGGCGGGATACGATCTCACTGACGCGTACCTTGTGGTCCTCTCTGCTGTTATAGATCTGCCAGGCAGCTCCTGTCACAACAATCTTCCCCCTGCTGATTCCGGAAAAGCTGAACATCGGCCTCATCTTGTGGAACTGATGCATGGCATGAATAAATTCCTGATCCAGCTGATCCATATTTCCTCCTTTCCACATGCAAAATTTAATTATCGTTGTTTATTTTTATCAGTTCCAATATTTAACATTGTTAAATATTGGTGTGGAACATCATACTCTGATTTTTTCTTCCCGTCAATCAGAAAATCACATCATGGATCCATCCTGAATTCATTTATCCGCCCCACTTTAGGAATTATTCACCCGATTCGACAAGTTATCGCTATTCAGGCAGTATCGGATCAACAAATATACAAATATACAATCAAAAAAACACCCACAGGATACCCTTCCTTTTACAGGTATCCCATGCGTGTTATATAGTGTTATATGGTCTTTTTCAGCAAGCTTGCATACGATATAGTGTGTCACAAACTGTATAAGTTACGGATTGCTCCGTGCTGCACACTCTCGAAATCCTTATGCCTGCAGGATTACAGGAAAGCAGAAGCTAGATGCAGCAGCTCAGCTGTTTACAACGTTATAATCTTCAATCGCCTTATTGATTTTGTCTGCGATTCCCTTTGTTGCTTCCGCAGGATCCTGATTGCTGTTGAGCATATCTTCGATTCCTGCCTCCACATCCTGTCTTGCTTCCGGGAAGACGCTCATCAATGCCCCTGCGTATTCCGGTGCGGAATCATGAAGCTGATCGATGGCAGTCTGGAACTGCGGATATTTTGCGATGTTGTCCTTAAATGCCTGCTCGTCATGCGCAGCGGTTGTTACCGGGAAATATCCGGTCTGTGCGCTCCAGTATGCCTGACTTTCCGGCGACACCAGAAACTTTACAAATTTCCACACTGCCTGCTCCTTCTGCTTGTCTCCATTGTCAAGAGCCCACAGAGATGCACCACCGATGGAAACGCCGCCCTTGTCGTCGTCGCTCACCTTCGGGAAGTAAGCGGTTCCAACCTCGAACTTTCCATTTACATCCTGCAAAATCTGTGCAAGAGATGCAGTAGATCCCAGCGTAATAGCACTCTTTCCGGCTGTGAAGTCAGCCAGACCGGAGTCTCCGCCGCGTCCTACGTTCGGAGCGGTTCCGTCGTCATACATCTTCTTCCACTGTGTCAGAATATTCTCTCCGCCGCCGTTGCTGTCGAACTCTACCTTTGTGGCAGCGGCAGAACGACCGTTATCCTTATCCACATAATTGTCGCCCTGTTTGCAGAGGAACTGCTCGAAGAACCATCCGTAGATGCCCATGGAAATCGCTTCTCCGGCGCCGCTTTTTTCTACCAGGTCCTTGGCAATTGCATCAATCTTCGGAAGGGAATCCGGAATGTCTGTGATGCCTGCCTTCTCAAACATGTCCTTATTGTAATACATGATCGGAGTAGACGAATTGAATGGCATGGAATAAAGCTTCTTGTCGACGGTATAATATGCCGCGATATTCGGCTCGAGCTGAGACTCATCCCACCCATCCTCGTCGATCAGATCCTGCATCGGTACGACCCAGCCGGAATCAATCATGAAACGGGTACCGATCTCATATACCTGAACCAGGTCCGCTCCCATGTTCCCGATCTGCGCACTCTTGAGCTTGTTGATGGTGTCATCGTATTCGCCCTGATACTCTGCGTCAACATATATGTTGTCCTTATTCTCTTTGTTGTACTGATCTACCAGATGTGTCAGCGCATCTCCGTTGACTCCGCCCATGGAATGCCAGAAGGTGATTGTGGTCTTTCCGGATGAGCTCGCCGTGCTGCCGTCTGACGCTGCAGAGGATGACGCGGAATCTGCTGCTTTTGTTGTATCTTCCTGTTCTGCGGTATCTGTACTTGCTGCCTGCTGTGTCTTCTCCTGTGATGCGGAAGATGCCTCAGAAGAGCCACCTGTGCCGGATCCGCATGCGCCGAATACCATCGTAGCCGCGAGTGTAGCGGCAGTTAGTGTCAGTAACCTTTTTTTCATGTTTTCCTCCTAATGTAAGAATGATAAGTGATCTATGTCATCCGCCGTTTCCTGTCGGATCCCGGCGGTAATGACCCCTGATTAACCCTTGACTGCTCCGGAGAACATCCCTCGGATCAACTGCTTCTGTCCGAGAATAAAAATCGAAATCGACGGCAGAATAATCAGTACGACACCGGCGATCATCATCGTAATCGACTGCGAGTCCACGCTGTTCAGCATACTGAGTCCGATCTGAACGGTCCGCATACTCTCGTCTCCCGTCACAAGGAGCGGCCACATATACATATTCCATGCGTTGATGAATGTGTACACCGCCATTGCTCCGATCGCGGCCTTTGTCAGCGGAAGCAGTATCCGGAAAATAAAGCGGAGGTTCGAGCACCCGTCAATTTTTGCCGCCTCGTATACGGAGATCGGGAAGGACTGATAGAACTGCCGGAAAAGAAAGATTCCCATTGCACTCGTCAGATAAGGAACGATTAAAACCCGGTATGTGTTCAGCCAGCCCCACTGTCCGACGGTCAGGTAGTTGGAAATGATCGTTGCCTCACCCGGCACCATCATGGTCGCCATAACCAGCATAAAAAGGATCTTCTTTCCTTTGAATTCAAGGAAGGAGAACGAGAACGCGGCAAGCGAGCAGGAAATGATCTGGCCCAGCGTGATCAGACCTGCCACAAGGAACGAGTTGATGATGAATCGGATCAGCGGAATCTTGCTGACTGCCTGATGGAAGTTCTCAAGTGTCGGATGCTTCGGGATCAGGTTCAGATTCATGGTGTAGAGATCCGATGAGGGCATAAACGCAATGCTGACCGCGTAGAGCAGCGGAAGCAGAATGATGAATGCCACCACAAGATTCAGGAGCAGCCTCGCTGCCTTCCGTCCCTTCTTTGCCCGGATTGCCCTTCTGTTCAATCGGACGCTTTCCTGTCTCATCGCCTCGATTTCCTGCTGCGAAATTGAGATGCAGCTGTCTATTTCATTCAACGTGTTTTACCTCCTTTTTTCTCCGCGCGGAACATCAGCAACGTCAGAACCATGATGATGAGGAACAGAACAACCGATTCCGCCGCCGCGCTGCCGAAGCGGAAGTTGAAAAATGCGTCCCGGTAAATAGAATAGACAATCAGATTCGTTGCCTCTCCGGGACCTCCCTGTGTCAGGATCTTTACCTGACCAAACGACTGGAAGGCCTGGATGATATTTACGACAACGGTATAGAACATAATCGGCCGCAGACCCGGAAGTGTCAGCTGAAAAAACTGCCGTACGGGGCTCGCCCCGTCGATTGACGCCCGCTCATAGATCTCTTCATCGATATTTGCAAGACCTGCACTGAAGTACAGGAAATTGATTCCGCTGTTCAGCCAGGCGGTTAACACGGCTACACATACAAGCGCATACTTCGGATCGTTGAGCCAGTTGATGTTGGTCTTCAGCAGTTTGTTCACAATTCCGATCGTCGGATCCAGCATGATCCGGAAGATCAGGGCTGCCGAGCTCGATGCAATGGACATCGGGAGCGCATAGGCCGTCGAGAAGAACCGAATTCCCGGAAACGTCTTGTTGCAGAGGACTGCACCAAGCAGGCCGAGCAGCATACCGCCAAGCACGACAATCACAACAAAAATGGCGGTTACAACCAGCGAATTTGCGAAGCTCGCACTTGTGAACAGATCCTTGTAATTGCCAAGACCTACAAAGAGTCTCGCCTGGCCCAGCTTATTGGTCTTGTAAAGGCTCAGATATATTGTCTTTACAAAGGGATAGAAAAGAAAAATTGCAAAAATGATCAGGGACGGAATCAAATAACAATAAGGTCCCGTTTTTTTCTGTATTCTTGTCATTGATGTCTTCGTCAATGCTCTTCTCCTTCCGATAGTCTCAGCAGAACTACTTCCACCGACTCTCTCTGTTATCTCAACAGAACTTCTTCCACCGACTCTCTCTGTTATCTCAACAGAACTTCTTCCACCGACTCTCCCGTTTCCTTATCGAACAAATGCATTTTTTCCGGATCGATGAAAATCCGCATTGATTTTTTCCCATATATCGGATTGTAGGTTCCGACTTTTGCGGTCAGACTCTGTCTGCCCGCCAATCCGTGCAGGTAATAATGCGATCCGAGATTCTCCGTCATCTCGATCGTAAATGGTATCTCATACCAAGGATCGCCCTCCGTCATCAGATCCTCCGGACGGATTCCGATCTCCACTTTCGTGCCTTCTGTCAATCCCTCCGACAGGCTGCGCTGAAAACGCAGAGGAAGACGAATTCTGAAATCTCCAGCATTCAGAAACGCCGTCCCTGCTTCCATCTCCAAAACTGCACTCAGGAAATTCATCTGGGGAAGTCCCACGAATCCTGCCACAAACCGATTCACCGGTTTCTCGTACACCTGTCTCGGTGTTCCCACCTGCTGCACCATTCCGTCTCTCATCACAACAATTCTCGTCGCAAGCGTCATGGCTTCCACCTGATCATGTGTGACATATATGACGGTTGAACCGAGCTTATCGTAAATCTTCTTCAGATCGACACGCATCTGCGTACGGAGCTTGGCATCCAGGTTCGACAAGGGCTCGTCAAACAGATAGGCCTCTGCATCACGGACAATGGCGCTTCCGATCGCCACTCTCTGCATCTGCCCTCCGGACAGCTGTGCCGGCTTGCGGTTCCAAAGGTTCCCGATCTCAAGCATCGAGGACGCCTTCCGGATTCTGCGGTCCATTTCTGTTTTCTCCACCTTGTGAGCCTTGAGTCCGAATGCCAGATTCTGGTATACCGTCATATTCGGATACAGCGCATAATTCTGAAAAACCATCGCCAGATTTCTCTTGCCCGGATCCACACTATTCATCAGACGGTTCCCGATCCAGAGTTCACCCTCGGAAATATCCTCCAGTCCCGCGATCATGCGCAACATTGTTGATTTCCCACAACCGGAGGGGCCTACGAACACGATGAATTCATGGTCGCCGATCTCCAGATTAAAATCCTGAACCGCCTGAAATCCGTTGCGGTAAGTTTTTGAGATGTGTGATAGAGTAATTCCTGCCATATTTGATTCTCATACCTTCTTGAATATTTTGTAGCAATTCTTGTAACCCGCTTATCCGCGCGTCCCAGAAGCACACTGACGCGTACTTTACGTTTTGCCTGATCCTGGTAACCCGCTTATCCGTGCATCGCGAAGCGGCTTCTGTGTATTGACACTTTAATAATTCTATTCAAGACACGTTAAATCCGTTATCTTATCCTGGTAAAGAAGTCGTTAAAAAAAACAGGCCCACGGCCTGTATATGTAAACGCGTAAACGAGATAAAACACGCTGCGCGAGTTTTATCTCGCTAGCGCGACGCTCGCCGCACACGAATCCTTCGCATTCGGCTGCGGCTCACTGTTCGCATAAATATTAAAAGCCCTTCGAATTCTCCATGTTACAGAATCCTCGGGGCTTTCTTTCATTTTCTTATTTTTTTAAATATATTGTCCGAATACACCGGATTACTCTTGGATTAATATTATGTAAACACTCTTATATATCCCCATCCATCCGAATAATCTGTCCCATGTAAATCATCTCCCCGGAATGCATGACAATCCGCTGATGCTCCAGATCAATTTTTTCCACTCGTCCTTTTACGTTCTGATACGATCCGCCTTCTTTTCGCTGATCCGGCAAAAAATAAGTGACTGACACCTCCGGCAGAGGTTCTTTCCCCTGCTCCATCATCTCTTCGAGTACCTGAAGCTTACGGTCTATCTCTACAATTTCACTCTCGGAGAGGGTAACTCTGTCATCCGTCTGCCGTGCCGTCTCCTCAATTACCTCGTCATATCCGGTGAGTGCGGCAAAAGGAGCAAACTGCGCCGCCCGCTGGAGGAGCGGCATCGGGACATGGTGGTGCGACACCGGGTGGGGAAGATTCACGATATCCTCATACGGAAACTCTGTTTTTATTATTTCTCTGTTTTTACGGACCGTTCCGTCAATTTTCTTGTCGTTCATTTCCTGTCCCCTTCGATTCGACGAATACCTCCGCTTATGCCTTGTGCCAACCGGTCCGACGAATACCTGTGCATATGCCTTGTGCCCGCCAGTCCGACGAATACCTGCACTTATGCCTTATGGCCGCCGATCTGCTTTGACCTCTCCAGGCCGGTCGCTCCTTCCTGCAGATTCAGGCCGCGGACGACCGCATTGCTTCCAAAGCGTTCACGGATCGAGAGCATAGCCTCTTGCATGCGTCTCTCCTTCTCTAGCTTCTTTTTTTCCTCTGCCTTCTTCTCCTCAAGAAAATGATAGTCCGTAAAAAGATCCAGCTGCTCATAGCTTGTGTCCGGCACTTCATCCTCCGGGATCACATGCTCCAGAGATATGGTTATCCTTCGTATTAACAGGTCCGGGTCGACCGTCCGTCTGTAAATTGTCATTACCGCTCGCGTAATCTCGCGTCCCGAAGAAGTAGCCCCGGAAAGCTTTTCCGAGCCATGCGCATGCTTCGGAATGCTGCGTCCATAGTGATCCCGTTTTATCGTCCCGCGGTATTTTTTCCGAATTTCCGGATCTGTCAGGCTCTCCCTGTCATACCCGATCGTCAGCGTCACCTGATCGGTTACCATTTTTTTCTCGACGAGATCCAACGCCGCGGCATCCGCCATCTCCTGTACCACGACGGCCGCCTTCTCGAAGCTATAGGGCGACATCAGAACCTGCCCGGAACTGACAGAATTGCTCTCCGGTCTGTATTTTTTGATCTGATCTATGGTACATGGTTCATAGCCCCAGGCATGATCAATCAAAAGCTCCGCATTAACACCGAAAAGCTTATATAGCAGCTCCTCATTACAAAAATCATTTTCTCTGCCGATCGAACAGCGTGCGACATCTCCCATCGTATACATGCCGTATTCTTCGAGCTTTTTCGCATAGCCGCGTCCGACTCTCCAAAAATCGGTCAGCGGGCGGTGTGTCCACAGCTGTCTGCGGTAGCTCATTTCATCCAGTTCCGCAATCCGCACGCCATCCGCGTCCGCCTCCGCATGCTTCGCAACGATATCCATCGCGATCTTTGCCAGATAGAGATTGGTCCCGATTCCCGCCGTCGCCGTTATCCCGGTCTCTTTGAGCACCTCCCGGATCATGGTGATCGCCAGCTCATGTGCCGTCATTCCGTAGGTCCGCAGATAATCCGTCACATCGATAAAGACCTCGTCAATCGAATAAACATGAATATCCTCCGGTGCGATATATTTAAGGTAGATTCGATAAATCCTCGCACTGTACTTCATGTAATATGCCATCCGCGGAACTGCCGCAATATAGGACACCTCTAGAGACGGGTCCCGTTGTAATTCTCCTGCATCAGACGAAATGCCCGTAAAAACCCCGCCCGGTGCCTTTCGTAGCCGCGCCCGATTTACCACGCCGATCCGCTGTACAACTTCAAAGAGTCTCGCACGCCCCGGTATCCCATAAGCTTTCAGCGCGGGAGATACCGCGAGACAGATCGTCTTTTCCGTGCGGGACACATCAGCGACCACAAGATTTGTTGTGAGCGGATCCAGCCCGCGCTCCCGGCACTCCACCGATGCGTAAAACGATTTTAAATCTATCGCTATATAGGTACGTTCCATCCTCTTTCACCCACTTGTCGATCGTGATTCTTTGATCTGGTCAATCGCCGCACACTCGTGACTTACGTCATACGTTACGTGGGCTTTTATGTTCTCATATCCTTAATTCCTCAATACCCTCTGTCTTTATTCACAAGATGTATCAATGGCCTGCCGTTCAGATAATTCTCCAGATCTTCACAAAACATCTCTACACTCTTTTCACGGGTATAATCCAGCGTCATCTGTCCGGCACAGTGAGGCGTCAGCAGAAGATTTTTCGTCGTGCGCAACGGACTGTCACCCGGCACAGGCTCCGTCTGCATGACATCCAGAGCCGCTCCTGCCAGTTTTTCCGCATTCAGTGCATCCGTCAGAGCCACCTCATCAATCGCACTTCCTCTTCCTACATTGATTACAAAAGCGCTTTCCGGCAGAAGGGCTATCCTCTCCCTGTTCAAAATTCCAATCGTCTCCGGTGTCTCCGGAAGGCTCATCACGAGAAGATCTGTCCGCGGAAGCACAGTATCCAGGTCTGTCACCTGCAGAACCTGATCAAATTCCGACGCCTGCCTTCCACTGCGGCTCACCCCTGTGACCGATATTGGTTCAAAATTTTTCACACGCTTCGCAAACGTGCGGCCGATATCACCGGTTCCGAGAACCGTAATGCGGCTGCCGCAGAGAGAATGCATGGGAATATTATGATGCCAGCCGCTTACCGTGGTGTCCTGCATGATTTTCTCATACGCCTCAAAACGACGCATCATGATCAGCGCAGTCATAATGATATGCTCGGAAATCGACACTCCGTATGCTCCTGAGGAGTTCGACAACAGACAGGAACGGTTCGGAAGAACGCCATCACGGAGATAGTGATTGACTCCCGCCCAACATGTACAGAACCATTTTAAATTCTTTGCCTGATGCAGCGGTTTCGGATCAGCGCCAAACATTACTTCCGCATCCTTTGTCTCTTCTTCCGCCTCCTGCAGATCCATCACAAAACAGGTCTCACAGCCATGGCGATCCGCAATCTCCCGGATTCTCTCCTTCTGTTCCTCTGTTATCTTCCAGTATACAAGTATTTTGCGGCTCATGTCCGATACCTCCACGTCTGTTATTCATAAGAAACTGCGGTTCTCGTTTTCGTAATCAGTATACGTCCTGTCAACCATTCTGGCAAACACAACGTTAAACTGCGCCATCCCCGGCCTATATTCCGGCAAACTTGACAACGAGATAAAGCACGCTGTGCGAGTTTTTGATCTCGCTATCGCGACGCTTGCCTCACTCGAACGCTCCGTGTCCGGATGAGGTCACTATTCGCGTATACAAAAAAATGACCCCCTGAGGGATCATTTTCTGCATTATGTCTATTCTACATACATACCTTCAAAACTGAACACACAAACTTTCCAATTTCCAACTTATGCTTTAGGTCAAACCCTCGACCGATTAGTAACAGTCAGCTCCATGCCTTACGGCACTTCCACCTCTGCCCTATCAACCTCATAGTCTCTGAGGGGTCTTACTTCTTTCGAATGGGA
>Ga0256406_1003441_pt1 | contig 19713 bp, 18 predicted proteins | sample RumenRJG_03DNA_FD_185986 | JGI IMG/M metagenome (GOLD analysis project Ga0256406, IMG submission 185986) | Bovine rumen microbial communities from Lethbridge, Alberta, Canada - RJG_03 | ecosystem: Host-associated > Mammals > Digestive system > Stomach > Rumen | place: Canada: Alberta | collected...
AATCTTTGACAGAAGAGAATTGCAAAGTTGCTGAATTTCAAGGAATCCACGCGATCTTATCCCGAGGATTTTTCAGAATGTCGATTTTACGGGTTTCGTTATAGTCCGGCAAATTGGGAAAGTTTTACTGAATCGGCAATGCTGATTCACTAAGAGGCAATTCCGTCAGGAATGAGCCTCGTTGAATAATTCAGGTCTGGTGTAGAATTCAAGGTCATACCCCAGAAATCTACCGATGCTGACGAAAATCTCTGAAAGATTGGAGCGAGCGGGCGTGTTGGCCCGAAAACGGTATTGTTGAACAGCACCAGTTCATCGACCGATGACCAAGTTTCTTTCGGCAGATGCCTCAACAAAACCTCACGGAATGCGCATGCATCATACCCCTTGTTTTCTCGGCAATGAATTTCATTCGAAAATCTTGCAAGATTCTTGTACGTTCCATCGGAGATTTCTCCATTCACGACGATGATGAGACGATCAACTTCAGCTGCCACGGCGCTGAGATAATAGATATCACCAACATCCGCAATGCCCTCTGGATCAAAAAATGCATAAATTCCGAGCCGCAACCTGCTTCCTCCTTCAAAGATATTTCATCTGATACCATACCATATCATTCCATACACGCTCCATAGAAACCGACGTTCGAATTCGTCATATCCGAGGAAATCTGTTCTTTGTCGAAAAGCGAGCTGTTCCAGCCTTGCTCCGATCTCATCCTCGTATTTCGATGTCGTAATCAGGATGAAGCCTTCGTTCCTACGGAGCATTTTCTCTTCCGGCTGCAGAAGCGGGATTCCATCTTCCGTCATCTGTCTTGTTTCCGCCTTCGCATCGAAGATGCCGCGAATTCGGATGCCGTAGGCTGTCAGCAAGCGTTTTGCGCGCTGTCCGACCTTTCCGTTCCCCCAAAGGAATATCTGCTTCCCTTCTGGCAAAAGCGTCCTGAGGATTTTCCGGTTTCTTTCGGTCGGCCGTTCCTGCATCCGCTGGAAGAGGATTCGGGAAATCCGTCCCCATTCCAGTTCCCGATAGCTTTTCCCCCTGCCGATGCTGATCTGCTGTTCAATTTCGTCCATCACTTCCGCACCGACGAACGGTTCGATGTGCGGCCGCCAGAGATTGAAATACTGGCCTCGCGGCCACGCATGGCATCCAAACGGGAGTTTCCCTCGTACAATCCGCTTCCATACATGTGCAACATCAAACTCGACGGCAAAATCCAAGGCTTCGCGAACGGACGGAACTTGGAAGGGAATCTCTTTCCGCTTGCCGCAGTATCCCCAAAAAAAGTCCTCCGAGGCATCGAATTCCTTCTGCAGGCCGGTCTCTGCGTAGATTTCCGCCTTTCTGCGCAACATGGCAAGGCATGCCTGCACCCTGCGCAGGGAGAAGCCGCCATTTCCGATATGCGCGGGAACTGGCCAGTAGCTGTACGGCATCGGCGCACCCCAGTAGTCATAGCCACGCTCGCAGAATTCCAACAGGCTGTCATGGAAGACAAAGGCATCCAGCTGATACACCAGCAGGTATTCGTATCCAGAGAACCGTGCATAAAATTCTGGAGAAAGAAGCAGCTTGCTGTAACCAAGGCGTCCCGCGAAACACGCGTCCGGCCAATATTCGGCACGAACGCCCCGCGTCTCAAGCACCCTGCGCATCCGTTCCGGCGCCATGAAGCAGAGATCATAGTGGGAAAGCACCCGGCGCACCTGTGCGAGCGAAACGCGCTCGGAAAGCGTCAGATGCTCTCTATAGATTGGAATGACCACGATGACCTTCTTCATTGGCTATAGCCTTTCTTCTCACATGGGAATCACGAGCGAACCGCAAGCATCACTCATATGCACGCCACGGATTCGTTCTCCATAATCTTCTTCATAACGCCGGACAGCTTTCTGGATGGCTGGTGCATTATAATCATGCATAAAGATGAAGCCTCCCGCCTCCATGCGCGGGTAAAAGAAACGGAGTCCCTGATAGGTCGATTCTTCCATATCGACATCGATTGAGACCAGAGAGAAGCGCACATCCTTGTCTTCCGCTGCCAAGGACTCAGGAAAGAATCCCTGACGGATGATGCAGTTCTCTGGCGAAGGCATCCCCTGCATCACGACGCCCGGACTTGTATTCCGGAAGCTATCCCAGAATGCTTTCGTATTCTTTCCGCGCTGGATCTCGTCTTCGATTTCCTCCGGCCGGAAACTCTGGAAAGAATCATACATATAGTGACGTCGTTTCGGCAGTTGCGCATGAATGAGACGAGAGCACGCGCCGCGGAAGACTCCAAGTTCCGCTGTAGCGCCAGCGACACCCATGCGACGGATTTCTTTCACCGCCAGTTCCAGCGTGCGGAAGCGTCCGTAATCCAGCACATAGGATGCATCGTCCGGCAACACATCTTTTCCTACCAAGCGATCCTCATCCCATATGTCAGTTTCACAGGAAACCGTCAGATGCTTCATTCTTTCCCGCTGTGATGTTTCATACAGATGCAGCGAGATTTTGCGCAGGACAGCGTCATCCTGTGCATGAATCTGCTTCCTTTCCAGGCACATGTCTGTATTGTGCGCGAAGACGAGCTTCTCATCTGGGAAGCCCAACTGGATCGCCTGATGATAAATGGACTTCCGAGCCTCCAGATTGGAAGCTGGCACCAATATGAAATCAACTTTTGTCAGCTGCTTCAACGCCTGTTGCGGTTCATAGGTAGGTACCCCCCCTGAATGGACAAACGTCCTTTCATTGGAATCAATGCATCCAAGAATCTGCGCCTTGTCCAAGACTCCGTTTTGGAGCAACGACTGTGTCGTGCGCCCCAGTCCCCAAACCATGTACTTCACGCCAACCATCCTTTCATAAATTACTGCAGAATCTCTCGCACAGCCGCAAGCAGCGTTTTCGCCTCCTGCTCCGGCACGGCATCGTATGCTCCGTCGTTCCCCGCTTCTCCCGTCTTCACGAGCAAACTGTGCATGCCAGCGTTGACGGCCGTCTGGATGTCCCGTGTCGTGTCGCCGATCATCCAAGATGTCTGCAGGTCGATGTAATGCTTTTTCGCCATCTCATCGATCATGCCAGTCTTCGGCTTGCGGCAATTGCAGTCGATCTTGTATTTCGGATTCTCGCCCGGATAGCCTTTGTCGGGATGGTGCGGGCAGTAGATAATGTCATCGAGATAAGCACCGCCATGTCCGAGCAATGTCTGGAGGCGGCGATGAATAGCTTCGACGTCTTCGATCGTGCAGAGGCCGCGCGCCACGACGGGCTGGTTCGTGCAGCAAATGGCGAGGTATTCCGAACTGTTGATCGCCTGCACGGCTTCGATGACGGTGGCCTCGAGTTCCATTTGCTCAGGCTTCGTCAGCAGGCCGACGTAGCGGTTCAGCGTACCGTCGCGGTCGAGGAAGATGGCTTTCTGCGGACGACTCAGATTCCGTTTCTGCGGGATGCCTGCCGCGATGTCGCACGCGACGGCGGCGAGGCGCTCGGGCGTTCCAACATCTTTGACGTATTCCGTTGAGCAATATCCATAGACGTTTTTTCCAGCATCGAGCAGTCCCTGCAGGATGTCTTTTTCAAGCGCCAGCTTACGCGGCTCGGGTACGGCATCACAGATGTTCCGATGAAAAAGGAAGACGCCGGCGTTGACGATGTTCTCGTAGTCGTAGCTGCTGCGGTCGTTCGTCTTCGCATCAAAACGCACGACGCGCCCGTCACCGTCGAGCACGACGAGGTCGGAATCGAACGGATGGCTGTTGGGATGAACGAAGAGCGTCGCCATGCTCCGATGTTCCTTGTGAAAGGCCAGCATGCGCTCGAAGTCCACGCTGAAGAAAGCATCAGCATAGACAAAGATGAAGTCTTCCTCCTCCCCGCTGCCGCCATCCCCAAGCAACGGCGGCAGATAGGCAAGTGCGCCCGCTGTGCCGAGCGGCTCGTCTTCTAGTTCCTCGATGTAGCGGATGCGGACGTCGAAATGGCTGCCATCTCTGAAATATTCTTTGATAACATTCCCAAGGTATCCGACGATGATGACGATATCCCTCACGCCGTTCGCCCTGAACTCCTCGACCTGCCATTCGAGCAGCGGCTTTCCTGCGATCTGCACCATAGGCTTCGGGATGAGGTTCTTTGTGACAGCCGAGAGGCGCGTGCCCCGTCCGCCTGCCTGAATGACAGCCTTCATCGCTCTGCCGCCTTCCGTGCTTTTTCCACCATCCAGCGCGCCGCGAGGCGCACGGCTTCGTCCGACGTGTGCTTGGCGTGCCAGCCCGTCGCGTGAATCTTGCGGAGGTCGTACTGGAAGCGCGGCACGTCGCCTTTCCAGCCGCCCGCGCCGCCCGTGTAGCGGTACGCCACGTCCGTGAGCCCCATTTCCTCGCAGATGATGTCGGCGATGCGTGTCACGCTCGTCGCGGTCCCGACGCCGATGTTGTAGAGCGTCACGCCTTGCGGCACGTCGAGGTACGCGACGATCGCCTCGACGAGGTCGCGCACGTAGAGGTACGGCTTCGTCTGGCGGCCGTCGCCGAGGATTTCGAGCTCGTGCGGATTTTTGCGAAGTTTCTGCACGAAATCATGGACGACGCCGTGCGTGAGGTTCGGCCCGATGACGTTCGGGAAGCGGAACACGAGCGCGTGCATGTCGTTCATGTACGCGTACGCGGAAATGAGCGCCTCGCTGCCGAGCTTCGCCGCGCCGTAATACGAGACGGGCGCGAGATTCGGCGTCGTCTCGCTGAGGAGTTCGCCCTTTTTGTCGCCATAGACCGCCGACGTCGACGCGAAGAAGAAACGTTTCACGCCGCATGTGCGCATCGCCTGCAAGAGATGGAACGTCGTGGCATACGTGTGCGCGTACTCGACGGCGGGATCCTGCGCGCTCGCCTGGATGTCGGAGTTCGCCGCGAGATGCAGCACGCAGTCCGGCTGCTCCGCCTTCATAATGTCGAGCAACCGCGCCTCGTTGCAGATGTCCTCTTGATAAAAATGGAACGATGTGTTTTCTCCAAACGCTTGGATATTTTCTCGCGTGCCGAGATAAAAATCATCGATGCACGCGACGGTATGGCCGTGCGCCAGCAGAACATCGACCAAGTTGCTGCCGATGAAGCCGGCGCCGCCCGCGACCAGAACACGCATTCCCTGTCACCTCAATCCCAATATTTGTCGCCGATGTAAATGACGGACGAGCCGTCGCGCTCGAAATGGAAGTCGAACGCACGCAAGCCGAGCGCCGCCCGCAAGCGTTCCTGCTGCTCCTGCTCGCAGTAGAACAGGAAGAAGCCGCCGCCGCCCGCGCCGAGCAATTTGCCGCCGAGTGCGCCATTCTGCATCGCCTTGGCGTAGATCGCGTCGATCTCCGGCCGCGTGATGCCATTCGCGAGCGTGCGCTTGCGCTGCCAGCCCTCGTCGAGGATGCGGCCGAACGACGAGAGGTCGTTTGCTTCGAGCGCCGCCTTCATGTCCCGCGCGAGCTGCGTCATCGCGCGAAGCGATGCCACCTTGTCCGTCTGCGACATGTTCGCCGACTGCTTTGAGAGGATGGCGTTCGCGTCATGCTTCAGCCCCGTGTAGAACAGTATGAGGTTCGCGTCGAGCCGCCGGTACGTCTCCGGCTGCATCACGATGGGTTCGACGGAGACACTTTCGTCTGCATGGAAACGGATGAAGTTCAGCCCGCCGAACGCCGCCGCGTACTGGTCCTGCTTGCCGATGGGCGAGCCGAGCTTTTCGATCTCGACCTTGCACGCCTCTTTCGCGAGCCAGCCTTTCGACACAAACTTCCCGTAGTAGCTGTTCACCGCATGCAGCAGCCCGACCGTGAACGTGCTCGACGACCCGAGCCCCGTCCCCGCCGGCACATCCGCCGTGCTGACGATCTCCACGCCATGCAGGCCGTAGTCGTCCAGCACGCAACGGAAGATCCGATGCTGGATGTCGCGGATATCGTCCACGAGCTCCGTCTGCGAATACTTCAGCAGCGTCTGGTGCTCGTCAAAATACGGATGAATGACGATGTAGCAATACTTGTTGATGCTCGTCGACAGCACGCAGCCCTCGTGCTGCCGGTAAAACGAGCTCAAATCGCTCCCGCCGCCGCAAAAACTGATGCGGAACGGGGTCTTTGTGATAATCACAGATGGTCATGTCTCCTTCTCTGGCGTCGTGAGTTCTTCAATTGGCACGCGCAGCTGATCTTGTGTCAGGACGCTTTCGATGTAGCACCAATGCGTGAATCCTGCGCCATCCAGCTGCTTTGCGATCTCAAAGCGATAATTACGCGTCGAGATGATGATGGGGATGTCGCGCGGCTCTTGGAGGAGATCGTCAAACTGACGGATGACCACACCGCAAAGCGACTGCCCGGCCTTCTTCGCATCGTTGTCCACAAGATAGCGGACGCGCACGCCCCGCGGCAGCTGGTGCAGGAGACGGACGGCATCCTTGCCTGAGCCGAAGACGACGACTTTTTCATGAACTTCAGTGGGGGATGATTGAAAGCACATGTATTTCTTGAATGCATTATCTGTTTTGCCCACAAAAGAATTTGCTTTTTTTACCATCTCTGGATGAAATTCCGTCTTAAAAATTCCATTCTGTATGCAAGTAGCCGTCCAAATATCAAACGCCATTTTATATTCAGGAAAAACATTGTTTTTTCGTAAATATGGCAATGAATCATACACTACAGATATGTACGAGGTATATGGCTCTAGAAAATGACTATTACTGAGACTACCTTCATTCCCCTGATTATAAAAATACAAAGGTTCTTTCACGAAATATATTTTTTTAGCAACGGCTCCCACCATAACATACAACGAAACATCTTCACTCAAACCGTCAGGCATTTTCATATTGTTCGCAACTAGCCATTGTCGTCTATACATTTTTGCCCATACATTAAAAATTGGCATAACTTTTAAATAATATGCAAAATCGCTATCCTGTTCCCCTGCAGCCTTAGGTAAAATAGAATCATATTCCTCAAAATTATTCGCAATGCGATATCCACAACAAGAAACATCTACTCCAGGGTGCTCTTTCAATGGCGCATTTAGCTTCTCTAGATAGTCCCTTCTGATCCAATCGTCAGCATCCACATATGCAATATATTCTCCTTTTGCAATTGGAAGAGCATAGTTGCGCGCATCGCCAAGACTATTATCCTTTCGACTGACGATTATGATTCGATCGTCTGTTTTTTGCCAGCTAATGCATCTCTCAAGTGATTGATCTTTGCATTTTCCTACCATAAGCAAAAGTTCAAAATCCTGATAAGACTGGTTCAGGATAGACTGAATACATCTATCGATATATTTTTCATTGTTCAAAACTGGAACAATAACTGAAATCATTCATCTCGCCCTCCCGAAATCTCCATTCGTTTACACGGGGATCACGATTGTACCAAACCAATCACTCAGTTGCACGGTACGAATCCGTCCACCCAAATCTTTCTCATAACGCTGGATTGCATTTTGAATCTGCGGCGTCACGCCATCATGCACGAAAATAAAACCGCCAGCCTCCATACGCGGATAAAAAAACTGCAGCCCTTGATATGTGGACTCTTCTAAATCGGCATCAAGAGAAACGAAGGCAAAACGCTCGTCCTTATCAGGTTCTTCCAAAGACTCGGGGAAAAAGCCCTGACGGATTACGCACGTTTCCGGAGATGGCATTCCCTGCATCGCAACGGCAACACTCGTATTTTTGAACGCCTCCCAAAGTTCTTTTTCCACGAGCCCACGCTGAATCTCCTTCTCCACTTCCTCTGGGCGAAAACTCTCGAAAGAATCGAACAGATAATGCCGACGCTCTGGGAGATGCGCGTGAATGAGCCGCGAACAAACACCACGGAAGACCCCCAGTTCTGCCGTTGCTCCTGGGACGTTGCACTCTCGGATTTTCTTTACTGCCAATTCCAACGTACGGAAGCGTTCGTAATCTAACTGATATCCCTCATCATTTGGAAGCAATCCTTTGCCAATCCATCGTTCTTTGTCTGTCGCATCAGACACACAAGCGATTGTCAATTGCTTACTTTTCTCTATCTGTTCCGCCCGCAACTGTTCTTCATAGAGGCGCGACGATATTTTTCTCAAAGCATCGTCACTCTGCGCATGAATCTTTTCGAGCTCCATATGCGTGATAGTGTTGTAGACAAAAATCATTTTTTCATCTGGATAACCGAGTTTCATCGCTTGCTGATAAATCGATCGCCGCGCTTTTACACTAGATGCCAGTACCAGCACATAGTCCACTTCCGCCAAATGGTTCAATGCCTCCTCTGGCCTATATGTTCGTGCCCCCCCAGAATGGACAAACATTCTTTCATTGATATCAATGAATCCAACGATCCTTGCTTCCTCCAAGTATCTCGACTTCAGGATTCTTTGCGTCGAAGCGCCCAGCCCCCAAACCATAAACTTCATAATGTCATTTCCTCCCTCTCTGATTTACTGTCTTCTCTCGTGAATGCCGACCAGTGTCTCACAGCATCCGCACCTTCTGCACGGCTTCTTCGTCGAGCACGTCGCCGACATAGTAAACATTCTCGAACCCCATCGCGCGCAGCTGCTGCGCGATTTCGTATTCGTAAAGCGTCGAGCCGATCAGGATGGGGACGTCTTTCGGTTCTTGTTCCAGCGCCGCAAACGGGAAGACCTGTTTGCTGCCGATGGTCTGGCCTTTGTGCGCGTGGTTGTCGATGACGTAGCGGACGCGGCTGCTGTTTTCCATGTAATGCAGGAGGTTTCGCGTAATCTGCCCTGCGCCGGCGATGATTTCGACGGGTGCGTCCAAAGATTTCTTTTCGTAGCGCACCTGCGAGGCTTCTGCGGGGTAGTATTTCTGGAAAAACGCCCTTGCTGCCTCCGAGACCTCCGGCAGATAGCCTGAGCACGTCAGCGCTGTCTGGATGCGCGAGAAGATGATGCTCTTCAGTCGCGGTTTCGACAGCACGGCCTCTCGCCCGTGCCGGCGGATGAACTCCACGGCATAGGCGAGCCCCAGGACGGTGTCGAGGTAGCTTTTCTTCAAGAAGTTGACGGAAACGCTGTCGGGATTTTCAAACGTCTTGTGATAGAGCGGCGCTTGCACGCAATATATCCGCTGTGCGACGGCGGCGATCATGACTTGCAGGGAAACATCCTCGGCAAAGCCGTCATACATCTGCATGTCATAGCGGCGCACCCACTCTGTCCGGAACATCTTGATCCATACGGCTTGGTTCGGAACGAACTGCGTGTATGTCTCCGAAGTGACGTCGACCGTGCCGCTTGCCTTCGGGAGCAGTGGCGCAGCCTTGCGGCCGTCTTCATGGTCGATGGCGCAGCCGCAGCACGACAGCTCGATGCTGTCATCGGCCTCGAGCGGCGCGACGAGCGTCGCGAGGTACTCCGGCTCGTACCAGTCATCGGCGTCCACATACGCGAGGTATTTCCCTTTCGCGACGGGGAGTGCATAGTTCCGCGCGTCGCTGAGGCTGCTGTCCTTGCGGCTGACGATGATGATGCGCTCGTCGCGTTCCTGCCATGCAATGCACCGCTTGAGCGATCGATCTTTGCAGCGCCCGACCATGATCATGAGCTCGAAGTCCTCGTATGTCTGATGCAGGACGGAATCGATGCAGCGGTCGACGAACTGCTCGTTGTTCAGCACGGGCAAAATCACGGAAATCTTTGGATGGCTCATTCAAATCTCCTATCTTTCCTGCAACCCCGCCACATACCGCCGCACGATCTCGAGCGCCGTCATCGGCTCGTATCCCATCGCGAGCGCCCGTGCCGGGTTCAGGCAGAACGGTGGGCGGTTGCCCTCCGCCACGCGGATAGGGGAGGCGGAGTGTGTGAGGCGCTGCATTTCGGTGACGAGAGCGCGGATGGTGACGGGCTCGCGTGCGGCGAGGACGAGGCGGTCGTGCGGCCATACATCCATCGTCAAAAGTTTTCCCACGAAACACGCAACGTCATCGGCCCAGACGAAGTTCCGCGTCTCGTAGTCGGGCGCGTAGATGGTGACGGGCTCGCCGCGGCGGAATTTCGCGACCGTGTTCGTGAACCAGACGGGACGAGCACCTGGGCCGATGAGGCCCGGCATGCGCAAGCTCATGGTTTCGAGGCCCGATTCGCGCAGGAGACATTCCGCAACATATTTCGTCATGCCATAAGCATCGGGGTCGATGCGCGGCGTATCTTCGTCAACGGCAGGATTTCCGCGAAAGTCGCCATAGATGCCAATCGTTGAAAAATAGATGACGCGCCGCACGCCATGCGCCTTTGCAAAGGCGACGAGCTGCTGCATCACGTCGATGTTGCTGCGCTTGTAGTCGAGCATGGATGGATGACGGTATGGCAATGCGCCTGCCGTGTGGACGATAGCATCGAAATCACCATCGATGTCCCACGGCTCTGAAAGGTCGCAACGTACCGTACGAAAATCACCATCAGCCTCCTGATGGTGGATCGTTCCAGTCACATCGAACCCCATGCGGCTCAAAGTACGCGCCACGATTCCACCAGCAAATCCGGCCGCGCCGGTGACGATAACCCTTGTTGTTTCTTTCTTCATGCTAAATCTGCCTTTCCAAGCAAATTTCGAATAGCCTTGCAAATGGATGCACTGTCAATTCCATTCTGCTCCCGCATTTCTTGCTGACTTCCGCAACCTATTGCGAAGTCTTGTAAGCCAAACCGCTGGAAACATACGTTGCAATCCGATTCAGCCAGCACTTCGGCAACAGCACTTCCGAGGCCGCCATAAATCGTACTTTCCTCTAGGGTAAATATGTTCCGCGTTTTCTCAGCGGATGACATGATCAGCTTCTTGTCAACGGGGCGCACGGTCGGCATATCTATAACACGAATATAGATGCCCTCTCTCTCCAAGCTTTCTGCAGCTTGCATCGCTTCACTCAGAATAGATCCCACGACCACGAATGTCCCATGCTCTCCGTCACGCAGGACGGTTCCTTTTCCTGCTTCAAATGCATGCTCTTCGGGCAAATATTCTCGCTCATGTCCTGCCTCGATGCGAATATAAACCGCTTCTCTCTGATGATATGCCCATTCCACAACTGCTTTCGCTTCGCGTGGCGTTGCCGGTGTTACGACCGTCAGGTGCGGCAACGACCGCAGGATGGCGAGATCCTCCGTACCATGATGCGTCGTCCCCCAGCTCCCCCGTGCCATTCCAGAAAAGAAGCCGATGAATGTCACAGGGTATCGGGGAATACAGACCATGTCGCGAAGAAATTCGAAGCCACGCATCGCCATGAAATTCGTCACGGCGAACAGAAATGGGCGTTTTCCACAAGCGGCGAGACCTGCAGCACTTGCAATCATGTTTGATTCCGCAATGCCGTAATCAACAAATTGACATTCATGACCAGCAGGAATCTGTGAAACAAAGTCATGGCCATCTGCTGTTAGAAGCATGACGTTTTGGTCCTGCTGCATGAGCCTAAGAACTGCTTCTTTACACGCATTTCTCATAGTGTTTTCAGCTCCTCCAGCGTCATTCCCATTTCGTCACAAGCCTTCTGCCATTCTTCATCCGTCGGTCGGCGACTGTGCCAGTCTGCTCGATTCTCGACGAACGAAAGCCCTTTCCCTTTGACCGTATGAGCCAGAAGGAACGTCGGCTTTCCATCATCCTCTCGTGCTTCTCGGACGGCATGCACAATCGCAGGTATATCATGACCATTCAATTCCAGCGTCCGCCAGCCAAACGCACGCCACTTTTCGCAAAGAGGTGAGAGCGGCGCAATGTCATCCACTTGCCCACTCGCCTGGAGGCCGTTGACATCTGCAATGGCTATCAGATTACCGAGGCGCTGGTTTCTTGCAAACATCGCCGCCTCCCAAACAGAACCTTCCTGCATTTCACCATCGCCGAGCACGACATACGTAAAGGCACCACTGTTATCGATCTTTGCGGCCAGCGATGTTCCCGTTGCAAAGCAAAGCCCCTGCCCCAGCGAGCCAGTCGGCACAGCAATGCTCGGAACGAGCGAACTCGCAAGTCCTGAAAGGCGGGAATGAGGCTGGTAAAACGTAGCAAGCTCGGAACGCTCGATCATGCCGAGACGCGCAAGGATGGCATATTGCGTAGCCGCCGCGTGTCCCTTGCTCAGAACCACATGTTCTTTCCCTGCATGGAATAAGCCATCTCCAAAATAAACTGCCGTCAAGATATCAACGCACGAGAGCGCGGAAGCGATATGTCCCCAGCCCGCCCGATAGTACATCCGCAGCACATCGCAGCGAATATCATGCGCAATCTTCTTCAGATCTTCCTGTGCCATATCCTCTCCTCCTATTCTCTCTATGCTGTTTTCGCCAAGTGTTTCTTGCAGTTTCCTCCCGCCCGCCGTAAAATAGAGGCAGGAAGGAGATGATGCCTCTTTGAAACCGATCAAACCTTGGAAAGACCTTACCTTCACCGATGACTACATGTTCAAGAAAATCATGGAGGCCCGCCGTATCTGCAAAAGCACTTTGAACCGTGTCCTGCCCTGGAGCGTCCGGCGCATCACTTATTTCGAAACGGAAAAGCCTCTGAAGGCTCTCTACGAAAGCAAGGGCATCCGTCTCGACGCTTACATCCATGATGAAAGCGAACGCATCTACGACATCGAAATGCAAGTCCGCAAGATGCATGAAAAAGAGAACGTCGATGCCATGATGACGCTCGCGAAACGCGGACGATATTACCTCGGAGAAATCGACCGTGACCGCTTGCAGCAAGGCTCGCTGTACTCCAACCTCCACCCGACCATCGTCATCTTCTTCTGCCCGTTCCAGCTTTTTGACGGAAGTCGGTCCATTTACCGTTTCCCGCGCATCTGTGCAGACGATCCTTTGCTCATCCTTCCCGATGAAACCGAACTGATCTTCGTCACGTCAAAGGGCAATCGCAAAGGACTTTCAAAATCCACTTGCGCTCTTCTCGATTACATGGACGGAAAAATCAGCAACGACCCTCTCGTCCAGCAGATTGAGGAACGCATCCATACCGTAAAGCAACAAGAACAAGAGGAGCGTGAATACATGATGTTTGAAATGAGAATCCGCGAGGAACGTGCGGAAGCAGCAAAAGAAGCTCACGCCGAAGGCAAGGCGGAAGGCATTGCCATGACGACGCTGAAATTCATCCGCAAGCAGTTGAAACGCCATGTCCCTTACCAGCAGATCGCCGAAGATACAGATACCTCCCTCGATGAAGTCCTCCGCATCGCGAAAAAATCGAACATGGTTTACTAACGCACATCCATTTCCGCCCCGCAGCCCCGCGCTTGCGGGGCTTTTCAAATGAAGTTCACATGCCGCATATCGACATCGAAGTACGCCGCGATGAGTTCATTCCGCTGCTGGTAGACGCAGAAGTTCTTGCAGTCTTTGCGCGGGCTGAGGCTCTGCAGGCGCTGCTTTGTCGTTTTGGAAAACCACATGTCATAGAAGCTCTGATCGTGCAGATCGCCGACAACGGCATCGGAATCATAGGCGCGCGTGTGGCAGAAGTAGACGCGCTGGTCGGCGGCGATGACGGTAACGAGGCGGCAGGTGTAGCAGGTGTCGAAGGGTTGGGCTTGGAAGTTCTTGTCCATCCAGTCGTTCTCGTAGTTGTTGATGATGGAGAAGCCGTCTTTCGCAAAATCCGCCTGTGCCCGGTGGATCTGCTCGATGACGCGGTCTTTGATTGGCGCATGGTAGTGCGGTTCATTCTCCACGACGGCGGCGAATTTCACATTGTCGCAACCGAGCTCGCGCAGGAGGCGTGCAGCCTCATAGACTTCATCGGCATTCGCACGGCTGATGACGAAGTTGACGCCGAGGACGCAGTCCTTGTCTTTCGCCTTGGCAAAATCCGCGATGTTCCTCGTGACGGTGTCGAACGCGCCCTCCGGCAAGCCGCGCAGGCGGCAGTACGTTGACTTGACAGGCGAGTCGAACGAAATACGCACCCATTTCGCTGCACGAAATGCCTCAGCACGATCGCCCGCGAGCAGCTGCCCGTTGCTGATGAGCGAAAGCTCGATGCCCTGCTCACAGGCAAGGTTTGCCGCATCCACAATCTGCGGATAGCAGAGCGGCTCGCCGCCGCCGGAGAACGTAATAGCCTTCACGCCCATGCGCCCCATGTCTTGCAGGATTTCCTGCAGCTTCGGCCACGGAATGCTATCTCGGTGGTCGATCGCGTTGCGGTTCTCCGTCTTCTGCGTTGTCCCGCCGGAACCATACGTGCAGTAGGCGCAGTGATGGTTGCAAACGTTCGTCGGCTTCAAGCGGATGTAGAACGGTGCCCGCTGCTCACCCCGTGCCAGCGCATCGAGGGCATCGGCATGATGAAAGATTTTCAGATTCGAATAGGCATTCAATGGGATATCATCCCCCTATATTTCATTCCAGGAACCACGGATTCGTCCGCAAAAAATGTGCGCCTGCGCGGAAGATGAAGGGGAAATTGTGCTTCATCGAGGTCGTGTCAACGATCTCGCGGTAACGCGCCTGCAGGCGTTCGTCTTCTTCCGTGTACTCTATCGTTCCATTGAGCCGCCGCGCCATTTCGCTGACAAGCTCCGTGACTTCTTCTTCCGTGTTGTTGACAGGCGTCACGCCCATTTTGTCATACGTTGAAAACGCACTGACGGACGCAAATGTATGCATGCTTTCGTCCTGCTCCGCCTGGATCATCTCGCGCAACGTCAGATAGCGCTGCTCTTTCGGCAGCCAGTATTTCTTGAAGATGCACAGATCGCGATCCGCATTTGTCAGCATCGGATAGTCGCCGCGCGTCGTCTGTATGGTCAAGTTGAATAGCGCCTGCGGTTTGGAAAATAGCCAGGGAATCGCCTGGATGCCAGATGGATCGCAGACAAAGAACTTGCAGTGCGCGAACAGCCATGCATCCATGAATTCGCTACGAAAATCATGTGCATAATCGATGGTATTCGCCCAATTAATCGATTCGCCAACAAGTGCACCCATCCGGACGGCCTGTAAATCGAAGTGTGACAGGGATTCCATCGCCGGGCGCAAACGCTCCAGTGGATAGGATCGGTATCTCACGGATCGGCTGGCGACGTCGGTCTTGTATTTCATGATTTTCGATACATAGAGGTTGTCGCGTGTGGAAAAGCATGCAAAATCGCCGTGGATGCCGTGTTGCACTGCCTCCATGCTGCCGCGCCGCTCTTCGTCCTCCGTAAAATCAACATATGTCCCCGTTGCTTCTGCGCCATGCAGCCAGACGAAAGTATCCAGCGTTTTCACCCAATCGGACAATGCATAATCCAGATCAAAGATGAAGGAATCCGACTCTTTCTGATAGAAGTACCGCCAGAACTCGAGCTTCTTCCATGTAGCGACTTCCATGCCCGGCATCGTCATCTTATTCAGAAGATACTCATTCGCTCCTTTGAGCTCCAGTTCTTTGCGCAGCGGTTGAGCAACCGGCCAGAGCAGCCAATAAAGGCCGTCATCGTCATTCTGCCTGCGCTTCCTGCACCAATAGACCCAGGCCACCAGGCATCCGATGCTGCGCATGTCGATGTAGCTCACACGGATCTTCTTGTACTTGCGCAGAATATTATCGATCTGCGCATCAAAGTCCACTGCTTCCTCATCGGTCACGTTTTCCTGCTGTTCGAGCAGTTCGAACATCCGTTCGGTCGCAAAGAGATTGGTCAGATGCTCTACATCGCGGTCGCGCAGGACAAAGACATCCGCTGCATTTCCGAATTTTTTCTGGATGCGTGCCCTGACATCGTCGTGGAACATTTCCTGCAATGCCAGCACGATGCCATATCGTGCGCCCGGCTCTGCGGGAAATTCCTCGATGCCATATTCTGGAACATCTTCTGCAAACGTGGACGATGAATGGCCTGAGATGATACACGCCTCTGGTGGAAAGCCGCGCTTGGCAAGGAAAGGGAAAACCGTCCAAGCATACTGTCCCGCACCATACATCAACAGATGCTCATGCGCTGCGCAGAATTCTTTCAGCTTCTCGATCTGTATCATAGATAGCCCTTTCCCTGCTCATACATTCAGCACCGTCGCCAGGAACTTCAGCAGATCGACTTTCCCGATCGGCTGCGCATTGCCGACAACGTTCGTCTTGATCGCGCCTGCGATGTTCGCGAGGAGCGTAGCGAGGTCGATAGGCGCTCGGCTGACAGCAGCCAGCATGGCGAGCGAGTAGAACGCATCACCTGCGCCGACGGTGTCTTTGACGTGGATAGTTGCAGCCGGGAGCTCGGCAGCTTCATCGCCGTGGATGCCAAGAGCGCCGGACGCGCCGAGCGTCACCCAGGCATAATCGCTTTGCAGGTTCGCTGCGAGTTTTTTCAGCAAATCGTCCGTCTCGTCCATGCTCTGCCCCATTGCCATGTGGAGTTCGCGCTCATCAACGACGAAAGCATCGGCACGGTGGTATTTCGTGATGATGTTCAGCCCAAAGTTTGACGAGTTTGCCTGACAATTCACGGCGAGAATCTTCGCCGAACTTTCCAGCAGGTCGATAGCTTTCTGCGTCAGCAGGCCATGGCCGTAGTCGCAGACGACGACGAGGTCGTACTGCGGCAGCATCTCTTCGAGGTTGCGGTAAAAGTTGCGATAATCAACTTTGCGCATGGTTTCAACATCGAGCAGGCGGTTGACGGAGAAGAGCTTTTCGTAGACCTGCCGGATGGGATGCTGCTTCAGGTAGCGTTTCTTGACTGGCGTCACGAAATGCGGCTCCTGCACGATGCGGCAGTCGACAGGCGGCATCGTCTCGACGATGTAGTCGGCAATGTCCTGCTCGGGCCCCATCATGGAGAGGAGCGTGACATGACCAGCAAAGTTCGCGAGGTGTCTCGCGATGGCAAGCGCGCCGCCAGCGTAGCGTTCGCGGAAGTCATAGCGCGTGGACATGGCGGCATCTTTCGTCGTGAGGCCCTGCACTTTACAAAAGACATAGTCATCGATGATGATGTCGCCGACGACGAGGACGTTGAGCTTTTCAAAGCTATCGACGATCTGCCGCGCCTCCGTGGCGACATCCGCGCCGTATTTCTCCCGCAGGCCGCGCGACATCTGCACGACAGCCTCGGGGAGTGCACCAAAGAAGTTGTTGAGAAGCTTTGTCGAGCTGTAGACTTCGCCCTGCGTGAAGTAGATGCGGCCGCCGTACTGCTCGACGATCTGCTGCTCGGGACCAATGTTGCCAGTCACGTCGCTCGCAGCGTCAGCGTACTCCTGGCCTTTGACGTAAATGTCCGGCTGAACGCATTTCACGACTTCATGGACGGTCACGGCCTCGGAGAGCATGACGTAGTCAACGCAGTCGAGCTCAGAGAGAAACGAGAGACGCTGCTGGTCATTGAAGTACGGACGGCCTGGGCCTTTGTTGACGAAGCGCGCGGCCGTAACGGAGACGACAAGGATATCGCCCTGGGCTTTCGCCTCGCGCAGGTGCTCGATATGGCCATAGTGTAAGAGGTCGAAGACACCGTGGCAGAGAACGATGGTCTTGTGTTCGCGGCGGAAATTGTCACGAAGTTTGGCGAATGCTTCCTTGCTGATGATTTTAGAATTTCCCATAATGTTCCTTCATTTGCTCAGGTACTTGAACCAGTCGGCCGTGGCGTCCTTGATGGTATCGGGCGTCCAGACGGGGGCTTTCTTCCAATAGTCGATATTTTCAAGGATGTGCTGCACGCCTTCTTCGAGCGTGACTTTCGGATGCCAGTCAAGCATCTTGTTGATCTTCGTCGTATCGGCCCAAGTGCAATCTGGTTCGCCCGGGCGCTTCGGGATGTGGACGACGTTCGCATCCTTGCCGCCAAGAAGCTCGACGAGGCGGTTGACGGAGTAGGTGTGCTCACTGCCGACGTTGAAGCGTTGGCCGAGGATTTCCGGATTGTCGGATTTCGCCGCTGTCACAAACGCATCGACGATGTCGGTGACGTAGGTGAAGTCACGCGTCTGCTCCCCTGTGCCGACGATGGTGTAGGGCTTGCCTGCGAGCTTCTGCCCGAGGAAGACGCCGAAGACCGCGCCATACGTGCCGCTCGTGCGGGAGCGCGGCCCGTAGACGTTGAAGAGGCAGAGAGAGACAACGGGGAGCTTGTAGACCTGCGCCCAATGGAGCGCAAGCTCTTCACCGAGGCGCTTCGTCAGCGCGTATGGATACTCAGGACGGATGTCCGCATGCTCATCGGTTGGAAAATGGTCGGGAATGCCATAGCAGGAGGAAGAAGCCGTGTAGAGGAATTTCTTCACGCCTGCTGCTTTCGCCGCCTGCAGGACGGAGAACGTACCATCCACATTTGAATGAAAGTAATCCTGCGGCCGCTGGATGCTCGGCACGATGTCAGCAAGTGCCGCCATGTGAAAGACCCAGTCCACGCCTTCAAACAAAGGTGCAATCTTTTCATGGTCGCAAATATCCGCCTCGACAATCGTCAGATGCGGATCACCCTTGTGATGCGCGAGATTTTCAAGACGGCCTGTACTGCAGTTGTCGATAACAGTGACGTCCTGCCCTTCGGCGAGCAGGCGGTCAACGATATGCGAGCCGATGAAGCCGCAGCCGCCGGTGACAATGGATTTCATATGAAGAAGACTCCTTTTTAGTAACGTTCCATGAGTTCGTCAACAGCCTGCTGCAGGACGAGCTGGTGGATGGATTCGACGATGCCGTATTTATCGCTCGGCACGTAGAAGTTGAAGTCGCCGAGCTGGCGGAGCGGGTTGTCAGGCGCAAAGCCCGTGAACGTCATGACCGTGCCGCCGATGTCGCGCATGAGGCGTGCGGCGCGCAGGATGTTCTCCGAGCGGCCGGAGCTCGAAATCGCAACGAGCACATCGCCCTTGCCCGCCGCCATCGCGATCTGACGGGAGAAAACTTCGTCGTAGCCATAGTCATTCGCAAGACAGGTCAGCGTCGCAGGATCGTGCATGCTGTGCGTTGAGAGGCGGCCGTTCTTCAGGAAATCCGTGTTCATGTGCACGGAGATGCCAGCACTGCCTCCGTTGCCAATGAAAAAAAGTTTCTGCGGCGTGCCATAGAGCGCGTAGAAACGATCAACCATCTCTTGCAGAAACATATGATATTCAAGCGCGACATCATTTTTCTTGCATTCAGCTGTTTCCAGGCATTGAAACAAACGCTTCACGTAATCATTTGTCATAGCTCCATCACCTTTCCATACGCTTCGATGATTTCCATCATATCATATCGAATGGAAAATATCAAGATTTACCAAAGGATTCAGCGAATGCAGCAAAAAGCGCCCCGCAGCTGCTGCATGATCTCATGCTGCCACTGCGGGGCGTCTTGGGACTATTCTTTTTTGACTTATACCCTATAGCGCACGTTCTTTCCTTTTCCTTCGCGATGAATGCGTTGCGTCTCCACAAGATAGCTCAGAAGATTTCTGCCTTCCCGATTTCTTCTATCGTATTATTGCTTGAGATTTTTACTCAACTTTCCCACCCGCCAATAGCGGCTGGAATCGCGTACCATACGGCTCCATTGGTCGATAGATTGCTTCCTTGACAACACAAAGGCACCTTGCCTTGGTATAATAAAACTTCCCCAATTTGCCGGACTATAATGAAGCCCGTAAAATCGGCATTTTGAAAAATCATCAGGGAAAAACTGCGCAGATGCTTTGAAATTCCGCAATTTTGCAGCACCTGCCGCAAAAGA
>Ga0256406_1003442_pt1 | contig 19708 bp, 17 predicted proteins | sample RumenRJG_03DNA_FD_185986 | JGI IMG/M metagenome (GOLD analysis project Ga0256406, IMG submission 185986) | Bovine rumen microbial communities from Lethbridge, Alberta, Canada - RJG_03 | ecosystem: Host-associated > Mammals > Digestive system > Stomach > Rumen | place: Canada: Alberta | collected...
TATTGATTTATATATATATTATGTTTTCAATCTATGCATATGCCAAGTAGCGGACATGCAGTTTTACATAGAAAAGTGGCTTTCATCCCACGGGCAAGCCTGTGGGTTTTACGCCACAATTTATAACGAAAACATCGACAGCTCCTATCAGAGCAGGGCCTACTCCGTGCGCTTCTTCGCCCGGCTCGGGCTCTACCTCTTTTTGGCCTGCGCGCTCGCTTTCTTCCTCATCTACCGGTTCTCGTATAAAAAAAGAAAAGGAAAGAAAAGAAGAAGAGAATCAGAGGCCCAGGGACGGAAAGGAATGGGCCGATTCAGGTCCGCTCTTCGAAAAGACCGTTACGAAAAAATGCCCCTACGGCGAAATCGTCTCGGGGAATCTCTATGCGGTCGGAAGAAACGCCGTCCAGTGGGTGTTCCTCTTCCTCTGCTGGATTGCAATCTTCCTGTGCGGGAGCTTCACGGCCTCGAATCAGCTTCTGATCGCCGGAGAGGTCCTGCTGATGCTGACGCTAGTCCTGTTCGTCTTCAGCGTCTTCGATCCGGGCTACTTCTTAAGGCCCGGAAAAGGAACCGAGGCGGCCTATTCGTTCGAAAAGGACAGACTCCGCCTCGTCCGCAAAAAAAGGAGAGAGAGTCCTCGCGAAGAAGGAATTCGCCTGGGAAGACCTGATCGGGGTCAAGGAATACGACAAGACCTACGTCCTCGTCTTCTCCACGTCCTATCTCTCCTACGCCGCCGCCCTCCCAAAGGAAGGGACGTCGATCGAGGTCCACAGTTTCTTAGCCAGGAAGATGCGGGAAGGAAAACGCTAGATTTTCCTTCCTTTTTCATTTATTTTGAAAAGTTCTTTAATTTTCCGTTCAGGCGTTTCCCCTTTTGCGCTACAATAGAAATCAGTTTTGACGCTTGCGTCCGTCAGAAAGTCGCGTCGGGGTCGGTCCGGAGAAGAGCAGTCTTGTTCGTATCGGAAAACGTTTCTTTTAGGCGGATTCGGAGCGGATACGGAAGGAGGAAAAACAGAGTATGTCGGAAGAAAAAGAAGTCAGTTCGTACTTCGGTTGCGACGTGTTCGGGGACGAAGCGATGCGCACGTACCTTCCCAAGAAGGTCTACGAAGCGCTGAACGAGACGATTCACCTCGGTAAGGAACTCGACCCGGGGATTGCCGACGACGTGGCCCACGGCATGAAGGAATGGGCCATTTCTAAGGGCGCGACGCATTTCACGCACTGGTTCCAGCCGATGAGCGGGGTCACCGCGGAAAAGCACGATTCGTTCATCACCAAGCCGGACGCCCGCGGGAAGGTCATCATGGCCTTCTCCGGCAAGGAGCTCATCAAAGGGGAGCCGGACGCTTCCTCTTTCCCCAGCGGCGGCCTAAGGGCGACATTCGAAGCCAGGGGCTACACCGCCTGGGACTGCACGTCCCCGGCCTTCGTCATGAAGGACGAGTTCGGCGCGGTCCTCTATATCCCGACCGCCTTCTGCTCCTATACGGGCGAGGCGCTCGACGACAAGACGCCGCTGCTCCGCTCGATGGAATATCTCTCCGAGCAGGCCGTCAGGACCTTACGGATCTTCGGGGATACTTCGACCGCGAAGGTCTCCCCTTCCGCCGGCCCGGAACAGGAATACTTCCTCGTCGACACGGAACATTTCGCCGCCAGAAAGGATCTGATCTATACCGGAAGGACGCTTTTCGGCGCCCCGGCCCCGAAAGGCCAGGAACTCGACGACCACTATTTCGGCCCGATCCGCGACAAGATCGCTTCGTTCATGGCCGAAGTCGACAATACCCTCTGGCGCTTAGGCGTACCGGCCAAGACGCGCCATAACGAAGTCGCCCCGTCCCAGCACGAGCTCGCGGTCATCTACGACACGGCGAACAAGGCCGCCGACCAGAACGCGCTCGTCATGCTGGTCTTAAAGAAAATCGCGAAGAAACACGGGTTCATCTGCCTTTTGGCGGAAAAACCTTTTGCCGGGATCAACGGCAGCGGCAAGCACAACAACTGGTCGCTCAGCACCGACACCGGGGAGAACCTCTTCAATCCGGGCAAGGACCCGCTTTCGAACACGAAGTTCCTGACGTTCTTGGCTGCGGTGGTCAAAGGCGTCGACCAATACGGGGATCTGCTCCGCGAATCCGTCGCCAGTTACAACAACGATTTCCGCTTGGGCGCTAATGAGGCCCCTCCGGCCATCCTCTCGGTCTTCATCGGGGACGAACTGAGCAAGGTCGTCTCGCAGATTGTCGATCCGGCCTCGGCCGGGAAGAAGGCGGGCTCGTCCTACCTCTGGGGCGGGGCGAAGACGCTTCCGGCCCTCAAGAAGGACACGACCGACCGCAACAGGACTTCCCCGTTCGCCTTCACGGGCAACCGCTTCGAATTCCGCATGGTCGGTTCGCAACAGAATATCGCCGAAGCAAACGCGGTCCTGAATACGATCTTGGGACACGCGCTGAAGGATTTCGCCGACGTGGTCGAAAGGAGCGGGGATAAGAAGCAGGCCGTAAACGATTGGATCCGCAAAGCTTTCTCCGAACACGGGCGCATCCTCTTCAACGGGGATGGCTATTCCGAAAGCTGGGTCAAAGAAGCGGCAAGACGCGGCCTTCCGAACCTGAAGACCACGGTCGAAGCGACCGATGTCCTGACGACCGAGCGCGTGAAGGACCTCTTCCTCGAATCGAAGGTCCTTACCCCCACCGAGCTTTCCTCCAGAGCCCGGATCAAGTACACGAATTACGCCAACCAGGTCCTGATCGACGCGAAGACGATGATCCACATGGCCGAAAAGCAGTATCTTCCGGCCGGGAACGCCTATCTGAGTGCGCTCGCGGACGAAATCAGGAAGTGCTTAGAAGCGCATATTCCGGCTCCAAAGAGCACATTGGCCAAGGCTCAGAAGCTCTCCGTCCTGCTCGACGAGGCGGACGAAGCGGAAGAAAAGCTCTCGATGACGCTCGAAAGAGTCGGAAGCGCCGACGGAAGGGACAAGGCGGTCTACTGCCGCGACAAGATCCTCCCGCTGCTCGCTTCTTTAAGAGAAAAGGTCGACGCGATGGAACTGATTGTGGCCAAATCCTACTGGCCGGTCCCGTCCTACGGGGATCTGCTCTTCCACGTCAACTAGCCTTTCGCATTTTCTTTCCGATTCCGTTTGACACGGAGGAGGAAAACGAGTAATGTATTACAGGTAAATAAATCCGGGAAAGTCCGAGCCGTCCGCTCCCGCCTGAACCGATCACGTTCGGTTAGGCAAATAGCCCAGGAGAGATTGAAGTTGCTGCAATCCATCCTCATGCATTCCAAGCGGACACCCGAACGAGCGTCCGCTTTTATTACTATCCATTCTAAAGGAGGGACTGATTATCAACTACCCAGTTAAGAGGCTTCCGCTTCCCAAAAAGAACAAAGAGCTTGTCAACGAAAACATTCACTTTCCCCAGGTTCTGCTCATCGACGAAGAAGGCAAGAGAGTCGGCGTCATGTCGTCCCGTCAGGCCTTAGCCATCGCGAACGAACACAATCTGGACCTTTACTGCATCGCCCCGACCGGAAAGCCGCCTGTGTGCCGTATCATGAACTATTCCAAGTTCCGTTACGAGAAACAGAAGGCCGAGAAGGAGGCGAAGTCGCACCAGCAGAGGCCGGACGAAATCAAGGAAATCAAGATTACCGCGCTCACCGGTGACCACGACCTTGAAACCAAAGCGAACCAGGCTCAGAAACTGCTCGAAAAAGGCTGGAGACTGAAGCTGACGGTTTACCTGAAGGGACGTTTAATCTCGAGGGAGGACGTCGCAGCGATCGCTTTGAACAAGCTGATCGATCTGCTCAAGGACTACGGGACGGTCGATAAAGCTCCGAGCAAAGAAGGAAGACTATACTTCTGTTACATGAAGCCCAACAAGAAATAGGAGGAATTGAAAATGGCTAAGCAGAAAATGAAGACCAGACGCGCGGTCGCGAAAAGATTCCACGTCACCGGTTCCGGCAAGATCATGAAGAACGGCAACACCAACACTTCGCACCTTGCTCTGTCGAAGGAACACAAGAGAAAGATGCATCTGAGAAAGGCCGGAGAACTCTCCAGAGCTGATCGCAGAAGATTAAAGAGACTCATCGCTCGTTAATTCAGGAAGGAGATAGATTATGAGAGTTAAGGGTGGAAATTCCAGACACGCGAAGAGAGCTAAGCTCTTAAAGTTCACCAGCGGTTATTTCGGTTCTCATCACCGTCTTTACAAGACGATGAACGAAGCTCGCATCAGAGCTCTCGCGTATGCCTATAGAGGCAGAAGACTCCGCAAGAGAGATTTCAGAAAGCTCTGGATCACGAGAATCAGCGCCGCCTGCAAGCTGAACGGAACTTCGTATTCGAAGTTCATGAACGGCTTAAAGAAGGCCAACGTCAACGTAAACCGCAAGATGCTTTCGGAACTCGCCATCGCCGATCCGAAGGCCTTCGCTTCCTTGGTGGAAACTTCCAACAAGGCTCTGGCGAAGTAAGCCGGTCTTAGGTCAACAAGCCGTCCCGCAAGGGGCGGTTTTTTCGTCTCCGATAAAAGAAAGCGCATTCGCGATTCCCCCGTTAAAATCCGCTCTGTTTTCCCGTTATTTCTTTTTCCTCTTCGCCTATAATGTTCTTGTAAAAGAGGAGGAAGAGACATGGCGGAAAATTCCAATCCTTCCAAGAGCCCGAAAAAGACGGGCGGATCGAAAAAGACGTCTATGTCAGCGAAAAGCTCCGCGGCGTCCAAGCCGAAAAAAAGCGGAACTTCTAAATCGGGAGGTTCGTCTTATAAAAGGCCTTCTTCCCCGAGAAGGCCGAAGAAATCCAAGAAGCTGCTCTTCGCCTTCTTCATCCTTTTAGTCGTCGTCATCGTCCTGCTCGGACTGGCGTACTGGTACTACTCGAACCATCCAGAGATGTTCGAGGGTTCTTCCGAGAATCCGTCGTCTGAAGAGACGAGTTTGAATTCCTCGGAAATTCCTTCTTCTTCGTCGGACTCCTCGGAGAGTTCGGTTTCTTCCGCTTCCACTTCCGAAGCGGAAGAGGACTATGCCGCGTCCAAAGACTGGGTTCAGGGCAAGAAGCACGCCGAGTCCCTGGGCTGGAGCGAGACAAAAGGGAGCGCAGATCTGACGATCGTCTTCCCCGAACTGGGGAACGCCTACGCCGGGGATTCGGTCTTCATCAAGGCGGGGGACACAGACATTCTGATCGACGCGGGTTCCCGCCTCGGATCGTACGAGTCGATTGAAAAGACCATCGACAAATACTGCACGGATAAAACGCTCGAATACGTCGTCGCGACCCACGCCCATCAGGACCACATCGCGGCGTTCTACTCGACCGGAACGAAAAAGTACGGAATTTTCGCGGATTATACGGTCGGGACCATCATCGATTTCGGAAAACAGACCAAATACGAAGATTCGAGTAAGAGTGTCAAGAAGACCGACGTCTATAAAGCCTACGTCGCCGGAAGGCAGCATCAGATCGACTCAGGGGCGAAATATTACACCGCCGCGGAATGCTATAACGAAACCGACGGGGCGCAGCGCGTATATCAAATCGCCGACGGAATCGAAATGGAAATCCTCGGCCAGAAATATTACAGCGAATATTATTCGGGCGATAACGAGAACCTGTACTCGGTCTCCCTCATGATCAACCAGGGAGAGAACCGCTTCCTCTTCACCGGCGACCTCGAGGACACCGGGCAGGAATCCCTCGTCGAGACGTATCCGGAAAAGCACGGCGGACAGGCGATGCCGCACTGCATCCTCTTCAAAGCCGGGCACCACGGCTCGGTGAACGCGTGCAACGAGAAGCTCCTCGCCCAGATTACCCCGGCGGTCGTCCCGGTCATGTGCTGCGCCGGTTCGAGCGAATACACCTCCGACATCGATAACCAGTTCCCGACCCAGACCTTCGTGGACCGCATGGCGAAGTATACCTCGAACATCTTCGTCCCGACGATGGATACGGATATCTCGAATAAGAGCACGCCCGTTTCGATGAACGGGGACATCACCGTGACATCGACCGCGGACAGCTTTGACATCAGCTTCTCCGCCTCGGCGAAAAAGCTGAAGAACTCCGACTGGTTCAACTCGACAACCTACCGGGATGCGGCCGGAAAATACGATTCGACCCAGGCATCGTCGTCGCCTATGCGCGTCTGGCCGGACGTCGCCTCCCTCTACAATTAATCAGCGTGTCTTCTTAAACACAGGCCCTTCGGCTCGTACGAAGCGGCCTTTTTCGTAATAGAGCTTCATAGAGAAGGTTCCCGAATCTTTAAAAAGATATGGTAAAAACGCCCTGTCTCCTTCCCATAAAGGGAGAGTAGGAATCTGTTCTTCAGGAATCCAGCTCAGGTCCCCTTCCGGGCAGATTTCCTCTTTTCCTTCGAACGAACCGACGAGGAACAGATACATCCGTTCCTTCTGGATTCCTTGGTCTTCGTTCAAAAAATCGATTTTTGCCTTATAAATGTAACGACGGACAGAATAGCCGGTCTCTTCCTTCACTTCGCGCTTCATGCACGCGACGTAGGATTCCCCTTCCTCGACGTGTCCTCCCACGCCGATGTACTTCCCTTCGTTCTCGTCGTCCTTCTTTTTATCGCGGTATAAGAAAAGGACGGACCCGCCCTTCACGAGGTATGCCAGCGTGGTGAGAACAAATCCGTCCTTGGAGACGACCATAGTTTAAAACTCGTCCTTCTCGTCCTCGTCCTTGGAGACGTGCATGACGCGGATATTCGCAATCGCCTCGTCGATCAGAGGATTGAAATCGAACTTGGACTCGATTTCCTCAATCTTGTCGTAATGCGGCGCGGTCGTCGGATCCTTCGGTGCGAAGATGGTGCAGCAGTCCTCGTACGGACGGATCGAGATGTCGTAGGTGTCGAGCTTCTTGGCGAGCGCGATGATCTCCGTCTTATCGTAAGTCGCCAGCGGACGGATGATCGGGAGATAGGCGTTGTCGTGCTCGATCGCGTTCATCGACTTCAGCGTCTGCGAAGCGACCTGGCCGATGGATTCCCCGTTGCAGAGCACGAGGTCGTTGTGGCCTTTGGCGACTTTCGAGGCGATCTTGATGAACATGCGCCGCATGATCGTGATCGCGTAGGACGTCCCGGCAACTTCGTAGATTTTCTTCTGGATGTCCGTGAACGGGACGATGTACAGCTTGAAATCCGGCTGATAGATGTTGAGCTTGCGCAGGATGTCGTGCAGCTTCACGATGACTTTCTCGGACGTGTACGGCGGAGCGGCGAAATGAATGAACTCCAGTTTGACCCCGCGCTTCATCATCAGATAGGACGCGACCGGCGAATCGATTCCGCCCGAAAGGAGCATCAGGCCCTTGCCGGCGATGCCGACCGGATACCCTCCGCAGCCTTCGATTTTCGCGTCGTAGACGTAAATGACGTCCTGACGGATGGCGATGTGCAGCGGCAGTTCCGGTTCGTGCACGTCAACTTTAAGCTCGCCCTTGTAATTCTCGAAGATGTACTTGGCGACCTCGCGGTTCACCGTGTCCGAATTCATGTAGAAAAGCTTGTCCGCCCTCTTGGTGATGACCTTGAAGGTCTTCGGACGGACTTTATTGACGATTTCGAGGGCCTTTTTCTTCACGGCTTCGATGTCGCGCGGAAGAGCGATGCAGTGCGAAAAGGACGAAAGTCCCGGCACCCTCGTCAGATACGGCACGATGTCGTCGAAATTCTCCTGGTTGAGATAGATGTAGATGTGGTCGTGGGCGATCTGGTACTTCAGCGTTTTGAAGTCCTTCAGGACTTCCTTGATGTTCCTGCCCAAAGCGCGGATGAAGTCCTTCTCGTTCTTTCCTTTCGTCCCCAGTTCGCCGAAGCGGACCATGATGAGGTCGAGGCCCGAATTCATTTCCTGTTCCATAGTCTCCGTGTTTCCTTCCTTAATCCAGCTGCCGCAGCCTGTCGAGATCCGCGTTCAGTTCCTTTACGAAGACTTCGCAGTCTTCGATTGTCTCGTATCCGCTGAACGAGAGACGGATGGCATTCGCCGCGAGGCGTTCCTCGTATCCCATCGCCTCTAAGACGGTCGAACCTCCCTTGGCGTGGGACGAGCAGGCCGAACGCGTCGAGACGTAGATGCCCTTGTTCGAAAGGGCTTCTTCTAAAACCGACGCCTTCGTCTTCTTCAGAGCGAAGTTCAGGATGAACGGCGTGCACGTTTCGTCCGAAACGATCACGGCGTCGTCCCTCTTCGCGATCTCCTTCCGTAAATACGCGTTGATCTTCTCCGCGTTTTCCCGTCTTTGACGGAAGCTCGAGAGATGGATCCGCAAGGCCGTCGCCAGCGAGCACGCCAGCGGGACGTTCACCGTCCCCGGACGCTCGCCGTATTCCTGCCCTCCGCCGATCATCAGAGGATCAAGCAGGACGCCTTTCCGGACGCCCAGTAACCCGGAGGACTTCAGCCCTCCGACCTTATGTCCGCTCATCGTGAACAGGTCGAGAGAGGAATAATCGACTTCTTCCTTCCCAATCGCCTGGGTCAGATCCGACATGAGTTTCGCCTTCTTATGCGCATGGACGATTTCGGAAATCTCCTTTAACGGATAGACCATCCCGACCTCGTTATTGACTCCCATCACCGAGACGAGCGTCGTTTTGTCGTTCACGGCTTCCTTCAGTTCGTCGAGGGAAATCTTCCCTTCGCGGTCCACGGAAAGATAGACCACGTCGAATCCTTCCTTCTCCATCTTTTTAAAGACGTTCAGGACGGAAGGATGCTCGACCGACGTCGTGACGAGGCGGTTTCCTTCCTTGCGGTGGCGGTAGGCGTAACCCAAAATCGCGTCGTTATTCGATTCGGTCGCCCCGCTCGTGAAGACGAGATCGAATGCATCCTTCAATCCGAGCGTGCGCGAAATCTGATTCCTCGCCTTTTCGAGGATCTGGTCGGCTTTTAAGCCCAGCCCGTTTTCGGAAGCCGGATTCCCCGGATATTCCTTCACCGCCTTCACGTAGGTATCGAGGGCTTCCGGATACGGGAAGCTCGTCGCGGCATTGTCAAAATAAATCATGGATGAAAATTGAAATCTCCTGGTAAGACGGAAATCGGACGGATGTTACTGCTGTCCGCCCTGATTCGCGACCGCGTCCTGATAGATCTTCGAAGCGACGTTCGACGCACGGTCGAAATCCGCCTCGTAAAACGAATTCTCGACAATCGCGAGCTCGCTCTGAATCTGTTCGCTGTCGCGGCGGAACTTGTTGTCGTAGACGATGAAGTTCTCCGCCCGGTGCATCGCCTCGATGTTGGAGCGAATTTCCTCGCTGAGGGCGAGGATGTAGTCGTCCGCCTCCTTCCACTTGTAGTTGACCGAAGGGACGTTGATTGGAGCTGTCCGTACGAGCGTGTCGATGTCCTTAATCATCCCGTAGGCCTTCTGAATCTTCGCGGTTTCGACCGTCTGCAGCGAAATCACTCCGGCTTCGCGCAAATCGGATTCCTTTTTCCTCAAAACGACGTAGGACGAACGGACGAACGCGTACGCGCGTTCCGCGTCGTTCCTTAAATTGTTCAGGTAGTTCCAGAAATCGTAGAACGCCTTCTTGATCGACGCGACCTTGCTCTCGAGCGCCTCCATCTGTTCGACCAGTGCCGAATAGGCGAGCTTCGTCGAGGAATTGATGAAGTAATCGAGCTGGCGCTTGTCCTTGCTCATGTCGTCGATGAGGTCCTTAACCTTGCTCAGCTGGTCGAGGTAGCTCTTGTCGATCTTGTACGTCGCCATGTATTCGGGGAGTTTCGCGCGGATCTTGGAGAATTCCTCCTCGCAGGCGTAGGCCTCCTTATCGATCTCGCTCTGTTTCGAATCGAACTCCTCCTTGCTGGTCTTCTCCTTTTCAAAGGCCTCGAAGAAACGGTTGATGCGGCTCGTGATCGAATCGCAGGTCTCCTGCACGCCTTTGATCGAGAGGTTCTCGAGGCGGGACTTGCAGGCCTTCAGCTGCTCTTCCATTTCGGCGATGGCGCTGTTGAGGTTCAGATCGTGCAGCGGATAGTTGTCCGCCTCCATCTTCGCCTTGGCGTCCTTCAGTTCCTGGATGCGGTTCGGCAGGACCTTGTCGCAGAGGGTGTTGAGGTACGGAATCTTCCCGATGACCGCGTCGGTCGCCTTGATCAGGGACTCGGCGCCCGGGATGATTTTCTTCACGCGGTCGTAATCCGCCGCGTTCAGGGCCGAGTCGATCTCGGTGAACTGTCCGACGATGTAATCAAAGAGCTGTTTGAACGACGGGTCGAGAGTCATGAGCTCGGTCGCGTGGTCGTCGTGTTTTTCCTTTAACGAACGGAATTTCTCGCGCAGGGCGACGATGAGGTCGTTGCACTCGTCTTCCGGACGGAGCAGGTTCCGTAATTCGGTCGTCAGATCCCCGGCCTTCGCCCGGTATTCGTCCATCTTCGGACGGAGCTTTTCGGCTTTCTCGGCGACTTTCTTATATTCCTTGCGTCCGAGGGATTCCTTCAATTCCTCGAGCGTCTTCGCGCAGGGGGCGTCGTTCTCTTCCATGATCTCGTTGAAACGGGCGTTGTCCGAATCGAAAATCTGGACGTAGGTGGCGTTGTAATGGGAGATGTTCTCGACGCGTTTCAGCATCGTGCGGCAGTCGTTGTCGAAGGAGGAATGGATGGTCGAATACTGGTTCGCGAGGTCGTTCACCTTCCGTTTCACGGCCTGATGCGCCGCGAAAATGACGAGCAGCACCAAAAGCGCCGCCACGAGAATCGAACCGAGGACAATCATGAGGACGATAAACCAGTTCTGCAGATACAGCGGCTGGCCGTCAAACAATACGAAAGACATCTTTTTCCACCTTCCTTCCTTCTAATATGTTAATTCGTAAGGGCGGAAACTGAAAGCGGAAAACCTACTTTTTCGTCGAGCCGCGGACCGCGAACTGGGACTTGAAATGGAACACCTTCTGGTCGAGGTCGTTGCTCAAGAGCTTGGTCAGCATACGCATCGCGATCGAACCGACTTCGAAGAGGTCGATTTCGAGGGAGGAAACCTGCGGACGGACGATGTAGGAATACTTCGTCCCGACCACGGAGATGACCTGGATTTCGTCGGGGATCTTCACGCCGTTCTCGACCGCGGCGTTGATGACCGCGCACGCGAGCGAGTCACGCGGGCAGATGAAGAGGCCGTGGCGGTGCGACGGGGTCTCGAAATAGACCTTCATATCCGAATAGAGCCTCTGATAGGAATCCTCGGTGTGGATCAGATTGATGGACTTGCCCTTGCCTTCGGCGAATCCGATGAGGGAATCGCGGAGTTCGTCCATCAGGTTTCCGGCCATCGTGACGTCGAGGAAATGGATCGTGTCGTCCTTCTCGCGGTCGTAATACTTCTGGGCGATTTCGAGCAGGGTCGAACGGTAATCCAAATCAATCGAGGCGAGCTTCTCGTCCGACATCTCGTGCCCGATCACGACGAGCGGGATGTTGTAGTTCTGGATGTAACGGATCTCGTCCTCGTCCAGTTCGTCGTCGTAGATGACGGCTCCGTCGACGTGGGAGGAAATCAGCTTCTCGATCTGCTTCTGCGCGTCTTCCTTGCTTCTTCTGGTGACGAAGAGGGTCGTCTGGTATCCGTAGATCTTCGCGATGTCCGTCATGCCCGAGAGCATGTTGCACAGATAGACGTAGTTCACGCCCGGAAGGACGATGCCGATGTTCGTCGACTTGTTCGTCGCCAGGCCGCGGGCCAATGCGCTCGGACGGTAACCGAGTTCCTTGATTGCCTCCATGACCTGCTGCTTCGTCTTTTCGGTGACGTTGTCCTTGCCGTTGATGACTCTCGAGACGGTCGCTAAGGACACGCCGGCTCTTTTGGCGACTCCGTAGATGGTCGCGCGGTCTTTCATGTTGTCTGCCATAAATGATTCTCCTTCTTTTCCGCTTTTCTTTCCGTAAGCGGATTCATTCTCACTAATACTATACCCGAGTTTTCAGAAAATGAAAGTGCTTTAAGAAAGCAATGTAAATTTTTTCATACTTTTGAGGATTTATTCAAAGCCAAAAAAAGGTTCCGGGAAACCCGGAACCGGAATGACGGATAAGAAGACGGACTAGATGATTTCGTTCATGCCCTTCGTTCCGTCGACGCGGACGAAATAGGACTGCGGATGGGCGCAGACCGGGCAGACTTTCGGAGCGGCTTTCCCGACAGTGATGTAGCCGCAGTTGGAGCATTTCCAAATCGAGACTTCGTCCGAGATGAAGATGTGGTCGGTCTTCAGATCGTCCAACAGCTTGCGATAACGGTCCTCGTGAGACTTTTCGATCTTGGCGACTTCGCGGAACTTGAACGCCAGGGCCTTGAACCCTTCCTCGTCGGCGACTTCCGCGAATTCCTTGTACATCTCGGTCCATTCGTAGTTCTCGCCTTCCGCCGCGGCTTCCAGATTCGCCGCCGTGTCGCCGATGCCTCCGAGTTCCTTGAACCAGAGTTCGGCGTGTTCCTTCTCGTTCGCCGCGGTTTCTTCGAAGATCTTCGAGATCTTCACGAAACCTTCCTTCTTGGCGACCGAAGCGAAGAACGTATACTTGTTTCTCGCCTGGGATTCGCCCGCGAACGCGGTCTGCAGATTCTTCTCCGTCTTGCTTCCTTTTAATTCCATAATGATTTCCTCCTGTTATGGTCTATATAGAATCGGCTTTCAACACTTTCAGTTTAGCATATCCGGAAACGGAAAGATGAGAGGGAAAAGTTCCGGAAATAAAATATTTTTGACCCCTCTAGGCTACGGACTCTTCTCTTCAAGAGAAGAGTTCTCCGCCTTCTTCGTCGGAAACTTGACAAAATCCAGAACGGTTGAACCGATCAGAAGGATTCCCGAAAGGACCAGCGTGATGTAATAGAACGTCACCGAGGAGATATCGAGGAACTTGTTCTCCATGTTTGCTCCCGTCGCGGAAGTGAAGAGATAGAACAAAGCGGAAAGAAGGGCGATAAATAGCGGCAGGGACGTCGTCAGGCGGTACGCCCCGTTTCTCCGCAACGTCCAGATGCAGGCGAACGCCCCGACGAATAAGAAGAACATGACGAAGAAGATATCGTAATGCCGCGCCACGTTCGAGCTGTAGTTCGTTGCGAACAGGACGATGGCGACGATGACGGCGAGATAGACCGAAATATTTTTAATGAGCTTGGCTTTCATGAGAAATCTTCTCCTTGCGTTCTATTTTAGCATCTTCCTTCCTTTCTTCCGAAACGGGCTCATCCGATTCTTCCTTTAAGAACGTCACGTCCCGTTCGGCCTTGAGGATTTCGGCGAACAGATATAGGAGCACGCCGGTCGTAACGAGGGCCGCGAGCGTCACCGAATCCTCTCCCCAGGCCTGGATGAAGTACTTCCCGGAGAGGTAGTGGTAATACGCGATGCCCGAAGAAAACTGCATCGCCGCGATCAAGAGCCACGAATTCCCCATCTTTTTCCTCGTGAAGACGTAGACCACGGTCAGTACGTCGAGGATATAGAGGTAGCGCTCGTGCATGTGCGGGAGGAAATACGGGACGATCCCGATTAAAAAAGTTGCGGATAGAATCAGGTTTTCCTTCGTGTCCTTCAGTTGCCGCAGATAGACCAAAGCACAGAAGACGGCGATGAAGAGCAAACCGAGCCAGGTCGAAGCCGGAGCGGTGATTCCGTTCAGTTCCGATTTGAAATTCACGAGGTGCCAGAAATTCGCGCTCCCGTAATGCAGGTTCTGGTACTCGTGGAACTGCGTCGTGAAAATCTTGAACGGCTCGGAGAAGGACGCTCCGCAGATATAGGCCGGAAGATACGTGAGAAGAAGCCCGAGGAAGGCGAGATAAATCCGGTAAAAACGGGCTTTCTTCCGCAAGACCGCGTAGAGCATGAACGGCAGGATGAAGACCGCCTGCAGCTTCACGCCGAAGCAGATCCCGATGAGGAACCAGGACCAGGAATCCCTGTCGATCAGAAGGAAATACACGGCGTAAACCATTAAGACCGCGTACATGACGTCGTTATTGCCCCAGACGGCCGAGTTGACAATCTGGACCGGTAAACAGATGGAGACGATGTATCCGAGCGTCGCCTTGAGTTTGTTCCCGGTGACGTTCTTCACGATCTGATAAATTCCTAAGGACAGGAAGAAGCTCAAAACGAAAAGCAGAGTCTTCAGTTCGATCATCCAGTTCGCGTAGAACGTGAACCCTCCGGCCGTGATTTCCTCCCCGCTTGGGAACAGCGTGAAGATTCCCACGAGGAACAGATACAGCACCGGATAGTCCGCGCCGACCCTGTAGAAGTTTTTGAATCCGTTTGCCTGAATCTGTTTCATCCAGCTGAAGACGATGCCGGCGACGTCGTTGGTCGGATAGTAGACGTACTTGTAGCGCACGGCGAAAGAGACGACCGTGGCGAGCAAGGCGAAGATGAATAAAAAATGTTTTTGGAAAAACTTCAGGAATCCGTCCGCGGCTTTCCGATCGAGGGAGGTGACTTTTCCTTCGAATTTTTCAAGGTTCTGTTTCAGCTTTGTATCCTGTTTCATATGGTAGTATTATATCTCAAAAGAACACGCGATTTTAAGACTCTCCGCCCACCGCGGAACGAGACGGACGGAGTAAAATGGAAGAGCAAAGAAAGAAGGTCCTATGAAAACTCTCTCGATCATCCTCCCCTGCTACAACGAGGAAGCGTCGCTTCCCCTCTATTTCAAGGCCGTCGATCCCGTCATTAGTAAACTGACGGATTACAAGGTCGGTTTTATCCTCGTCAACGACGGTTCCAAAGATCAGACGCTCGAAGTCATGGAGAAACTCCATTCGGAACGGAACGACGTCACACTCGTCTCGCTCTCGCGCAACTTCGGGCAGATTCCGGCGTTCTCGGCCGGTCTCTCGGTCGCCGAAACGGACTACGTCATCCTGATGGACGCGGACCTGCAAGATCCGGTCGAGCTGATTCCGCAGATCCTCCAGAAATTCGAAGAAGGCTACGACATCGTGAACCCGCACCGCGCGGACCGCTCGAAGGATTCCTTCTTCAAGCGCAAGACCGCCGCCATGTTCTACCGCTTCATCAACAGGATCGAAGGGCGGGAAATTCTCCCGCAGAACGTCAACTGCTTCCGCGGACTCTCTAAAAGGGCTTATCAGACGATCAACGCCCTCCCGGAAAAGGACCGCTATCTCCTCGGGGAGATTCCTTTCGTCGGATATAAAAACGCGACCATCGATTTCAACCGCGAGGAACGCAGCGCCGGGAAGAGCAAATACACCTTCAAGAAGATGGTGGATTACGCACTGAACAACATTTCCTCGTCGACTTTGGCCCCGCTTTATTACCCGCTGATCGCCGGAGGAATCTCCGCCGCTTTCTTCCTATTTACCTCCCTCGTCCTGACCGTGTTCTATTTCTTGTCCCTCTACGGAATCGTCCCGGGTTACGATCCGTTCAAGGTCTTCCTTCTGATCAGCGTGATCTTCCTAGCTTCGTCGGTCCTCGTCTGTTTCGTCGGGGTTCTGGGAATCTATCTCCACAACGTCACGGTCAATACCCGCGCCCGTCCGAACTACATCATCGATTTCGTCAAAAAGGAAGAAGACCGTTAAAGCATGAAAAGCGTCGATATCATCCTTCCCTGCTACAACGAGGAAGAAACAATCCCCCTCTATTTCGAGGCGGTCGATCCGGTCTTAAAGGACGTAGAAGGTTTTGAATTCCGTTTCCTGTTCGTGAACGACGGATCCAAGGACCGTACTTTGGACGTCCTGGAGAAATTCCGCCAAGAACGGAACGACGTCTCGTACATCTCGTTCAGTCGCAACTTCGGGCAGGACGCCGCGATTTACGCCGGGCTCGAGCATTCGAAGGCCGACTATGTGATCTCGATGGACGTCGACCTGCAGGACAACGTCTCGCTCCTTCCGGAAATCGTCCAAAAGCTCGGCGAGGGCTACGACGTCGTCAATCCCCACCGCGCAGACCGCTCGGACGATTCGTTCTTCAAAAGGACCACCTCCGCGGCGTTCTACGGGTTCTTCAACCGCCTCGAAGGACGGAAGATTCTCCCCGAGAACGTGAACTGCTACCGCGGGCTCGACAGAAAAGCCGTCGATATCCTCCTTTCCTGCGGGAACACGGACCGCTACGTCATGGTCGACTACAACTACATCGGGTTAAAGACCGCCGTCCTCGACTACAAGAGGGAGAAACGGAGCGCCGGAAAAAGCAAATACTCCTTTAAAAAGCTCGTCAAACACGCTTTCGACATCATCTCCGTCGGTTCGTCCGCCCCGGCCTATCTCCCGATCAAACTCGGTTCGCTTTTCTTCGCCTTCTTCTCCGTCTCGTCCCCTCTCCTCGGTATTTTCTATCTCCTCGGATATTTCTCTGTCCTTCCGCCCTATAGCGAGATCCGTCTTGCGTTCATCCTTTCTTCTCTGTTCCTCGCCGTTTCGTTCGTGAGTGTGAACTTGGGGATCTTAGGAATCTACGTCAAGAACATCGTGATCAACGCAAGGAAGAAACCGGACTTCATCATCGATCGGATCGAAAAGCCGGACAGGAAAGAAAAAGAAGAACCGGACAATAAAAAATAAAACGGATAAGTTTTTGCTCGCCTTATCCGTTCGATACCGGATCCGCCTTGATTACGGCGGATTTTTTCTTCTTTTTCAGATAAATCCAGACTCCGTAGGAAGCAACAGAGAGTCCGAGTCCTGTTAAGGACAGGACCGTCCCGGCCTTGAATCCAGAATCCACGTACCGAATTTCGATCCGGTGTTCCCCGTCTTCGAAGGAAGAAAGATCCGCGGCGCAGAAGATGTTCATCCGCTTCAGGAGTTTCTGTTCCTTCCCGTCGACATAGATGCGCATCTCCTTTTCGTAAGGAAGAGTGAATAAGAAGAGGTTTTTAGAAGAATCCTTCGTGAACGTCCCCCGATATCCGTACGAGAACAGGGTCGAGACCGGGGTGAGGTTATCCGAGGAGTTCTTCTTTAACTCCGTGAAGAATTCCTTCAGGGCGCTTCCGTTCTCGTAATAGAGCTCGGGGACGATCTTCACGTCCGTGACGTCCTTCGTCAAAGTCATCTTTAGAGTATGGACGTGCGAGGGCGTGTCCTCGAAACCGGAAATGCCCTTATGCCAGTAATCGGTCATGCGGAGTTTCTTGCTGTCCAGGTAGTACGTGAAACGGGGGTTCCAGTTCTGTTCCCCGAAGTAGAGGTTCGATCCGTATCCTTCTCGAGGCAGGGTATAAGAGAAGGTGATGAACGCGCCCGTCTTACCGGTAAGATAATAGAACCCGTTCTTCTTTTCGTACCTCAGTTCCCCACTGGTTTCAATCCGGCTTTCGTCCAGAGTCAACGGGAGATAGAGGTCTTCTTCTAAGGAAGGATCAAGGGCTTTCGCGACGGAGTTCTGGTACTCGAAGTGGTCCATGCGGTAATTCCCTTTTTCTTCCGAATGCGCGGTATTTTCCATCTCTTCCGAACCGAGCAAGGGGACGGAATAGCCGAACGGAAGGGCATACGCGTTCTGATAGAAATGAATCCCCGAGGAGGACTCCCCTTCGAATTCGAGTTCCTCGAACGGTTCGTTATAGATATATTTCGGGGAGTACGTCTCGTAGTTCTTCCCGACGACGTACTTCAGGCCGAATAAGGACATCCAGAACAAAGTGGATCCGTACTCGTATTTCTCGAAATATCCGTTGTAGTGGAGGCCGATGTAATTGAAATAATCCTCGACGTTCTTCTTTTCCGAGGAGGAATAATGCGAGAATCCGCTGTATCCGTAATACATCGGGCTGTTCGAGATGGTGTTCCCCGTCCCCGGACGCTCGAAGTTGATTTCCATCCGGTAATTCCCGGACGGATCGTATTCCCTGATTAAATCGATATCCTTCTGGTACGTCTCGTCCTCTCTATAGGTTGAGATGTTTTCGTACCGCCCTTCGTTCGCTTTCAGGATGTTGTCGGCGTACCGGTACGTCGAGAATAAGCTTAAGGGGACTAGGACGAGGGATAAAAGAGAAGAAAGAAGCGGAAGGACCGCCTGTTTTTTCTTCAGAAGGACAGGAGACAAGATCCAGATAAGACACACCAGGTACGAAGCGAAATAGAGGAGAGCGGAGACCCAGGAGAGAGAGACGGCCGGGAAAGAAGTCTTGTCCAAAGCGAAAATCAAAGCGAACAGTCCGTATAAGACCGGAGGGACGAGTAGGCCGTAAGGGGAAGTTCCGCCTATATGCGTCCCTTCCTTTCCGGCCGCGAAGAGGACTAAGAAAGCGAAGACGAACGCGTACCGCGCCGGGAACCAGGTCGGTTCGCGCAGACCGTGCAGGACGGCGTCGGTGAAGCGGTTCGAGGACATGACGGTATAGAAGAGGAACAGGACGAGGTAAGCGATGCGTTCCTTCCGGGAATAGCTCTTATTGAAGAAGAAAAGGACGAATAAAGGAAGAAGGACGCTCGAGACGCCGCTCGGGATATATCCGCTGTTCTGCTGAACCAGGTCGAAAGAAGTGTACGCCTGTTCGAAATATCCTCCGAAGACGGTCTGGAGGGAAAGGAATTCCGGAACGGGAAGGGCGCTTTTCGCTTTCGTCCCGGAAAAGTGCGTCGCGGCGACGAACCACCCGTCGAGGGAGAAGAGCCCGCCTAATAAAGACGCCAGAGCGAAGACGAGGAACAGTTTTCCGAAGGCTTTCCTCTTCTTCTTCACATCCTTTTCGTTCTGAACGAGAACATAGGAATCGACCAGGAAATAGAGGACGAGGAAGATGCAGGTCATGAACCCGATGTACCAGGAAGAAAGGAGATCGAGTCCGAGGATTAGAGGATAGAGGAAGATGTGTTTCTTCCGGTCCAGAAGATGGAGGGACAATACGCAGAGAGGCAATAAGGCCATCCCGTCGAGCCACATGAAGTCCCAGCTGTAGACAATCGCATACGCGCATAAGCCGTAGGCGACGCCGATGACCGCATATAAGACGTTCGGCTTATCATTCGTGAAGCGGAGCAGCAGATACATGTTGAGCGAAGCGAACGAGAAACGGAGAATGTCCGTCCAGATTAAGAAAGAAGGAATGTCTTCGCCCGAGAAAAAGACGAGCAGCAGGTTCCACGGCGAAGCGAGGTAATACGTCCAGATCGAGAGGAAATCCCCGCCGAAAGCCTTCCCGAGCGTATAGACCGCGTTTCCGGAGTTCTTCAGAATCTGCTGGTAATACCGGAAGTAGGCGATGTACTGCGTCTGGGCGTCGCTGATTAAAAGGGTCTTTCCCTCTTCGACAAACGGGGCGAACCCGTTCAACTGAAATAAAAGGACGCTTAATAGGAGCGTCAGAAGAAAAGTCATGACGGGCAGAAATATCCCGTACGCCTTAGCGGCACAGCGCCTTTCTTTCGGAACGATTTCCCTGTCTTTTAAATCCCTTTCCATAGAGATACCTTTTTATTATACAGGAAAAGCCCGTTCGGAAACGAACAAAAAAGCCCGGGGACGAACCCCGGGCCCTGACTTTTTCAGTTGTAATGCCATGACTGTACATCCGGCCTGGTCTCCGGGCCTTTTTTGATTTCCGCTCTGCTCCTTTTATCTGTCCTGGTCTTCTTTCTGGCTCGGCTTTCTTGCCCTTCCTC
>Ga0256406_1003445_pt1 | contig 19689 bp, 10 predicted proteins | sample RumenRJG_03DNA_FD_185986 | JGI IMG/M metagenome (GOLD analysis project Ga0256406, IMG submission 185986) | Bovine rumen microbial communities from Lethbridge, Alberta, Canada - RJG_03 | ecosystem: Host-associated > Mammals > Digestive system > Stomach > Rumen | place: Canada: Alberta | collected...
AGGTCGTAGTCGTGGCCCGCCTTCTCATCGAACGCACCGAACTTGATGAGCCGGTTGCACATCACGTCGGGGTTGGGAGTGAGGCCCGCCTTCACTTTCTCCATGGTGTAGCGTGTCACCTGACTCCAGTATTCCTTATGGCAGTCGACAACCTGGAGCTTGCAGCCATACTTGGCCGCAACGGCTGTTGCCATCTCCACGTCTTCTTCCGAGTTGCAGTCCCACTCTTCCTTCTCCTCAGGGCCAATACGAATATAGAAGCAGTCGGGATGATATCCAAGCCCTGCGAGCTCGCTCACCACAACACTGCTATCAACTCCTCCGGAGAGAAGCACGGCGATGCGCTTCCCTTCCAAATATTCACCATAAGTAACTGCTGACATATACCTTTATATATTATAGGTGCAAAATTAGCAAATCTTCCTCATTCTGAGGGGCACTTCAGGCTAAATAATCAGCAGGGGCGTGCAGAAAGGTGCCCGGGCCCGGCCGTCCACATCGCTACGGCCGGAGTGCAAGTAGCCGGAAGAGAGGATGCAGAACTGTTAAAATACAGGAGGCAACGAAAAAAACACCACCGAGAATGACCGGACGGTCGGGCTTTTTTAGTACTTTTGCACCACATTCAGACAACAAAACAGCATTTAAAGTATATGGACGACTATCACGCGGAAAACTTCAGCACCGAAGCGTGAGGATAGAGCTCAGGCTAATCCCCACGCACCACGTCTTAATCATGGAGATTAGCTAATATGAAGACATACTGGAACATCAGTGGTGGCCTCAAGGTCATCAACGACTGGGAACCCGGATGCTGGGTTCAGGTCACATGCCCCACGAACGAGGAGCAGCAGAAACTCATTGACAAATACCACATCCCCGACTATTTCATCTCCGACATCAGCGATACGGATGAGCGCTCACGCTATGAGTACGACGATGGTTGGATGCTTATCATTCTGCGTATACCCTATGTGAAAGAGGTACGGTCAAGAACACCCTACACCACAGTGCCCTTGGGCATCATCCATAAGCGCGACGTCACCATCACCGTGTGCTTCTTTGAGACCAACATGATGATAGACTTCGTCAGCTACCAGCAGAAGCGCGGCGAAGGCTTCACCGACTACGTGGATCTCACGTTCCGCCTCTTCCTCTCAAGTGCGGTGTGGTATCTGAAACGACTGAAACAAATCAACACGCTCATAGAGAAAGCCAAGCATAACCTCGACAGCGGAGTGAACAATGAGAGCCTCATCGGACTGAGCCGACTGCAGGACTCGCTCACCTATTTCATTACTTCCATCCGAGGCAACGAGAACTTGCTGGCTAAGCTGAAGTTCAAGCTTCAGGTCGACGAGTTGGATGCCGACCTCATCGAGGATGTCACCATCGAGCTTACTCAGGCTCGGGAGACAACGAACATCTATTCCGACATTCTGGAGTCGACAATGGACACCTACTCAAGTATCATCAACAACAACATGAACACCGTGATGCGTACGCTCACCTCGGTGTCCATCCTCATGATGTTCCCGACCCTTATCTCCAGCTTCTTCGGCATGAACCTCATCAATGGCATGGAGACTAATAAGCTGGGATTCCTGGTGGCCATCGTCATCTCCGTGATTGTCACCGGACTGTCATGGTGGATTCTTAAGCGCAAACGTCTGCTGTAGTTCCAGCACCGGCGCATATCCCGCCCCCGCAGGAAACCACAGCTCAGAAGAGCCGGCAAGCACTGCCGGCATCTTCAACTTATGCATTCCAGTCGCATCCTAACTGCAACTCCCCTCTCCCTTTTAACACTTCCACTCCTACCCGATGCAGTTAGGGCTGTAGACAATCAGAAGAGGCAGGGGCGATGCTAAAAGCCCCGAGCGTAAGGACACTACGGCCTTTGAAATAAAAAAAACTAATCAAAACTTTGCAGAGTCAAAAGTTATAAGTATATTTGCAGCATATATGGAATCGCCGGCCCTGCAAGCGGGTGCCCGGATGATGATATACATTGAAAAACCGGTGTCATAACTTAAAACGGTGAAATGATGGACTCTCAAGAACAAGCCCTTCAGCAGGGTAAAGCTGAGGAACAGAGCGTACAGCCTATTCCGCAGACAGAATCAAAAGTAAATGAACAAGCACAGGCCGCTGCCGACAAGCAACAGCCCGTGATGAGTGAAACAGAAAACCAGGCCAATGACATGCCGGCCGAACAGCCGACAGCAATTGATGACGGAAAGGCGGAAACAGCTGACAGCAGCGCCCAGCCTGCCGAAACAACTGAACCTCAGCCCGATGCAGTAAAAGATTCAACAACGGAAACGGAATCCACAACTGCGACAGAACCGGCACAGGGGCTGAAAGAATCAGAGACCGATGAGCCAACAGCAGAGTCCACTAAACCGGCAGAGCCACAAAAGCCCGTGCTCAAGGCCTACAAGACGAAGGCCGAAATCATCGCCCGGCTGAAAGACATTGTCAGCAAAGGCGAAAATCCTTCGAAGGACGAGCTCGAACATCTGAAAACCTCATTCTACAAGCTGCATATCGCTGAGCGTGAAGCCAGCCAGAAGGAATATCTTGCAAAAGGCGGCAACCCCGACGAATATCAGGTACTGCCCGACGAAGAAGAGGAGACCTTCAAGGCCGAGATGGGCGTTATCAAGGAACGCAGGGCTAAGATACAGCAGCAGGCTGAGGCCGAAAAGGAGGCCAACCTCAAGCGGAAGCTCGACATCATAGAGAAAATCAAAGGCATGGCTACTTCGCCTGAGCAGGCCAACAAATCGTTCGCCGAATTCAAAGCGCTGCAGCAGGAATGGAAGGACATCAAGGCTGTGCCACCAGAGAAGTCGAACGAACTTTGGCGCAACTATCAGCTCTATGTTGAGCAGTTCTACGACCTGCTCAACCTTAACCGCGAAGCGCGTGAATACGACTTCAAGAAGAATCTTGAGGCAAAGACACGCATCTGTGAGACAGCAGAGAAACTTGCCGAAGAACCCGACGTCATCAGCGCATTCCACCAACTTCAGGAGCTCCACCAGCAGTTCCGCGAAATCGGCCCTGTGGCAAAAGAGCTCAGAGAACCCATTTGGGCCCGCTTCAAAGCTGCCTCGACGGTAATCAACAAACGTCATCAGCAGCACTTCACAGAAATCCGTGCCAAGGAAGACGAGAACCTGGCAAAGAAGACGGCGCTCTGCGAGCAGGTGGAAGCCATTGCAAAGGAAGAAAACAAGGGCGCAGCTGACTGGGAGAAGCATGCCAAGCAGATCATCGCCTTACAGACGGAATGGAAGTCGATAGGCTTTGCTCCCCAAAAGATGAACGTGAAAATCTTCGAGCGGTTCCGTGCTGCCTGCGACGACTTCTTCGGCCGAAAGGCTCAATTCTTCAAAGACATGAAGGAGCACTTTGCCGAGAATGCTGCCAAGAAGAAAGAACTCGTCGCCAAAGCTAAGGAACTGAGCGAAAGCAAGGACTGGAAGGCTACAGCCGACAAGCTCATTGCCCTGCAAAAGGAATGGAAGACCATTGGAGTGGTGCCTAAGAAACTGGGCGACCAGTTGTGGCACGAATTCTTAGGGGCCTGCAATCATTTCTTCGAAACACGCAATGCCGCCAATGCGGGCGTAAGGAATGAAGAGCGCGACAATCTGAAGAAGAAGCGCAACGTCATTGCCCGTCTCAAGGAACTGGCTGCCAATGCCACCGATGGCATCGAAGAGAAGGTGCAGCAACTCGCCGACGAATACAACAGTATAGGGCATGTGCCCTTCAAGGACAAGGACAAGGTATACAAAGAGTACCACGACGTGCTCGACAAGCTCTACGAAAACCTGCATATAAGTGTTGCGCGTCATAAGCTCGACAACTATAAGAATACCATCAAGGAGGTGGCACGCCGTGGGGAAGACGCACTCGACTCAGAACGCGGAAGACTGCTGCGACGCTACGACCAGCTTAGGGCTGAGGCCAACACCTATGAGAACAACTTAGGCTTCCTGAACATCAGCAGCAAGAAGGGCAACTCGCTCATCGATGAAATGAAGCGCAAAGTGCAGAAACTAAGAGATGAGGCTGAGTTGGTAAAGCAGAAGATAAAGGCCATTGACCAGCAGAGCAAAGAACAATCCGAAGAGACTCCCGACAAGGGAAGCGAGAAATAACAGGCCGTAGCCCGGTAGTCGCTTACACCGGGTGAATAGAGTGGAGCCACTGTCATTGGGACAGTGGCTCCGCTTTTTTCGGCACAATTCCACACAGTGGTCTCGAAATCCGACGGTTAGGCTCCTCGCATAACTCCCGTCTTACCTTTACACCGAAGCGCAAAAAAGGGGATGTCTCACGGATATCCCCCACCGGCATAGCCGGGTGTGTTTTTATTAGATTACATGGAAACAAAGATCAGTTGTAGCAGCTTTCACCATGTTCGTAGATATCGAGGCCTTCTTCCTCGATGCGTTTGTCGACACGAAGACCGACTGTGCGATTGATGACCAAAAACAGAACCAGACCTGCGGCAAAGGTCCAACCATCGATGCAGAGAATACCAAAAGCCTGAGCACCAAGCTGACTAAGCCCGTAACCATAGAAAGCGCCACTGCTCACCGAGAATAAGCCCACGAGCAGCGTGCCAAGGATTCCACACACACCGTGCACAGAGCTGGCACCTACAGGGTCATCAATATGAAGTTTAAGATCTATAAATTCAATGCTGAACGGCAGTACCGTTCCACAGATTATACCTATCATAAAAGCACCTCCAGGTGACACAAGATCACAGCCGGCAGTGATGCCAACCAATCCGGCAAGGATACCGTTCAAGGTGAGTGAAAACGAAGGCTTGCCATACTTAATCCAACTCGTTACCATGGTCGAAAGGCCTGCTGCCACAGCAGCAAGATTCGTGGTGAGGAACGTATGCGAGATTGCCACGCGATTGACCTCGCCACTTGCACCTAATTGGGAACCGGGATTGAAGCCGAACCAACCGAACCAGAGGATAAACACGCCGAGAGCAGCCGCAGTGAGACTGTGACCGGGAATGGCATTACTCCGGCCGTCCTTACGATATTTTCCATAACGCGGCCCCAGTATGACAGCACCTGTCAAGGCAAGAGTTCCACCCACAGAATGAACAACAGCCGAACCTGCGAAGTCGTGGAAAACTGTGCCAAAGGTGCGCATCATGAATCCGTCGGGATCGGCATTGCACAACCAGCCTCCGCCCCACGTCCAATGGCCCTCAACGGGATAGATGAGCAGAGAGATAAAAATGCTGTAAACACAATACACCGAGAACTTAGTACGCTCCGCCATGGCCCCAGATACGATAGTGGCACTCGTGGCACAGAACATCGTCTCGAAAACCAGGAAACCTTCCGTAGGCAGATTATTGGCATTGTGATAGAAACTCAAATCACCAAAGTTCGGCATTCCGATGAAACCCTGACCTCCAGAACCGAACATAAAGCCAAAACCCACAAACCAGAATAGGGTTGAACCTAAGAGGAAGTCAACGAAATTCTTGAATAGGATATTCACTGTATTCTTGCTTCGCGTAAAGCCGGCTTCACAGAAAGCGAAACCGGGCTGCATGAAAAACACCAGCATGGCAGCAAGCAACATCCATACTGTATCAACTGATATACTTAAATCCTGAATGCTCATAGACTTGAATGTGATAATGTGATTGTGCAATGTACTGAAAAGTTAGCCCTAACCTCTGCGACGGAATTACTTTTCTTGCTCTGCATTGTAGAGTGCTATGTCGCCACGCTCCCCGGTCCTGATTCTCACGGTGTCCTCTACCGGAATGATAAAGATGCGTCCATCTCCTATCTCGCCCGTCCGCGCAGCTTCCTCGATCGCCTTGACCGTTTTCTCTACATTCTTGTCACGCACCACCACATTGAGCAACATGCGCTCAATACTACTCGTGTCATACATTACTCCGCGGTAAATTCGAGCCTGCCTCATCTTTCCTTCTCCTCGAACTTCATAATAGGAGAACCATTCGATTCCGGCAGCCAATAATGCCTCTTTCACCTCCTCAAACTTAGTCTTCCTGATAATTGCCTCAATCTTCTTCATAACTTACATATATAGGTTTATACAAGCGATAACGTATCACATGGTCTTATTCACACCGCAAAGTTAAGCATTTTGTCAGCAACTTTCAACTATCAAGATACATTTGTCAACACAAATAGTATAAAGTATCACTTGTTAAGTTGGCAAGCATAAATACCTAAATACATTAACCATTACCCTCTACTGTGCTTAATAATTGACTTTTTTGTCTAAAAAGTAAAATAGAAGACCCTAAATTTGCATAGGCACCGGATTATAACTATCTTTGTAGCATCAATTCATCCAAAACCTCGCCTATGAAATTCTTTGGCATTCTCCTTCTTTGCCTCTTGCCCGCTTTTCTACCAGCAAGGGGCCAGCAGTCCTATCAGCAACTATGGAGTGAGGTCTACCGGCAAGCCCGTGCCGACAAGCCTCGTTCAGAGATAGCCTTACTCGAGCGCATCAGCAGCAAAGCGCAGACCGAGAAGAACTACGGGCAACTGCTCAGTGCCGATCTGCTCAGACTCTCCCTCATCAGGACTACCTTTGGCACCGAATCGCTCGACGAGGCAAAGAAGGTTCTGGAACGGAAGAAGACGGCTCTTAAAGCCTCTCAGCCTGCTTTGGCAGCCATCTACGCCTGCGCCTTGGGAAAGGCCGACGAGGCTCTGGCCGACCCGGCACTGCTGGCCCGCACGCACATTAGCGACTTCACGCCGCTGTTCCGTCCGGGCAACGACTGTTTCGACGGCGACCTGCTGAGTTGCATTGCTTGGACGATGGGGAAATACAAGGTGGCACATGACTACTACGAAAAGACGGGCAACCGTCGTGCCGCGCTATTGACAACTCTTTGGATGACGCCCAGTATGGACCGACAGCAACACATGGCATGGCTCGACTCACTGACCTCACGCTATGGTGACCTGCCGGAAAGTCTCTACATCACTGCAGCCAAAGCCATGAATAGTTCCGACTCTGCAGCCGTAGCCTTGACCGACAGCGCAATGGCCAGATGGCCCGGTAGCCGCTACAGCAACGAGCTGCGCAACATTAAGGCAAAGGCCGGACGCCCTACGGCCTGCATCACGCTCAACCAGAGAAACATCCATTCAAAGTCACGCGCATGGCTGTACTTTGACACGCAGAATCTAAAGAGCCTCGACGTCGCTATCTACCGTAAGGATGGTGCGAAGCTCGCCACTAAACCGACATGGACCGCCACAAAGCAGCTCTCCGCCAAGCAGGCCTGGAAGTCGGTAGCCGACAGTCTGCGGCTTCCCTCCCTACCCTATGGCCGCTATGTGGTCAAGGCTCTGAGCAAGACACCCACCATGAAACCCATGAGCATCGACTTCGTCGTGAGCGATCTGAACGTCATGCTGAGTCCGAAATCGGAGAAGGAGCTATGGGCACGCGTGGTCGACACCCAAACGGGAAAAGCGATGCCCGATGCAAAGATTGAAGTGGAAATCGAAAAAGACGGTACGGCGGAAGAGGACGACGTGGAGGTGGTCGACGATGACGATGATGACACGGATGAAACGGCCGTCGATGTTGCCGACGACGAAGCCGTTGTGGACTCAACAGCCTCCACGACCCAAACCTTCACGCTCACCACTGACAGCCGTGGCGAAGCGGTTATCCCTTATTCAGGTGGCAATCTGTGGCTTCGCCCCACGCTCGGTGCCGACCATTGGCAAGTGTCATCTTCCGTCTACTTAGAGGGTGGGGAGTCCGAACTCATACCCTCCTACCAAATCACTTGCAACGGCTTCACCGACCGTGCCCTCTACCGTCCCGGCGACACGGTGCGCGTGGCTCTCGTGGCCTTCATCCGTCAGCCGGGTCACCAGCGTAAGCCTTTGGCCAACATGCCGCTACTGCTGAAGTTTGTTCACGACGGCGAAGAGCAGGCCGACAGCATCAAGGTACACACCGACGGTTTCGGTACTGCCTATACACAATTCTGTCTCGGAAAGCAATGGCATACCGGCAACCCCTACACCATCCAAGCCAGGACCCTGTGGAAGGAGACCGGCGCCCACCAACAGCTTGAAACTCTTCTCGGGCACAGCACAGCCCAGCCAAAAGACGACGACCTCGCCATCAGCAACTGGCCTTCGTTCCGCATTGAGGAATATAAGTTGGGCAGCCTGCAAGTGAAGCTCCGCGTGAAGGAACCCCACTATGAGCCCGGCGACACCGTGACCGTCATCGGGCGGGTCTGTACCCTCAGCGGTGCGCCCGTGGCCCAGGCCCAGGTGAGAAGCCACCTCAGCGACTACCTCCGTCCCTGGAGATACAACTCGCAAACGGAAGCCGACAAGTCGGACAGCCTGTTCGTCACCGACAGCAACGGTGAATTCATCGAGCGAATCGCCGTCCCAAGCCTGAGACCTAAGCAGCAAGGAATCTACAACCTCGACAAGCAGTACACCGTCACCGCGCCCGACGGTCAGCAGAGCAACGCCAACATCAGCCTGCGCTACAGCAACAAAAACTACTATCTCCGCAATCTCGATTACCACCCTGCCGACGGCTACCTGCGCGACTCCGCCCTCACCCTCACCTGTACCCTCACTGACGCCCAATACAACAAACGGGAAGGGCTGGTGGAATGGCGTTTCGACACGGGGTTGCAGGGCACAGCCTCCGCCAACCAGCCTTGCCGTATTCCTCTGCACAATCTTGGTGCAGGACCACACAAGCTGACTCTCAGCGCCAAAGGCGACACTCGTACCCTCGTCATCAACGTCATCGACCCCTCGGCCCACCGTCTCAGCCGCACTGCCCGCTTCTGGGCAGCTGCCTCTGCCAAGGGTTTCAGTGACAACGGACAACCGGTGGTCATTCAGGCTGGTACCTCGGAGAAGAATCTCACACTCTACTATGAGATGCGGTCCGGCGACAGCACCCTCACACGGGGCTCCATATTGATGAGCGATACGCTCCTCACGCGTACCTTATATTATAAACCATCCTACGGCGGAGGCGTGGTGCTCTCGCTGTCGGCATTCTATCAAGGACAAATGGAGCAAAACGACATAGAACTGCCCTGGATGGAACGGCAGGAACCCCTACAGACTTCATGGCAACAGTGGGAAGCAAGTGCCGAACCGGGACAGCAACAGCAATGGCGACTGCAAGTGAAGCGGAACAACGGACAGCCGGCCGAGGCACAAGTCATGATGACCCTCTACGACGGTGGACTCGACCTCATTGACCCGTCCGACTGGTCAACTAACTGGTATATGGACGACGATCTTCCCTCTGCCTACACTGAAAGCCTAAGCAACGACATGCACTATGCCAACTCCTCCATGACCCTGACTCCCATTCCGGTAGTATCGGTGAGACCTGCCACTTTCGCTGACGGTCTCATCTACCTGACGGCCAACCCACGCACAGTGGCCTACAGAATGGGCGGTTGGACTACAGATACCAAGACTAAAGGCACTTTCGGCTACTGTTCGGGCATAGTGGTCGACGAGACGGGTGCCCCCGTAATCGGAGCCTACATCGTCAGCACGCAGGGCAACAGGACCGTGACTGACGTCGACGGGGCGTTCACCGTGCCCGTCAAAGGCAGCAGCACCATCACGGCTTCCTACATCGGATACGTTCCTGTAAAGAAAACCGTGAAAGGAGGCCAGGTGTGTGTGCTCGTCTTGAAGGAAAACGAGATGGCGCTGTCGGAGCTGTCGGAGGTGTCGGTAACCGGCTATACCAGCAATAACAGACATAGAACTGCAGTGAAATTCTCAGCTCCGGTAATCAAGAAAGACGCTGTGGTGAAGGACGAAGTATCCAGGATGGCCGATAAGAATTTGAGCTATTCTGACGACGATCCTGGCTACAACAGTAAGGACAGGATGGCCGATAAGAATTTGAGCCATTCTGACGACGAGCACTGGATTCCTGGCTACAACAGTAATGACAGCAAGCAGGTTGCTCACGTGCGACGCAACTTCCACACACTCGCCCTTTGGGCTCCGGCCACGAATACCGACAGCTCAGGCTGTGCCACCTTCGACTTCAAGCTGCCCGATAATGTCACCACCTGGCAGTTGCGCGGACTCGTGCACGACCGCCAAGGCAACACCGCCACCCTCGATACCACCTTGCAGACCCGGCTCACACTGATGGTGGAAGACAATCTGCCCCGCTTCCTCCGCCCCGGCGACCACAGTCAGCTTCCCTTGAGAGTGAGCAACTTAGGCAGCAAGAAGCTCAGCGGCACGCTCTCCGTGAGCATTCTCTCCGACAGTCTCCCGCTCCTGGCTGAGCAGAAGAAATTCAGCCTCAAAGGCACCAGCGACAAGGTGGTGCAGCTGCCATTGGATATCCCTGCCGACGGTCACGAACCATTGGTACTCACCACCACAGCCACCGCGGACAGTCATTCCGACGGGATAGAGAAGCAGATACCCATAGCCCTAAGCACAGAACAGGTACCCATAGTGAAGGTCACCACCCGTTCGGCCTCAGAGGCCATGAAGAAAGCGCTGACCGAGATGGATGCCATGAGAGGCGACGACGCCTTCACATTAGCAGCCAAGGTGTACACAGCTTTCCAACTCAACGAGCTCGAGGCCGACAACGACACAGTAGCAGCAGACACCCTAACAGGTCCCGATCCCACCGTAGCGCTCAACAACCTGCGAAAGCTTCTCAAGGCCGACGGCACGATGACTTGGATGCAGGGCATGCCATCCAGCAGGACGACAACCATCACCGTAGCCGAGATGCTGGCACCCATAGCAAAGAACAATCACGAGGTGAGACCGCTCCTCAACAAGCTGCTCACGCGGTTGGGAGCATGGCTCACTGAGGATGCCGCCAAGCTCAAGGACCCCGCCCACAGCGTCGTCCTGGACAGGAACTTGGAGGAAGCCTTCCACATTCTCTACACCCTCTCTATCTCCCCCACCCGACTGACCAGCACACAACGCATAGCAGGAAAAGAGCTGCTCAACTATGCGCAGGCCCACCCCGACGAACTCACCATCCTCGGGAAAGCCCGTCTGGCTACTGCTCTCTTTATCTTTGAACGTAAGAAGGCAGCGCGCGACATGCTGGAAAGTCTGAGACAGTATGCTGTCCAATCACCCGACAAGGGCACTTACTTCGATACGCGCAAAGCCTACTATAGCTGGTGCGACTACAAGATTCCCACTGTGACGGCTGCCATCCAGGCTCTGCAACTCATCAATCCCGCTGACACCACCCTGCTCTTAGGCATGAAGAGATGGCTCATGGAAGAGAAGAAGACGCAGAAATGGAACACACCCATCGTGACGGTCGACGCCGTGAGCGCCTACCTCACCGGAGTAATGCCGAAGACCGTGGAATGGCCCGAGGTGACAGGATGGCGCAACATGCCGGCTGAAGAAACAGGCGACAGAGCCGAAGGCTTCACCATCAGCCGCTCTTATGTACCTGTCGACTCCACCCTGCACACGCTGAGACCAGGCGACCACGTGAAGGCTGTCATCAAGATTCATGCCGACCGCGACTACGACTTCGTGCACATCACTGACAACCGTCCCGCCTGCCTCATGCCGGTGAGCCAGCTGTCGGGCTACGATTGGCGTCAAGGCTGCTATGTGCGTCCGATGGATAAGCAGACGGATTACTACTTCGAACGTCTGCCCAAGGGCGACTACACCCTGACCACGGAGTACAGCCTCGACCGGTCGGGACTTTACCACATGGGGTCAGCCAAAGCCTGCTGCAGCTACAATCCGGCCTTCTTCGGCATGCAACAGCCCAAGGTTACAATGAACGTGAAATAGCCTTCGCGGCGGGGGAATGTGGTCTTTGCCACTTTTTTCCCCCCCGCTTAGGAAGAATTCTATCCGAATCTCCAACCGTAGTCCGAAGAGAGGAGGAGAGGCACCGCATTCCACGACCTCCTCCCCCACACCTTCAGAAAGACACGGCGAAGAGGCAATCGTTCCCTTTTATCATTTTTTCACGGTCAAAAACCCCAACAATTGGAAATTAATACCTAATTTTACGGCCGCATGAATGATTACCCTCAAAACAGTAGAATATGAAGAAATTACTCTTTATCCCATTAGGCTTCATCGCGATAGCCCTGAGCCTAAGTTTCGGCTCGTGCGATAACAAGAAAGTGAACAACCTGCAGGCCACTGTCGACTCACTGTCGAAGTCAGACAGTCTGCATGCCGAGGACGTGAAAGCCATGGCCGAGTTCGTCGACTATATGTCGGAAGGTGTCGACAGCATTGCTGCCCAAGAAGGTATCCTGCGCAACATCAGTAACAACCCCGAGGGCAAACGCATCGACAAGGCGAAGTTCAAGGCCCAGCTCGAGGAGTTTGCAGCTCTCATCAACCATCAACGCGCACGCATCGACTCACTACAGCAGCAGCTTGCCAACTCGAAGAGTGCCAACACGGCCTATGGCAAGAAGATACAGAAGCTCATTGCCTACTACAAGGCGCAGCTCGAGGAGAAAGACAAGACCATTGCCCAGCTCCAGGCCGACCTCAACGAGAAGAATGCCAATATCGCCCAGCTCAATGAGCACGTGAACCAGCTTAACACCACCAATACGGAGCTCAATAAAACCGTGGCCAGCCAGCAGACCGTGATGCAGGAGCAGGATCAGACCATCCATACCGCCTTCGTGGCCATTGGCACTTCAAAGCAGCTCAAGGCACAAGGACTTATCAAAGGTGGGTTCCTGCAGAAGAAGAAAGTGGTGGTGAGCAACCTGGAAGCCTCGAAGTTCACCAAGGTGGACACACGCACCTACAATGACATTGTACTGAAGTCCAAGGATCCGGTCATCATGACGCAGATGCCCTCGTCGTCGTACACACTGACTGACAACGGCAACGGCACGTCAACCCTCCACATCAAGGATGCTTCGCTCTTCTGGAGTGTAAGCAAGTACCTGGTGGTGCGGCTCTGATAGGATACCAACAATTCATCAAGAGGGCTCTGCCTCCATTTCCTGCATTGTAGCGGGAGAGAGGCAGAGCCCTCTTTCTTTGTCTCCTTTCACGGAGAAGCTTTTGGTAACAGCAACAACTTCCAAAGGACATGCGCCCCATTGCTCCGGATAATGATGTAGGCCCGCGGTCGAGATGGCGGCAATAGGTCTGAATCCCAATGGCAGACACAGTGAGCCTCCTCCGGTGTCCACATACAGCAATGGCCGGCTTGAGGCCGGCCATCACCTTTCTATTCGCCGAAAGGCAAGTGACTCGAAAGTCCTTACTTCACAATCTTATAAGTGCCGCTTGTGTAGGTCTTAGCCTCGGTCTCGCCCGGAAGCGTCACCGATGCCGTAGCTCCCTTAGGAATGGAGAAGGTCCAAATCCACTGGTCGCCCTTATAGCGCCATTCGCTCTTGATGACGCCGGCAGCAGAGCGATACTCGGCACGGAGGAAGCCCAGTCGCTTGTCGGGCACCGGCTTCATGATGATGTGCTTGAAGCCAGGCTGGGTTGTATCGGCATCAATACCTGCGGCCGTCTCCCAAAGCCACTGGCCCACGCAGCCATAGGCATAGTGGTTGAAACTGTTCATACCCTTGGGACCCATGCCCTTATCTTTCATGTAGCTGTTCCAGCGCTCCCACATCGTGGTGGCCCCATTGTCGACCGAATAAAGCCAGCTCGGATTCTTGCGCTGGAAGAGCACTTCGTAGGCAATGTCAGCCATACCATTGTCGGTGAGCGTCTGCATCAGAATAGAAGTGCCCAGGAAGCCTGTTTGCAGACAGTTGTCATGCTGCTTGAAATTGTCGCGCAGCCGTGCTATCATGTCGTCCTTAGCCTGCCCCTCCACGAGGTGGTTCTTCAGCGCGAAGAGTGCCGGAGTCTGCATCGTGTTGAGGATGTCGCAGATGAACCTGCCGTCGGGAGTGAGGAAGTTCTGCTTCAAATAGCCACGTGCAGCTTCAACCATTCTCTGATAGGGGGCAGCATCCTTTCCGGCAGCCTGCGCCATGTCGCGCATCATGGCTGCGTCAATGGCCCAGTAGGAGGCGCTGAGGTAGTTCCAGTAAATCAGCGCATCAGCCTTGAGCGTTCTTTTTCCATTCTCATCCCGGGCGTAAGCGTGGCCGCTGCAGCTCTCCAAAGGCTCATAGCTGAGCCAGTCGGCCCACTGGTACGAACCATTCTGCTGACGGTTGGCCAACAGGTCGTACTTGGTGCTGTTCACCCTGTCCATGAACTTATTCATGGCATCCCAGTTGTCGTTGATAATCTGCGTGTCGCCGAACTGCTTCCACACTGTCCAAGGCACTATCACACCTGCGTCGGCCCATCCCAGACGCATGGTCTCACCACCATACTGGGCCGTTGGGGCCACACCGGGGAAGCCTCCGACCCCGTCCTGAGAATCACGCATGTCGCGCATCCACTTATGGAAGAACTTATCGGTATTGGCAAAGAAGGTGCCCGTCTCGGTGAACACCTGGGTGTCGGCCGTCCAGCCAAGACGCTCATTGCGTTGCGGACAGTCGGTGGTCACTGAGAGGTAGTTGGACCGCTGTCCCCAATGGATGTTCTCTATAAGCCGGTTAATCAAGCTGTTACCGGTCGTCAGTGTTCCAGTCTCAAGTTGCTGGGCGATAGAGGTGACAGGCACTGAGAGGATGGACTTGATGCGCACCTCGTCAGTAGCCGATATTGTGACATAGCGATAGCCAAAGAAGGTGCATTCCGGCGTAAAAGCCGAGTAACCCTGCTGCCGTCCGAAGGTGTAGATGAGCTGCATACCTTTGTCAGGAATGCGCAGGTTGGTGCGGTGGCAGCTGCCTTCAGGCCCGTCCATGCCGCGGCTCTTGGCACCATTGCCGTCGTTGAGGAGCTCGGCAGGCAGACAGGTGAGGGTGGTACCTTCCTTTGCAGTGAACACGAATGAAGGCACTCCGGCACAGTTCTGTCCGAAGTCGATGACCAACTGCTCGCCAGGACGCACCACCATCTCGTTGCCTTTCTTATATTCCCGACTTACCACCACCTTGCCATAGGCATCAGCGGTCTTGCCGGTGACATCCTTCCAGACATACGACTTAACGGGGGAGAGAGCAAGGTCGTGGCGCTGATAGATTTCGGCACCATCCGAAGGCAGGATATCACCCTTGAACTCCGTGTTCTCCTCAGGCTTGGACAGGCGCTGGGCACTCTGCCAGACCGGAGCCTCACGGGCATCATAGATTTCACCGTCGAAGATGGCAGCATGCTTCACTGGGCCCGCCACACCGGCCTTCCAGTCAGTAAGATTGGTGCCGAAGAGCTTCTTCGTGCCATCAGCGTAGGTGAGCTCCACCACTCCGCGGAAGGCGCACTTCTTGCCTATCATGCCGTCGTGACCGTCGGGAGTGATAATCTTGTCGCCCCACCAGCCGGGAGTGACCTGTACGGAGAGCTGATTCTCGGCACCGGCCTGACTACGGAAGGCATCGGTAATGTCATAAGTGAAGGAACGCTTCGTCTTGGCATAATGGGTGAAGCCGGGCTTCAGTACCTCATTGCCCACCTCGCGGCCATTGACATAGAGCACATAGACACCCAGACCGGTGGTCATCCACAGTGCCCGCGTCACCTTCTTGTCGTTCTTCATTGTTGTGGCAAAACAGCTTGCCCCGTCGGCAGCCCGACAGTTGTTACCATCAATACGCCCTTTGAGCACGGGGGCGTCGGCAGCTGAAATCCATACCGACTGATTCCAATCCGATGCATCCAAAGCCTGCACACGCTTGCCGACCCTTGCCTGCTGGGCCTGAGCCCCAAAGGGGACCAGCAATGCCATGGCAACAGCAGCAGCCAGATTCTCAAACATTCTCTTTATCATATTTCACGGTTTAAAAGTTGATATCTTTCAAAGTATGCCGACAAATGCCGGCCTCTTACATGGGACAAAGTTATATATAATTTCCGTGGATTCCAAATTTCCGACGGCTTTTCTTCACTTACGACAAGCCCCCGGCCCCGGCCCCAAGACCATGTCAGCGTTTGCCCAACTCCCAGAAAGCCACCGCCGAAGCAGCAGCCACATTGAGCGAGTCGACCCCACGGGCCATGGGGATACGGGCCACATAATCGGCTGCCTCGATGGCGGCATCAGGCAGTCCGTCGCCCTCGGTGCCCATAATGATGGCCAACCGCGGTTCGGCCTTCAGCCTCCCATCCTCAAGGGCTATGGAATCCTTGCGCAAGGCCATGGCCACAGTGCGGAATCCCAGCCTGCGCATCTCGGTAGGCACATCGTTCACCCAAGTCCAGGGTTGCAGGAACACGGTGCCCATGGACACACGAATGCTCCGGCGGTTGAAGGGGTCGCAACTGTCGCGCGTGAGCAGCACTCCGCCGATGCCCAGCGCGGCGGCCGAGCGAAAGATGGCTCCGATGTTGGTGGTGTCGACAACGCCGTCGATGATGGCCAGCCGGGTGGCTTTGCGGCAAATGTCATCGAGCGCAGGCTCCGCAGGACGACGCATGGCGCAGAGCACACCCCGTGTGAGCGTGTAACCCGTCAGCGTAGACAGCAGCTCGCGTGAGCCTATATAAATAGGTATGTCAGCACAGCCTTCCACAATGTCGGCGGCATCGCCCGTGAGATGGCGCTCCTCGCACATCAGGGCCACAGGCTCAAGTCCGGCCTTGAGAGCCACCTTTATGACCTTGGGACTCTCCACGATGATGATGCCCTGCCCCGGATGCTGCCGATTGCGCAGCTGGGGGTCGGTGAGCTTCCAAAACAGCTCAGTGCCGGGAACTGTCAGGGATTGAATTCTGATGATGCTCATTGCTCTACTCGGTGATTACGGAATCGGGATTTGACGAAAGGATAGGCCAGAAGGGAGAGGAACAGCAGAAGAATGGCCAGCATCTCGGGAGCATAATCGACGGGATGAAGCCAGAACTCCTTGAAGATGTTGACCCGCCCTAATATCTCGACGGGCGTCCAGAAGACAATGACTGTGGCGATGGACATGCGGATGTTGGCACCCCAGGAAGGAATGTGGAGCTGCTTGATGAACATCCACACGGAGCCCAGGAAGCAGAACAGCCCGAAGGCGAAGGTCACAGGGTGGTGATCGCCGAGGAACCGCTTGTCGTAGCAGAACATCAAGGCGAGGTAGCAGGTCCATAGAATCATGTTAAGCTCCATGAAGGTGACAATGCTCACATGGCGGGTGAGCGGCCGCACCACGATGACGTCGCGCCGCCGGCCGAAGAGGTGCTTCTGCAACCAGGTAAAGAAGCGGCAGCCCGTGCGGGTGCAGAAGAGATAGAGCGTCATCACCATCATCCACAGTCCGAAGGTAGCCGGCATGATGAGGTATTCGGGACGCGTCACTACCACGCCGTTCTCCACTTCGGGGCTCACGCCGTAACGCAGGGCATAGTACTGGAAGAGGAATTCCACCCAACCGGTCCAGAAGAGCAGACCACCGAAGAGACCGCATAGCGTCTGACGTGTGTCACCTCTGACGAATACTCCCGCCACTACAATGGCATAGCCCGCCAATCCCATCAGAAAAGCACCCACATGCACGGCGTCGGCCGACATCGTGGCACCCATGAGAATCATCAGCGCATGTCCTAACGGCATGAGGCACAGCACCATAAGAAACGAGGCAATGGTGCGCCACCAGTAGAGTTGTCTTTTCGTCTTCATCTCCTTCATCAGTTACGTAATCGGCCTTCCGTGGGCTCCACCACGATTATCCGGCCCTGTTTGTCGAAGTGCATACGGTCGATGCACACTTCACGATGGATGCCCGGCTCGGAGTGGAGGTAGCTCCGGTTGATGCGATGGTAGACCATGTACCACTTATCCCTTCCGGGCACACGGAGCACGCTGCAATGGGCTGTGCCGTAAATCTGCTTCTGGGGGCGCTGACTGAGAATCACCGGGTTACGGGCCACCGTAAGCGGACCGAGCGGACTTGGGGCCGTGGCGTAGGCCACGTGGTAGTTGGGCGACCCCGTGTCATCCACGCTCCAAAGGAAATAGTAGAGTCCCCGGCGGAAGAACACATAAGGTGCCTCACGGTAAGCATAGTCCTTCAGCGTGCCTCCTTCCGGAGTGAGCACCTTGAGTGTAGACTTTCGGATAGCCGTCATCTCAGGCTCCAATTCGGCTCCGGCCATATAGCCATTGCCCCAATAGAGGTAGCTCGTCTGAGTCACCGGGTCGGTAAACACATCGACATCTATCTGCTGGCCGCCCGTCACTCCCTCGGGACGGAAGTCGACGATGGGGTGTCCGCAGTCGACGAAGGGGCCTGTCGGACTGTCGCTCACGGCCACGCCGATGGCCTTGCCATGACCCGTCTCTGCACTGAAGTAGAGGTAGTAGCGCCAGCGCCCGCCGCTCAGCTTCTCTTCTATGGCGGGAGCCCAGGCATTGCCCTTACCCCAACGGGTGTCGCGGCGCACGTCGAGCACCGTGCCCTCAGCCTTCCAGGTCTTGAGATCCGAGGAGGAATAGCAGGTGAAATACCATCCGCCCCAACCTGCGAAGCCGTCGGTAGTGGAATAGATATAATAGCGGTGGGTGAGATGCGAGTACACAATCTCGGGGTCGGCATGGAACCCGGGCAGAATAGGATTGCCCGCACCAGCTTGAATGGGGACGAGCAGCATCAGCCACAAGACAAGGTGAATCCAACGGTAGCTCTGCATAATGTAGCAATTGGGGTTAATCGGACATGTGCGTCATCTGACGGCAGAAGGCTGAACAGCCGGTCCGGACTGCCGAAGGCCGTGGTACTACAGCTCCTGCTTCGATGCTACAAAAGTAATAAAAAGATAAGAGATAATGAAGGAATTCAGGGGAAATATAGCGCACATCCGCAGCCCCGCAACCTGAAGAAGTCGTCCGCGAATTCCCAAAGGGACTGAGGGCGAGTCTTCGAACCGATAGCTGTGAGGGCAAGGGAATAACGACAGAAGAGGGAAAATACCGACGGAAGGATGCTCCCGGAGAGAATTTCTAAGTTGTATAGATATGCGGCCTCATTTCGGGCTGAAAGAAGCCAAAAAGGCCGGGGAAAGACGGGAAAGGCCCAAATCAGCAGGATAAATCAGTGAGAGTCAACAGGTTGAATCGCCCAGGGGTCAGAGGCGGTATCGCCCAGGGGGCAGAGGGGGTGGAGCCCAGGGGTGAGAGGCGGTAACACCCAGGGGTCAGAGAAGGTGCCGCCCAGGGGTGAGAGCAGGGAAAGGAGGGAGGAGAGAATAATATATAGGGTATAATGTATAAATAAAGAAATAGAGAAAGGGAGGCCGTGCCCCTTCAGACACCGTCTCCCTATTATCGTCGCAGTTGAGGTCTGCCCTTTAGCGCGTCTTGCTCCGCAGCATGTAGGCCGCCCAAATATTGTCGGGATTCAGTTTGAGAGCCTCTTCGAAGGCGGCATTGGCCTTCTGCCGGTCACCCTGCAGGTCGTCAATGAGTCCGCTGAAGTACTTGAGCTTGCTCTGCTGCACATTCTTGTCGGCCGCGCCAAACTTGGCGTAGTTGTCCACTAAGTTCTTCTCCAGATTGGTCCGGGCTGCCACCATCTTATCGGTTAGCTTTCGGGCCTCGTCCGTAGCACCGAGC
>Ga0256406_1003446_pt1 | contig 19677 bp, 18 predicted proteins | sample RumenRJG_03DNA_FD_185986 | JGI IMG/M metagenome (GOLD analysis project Ga0256406, IMG submission 185986) | Bovine rumen microbial communities from Lethbridge, Alberta, Canada - RJG_03 | ecosystem: Host-associated > Mammals > Digestive system > Stomach > Rumen | place: Canada: Alberta | collected...
GTGTCGAGCATCCGTATTATCAAAAATGGAAGGCTTTAAATGATATGATGAATTATGATGTCGAAATGCCTTTCTCTAATTGTTATGCAGCGCAGCAACTTTATAAGATAATTCCACAACAGAGTATCATGAATTTTGCAATTTTAAATAGTCTCCGTTGTTGGAGTTATTTCCCATTGCATGAATCGATTCAGGGATATGGAAATGTAGCTGCATTTGGTATAGATGGGTGCAATTCTATGCTAATAGGTGAAAGTATGAATATAGATGAACTTTGCTTTATAGTTACTGGTGATTTAGCTTTCTTCTATGATATGAATGCTTTAGGAATTCGTCACATTAAAAATAATGTGCGTATTCTTCTCATCAATAATGGAGGTGGTGCAGAGTTCAAAATTATGACGAAGGACTGGAAAAAGAAAGTAGCTGTAGAAAACTTTATCTCTGCTAATGGTCATTATGGCAATGCCAAAGGATGGTCTGAGAATTGTGGTTTTAAATATTTGTCAGCCTCAAATAAAGAGGAATTCCAGGTGGTAAAGAATGAGTTTGTTGGTTCTTCTGATAAGCCTGTTATTTTGGAGATTTTCACTGATGAAGATGACGAGCCTATAGCAATACAAAAATTGATTTCTGCAAACCGTATAGAAACGTCTTCTAGTAAATTGAAAAGTGCAATAGCAAATATTGTAGGAGAAACAGGAATCAAAGTAATAAAGAAAATTTTGCGATGAGTATTATACGTAAAATATTAAATAAATTTCATTCCCGTATAGTCCTTAAACCTATTATTGTAGTTAAAGAACAGAGTGATTTGTTGGCTGGTAAGGTTGCACTTGTTACTGGTGGTAGTTCTGGAATAGGACTAGCTATAGCAACAGCATTGATGTCAGCAGGTGCTAAGGTCTATATTGTAGGAAGAAATGAAGAAAAATTGAAAATTGCTGCAGAAAAGATTGGTGGAGCATCATTTATCACTTTAGATATAAATGACGTTTCTGCGATGGAATCGGCAATAGAGCAGTTTTCTGAAAAAGAGAATATAGACATTTTGGTTAATTCTGCTGGTATGCATGGAAATGATCCATTTGGGGCTGTAACAGAAAAGACATTTGATGCTGTGATGAGTGTAAATGTAAAGTCTCTATACTTTATAAGTCAAGCTGTAGCTAACCAGATGATTGCGAAAGGTATTCATGGACATATACTCAATGTAAGTTCGGCCTCGAGTATTAAACCATCATGGACTCCATACGAGATTAGCAAACGTGCTGTAAATGGAATTACTGAAGGGATGGCGTACAAACTCATTAAATATGGTATTGTTGTAAATGGTATAGCTCCAGGACCTACAGCAACTCCCATGATGAATCGTTCTTCTGATATATCTTGGCCTGGAAATCCTTCTGGTCGCATGTCAACAACTGATGAGATTGCTGCGTTGGCATTGTTTATGGTTAGTGGTAGAGGAGATGGAATTGTTGGAGATACATTCTTTATAACAGGTGGAAGTGGAACAATAGATAAAGAAAAATAATATGAATCAGATAATTAAAAAAATTTTAAAGCCGTTTGTAGGCTGGATTTATAGACCTGTTAGAGATTATTTTGTTAATAAGAAGCGACTTAAAAAGTGCGAGTTGGCTGTGATAAAATTAGTTGAAGAATGTACAAAAACATCTAATAAATCACGTGTATTTTATTTAGGTATTACGGAACAGCCAAATTTGGGAGATATGGCCCAGCTTTTTTGTATTAGCAATTGGTTGGATGAGAATTTTCCTGATAGAGCTATTTTAAAGTATGAAAGTTCTGTTATAACTTATGAGAAAAGCAATTTTATCAGTGTTATGAAACAATATTTCAAAGAAGATGATTACATCGTCTTCCAAAGTGGATATTGTACGCAGGATTTAGGTGGTGACCACCCTTTGTTGCATCAATTGATTATTGAGGCTTTTCCTGATGCAAAAATACTGATGATGCCTCAAACTATATTTTTTAAGGAAGAGAAAAATAGAAAGAAATGTGCTGACAATCACAATAAGGCAGCTAATATGTTGTTCTTGGCTAGAGATAAGGACTCTTATGAGATGGCAAAGGAAATGTTCCACACACCACGTGTTGTTTTGTTCCCCGATATTGTAACAACTCTTATTGGAGAGAAGCAGTTTACAAATGATAGAAGTGGAGTCTGTGTTTGTACAAGAAATGATGGAGAAAAATTCTATACCGATGCAGAAATTGCACAATTGGTTAACAAACTCTCTGCTGATACCCGAGTTGTAGAAAAAGATACTCAAGGATTAGTTCACTATGAGCAAATAAGAAGTAACTTATCTTATTATATTTGGAATGAGATAGAAAGTTATTCTCATTTTAAGGTAACAATAACAGATAGATATCATGGAACGATATTCTCTCTGTGTGCAGGTACTCCTGTCATTATCATTAAGACCACTGATCATAAAGTAACTACAGGTGCTGATTGGTTTAAAGGAGTCTATGATGATTATGTTTATGTTGCAAAAGATTTGAATGATGCTTATCAGCAAGCAAAAAAAATCATGAATAGTAGTAAGTATGATAATCATTTGAGTCCTTATTTTAAAAGTCATTATTATGACAAATTGAAGGATTTGTTTGAGGATGAAAATTAATAGCATATACTGCTGTTGTGCTAAATTATATAAGAATTTGAGGAATAATAGAAATGAAGATACTTTGGTGTACTCACTCTTTGGCAGGTTTTAAGCCTGAAGTTGGTGGTTATCATGGATGTGGTTGGATAACTTCTCTTCTTGAACAGTTTGCCAAATTTGATAGAATTGAAATTGGCGTAGCATTTTTTTATAGTGAAGATGCAGAACCTATGGTTAAAGATAAAATTACATATTATCCAATAAATCAGGGAAAAGTTAGTATATTAGGAAAAATAAAGACTTTCTTTGGAGATTATTCTGCTTGGGAAGGGGAAGAGGTAAATCATCTAGACAGATTACAGAAAATTATTGAGGAATTTAAACCTGATGTAATTCATGTCTGGGGAACTGAAACAGATATGGGGCTGATTGCTAATAGAGTCGATGTGCCCGTAATAGTTCATCTTCAAGGATTGCTTAATCCAATTCTTAATGCATTGCTTCCACCTGGGATAAACCGGAATGATTTTTTATTTAAGGATGGTTTAAATCCAATTAAAATTTTAAATAATTTAAATGCTCTAAACTATTGGGAATATAAAACTTCTCGCGAGGTTAGAATATTAAAGTCTTGCAAAAAATATTTTGGAAGAACTCATTGGGATAAAGCTGTTAGTAGATTATATTCGCCTAATGGAGAGTATTATTATTGTAGTGAGATTCTCAGAGATATATTCTATCATGGAGAATGGACTAGAGATACTTCAAAAATAAGAATATTGTCAACGATATCATCTCCATTATACAAGGGTGCAGATCTAGTCTTAAAAACAGCTCACTTGTTGAAGGAATATGCTAAGATAGATTTTGAATGGAATTTAGTTGGTGTTAGTAATGTTAAATTGCAGGAAAAAATAACACATATAAAAGCTAGTGAAGTAAATGTTTATTGTTGTGGCGTTAAAACTCCTGAGGAATTGTATCAGCTTGCCAGACAATCATCCGTTTATTTTCATCCTTCTTATATTGATAACAGTCCTAATAGTGTGTGTGAGGCTCAAATTATTGGTTTACCTGTTATTGCTGTCAATGTTGGTGGAGTTTCTTCCCTTATAGAGGATAGAAAGACCGGAATTTTGACTCCTCCAAATGAGCCTCATATGGCTGCTATGAACATAGTTAATTTATTAGATGATGAAAATCTTATGATGAATTTGTCTAGTAATTCTAAGAAAGAGGCTTATAAAAGACATAATCCCAAGGATATTATGAGTAGTCTTTTATCATTATATTATAAATTTGAAAAGTAATGACGACTATAATTCTTATATTAGTAGCGACAGTATTGATTCCTTTTGTTGCTCCCAAACAATATAAAAACAAAGCAATGTTATTAGCTTGGGCTCTTTTGTTTTTTGTTTGGGCATTCCAATATCGTATGTCTGCCGATTGGGATACATATGTAAATCGTTGGAAGGGTGCAATAAACAATGTAATGTCAGAAACGAGAGCCATAGAGCCTGTTTATAAGGCGATCATGCAGTTTTGTGAACCGATTGGTTTTTTCGGATACTTGATATTGTGTGCGCTGTTTTCTGTTTATGTGTTGAAGATGTATGTTGACAAGTATTTACCGCCAACTATCAAATGGATGTTCTTTCTTACATTTTCATTTGGATTAACATATAGCTTGGAGTTTATAGATACTAACCGACAAACTATAGCTATCATGTTTGTAATGCTTGCAGTATATTTCTTGTCGAATCAGTATGTCATAAATAGGAAAATAATATATTGGGTTATTTCGTGTGTATTGGTTATATCTGCGTTCTTTACTCATACATCAGCTATCATATCTGTTCCGATACTGTTTTTCCCATTATTTGTAACAAAAGGTATTAATTCTAAGTTTCTATATGTGTTGCTTGGCATAAATATTTTCTCTTTCTTTGTTGATTTTTCAGCCTTATCTTCAATAGTAGGAACTTATATGGAAGCTAATAGTTCTATGGAAGGTTTTGCTCAATATTCTACAGAGATTAGTGAAAGATCAAAGTCATTTATCGAACAGGGAATATATACAATAACACTCTTTCTTTTGATATATAATTTTGAGAAGTTTGAAGAAAATGAGAAATTGCTGATACTATCTTCCATGGTATATTTAGCTCTTCAGGGCTATGCTATGTACACGATGCTTCGTGCATTATCATATTATCGAATATTTTTTGCTTACGCAATACCTTTACTATATTTAAGGTGTGATAATGGTAAAGAATCATATAAATGGATTGCTAATTCCTTCTTGATTGTTTATGCAGCATACATGATATTTCGTTTGTCCGTAGATATTTATGGCCCAAACTATGTAGGATATGATTCGTTTAAAACGATTTTTGATGCACAGGATTGGATGTAATGTTGAAATATCATATTGAAAAGGAATTTTTTGTATAATATAATAAATAAGAGATGAATCCTAAAATATCAGTAATAATAGTAACTTTCAATTCTTCAAAAGATTTGGAAGGAGCAATAGTGTCTTTTTTAAAGCAAGACTATAGTAATAAGGAATTAGTGATTATAGATGGTGGCAGCACGGATGGAACTGTCGATATAATTAAAAGATATGAACAGCAAATAGGTTATTGGTGTTCGGAGCCAGACAAAGGTATCTATGATGCCATGAATAAAGGTTGGCGTCGAGCTTCTGGTGAATATATGCTTTATCTCGGTTGTGATGATAGGCTTTTGGATGGTGCTTTATCAGCTTTAGCTGACAATGCAAATGATGCAGATATGGTCTTTGGTGATGTGAAGTGTCTACACGCTGGTGGTATCATACGTGAGAGAATAACAACGATGAATTTCGATGTAATACGTAAACATGCAATTTTCTCACACCAGTCTCTTATAATGCGAAGAAGTATTTTTGAGAAATATAATGGCTTTGATTGTAAATATCGCATTCTTGCAGATTATCATTTGATACTTCGTGCTTATCTGGGTGGCGCTAAAATGCAATATGTGCATAAGTTCATTTCGCTTTTTAACATGGGGGGCGTGAGTGGATTTACTTACAAAAGCGACAAAGAGAAATTGCGTATTCACACAGAGTTGAAGTCTATTCCATATCCAAGGCTATATTACATTTTTAATATATGTAAGAAGAGTTTGCAAATCATTAAAAACAAGTGGCTCAAATTGTGAGACGCATTATTGTTTTCTTTTCCTGGCAGTCTGACATCCTTCAAAATCAGATGTACAGATGAAAAGTGGAGAAAGCCGTGATGCGTTCTTGACAAGATTGACAGATATATTGAGTAAGGAAGTTTTTTGGACTGATTATGTCTCAGAATTGTCAGCTTGGCTTGATGATAGGAAAAATGAATTAGGATTGTAGAAAATTGAAAATAAATACGAGTGAATAATATTGTAAACAAGCGATTAGATTTTATAGATTTAGCAAAAGGCTTCGGAATGCTGATGGTTATATATTTGCATATAACAATCAATTACCCTAGTGAAATCAATATATATGCAGGTTCACGATGGGATAGTTTTGTGCATTCTATGTTCATGCCCATCTTCTTTATACTGTCGGGATATTTCTTTTCAGTAAAACGCCCGTTTAAGGAGTGGATACATAAAAAGATGAAACGTCTATTGGTTCCTTTTGTGATATTTTATCTTTTCACTTATCTTATGAATGTAATCTTGGTTACTTTCTTAGGCGTTCATTTGAAAAGTGGTTTTTCATATAGTGATATATTTGTTGTATTTTACAAGGATGTCTATCCAAATTCTGCTATATGGTTCTTGCTTTCATTGTTTTGGACGAGCTTGATTTTGTATGGCATTATGAAGATAACGGATAAGTTGATATTACAAACAATCCTTGTTTTTGTAAGCTTTAGTATGGGAGTGTTGTTGGATAAGACAAATACTAATATACCATTGTATGTAGATACATCATTTACTGCTACCATATTCCTCTTCACTGGTTACTTATTTAAAAGGTTCAGAGTTGTAGAATGTTTGCAAGCAACTTCTAAAACTCTTCAAAATACTTGGATGGTTGGTGTTTTTATTGTTGGCTTTTTGACATGCTATGTGTGGGGGGGGCAAGGAATAAGTATGGTAAATAATGTAACTGGGCAGCCTATTTGTTTCTATTTTACAGCAGTTGCTGGTAGCTTATCTGTAATAGCACTTAGTTATATGATTGTGAAACTTCCTGTAATAAGTTATGTTGGAAGATATTCTATGTTGGTACTTTGCACTCATATGTATCTTACCAATGCCTTATCCAGGATTTTTATGAAGTTTGACTTGCTCTTTGTTACAAGTAGCTTGTTGACTTTGATATGTGTATGCCTAAGTTATTATGTGATTGTTCCGATTGTCAAGAAATTTAAAGTTTTGGAGGGATTGTTATGATTGGGAAAAGAATTAAATGGTTGGATACTTCTAGGGGATTGGCTTTCTTGATGGTTATATATTACCATTTGTCAACGAGATCAGTAGGTGGTATTGTTCCGTATTTCTCACCGATATTTCTAACAACATTCTTTTTTGTTTCTGGTTATCTTACAAAAAGCGGAATACCGTTTAAGAAGGTGTTTGAGCAGAGAACTAGAACCTTGCTTTTCCCTTTAGTCTTTTTTGGTATCGGGGGGGGGTATTGTGGTAAGTTTAAAAGATATTGAAAATCATGGAATTATAGCTTTACTTGAACCTCTAAAAGGAGTGTTCTATCAATATGGAGAACATCAAACCTTATGGTTTATAGCATCGTTGTATGTTTATAGTCTAGTGTTTCATTTTGTAGATGTGTTGTCAAAGAGTCCTAAGCGTCTGTTAGCATACTCTTTCTTACTCATTGTGTTAAATCAGATTTTAATTTATGTATTGGAGTGTCCTATGTTACCATGGAAAATGAATTACTGTATGTGGGCTTGTGCAATTATGGGAATAGGAAAAGTATATAGAAGTTATGAAAAAGAGATAGACCTAAAAATAATGAGATGGTATATAGTTTTGGGATTCTTTATTCTTTACTTTGGTCTTCTTTGGCTTACGAAGGATTCTATTGTATTTTGGGGATGTACAAATTGGGCTAATGCCATTTTGATTCTTTTTTCGGGATTGGTCTGTATGATATATGTGTCGAAGCGTATAATAGTTAACAATAAAGTGTTACTTTATATTGGTTCTAATACATTAGTATATTTTGCACTTCATCGTCAGGTACTCCATGTCGTGGAAAAACTATTTGAGAAGCTGCCTGTGGTGGCATCAGTATGGATAAATCTTTTAGAGGTATTGCTAATAGCTTTATTGTTGGCAATACCGACATTTTTGATAAATAAATTTATTCCACAAGTAACTGGTAAGGGTTGGAAACTGTGGAGATAAAAATAATTATTATTTAAAATAAACAAAAAAAATTATGGCAAGCTATATTACAGTACTTTTTACAAAACACAAGAAAAAACTTCCAAAGAAGTTTCAAGGAACAATCCTGGATGAATGGATTCGTTATGGATTTATGACAGTTCTCTCTGCTTGGATATTCCAAGGAATGCTCTATGCTAATTGGCGCGAGAACGTTATAAAAATAGGGTTGGATATAGTGTTGATGGTTGCTTTAGCATTTATTATTCCATGGTGGATTGGTTTTCTGATAGCTCATACAATCAACTATTGTATCAATGCGCAGGCTAAAGCTATTTTCAATCACATGGGGGCAGGCAATAAACCGGCTGTGGATTTTTATAAAGGCACGCTGGCTATGAAAAAAAGGTTGGAAAAAACAACTTGTCTTCAAGCTGCGGTTGCGTATGGTTCTTTATCTCGTGGTTGCTATAAGCCTACTTCTGACATAGATGTGCGTTTTATTCCGAAAGAAGGTAAATGGAATTTCTGGAAGGCTTGTTTCTGGACTTTGAAGGAAAGAACAATCTCTTTCTTGACTGGCTATCCCTTGGATTCGTATGTGTTTACGCTTGAGCATACAAAAAAAGTGATGCGTAGCGACGAACTTCCTATCATCTTGTTAGAACGAGCAGGAGCAGCAAAAAAACTGTATCCAGAAAGAGTGGAATGGGAGGAATGGTGTGAAATTTTTAAGAAGGAACAAAAGTTGCAATGAAAATAGCACTGACAACTGTTGACTTGGTGCAGGGACGTGAGCGTCTGATGCCTTGGAGAACCGTGATAGAGGTGGCCAAATATGCCAACGCTCATGGACAGGAGGCAGAAGTGCTGACACTCCCTGTGCAAAAGGACAACGTGAATTATGAGTTTGAGGGTGTCAAGGTAAAGTCTGCTCCCCGTGACTTTCATGAATTTGCCAATTATGTGAAAGTGAGAGGTTATGATGTGGTAGCTTATCCTACTCCTTGGCGTGAAGGCTTGAAGAATCTATCAGCCTTTAAGAAAATAGGTTGCAAGAAAGTGGCATACTTCCCCGGAGGTTCCTATCGCTTGGAAAATATCAAGGCTTTGTGGAAACAAGTGGGATGGCAGACGGCAAAACCTTATCTGCTAGACTGGTTAACACCTTATCGCCTTCTCATGGGAAAATTGAAAAATGTAGGCTTTGATTGTGTTGTTGCTCAATCGCCTTATACTGCTGAAACTTGTAAACGAGGTGGTTTTGGCAAAGTGAGCATGACTGTACCTGGCAAAGATAACTTTGAAAACTTGGAAGAAGATATCCATGTCTTTGAACGGTTGAAGATAAAGAAGCATAAGTATCTATTGTTTTCTGGAGCACCTGCTCCAATTCGAGGTGCTTCTTTCTTGTTGAAAGCCATAGATAAGATAGCTGAAGAGAATCCTGATGTTTTTTGTGTTTTTTTGATGCGTAAGGATGTTGGTTCAGACTATTCGGTGTTCGATAAAGCTTATCAAGAACTTAAACACAAAGAATGTGTGCAGATTATTTTTGAGAAAGTGAACCGTAACGAGTTGAAAACAGTGATGGCTCATGCAAGAGCTGTAATGCTTCCTTTCTTATTGGTTCCTTCTGAAATCCCAATCACATTCTTTGAAGTGTTGTCGCTTGGAACTCCTGTCGTGACATTCCGTAATGGTGGAACCACGGATTATCTGAAAGATGGTGTGCTGAGTTCTAAGCCTGGTGATGTAAATGGTTTGTGTGAAAACCTACAACGTATATGGACGAATGATGAAGAATATCGATTGGCTAGTATAAGAGCACTGGGCATCATGTCTCAACACCCTTCTTGGGATGAGGTTGGTAAATCATGGCTTGAAGTATTGACATACCAAAAACAATAATATGAAGAAATATTTGGTAATTAGTGGCATTGATGGCAGCGGAAAGACTTCTGTAATCAATGCCTTGAAGGAAGAGCTGGAACGTCAGGGGCATTCCACTCAATATATTTGGATGCGATTCAATCACTATTCTGTTAAAGTGATGAATGCCTTGGCAAGAGTGTTAAAACTGAGTGTACCTGTACACAATGATTTCGGTGATGTCTGGGAACATAGGCTGTATAAGTCACCTTTGTTCTGTAAAATCTATGTTTGGTGTAGCTATATAGACAATAGAATTGCGAGAAGAAAGGCTTTGAAACTTGACGCTGATTTCATCATTTGTGATCGATGGGTGAATGATACTTTGATAGATCTCGGTGCGGAATGTCGTATTCCTGAGATTCTTGGTAGTAAATGGTATGGTCGCTTCCAAAAAATATTGCCAAAAAATACAGAGCAATATGTGATCGTAAGAGATAGAAAAGACATTGTTGATTGTCGTGTAGAGAACCGTACCAATCCAGATTTCCCTTATCGTATGGACTTGTATCAGAAACTTCAACAGAAAGCTGAGGTGCATGTAATAGATAACACAGGGACAATTAAGGAGAGTGTAGAACAGATATTGAGGACAATCAGATAAAGAAAATGATGAAACAAAGAATAGAATATATTTCCATTATCAATGCAATTGCTATCATAGCTGTTATGATAGGGCATTTGGATGTTACTGGAGTAAATCAAGATCCAAACACACCGATTGCAAATGTAATAGAAAAGTTTGGCTCGTTTCAGATGCCTTTGTTTATGTGTGTGTCTGGATTCCTCTTTACTATGACCTCTGGATACAAAAGAACATATGCTGATTTGATTAAGTACAAAGTAAAAAGACTATTGATACCATTCTGGTTCTTGAGCTTGTTCACATTTGCTTTCAAACTTTGTCTTCCATCCAGCATGCTGGAACATGGGGTTGGGTTCAACGCTAATTATATATTCAAAATCTTTTTTGTGCCATTTAGAGGTCCTGTTCCTCATCTTTGGTTTGTCATCTCACTCTTTACCATTTTCTTGCTGTCACCAATTTTAAAGAAAACTGTGCAGCAAAAAACAAGTATGATAGGTACTTTTTTCGTATTGGTACTGTTTACATTTACCCCCCCCCTATTAAAAATAATTGATTTTGAATACCTGGCAATAGACAAGACTCTTTCTATGTTACTTTGGTTTTATCTGGGTATGGTAATGCAAATAGAAAAGGTTTCATACAAATTGGATACATGGAATGCTGTTGGATTTTTTTGTGTTATTTATATAATACTTCTTTATTTCATTCAGATTCCTATTATTGGTAGTTTGGCTTGTGCTTTGAGTGGAATATTATTTGTATTCTCATTAGCGCATAAAATCGCAGATTATAAGCCAAATCTTTTTGGTAGTTGGAGAAATTATACTTACCAAATATATTTGATGCACATGTATCCCATAATGGTTTATAAATATCTCTATAAAATTCATCTTTTCCCAAATGATGATATCTGGTTTGTAAGTATTTGGATTAGCAGTTTGATTTGTTCTATTGCTTTGCCTACCATCGTTTCTAAGGTGGTAGAGAAGACATCAAATAATTTAAAGATACTAATTGGGTTATGAAAAAAATATTAATGGATCGCTCGTTAAGTCGTAAAATACTGATGGTGAGCGTCACTTATAAAGAAAAAGGACCGAGTGGTGGAGGCGTTTCTTCTGTTATCCAATCTTATTCCTTATATATTGATGGGTTGAGGCATATTGCTTCATGGAAACCTGGAGGAAAACTTAAAAAGATATGGACGGCTGCAAGCTCGTTGCTTGAATTCTTATGTCTGTTGCTATTTGACAGACGGATAAAAATAGTTCATGTACATACTGCTGCATGGGCTTCGTTTGAAAGAAAAAGTCTGTTTATAAGATTGGCCCATCGCTTTGGAAAGAAAGTTATTATACACATGCATGCGGCAGATTTTGTTCCCTATTATGAACAAAGCAATCATCCTAAAAGAATACTTGAAACATTGTACATGGCAGACAAGATGATTGTCTTGTCAAAGTCGTGGTATGATTATTTTGCGAGTATTGGAGTAAAGAAAGAGAGACTCGAGATATTGAATAATATTGTCTCAGAACCAGAGATTCGTCCGGTGAAAAAAGATGATAATGTACTTAAGCTACTTTATTTAGGCGAATTGAGTAATAGAAAGGGGGTTTTTGACCTGCTTAATGCTGTTATTGCCAACAAGGAAAAATATGACGGAAAAGTACAGATTCGTTTAGGAGGAAATGGAAACGAAGAGAAAATATCCAAAATAATTTCGGATAATCAACTTGAAAATATAGTAAAGTTGGAAGGATGGGTTTTTGGAGAGAAAAAAACAATTTTATTGAATTGGGCAGATGTGTATATACTTCCATCCTATAATGAAGGACTTCCGATAGGAATATTGGAATCAATGAGCTATTCTCACCCTATTATTTCGACAACGGTTGGTGGAATACCAGAAGTACTGTTTGATGGTGTCAATGGACGTTTGATACATCCCGGAAATATAGGCGAGATAGCAGATGCCATAAATACCTATTTGGAAAATCCAGCACTTATAGAAAAACATGGAAAGGAAAGTTTTAGAATAGTTCAGGCTTTCTTCCCAGAACAAGTATTTGGACATTTAATAAAAATATATAAAGAATTACTATAAGATGAATGTATTATTGTGTGGCCAACGAGCTTTTGCAGCGAAAGGTCTGAAAGAACTCTTGATAAAAACTGGCCATGATGTTGATTGTTTCTCACGTGGAAAACTACAACTGTCAGATCATGATGTTTCTGGTAATATTTATGAAATGTCATCCAATCCATATCTAGATAAAGCTTATGATGTTGTTATCAACTTTATTTTGGTTAAAGGTGGCAGTGTTGAAGATAATCTGAAATATGCAGAAGCTTTAGCTTCATTCTGTAAGTCACATCATGTAAAAAACTTGATTCACATCTCTAGTATCAGCGTTTATCCTAACACTGCAGAATATATAGATGAAGATAGTGAGATAGAATCTGATTACCGCAATAAAGGTGGATATGGATCACTGAAAGTTGCAATAGACTTGCGATTAAAAGAATTAATGAGTGGCAGTTCTTGTCATCTCACATTTGTACGTCCTGGCTTTATAATAGAAGATGTACAAAAGGTATCACTTGCAGGCATAGCACTGAAGACCCCTTTAGGTTATGTGCTGATGGGTGACAAGAAAACTTCCATGCCGCTTGTTGAAAGAAGTATTTTGCATGAGGCTCTTGTTAGAATTGTGGATAAGAAAGAAAACGCAAAGTCTGTATATCTGGTATTGGAGAATAATCATGGAACTAAGTACATGATGCTTAAGAAAAGAGGCATTTCTCCAATTTCATTACCCAAATGTCTTATCTTGACTTTGGGGCGAATTGCCAAATCATTGCATTTGTTGAATACCGCAAAATACTCCCAAATACAAGGACTGTTTAAAAATACATATTTCGACTCATCTGAGACAGAGTATGAAGTAGGTTTCTCCTTCCTGAAAAATAGTACATGCGTGATGGGAGCTGGTGCATATGGTAGTTACACAATCCAAACACTATCTGAAAAATATCCTGATTTGCCAATTAATTTGCTTGATGTTGGTAATGGAGGAATCAAGGATGAAGATGAAATAGGATATAAGACAAATCTTCTTGGAAAACTATACAATGGTTTGAAGAAAGGACGCTTCTTTGGACTTGGAGGAGCCTCTGCAAAATGGGGTGGACAGTTGTTGACGTTTACAAAGAATGATTTTGCTAACCCAACTCCATTTATGGCAGACATTGTACGCATAGATGAGAAATATAAGCAGAAGATGTTCCATAAATTCAAAATTAGCAATGATTTTAAGGAGGAATTTGTATCTAAGGAACTATTTGAGAAAGTTGGTGTTTGGTTGGGATACTTTAGTAGAAATTTGTTCGCCTATTTTAAGATAGGAGATAAATTGAATGTAAATGTAATAGAAGATGCACGTGTTACAAAGGTTATTTGCGAAGGAAACACTGTGAAATGGGTAGAATACTTGAAAAATGGAAAACTCAAACATGGTGTTTATGAGCATTACTTTATGACAGCTGGAGCATTTGAAAGCAACAGAATCATGCTTAATTCTAGATTGACGCCTTCTGATAGTGTAACATTCTCAGATCACTTGGATCAGCGCATCTTCAAGGTACACAGTAATGGTACATTAGGAGAAAGGGATTTTAGTTATCAAAGAGATGGCTCTTCCCTGATTACTCGTCGTGTGATAGGTGAGATTGATGGCATTTCTTTTTATTCCATGCCAAATTTCAATGCAGACTTCCCATTCTTCCAAAATGTGAAGAAAATTATGTTTGCACATGATTTTCGATTGAGTGTGTTTGGAGCTATATTAAAGGATTTACCGAGTGTCATTGCCTTTGCATGGTATCTTGCCTTCAAGAAGAAAATATATGTTTATAAGAATGAATGGTATCTTATCATTGATATTGAAAATCCAAAGGAGAATAGCCATATAAGATTGTCTAAAGAATTGGATAAGTATGGACAACCTGGATTGGATGTCAATTTTGAGGTGGGAGCACAAGCAACGGAGATCTATGACAAAGCAAAAAAGATAATGGTAAAGTATTTGGATGATAATCATGTTAAGTATGACTTGATAGATGATGAGGTACATGTTGAAAAATGTGAGGATGCCTATCATCCATTTGGTATGTTCTTGAGTGATTCTAAATCATTGGATGATTATTTTAATCATTTCTCCAATATGTTGGTACTTAATACTGGTATTTTACCAAGAACTGGAGGTATAAACTCAACAGCTTCTGTTTTCCCACTTATTGAAGAATATGTTTCTAGAATGAAATTGTCATGAAAAAACAACCAAAAATTTGTTTCGCTTGTTCTGCTGGTGGCCATTTGCATGAGTTGCAATTGGCTACCAAAGACATAGATTGTAGTAATAGTTATTGGATTATGTATCGCTCGCCGCATGTCAAGAAGTTCTTGAAGGGGAAGCGACATCATTATGTGTTGAATACTTCTCCAACCAATAAAATAACATGGATAGTGAATGCATTACAGTCGCTTGTGTTTCTTTTGTGGGAACGTCCAGATGTTATTATTTCTACTGGTGCCGGAGTTGCTTTTCCAACAATATGGTTGGGTAAGAAGTTCTTTGGCTGTAAAGTAATTTTTATAGCATCTGCGGCAGATGTTACACAACCAGCACGTACTCCATATCGTGCTTATCCTTTAAGTGATTTGTTCTTAGTGCAATGGCCTGAGATGATGGAGATTTTTCCTAAAGCAAAATATATAGGTACATTATGATATTAGTAATATTGGGAACTCATTCACAGCCTTTCGATAGATTGGCTGAGGGGATTGATAAGTATGCTGCAACAACAGATGAAAAGATAGTAGTGCAGATGGGTGTGTCAAATTATCCAATGCAACATGTGTCCAAGCATTTTGCTTTTTGTTCTAAGGATGAGATGAATGGATATATGCAAAAAGCAGATTTGTTGGTGATGCAAGGTGGATGGGGAGGTATGGAAGAAGCCATAGACTTGGGCAAGCGGATTGTAGCTGTTCCTAGAATAGAAGGTGCTGAACATATTCATAATCAAGAACAGCTGGTTCGTAAGTTGGATAATCTTGGCTGTGTTATTGGTTGCTATGATATTAACAAATTGGCTGATTGTATCGAGAAAGCTAAAAGCTTTAATTTTATGCCACTTAAGAAAGGAAGTGCTACAGAAATCATTGCTAAACATATGAAGCAATGGTTTGATAGATAAGAAATAAACTTTAATAATAAACATTTATTCTCTTTTTTATAATGATTCCAATAATATCTGTCATTACGGTGGGTATGAACCATCTGTCTTATATAAAGGAGCTATATAAATCTCTTTATCAGGATTATCAACCAAGTGTTTCCTTTGAAGCTATTTATGTGGATAATTGTTCTAGTGATGGAAGTGTGGAGTTTTTAAGAGAAAACTATCCGCAAGTTAAAATCATTAAAAATGATATTCCAAAAGGTTTTGGAGAGAATAACAACATTGGTGCGTTTGCTTCTACAGGTAAATATCTTGCGATAATTAATCCTGATGTGTCCTTTATGGAAGGAAGTCTTGATTCACTATATGAATTTATGGAGAAGAATCAAGAAGTAGGTATTGCTGTTCCTCACTTATTCAATAAGGATTTAACTCATCAATATTCTATTCGTGGCTTTATTACTCCAAAAATTTTCATGAATCGTATTATATCACATGGAAAGGATAATTCGATGAATCATGATATAGTGAAGTATCTTTGTAAAAATATTGATGTGGATAAAATTCAGCCTATAAATTGGGCGATAGGAGCTGCTTTATTTATATCAAGAGAGATGTATAGTAAACTAGCTGGTTTTGACAAAGACTATTTCTTATATATGGAAGATGAAGATATATGTCTTAGATCTTGGTTGATGAATCGGCCTGTAGTTTATGTTCCACAAGCACGAATGGTACACAATCATTTGCGTGCCAGCGCTAAACTTGGAAGAAAAGCCTTTATGCATTTTAAGAGTTTGAGGACATTCTTCAAAAAGCATGGATATGCTATCCCTGATTATGCTGGGATGTATAAAAAGAACTTTTATTTCTGATTAGATTTTGTATAAATTGCAGGTCCTACATCGTTACAGAACGGAACAAGACGCTCAGAAAAGCGAGCTAAAATTGGCACAACGAACTGGACACCCTAATAATTAATATAATATGACTAATAAAAGAAAAGTTGCCCTTATCACGGGCATTACAGGACAGGACGGCAGTTATCTTGCAGAGCTGCTGTTGAGTAAAGGGTATGACGTGCACGGAATTATCCGGCGGTCATCGGTGGACTTTCGTCCAAGGATAGCACATCTAGAAGGACAGCCAGGCTTCCACTTGCACTACGCTGACATGAGCGACTCTATGGCTCTCGTGGCTCTCGTGGGTGCTGTTAAACCTACGGAGATATACAACCTGGCTGCACAGAGCCATGTGCAGGTGAGTTTCGACTCTCCGGAGTATACGGCTGATGTGGATGCCGTGGGCGTTCTGCGCATCCTGGAGGCTGTGCGTGTGTGCGGCCTGACGGACTCCTGCCGTATCTACCAGGCCTCTACTTCGGAGCTATACGGTAAGGTGGAGGAGGTTCCGCAGAACGAGAACACACCGTTCCACCCCTACTCTCCTTACGCCGTGGCTAAGCAGTATGGCTTCTGGATCGTGAAGGAGTATCGCGATGCATACAATATGTTTGCCTGCAACGGTATCCTCTTCAACCATGAGAGTGAACGGCGGGGAGAGACCTTTGTGACACGTAAGATCACGCTGGCTGCTGCTCGTATCAAGCAGGGTAAGCAGGACAAGCTGTATCTCGGTAACCTGTCGAGTCGCCGTGACTGGGGCTACGCCAAGGACTACGTGGAGTGTATGTGGCTCATTCTGCAGAACAAAAAGCCGGATGACTTCGTGATCGCTACGGGTGTGCAGCACACCGTACGTGAGTTTGCTACGCTTGCTTTCCACTATGTGGGCATTGAGCTCGAATGGCAGGGCGAGGGTGCTGACGAGAAGGGTATAGACAAGGCTACAGGAAAAGTACTTGTGGAAGTGTCTCCTGACTTCTATCGTCCAACGGATGTGGTCAATCTCTGGGGTGATCCTACTAAGGCCAAGGCTAACCTCGGTTGGGACCCGAACAAGACTTCTTTCGAGGAACTCGTCAAAATCATGGTTGACAGCGATATGAAAAAAGTAGCAGCGGATGACGCTGCTGCTAAAGTACGTGTGAACCTTGAAGAATATCTGGAGAAAGGAATCGTCAAGTAAGACCCTCCCCGGCCCTCCCTAAAAGGGAGGGAGAAGACCGCCCTTCCAAACCTCTCTAAAATGGCCAAATGGGCGAAAGCTCATTGTAGTGTCGTTTTAGAGTTTATTACTATGGAAAACAAGCCTATATTCTTTCAACATCATGCCGACCCGATGTATTATGGAATGCTAAAGGCGTTTGCTAAAGAAAACCGGAAGAACATGACTGAGGCAGAGAATGCGTTGTGGTTAATGATACGGGGAAATGCCTTGGGACAGAAATTTAGGCGGCAATATATTATTGGTGACTTCATCGTAGACTTCATTTGCCTTGATAAGAAGCTAATTATTGAAGTGGATGGTGGCTACCATTCTGAGCCAAGACAAATTGAAGATGATGCCCTAAGACAGCAATGGCTCGAAAAAAGAGGGTTCAGGGTAATCCGATTCACGAATGAGGAGGTGGAGTTTGATTCTGATAACGTATGCAAACAGATTAAGAGGCATTTGAAAGAAAGTGCCCCCTCTAACTCCCCTAAAAGTGAAGAGGAAGAATATCCCCTCTAAAAATCATACAATAATCTACGCCAGCTTCCCTCCCTTTCGTAATGCTGGCTCCCTCCCTTTTAGGGAGGGTTGGGAGGGTCTGCTAATTATGCTTACAAAAGATTCTAAGATTTATGTCGCCGGTCACCACGGATTGGTAGGCTCGGCTATTTGGAACAACTTGAAACAACGCGGATACAACAATCTTGTTGGCCGCACACACAAGGAGTTGGACCTCACCGACCAACTCGCCGTAAAGAAATTCTTCGATGAGCAACAGCCCGACGCAGTAGTGCTCGCTGCTGCCTTCGTGGGCGGTATCATGGCCAACTCGCTCTACCGTGCCGACTTCATCATGCAGAACATGAAGATGCAGTGCAACGTCATCGAACAGGCGTACAAGCACCATGTGAAGAAACTTCTCTTCCTCGGTTCTACGTGCATTTACCCGAAGAATGCACCACAGCCGATGAAGGAGAATGCACTGCTCACCTCACCGCTGGAGTACACCAACGAGGAGTATGCCATAGCTAAGATTGCAGGACTGAAGATGTGCGAGAGTTACAACCTGCAGTATGGTACAAATTATATTGCAGTGATGCCGACGAATCTCTATGGTCCTAACGACAACTTCCATCTTGAGAACTCTCATGTGATGCCTGCCATGATGCGCAAGATCTATCTCGCAAAGCTCATTCACGAAGATGCTTGGGACAGGATCCGTGTGGATATGGACAAACGTCCTATTAATCCCACAGACAAACTGCGTGCCATCATTGGCGAAGGCAATGTCGATGGTAAGAATGACAAGAAGCGTATCTTGAAAGCCCTCGACTTCTATGGTATAGATGATAATAAGGTTACACTTTGGGGTGACGGCTCTCCGCTGCGCGAGTTCCTCTGGAGCGAAGACATGGCTGATGCCTCTGTACATGTTCTTCTCAATGTGGATTTCAGCGACATCATCGGCATTGAGAAATATTCTTCCGTGTTCTATGGTGCAAAGACCGACGGCGAGGTGAATCGTAACAACTCAGAGGGTCGTGGTGGTGCTATTCCAAGTCTCGGAGAGATCCGCAACTGCCACATCAACGTGGGCACGGGCAAGGAGCTCACCATCAAGTCACTGGAAGAACTGGTGAAGAAGACTGTCGGCTTTGAGGGCGAGATCGTATGGGATAAGACTAAGCCAAACGGCACCCCACGTAAGCTCATCGATGTGACAAAGCTTCACAATCTCGGTTGGCATCACAAAGT